>Ga0067045_1002633_pt1 | contig 116232 bp, 107 predicted proteins | sample TerdegcTABiofilm_FD_59184 | JGI IMG/M metagenome (GOLD analysis project Ga0067045, IMG submission 59184) | Combined Assembly of (Gp0054472, Gp0054536) Wastewater bioreactor microbial communities from Singapore -Terephthalate degrading...
TCCGCCCCCTTGTTCGCCCGCCACTCCCATCAGCGTTGCCCCCTCCTACCTGGTTTGGTTTGAACGAAAGATTCCGATTGCTGACTAATATCAAGGAGCTTATGGATAAGCATATCGCACTGGGATCAGGATCCAGGACAGCCGCTCCCTGAACCGGCGCGGGATCTGCAGGCCCCTTACCGCCGGTCCCTTTGCCCGTCGAGGGATGTTGGACCAGTAGCCTATGCGGAGCGTCCCTGACCCCGTGCTTTTTACTCAAGATGAATTATGCTATACCTAAAATTCGAAGATTGGTAAATTGTACTATACTGATGTGATGAAAATCGGCGTGGAGCGGGTCAACGAGCGATGGTTTGCAGGTGCGGCGGGGGCAGCTTACTTCCTCTTCCAAACCCGGCTCAGAAGAAGCCGATCCTCTCAAGGAGCCTCCTAGGGTCGCTCTCCTCCAGGAGGAAGGAGCCCGCGAGCCTATCCGAAGAACCGGCAACCCTCTCCGGCGCAGCCTCCGAGGGGTCGAACTCCATTATCCTCGAGGGATCGACGGGACATGAAACCAGGCCGGTCTTGTAGTGGATGCTGAAGGGCGCCCTCACGTCCCCCATCGGCTTCATAGAACTCCAGTCGAGGAGGACCTTCCTGGCGCGCTCCGCCTTCCCGGCTACCTTCGCGGTCGTGAGCCCTCCTCCTCCGGCTCCTTCGCCTCCTGCTCCGCCTCCCAAACCGATGCCCGTCCCAGCAGAGCCGCTGCTGCCGGAGACCAGCCCCCTCAGCTCCCCCGGGACGCCCTCTCTGGCTATCTCCTCCTCCACCCGCGCCTGGACGAGCTGGATTATCCTCCTGTAGTGCGAGAACGGGTCCCCGGACGGCAGCCTGGAGTTGTCGAGCGCAGCCCAGACCTGCATCCCCCTCGAACCGCTGAACTTGACCGCGGGCTTGACCCCGGAGCCCTCGAGGAGCCTGAAGACCTTCTCCGCGACGAACTTCACCGCGAGGAAGCCCTCCGGGACGTCCCTCAGCTCCTCCCCGGCGTCGAGGTCGATGACGAGCCAGCTCGGCTCCTTTCTGGTAAAGCCGTGGACGTAGGGGATGAAGTCGACTGCGTGGTCGTCCACGTACCCCATCAGCTGGTCCTCGGAGTCTATCCTGATGTGCTGGGGGGAGGGCTTGTACCTGGCGTACCTGACGAAGAGGGGCTTCACCTTCCCGGCGGGGTCCGACTCGTCGCTGAAGACCTTGACCACGCTGACCGGGCGACCCCTCAGGAACGGGAGGATGTGATCCGCTACGCGTGGGTAGTACTCCTTCGCAGCCAGGACCATCCGGTAGGACAGGTTGAGCCGGGACGCGGCTTGCGGGAGCCTGGACATTATCTCCGAGCGCCCGGTTCTCGTAATGTAGTAGAGGCCGCCCCTACTCTCGACGAGGCCCTTTGCCTCGAGGCTGGCGAGCTCCCCGGCGACCTCCTCCTTCCGGACTGGCTTGTTGAGGCACGACAGGTCGCGCGAGACCTTCTCGTAGATGTGGCCGAGGTCTATTTCAGCCTCGGGCGCCTTTATCGCGAGGAGCAAGAGGATGTGGTCGCTGAGGCTTTCGGGCATTTCGCGAACCCTCAAAGGGTGATATAGTCCCGGCTGTTTTTGTGCTTTGCTTCGCTTTGATTTGTTTTTTTCGCCAATGAGCGGATCGATGCGCAGACAAAATAAATAAAAAATGACTTTGCAGCGCTTGAGTACATATCTTTCAGCTCAGCCCGTCCCTAATGACTGTGGTACATCATTCTCACCCTTGGTAGCACATTTGCTTGTACTCTGTAGATGTAGACGTAGATGCTAAGAGGAAAATTCTTGAAGGCGCAGCGGAATGCGTTTTGAACAACGGGATAGAATTTTATTCTAGCTGTTTTAACCTGGAGTCGAGTGTGCTGCGCAACCTCATTGCATCGCCCCTCTCTGCGACCTCTATCTCAACGTCGTCCGTAAGCGTCTTCTGGGTCTTTCCCAACTTCTCAAGTATTATGTCTTTAAGCTCCAGGTCGAGCTCATAACCGATACCGTTTCTTCCCAGGTCCCTGGCCACTTTGAGGGTTGTCCCAGAACCTAAAAATGGATCCAGTACGGTCTCCCCGTAGAACGAAAACAGTGTTATCAGCCTCTTTGGGATCTCTTCCGGGAACGCGGCGACGCCCTTTTCCAGTCGGTTGTTGATTGGTAGCACGTTTGTAATGTCCCATACCGTTAAAAACCATTTCTCACTTTGAAAAACCTTGGTATTGATCTTCGACTTCTCCAAGACCTCTGGGGGCATCTTTTTGATAAGGTTATAATCGAAGTCGCCCTTCTGGAAGATTAATATGCTTTCCTGTAGGTTGTCCGGATAGAAATACATGGGATATGGGTGCTGCAGGAGAACGCCACTCCTCCGGCTTATTCGCACGTACCCCTCGGGTTTACGCCATACTATCTTGTCGCGGTACTTGAAACCAGCCCTCATCATGATCGTCGTCGTATCTGCTACGACTGGGAATTTGGAGTGGTCAACAAGCATGTCGTCCGTGACTATTGCTACTATTCGCCCTGGTTGCACCACTCTTTTTAGTTCCTTGGCCCAATCCTTCAAGAGATCCAAGTAATCCTTGTAGCTGTTGAATAGTCCGGGATAGTCGAATGGGGCGTTGAAGTAAGGCGGGGATGTTACAACCAACGAGATCGAATCCTTCTCTATTTCGTGCATGTCCCTGCAATTCCCGAAGATTACCTTGAGGTTGGGCATTCTTAGTCACTCTATAAAATTGGAATTCCTTTTATATCAGTTTGGTCTGGAAACTCCGCGAGATCGATTGCCACCCTTCGAGGAGCTCTTCAGGTTTGACCACAAAATAGTTCCCCGTCTTAGACTCGTCTATCATGCCTTTGACCCGTCGCTTCCTGTTGCCTGCAATTGTGAACTTCTCTTGCGAGATCTTCATAACTACTTGCAGAGGCCTTTCCCAAAAACCCTGCTCACCTGTGCTCAGCACCCCGAATTTAATCTTTGGTTCCATTAGTTTCAGGTGTCCTGGATTGGATGCATCGAAAAAGAGTCCGGGAATCTTCCCAGTATAACCTGCCCTTTGAAGGTAGGCTTCGGCATATCTAAAGCCAGCGAGGTTAAAGCAGTACTCCTTCACAGGGAGTTCGACGTAACGGAACTCCTCGCGTTGATTCTGCTTTTCTTCGAACCCACTACGCAACGCTCTTCCAAAAGAACCGAACCCCTCCTCCCTCAAGCGAGAGACGAACGACTCGAACTCTTTGATTTTGAAATAGAATGTGCTCCAGTTGGCATAGCCCTTACCGAAAGCGGACATCACGGAGTACTCTAAGTGGTACTGCTCTTTACCGTTGACCGTCGGGATAACTGCGAATTCCAAATACTCTTTTTTTATGGAAGCCCGGAGAAGTATCTTTTCAGCAGGGATCACATAACGCTTCTTTTTTCCTTCCAGTTGGATCTTCCAGCCCAGAGTATTGATGTTTTCTCCGAATTTTTCGGGATCAATGATGTAGTTTCGCGGGATTTCTGGCTTCCCTGTAGTGCTTTCGCAGTCATCTGTGTAGACGAGCGGAAGGGCTTTGAACTCTTTTTTTGACGCAAAGCCTCTATTTTTTAAAAATGTGTAAAGGTCGTCGTCCCAAGGGAAGAAAATCTGCAGAGTATCCAAAACAAAATCAAAAACCTTTTTCAACTGGTTGCCCTTAATTTTGTATGAATTTAGGATATATTTTAACTATGCTTAATTGGTAGAATTTTTCTCTCTACCGCTAAAGTAATTTTGTTTAGGTCCTCAGCAGTCTATCGACGACTTCTTTCTCACGCTTAAGCCATTTTTGCCTTTTTTAAATATCAGTCAATTATACGTAAGCACTTTAGCATGGTTATCACTCGATATTTTTTATGCCTGGTACTTCTTTCCGCGATCAACCTCCTCCGTCTTTTCCCACCTGGCCTTGAACAGGTGTGGGTTCTCCGTGTGGACCGGGAATATCTTCTTCGGGTTTATGGTTTCCACGAGCCACTCGATCCCTTCCTTCGCCAGGTGCCCGGACGCATGCATCTGGTGGAACTCGAGCCCGAAGTGGTCTACCCAGTTCTGCAGTACCTCCTCTGAGGCGTCCTCGTCGCTGAAAGGCTCGCTCATGCTCCTTATCAGGTGCGCGCCCCTCTCCGGCCTGATGTCTATGAGCTCGGTGAGCTGGTGGAATTCGATCTCCATCACATAGCTGCCCTGCCGATTCCGTAGATCCTCACATGTCACCATTTGGTTTAGGTACTCCCTCTCCCAATTGTAATAGTCCTTGTCGTCGTAGGTGCCGCTCTTCTTTCTCCTGTAGTATACCCTGATCATGTCGTCCGTCCGCGGATCCGGGACGTCCAGGTGCTCGTCCTCTACCAGCCTACCCAGGAGGTAGGCGTTCTTCGGCGTGATGACGAGCTCCCTCCCCGTCGCCCTGGCTATCTCGTAGAAGGTCCTGAACCTGTCCACGTCCCTGCTGTACCTCATCACGAAGACGATCTTGTCCGTCCCCTTAACGATGTCCTCGCCCCTTTCCCTCACCTCCTCCTCCGAATAGTTCTGCCTCCGGTCGTCCTCCTCCATCCTCGTTCCCTCGCAGATCAGGGCCACCGGCTCTGCTGCGGCAGCCCTCTCGGCGAACTCCTCGGTCATGTCGCCCCTGGGCCCGTGCGTCCTCAGGTCGCCCGTGTATGCGATCACCCCGCCCGAGGTCTCTACCAGGTAGCCGTATGCGCCCGGTATCGAGTGGTCGACGTGGACCGGCCCGACCTCCAGCCCCCCGACCTCTATCTTGGCGTCGCTCCTGAACGTCCGGTACTCGTGTTTTCCATACTTGCAGTCTGATGAGGTCGAGGTCTCCTCCATGCACTCAAGGAAGATCTTCGTCCCCTCGCCCAGGTACACCGGGATCTGGGGGTCGATGAAGCGGATGTGCTGGCAGTGGTCGAAGTGCGCATGCGAGAGGAAGACCGCGTCGACCTCCGGGTCGCTGTAATCCAGCCCGGTTCCTTCCAGCAGCCCCTCCGCGTAGAGCCCCTTTATCTTGGGCAGCAGGTCGAACTCGAAAAGGTCCTTCAGTCCGCCGACCGACCTTGGCTGGAGGTAGTCCACGAAGTAGCCTGCCCCGAAGTTGAAGGACTGCCCGAAGTCCAGGAAGATCTTGGTCCTGCGGTCCTCGACGAGGATCTTGTTCCCGCCCACCTCGCCCACTCCGCCGTAGAACGTGAGCTTCGTCATAACTATCGGAATTAGATCAGCTTCCAGGGTTTATATAAACGAATCTTTCTTCTATCAAAATACTCCATTTCATATGAGAACTCACGGATAATCTTAAAAACCGTCGCAAAGGGAAGGGTGCCTTTAGAATCACTTAAGGTTCTAATCAACCGGTTCGGAACTGTTTCTCTTGTTGAAGGCCCTCGAAGCGTATGCGGCCAGCCCGAGAAGGAATGCCAGTGCGCATGAAACATAGATGAGCCCCGACGCCTCCGGGAAGAAGAGCGGGTTCGATGCTGACGGGAAGAACGGCCTGATGTCGGTGTAGAGGGGCGCGTCCAGGAGCAAGTGTGTGTAAACACCTAGGAACGAGGCTGCCGCAACCATCCCGAACGAGGGCTCCTGGAGAATACCAAACGCACTCGCAACCTTCCCCGTGAACCCCCTGATCCGCCACATGACGAGCGCCGTCGCGACCGCCGCCGCGCCCCCGCCTAGGAAGGTGTGGAAGAGCCCGTGGAGGGGGTAGTCCGCGCCCGTAATTATCACGAGGAGCGGCTCCACGTCGAGGACAACGCTGGCGACCAGGAGCGTCGGGAGATCAAGGTACCTGAACAGGAGGAGACCGAGGAGAATGCCGGGGCCTAGGTGGAAGGGCGTGAGTGGCATCTCGATCATTTTTCTGTGTACGCGCTAATAAAAGTAGTCATAACCGAAACTGCAGTCCCGGTCGTTCGCCCTTCCTGGCCCAGCCCGTAATGGGGTCAAAGATAAGAGTGACGGCGCCTAAAGTTAAGGCGGGGATAATTTTTGCCGGATATAGTTGATGCAGCTGTAGCCAGCGGTAAGTTCAACACTCTCGTAGCAGCAGTCAAAGCAGCAGGGCTGGTCGACACTCTGAAGGGCAAAGGTCCGTTCACCGTCTTCGCCCCTACTGACGAAGCCTTCGCTGCCCTGCCGCCGGGCACCGTTGACTCGCTCCTGAAGGACATTCCTGCGCTCCAGAAGGTGCTGACCTACCACGTTGTTGCGGGGAAGTACCCGTTCGTCGAGCTTAAGAGTCTAAAAGAGCTGAAGACGGTCCAAGGTCAGCCTGTAACTTTTACCTTCAAGGCAGGCACACTCTACGTGAACGACGCAAAGATCATCCAAGGGGACATCGAGGTGGACAACGGAGTCTGCCACGCGATTGACAAGGTGATCCTTCCGAAGTAAACCCACACTCTCCTTTTTTTATTTCTATTTCTAATAGTTTCTCTTCTCAGGTCCTACTGGGGCCTCCGTCTTTTGCGGCTTCGCCTTTGTAGGAGTTGGCGAGACTTCGCCTTCTCTGCCACCGCCTCCCCTGTTGTTGAGTGCCTTACCCCTTGCCAGGGATGCCGCCATCCCGACCAGGCAGAGTATGGCGAAGAAGACGAAGATCGCTGTGAGGCTCGACATGAATGCGGGGAATAGCGGCGGCGTGATCTGCACCGGTCCGACATACAGCGCGAGGACCATCATCGCGAAGCCCATGCTCAGAGTCTGCCCGACTTGGCGCATCGTCCCAAGCGTCCCGGATGCAACTCCCAAATACCTCTTCTCGACCGAGCTCATTATAGCATTCGTGTTCGGGGTGATGAAGAGTGCGAACCCGAAGCCTAGCAAAGCCAGGTTCGCGACGATGAACGGCTGGGGAGTGTCCGCTGAGATCGTAGCAAGGATGAATAGCCCGGCTGAGATGATCGCCATTCCTGCCGAGGATATGACCCTGGGCTCGACCCTGTCCGAGAGCCTCCCTGCGATCGGCGATAGCACTGCCTGGACGACCGGCTGGGAGAGCAGGATTAGCCCTGCCCCCTGCGGGTCCAGCCCCCTTATGTACTGGAGGTAGAGGCTCATCAGGAATGTTACTGCTGATGTCGAGGCGTAGTTGATCAGCGCCGCCAGGTTAGAGAAGGTAAAGACCCGGTTACCCCTGAATAGCTTTATCTCTAGTACAGGGCTCTTTACTGACGACTCGTACCTGATGAATGCTACAAGCCCGAGCAGTCCTGCCAGGAGGAGTATTCCCCCGGCGTACGAAGGGAGTATCGAGAAACCGTATATTGTGGAGACCAACATAAAGCCGTAGATGGCCGAGCCGACAAAGTCGAACTTTTCCCCCTTTGCCTCCCTCCATTCCCCTTTAATCATTGTCAATATGAGTAGGACCACGATCGCCATCGGGGGGACGTTGAAGAGGAATACTGCGCGCCAGCCGAAGTAATTCGTCAGCAGTCCGCCCAGAAAAGGTCCGGCCGAGAGCCCTGTGTAGACCGAAGCGGAGTTTATACCGAGCGCCTTACCCCGTTCGCCTGGGGGGAATACGCTGGTTATGAGGGCGACAGACATAGCCGCTATCATCGCCCCGCCTAACCCCTGCACGACGCGGATCAGGATCAGGAGTTCGGGGGATTGCACAGCGCCTACCGCCAGGGATGTGACAATGAAGATGACCGTCCCATATGCGAAGATCCGCTTTCTCCCGTGTATGTCCGAGAGCCGCCCGAATATGATAAGGAATGCCGCAGAGGAGAGCAGGAAGGATGTGTTAACCCATCCCATAAGGATCGCGTCCATACTGAACTCGGCGCCTATCGCCGGAAGGGCGATGTTGACCGCGGACATACTGAACGGCGTAACGAACGTCGCCAGCGTGGCTACGAGGAGGACCGCGTTTTTGGATGCCGACGCTGCGCGGTCCCTTTCCCGCATTGATTTCCCCGGCCCGGTGTCCGTACAAGACCCTCCCTATCGGACTTCTCTTCTTATTCCCGTTATTCAACATTTACGGTCGCGCGGTCGCAAAGTGGGATCATTCAGAAGAGCGGCTCTTTCTTCTTCACGACGTAGACGTCGCAGCCCGCATTCTTCACGATGTACTCGACCGTGCTCTGGGTCAGCCTCCTCTTAATCCCCTTCTCCCCGAGGCTCCCCACGACTATGAGGTCCGCGCCCCTCCTCTCGGCGACCTTCACTGCAGCCGGCCCGGGCGGGTCCTCCACGAAGAGCCACTCGAACTGGAGCCCGGCCCCCTTCACAAGCCTCTCGTACCTTTCGATGACCTCCTTCCCCGCCTCCACCTGGATATGGTCTTGCCTTGGCATCGGGTGGATGCAGATTATCGTCGAGTTGAAGAGCTTCGCGATGTGGATCGCTTCGATGAGCGCCTGTTCGCTGAGCGGCGATCCGTCGGCGATAACGAGGATCTTCAGGATCAAAACATACACCTTTATTTACCCGTATTTCTGGCTGGATACTTAATGGCTTCGGCAGGACGGTCGATCAGGTAGCACTAAAATAACCAGCCGGGCGGACGCATACGCAAGAGTTTGGGCGGGGGGCGGGTGGGCAGTGGTCGGGTCGGAGTGGGGGCTGCTACAGTACGAGGTCCTTGCGGCTTTCCTTTTTGTGTACGCTGCGATAGTGCTGCGGCGAATAGGCGGGATCAAGTTCGAGATATGGACGGCGATGCTGGTCGGGGCGGTCTCCCTCCTCGCCTTCGGGGCGATGGGGCTCGAGGAGGCGATTTCGGCGGTTAATACCGAGGTGATCCTCTTCCTCTTCGGGACATTCCTCATCGTAGAGGCGATGGTGCAGGTCGGGCTGCTGCAGTACCTCGCCGTCCGGTTCCTCAGGGTCGCCGCGACCCCGAAGAGGCTCCTCCTCGCCGTGATAGCCTTCGTTGGGATCGCCTCCGCATTCTTCGTTAACGACGCCGTCGTGCTGGTGATGACCCCGATAGTCATCGCAGCCTGCGGGATCGCGAAGGTCAGGAAGACCCCCTACATCCTCGCGGTCGCCCTCTCCTCGAACATCGGGTCCGCCCTGACCCCGATAGGGAACCCGCAGAACGTCCTCATCAAGATCGAGTCCGGGGTCGACACACTCCTGTTCGTGGAGCGCATGGCAATCCCGGTCGCGCTGGGGTGTGCGGCTGAGTACCTCGTCCTCTCCCTTCTGTACCGGAAGGACCTGAAGGGGGGCTTCCAGGGGTCGCTCCCGGAGCCGGGCAGGATGCTCGCCTCTAGGGAGGGTGCTGCCAGGGTCGGCGCGGTGGCTGCCGTGACCGTTATCTGCTTCCTCTCCGCAGACGCAATAGGCTGGCCGATCGCCTTGGTAGCCCTTGTAGGCGGGACCGGCGCTCTGCTCCTTTCGAGGGACAGGCGCCAGGCGATAAGGGGCGTCGACTGGGGGACTATCGTCTTCTTCGCCTCGATGTTCGTCGTGATGGCAGCCGTCGAGAAGAGCGGACTCCTGTCCGGGGTGATCGACTTCTTCACGCCCACGCTCTTCTCCCAGGGGCCGGAGTCGGTGGTCTCCATATTTGGGCTGAGCCTGGTCGCGAGCCAGATCACCTCGAACGTCCCATTCGTCGCGATAATGCTCCCTGTATTCAAGGCTGCAGGCGCCACGCCCGCTCAGTGGATATCCTTGGCTGCCGGCAGCACGCTGGCAGGCAACCTCACCCTCCTCGGCGCTGCCGCGAACATCATAGTCCTCGAGGCTGCGGAGAACAAGGGAGAGACCTTCTCGTTCCTGGAGTTCCTGAGGGCGGGCGCCCCGACGGCTCTCCTCACGTCGCTGATAGCTGTCGTCTCCCTCGGTTTCATCCTTGTCCTGTGAAGGGAGGGCGCCTCCCCGTCTGCCCTGCCAAGAACCCCACCGAGAAGAAGGCGTCGATGTAGTCCCTGATCACCTTCTCGATGGATCTGTCCGAGACGTAGACCATGAAGTTCTTCCTCCTCTCGGGCGGGCTCTCGATCCCGGACCACAGGTGGAAGAGTACCTCCCCGCTGTCTGAGAGGATGATGTTGAAGGGCGCGACCGCTGCGCCGACAATGACCTCTGCCCCCTGGAGCCCGCTCCCCGGGATGGCGCGCGCGACGTCCTCCGAGACGATCACCCTGACCCTCTTCTTCCTAGCGATCTCGGGGATCTCGCCGATCACCCCGCCGTAGACCTCGGTCTCGAAGTGCCCCATCATCAGCCTCAGCTCACCCTTCGCGGACGACAGGAGGGACCTGATCCTGTTCACCATCCCGGGGACGGATCTTATGAACCAGATCTCGGTGCTCTCTGCAGCCTTGGTCTCGTAGACCGGGAGGAGCTCCTTCATGAAGACCTCCTCCACCCTGCCAAGCCTTTGCTGCTGCTCCGCCCTTACGACGCCGAGGACTTCAGGCGGGGGCTTCGCCCGGAACCTCATCGGCCTGCTCGCGTCAACCTCGATCCACCCCCTCCGCTCCAGCTCGCCGAGGACGTCGTAGACCCTGGTGTTGGGGATGCCTGTCGACTCGCTCAGCGCCTTTGCGGTGGTCGGCCCGCGGACAACGAGCCCCAGGTACGCCAGCGCCTCGTAATCGGTCAGCCCCGCCTCCTTCAGCGCCTGGTAGGCTGCCATCGATCGCAAGTCAGTCCCCGGCATCCCTGCTCATCCACCCCTTTCCTCCTCTCCCTTCTCTCCTCTCCTCTCCCTTCTCCCTTCCTTTCTTTCTTTTTTCCCTGCCTTCCTTCCTTGCTTGCCTGCCTGCCAGCCAGCTCCCTTCCTTACCCTCCGCTCTTCCCGTTCCGGGCACTTCATTCCGACACACTGACCTCAGTTTTTCACTCTTTTCAGTTAATAAATTAAAATACTGCCCCCCCTTTTATCTACGCCTATGGATCCAGCTCTTGCAGTCGAGATCACCGGTCTGAGAAAGGTCTTCGGCAGCTTTGCGGCTGTGGACGGGCTGGATCTCCGGATAAGGAAGGGCGAGATCTACGGCCTGCTTGGTCCGAACGGTGCCGGGAAGACGACCACGATAAGGATGATCTGCGGGCTCTTGGCGCCGACATCCGGCGAGGTCCTCGTCTGGGGCTACAGGATGCCGGGTGAGAGGGACGCCCTGATCAGGATCACGGGATACATGGCCCAGAAGTTCAGCCTCTACGAGGACCTGACGGTGAGGGAGAACCTCGAGTTCTACGGGAGGCTCTACGGGATCCCTCGCATGGAGCTGAAGGAGCGGGTCTCCGAGCTCCTGGAATTCCTCTCGCTTGGGGAGTTCTCTAGGAGGCTTGCGGGGAGGCTCAGCGGCGGGATGAAGCAGAGGCTCGCTCTCGGCGTGGCACTAATACACCGCCCGAAGCTGCTCATCCTCGACGAGCCCACCGCCGGCGTGGACCCGCCGATAAGGAGGATGTTCTGGGAGTACCTCCGGGGGCTGAACAGGGAGTCGGTCACGATACTGGTCACCACGCACTACATGGACGAGGCCGAGAACTGCGACAGGGTAGGGCTGGTCAACAGGGGCAGGGTCGTCGCCGAGGGGACCCCGCGCGAGCTCAAGAAGAGGGTCTTCGGTGGAGACCTGGTGGAGGTGACGGTGAGGGGGTGCGGTGATCCTGAGTCCGCCCTCCCTTCCTGCAAGGTTCTTGACCGGAAGGGGGCTGCCGAGGGCTCGGGAGGGGGCACGCCGGCGGCAGTCACGCTCAGGGTTCTTGTCCAGGACGCGCCCCGGGAGATCCCTGCGATGGTAAGCGCGCTCGAGAGGGCGGGCTTCACCGTCGTCTCCGCGTCTCCCACCTACGTGACTCTGGAGGACGTCTTCATCAGAGTCGTTGAGGGGGCGGTGAGGGTTGCCTGAGGGTGCGGCGCCGAAGGTTCTGGCGGTGGTCAGGAAGGAGCTCATCCAGCTCACGAGGGATCCGAGGTCGCTGGTCATGATAGCGCTCATACCGCTCGTCGTGATGCTCCTCTTCGGTGTCGGGTACGGCGGGTCTGCCGGCAAGGTCGGTCTCGTGATCGTGGACATGGACGGGGGGCAGATGGGGGCAGCCCTTGTCAGCGCGATCTCAGAGACCCCGACGGTCTCCGTGGAGGCATACGCACACACGGTCGAGGAGGCGCGGCTGATGGTGAGCAGAGGCAAGGCTCCAGCGGCCCTGGTGATACCAGAGAGCTTCACAGCCTCCCTGCTGGAAGGGAGGCCCGTCCAGGTCCTTGTGATCATAGACGAGAGCTCGCCTGCGCTCGCCAGCACGATCAAGGACTCGATGCTCGCGGTCACCTACTACTTCCAACAGGAGTTCGCGAGGCAGGTACACGGCCCGTCGGTAGAACTGATCTACAACTCAGTGTACGGTCCCACGGTGACCAGCCTCGAGGCATTCACCCCGTTCGTGGTCGCGCTCGTCCTGCAGCTCGTCCCGACCACCCTGATCTCGATCGCGATATGCAGGGAGAAGGAGAAGGGGACTTTCGAGCAGCTCATCATGTCCCCGGTGAGCAGGCTCGACATAATCTTCGGGAAGCTCTTGGCATACTTCGTTGCGACCCTCGCGGACATGCTCATCACGCTCTCCGTCGCAATCAACGTCTTCGGGGTGGTGATCAGGGGCTCGGTGCCAGACCTGCTCCTGATATCCACGATGTACCTGCTGGGGTCGCTCGGGCTAGGGATGCTCATCTCCGTGCTGTCGAGGAACCAGCTCCAGGCGAATCAGGCTGCCATATTCATATTCATACCCTTCCTGCTATTCTGCGGGGGGCTCGCCCCGGTGGAGCTCCTCTCGCCCGAGGCTGCGGCGATCGCCAACATAAACCCGATGTACCACTTCATAACGGCGTTCAGGGGGATAATGATAAAGGGGTACGGGCTGCCGCAGCTCCTCCAGCCGGTGGGGGCCCTCCTGGTTTACATGGGCGTGATGATGTCAATCGCGCCAGTCATGCTCAAGCTGAGATTGGAGTGATGTGTTATGGAGATCGTAAAAAGAAAATTTGCCATGCTGTCGATAATGATGCTCTTTGCGTTTGCGGCTGGACTGACGCAGTGCGTGCAGGAGGTGGACGCAGCCGGGGGAGGCTTCTCCGTCAGGGACACCTACTGGGCTACGCCAGTCTTCCCTGAGAACCGTACGCTCGTCGTCGTCCTCTCCTATTCCGGGACATCGGTGGCGTCCCAGGTGAACGCGTCCCTCGACGTATCGCAGATGTCTCCATCCTCAGGTTCCCAGGCCGCAGAGGCGTACTACAACGGGACCCTCGCGAGGGGCGATACGGTCTACCTCGAGTTCGGATTCGAATTCAACATCTCCTCCTCGGCGGTCGCAGGCAGCTACCTCCTGCCGCTCCGGGTCGACTTTCTTGAGGGGGGCAGCCCCGCGTATTTTGAGACCCTGGTCAGGGCGGACGTGAGGGGGAGCCCGGAGCTGGACGTGATCCCGCTCCGGACCTCGCTCCTCAGAGGCGCGGTCAACACCGTCCAGGTCGTGGTGGAGAACCGGGGCGACGGTCTCGCCAGGAACGTCAGGGTGGCAGTCCAGTGCCAGGACATTTACCTCACACTGATAGGCTCGAACCGGTTCGACCTCGGCCCGCTCCAGCCGGGGGCATCGGGGCTGATAACGCTCCAGCTCTTCGCGGAGAACACCATAGGCGACGGGAGCGCCTTCTCGGTCACGGTGACTTACGAGGGTGAGGACGGCACCCCGTTCACGAGGTCCGCCTCGGTGGGGGTGAAGGCCGAGGGCCCGGAGGAGCCACGGCTGGCGGTATGGGCCAAACCAACCGAGCTCGCTGCTGGGACGGTCAACAACGTGACCCTTGTCGTTTCGAACAAGGGCGGTTCTACGGCAACGGACGTGACCGCCAGGGCAACCCCTGTGACCGACAGGCTTACGCTCGTCGGTCCTAACTCCTTCGACATCGGTGACCTGGTTCCGGGGCAGTCTGTCGAGGTCACCCTCCCCCTGTTCCTCGACAGGAACGCATACGGGTCCCTGAGGGTCTCGGTCTCGCTGGGTTTCGGCGACCCCAGGAATGCGACATACGCCGACACCGTCTCGATCGGGTTCACCGTGGCAGAGTCCCGGGTGCCGATGATCGATGTCACCGCGAACGCCTCTGAGCTCAGGCCTAACTCCGTCAACCCCGTCGCCTTCACAGTAAATAACGTCGGCAACGGCCCCGCCCAGAACGTCACGGTGAGCCTCTTCTCGCAGTCTCCCCAGGTCGCTGTGATCGTCGGGGCCGGGGCCTCAAGCGCCTGGGAGATCCCCGCCAACGGATCCCTCGTCGTAGAGAGGAGCGTCTTCGTCCAGCCGGGCGTCTTCGGGGCGGTCCCGGTCTACATCCAGGTCCAGTACAGGGACGAGCTCGACAACTATTACTCGTACGCCTCGGCATACGGGTTCTCGGTCAAGGCCGAGCCTGAGGTCGCCGTATCGACCGTATCGACGGTTCCGTCCCCGGTCTTCCCCGGGGACAAGGTTGTCAGGGTCGTCTGCCTGGTGGTAAACGCGGGCAACTACACGGCCGAGAACGTCAGGATCCGGATGGGGAGCATACCCGGCGTCGTCACCCCCTCCTATGCAGGCACGGACCGGATCACGATCCCGTATCTGCAGGTCGGCCACTCTGTGCAGGTGCAGTTCCTCGTTGACATCGCCGACGATGCCGCGCCCGGCTACTACGAGGTACCTCTCACCATTGAGGCTGCATCCTGGGAGTCGAATACGTCGGTACCGCTGACGGTGAGGGAGAAGGCTCCGGTCTCGGTCGAGAGGATCTACTTCGACAGGGAGGTGTCCCCCGGGGCGAGGAACGTAAAGGTCTTCGTGCAGCTTTCGAACAACGGCAGCCAGACCGCGGAGCAGCTCCGCCTATCGCTGGTCTCCGGCTACGTCACAGGGTCGACTTCGACGCTCGTCGGTAGCCTTCCGGGCAACTCCTCGAAGATCGTGATGATGGAGGTCGACATAGACCAGAAGGCTGAGCCGGGGGTGCTGAAGGTCGACGTGGAGCTCTCGTGGATGCAGGACGGGAGGCAGCTGAGCAGCACCTCGTACCGGGGACTGCCGATTGCTCAGCCACCGGGTATGTCCCCCGTCCTGTACGCGGCTGCAGCGATACTCCTTGTGCTGCTGGCGGTTGCCTTCAGGAGGCGCCTGTTCGCCCTGGTAAGGCGGCAATGAATACCGGCGCCCGCTTTCTATCCTCTTTCTTTCTTTGGTAATTTCTCAGGCATTTTTCCTCTCTCTGTTTTTCTGCCCGCTGTCAATGTCAAATTTTCGCCCCCCGAAAAGCGTTATTAGCTCACAACGGCACATTCTTACCATGTCCTCTCCAAAGGACGGAGTTCTGGGCTCTAGGTACTCTGAACCATCCGGCGCCAGGTCTTTCCTCGTCCTCCTGTCCGCCAATACTGCGAACTCAGTCCTACTGAAGCAGAGGAGGATACCCTTTACAGTGCTGGAGATCTCCGAAGGGCAGCTCCCCTTTCTGAAGCCGCCCATGATCGCTGCTGCGCGCAGGGTCCTAGGCAGGACGGTGATCTCGATAACCGAGAAGAAGGTCCTCTCAGGGAAGCCTTGGATTTCGAGGTATGGGAAGGCGGACGCGGGCGGTGCGCTTACCAGCCTAGTCGAGGAGGTGTTCACTGCCCTTCCCGAGTCGGAGAGTGCCCTCGCCTTCTCGAACCCGGGTGGTGAATGGCGGTTGGTCGGCTACAGGCTCGGTTCTCTGGCGAGCCGCCCCGAATCCGCGCTGGGGCTTGACCGTCTTCTAAGGTGATGCCTAAGGCAAAGCGGATATCATAAAGGGCCGTCGCCACTGCACCGTTCATTTATAAGGAGGCATGCGTTTGCTTATGCCATGGAAGATCGTACTTGCGCAAAGTGCGGCAGGGAGTTGCCCGCAGACGCGGCGTTCTGCCCGTCGTGCGGCTCCCCGGTCCAGAGGGAAGCACCGAAGACCTACACTGCGGTGCGACAGAGGGAGCTTGCAGGCCCGCTCTTCGGGGGCGGGGTACTCGTAGTGCTGGGCTCCACGTTCTGGCTTGCCACGACCGGTGTGATCTCCTGGGCGATTTGGTGGGCATACTTCCTGTGCGGTCTGGGTGTCCTCCTCGTTCTGCTAGGGATCCACAATGCGAGGTCCGGCAAGGACTCTGGGCCGATAACAGGTGGAGTCGTAGTTCTTGCCATAGGCATTATCGCGATCCTCGCCTGGAATTACTCGCTCTCGAGCTGGTGGCCGCTGGTCCTCATAGCGATCGGCCTGGTCGTCATAGTCTCGGCATTGCTTGCCCACAGGATCACCCGCAGATAGAGGGAGAAACCGGGCAAGAAAGAGGAGTGGAAACGACCCGTAGGCAGCTTTTTCAGCGGTAAGGGGAATCCGAAAGGGTTATTAGCGATCCTTGTCATGCTATTCCATTGTCGAGGGTCTGAAATGGGGGATTGCCAAATCGAACTTTGTTGAGGTCTACGACACCACGCTCCGCGACGGGGCGCAGGCCAAGGACGTGAACTTCTCCCTCCAGGACAAGCTCAGGATCACCTCAAAGCTGGACGAGTTCGGTGTATCCTACATCGAGGGAGGGTGGCCGGGATCGAACCCGAAGGACGAGGAGTACTTCCGCGCCGTCAGGGACATCCCACTGAGGAACGCCGAAGTCGTCGCCTTCGGGAGCACGAGGCGGAGCTCGGTGAGGGCCTGCGAGGACACCAACCTGAACGCGATCGTAAACAGCGGTGTTAAGACCGCCGCGATATTCGGAAAGTCCTGGGACCTCCACGTGAGGAGCGTCCTCGGCACCGACCTCGAGACGAACGTCGAGATGGTCTACGACTCGGTCAGGTACCTGAGGGACCACGGGCTGCGCGTCATATTCGACGCAGAGCACTTCTACGACGGATACATGTCCTCAAGGGACTACGCGCTCGAGGTCGTGAAGGCAGCCCAGGAGGCGGGCGCTGAGACGGTGGTACTCTGCGACACGAACGGGGGCACGCTCCCTGCGGACTTTGAGAGGATCACAAGGGACGTGGTCTCCTCCCTGAAGGCTAGGATCGGCGTGCACTGCCACAACGACTCGGGTACTGCGGTGGCGAACTCGGTCCTCGGGGTGGTCGCCGGGGCGCGCCACGTCCAGGGCACAATAAACGGGATCGGCGAGAGGTGCGGGAACGCCGACCTCTGCCAGATAATACCTGCCCTCGAGTTGAAGATGGGGTTCGCAACATCGAGGCTCGCCGTAGAGAGGCTCAGGGGTCTCAAGTCGCTATCGCTCTACGTCTACGAGGTCCTCCACATGAGGCCGGACCCGTGCCAGCCATACGTCGGCGAAAATGCATTCGCGCACAAGGGCGGCGTGCACGTCGACGCGGTGATAAAGAACTGCGTCGCATACGAGCACATCGAACCGTCGCTGGTCGGGAATATGCGCCTCTTCTCGGTCTCTGAGCTGTCCGGAAAGGCAAACATCATGGCGAAGATCAGGGAGTTCGGGCTGCAGGCAGACAAGAACTCGCCGGCTATCGCGTCGCTGCTGAAGAAGATCAAGGAGCTGGAGTACCGCGGCTACCTCCTGGAGGGGGCTGACGCGTCCCTCTTCCTGCTCATCGCGAAGGAGCTCGGGTACTACCGGAAGCTCTTCGAAGTTGCCCAGTGGCGGACGATAAGCGAGTCTCGGGACGGCGGGTTCGCTGCAGAGAGCTCAATAAAGCTCAGGGTCGGGGACAGGGAGCTCTACGTCATCGAGGAGGGCAACGGCCCGGTCAACGCGCAGGACAGAGCGCTCAGGAAGGCCATGTACGGCTTCTTCCCCGAGATCGAGAGGGTCCAGCTCGTCAACTACAAGGTGTCAATCGCAGAGACGGCCGAGGGGACCGCCTCGTCGGTGAGGAACTTCGTCGAGTTCTCGGATGGTGGTTCGAACTGGGTGACGGTAGGGGTCTCCACAAACATACTCGAGGCGAGCAAGGAGGCGCTGGTGGACGGGTACGACTACTACCTCCAGAGGAAGAGGATTGGGGTTTCTGACCGGACTTAGGGAGAGGTCGATACAGACGAGGCGGATTGGTTGATTTAATAAAAGATTAAAGAAAGAAAGCTATGAAGAAAGAAAGAATCTATGGATCCGTCTTGAGTGGGGGAGCGGTCAGAGCTTCCTCGCGAACTCCCTCCCGAACTCCTCGCACCTCTTCAGCTCCTCCTCGGTGGGCACCCAGTTGACCTTCAGCGCAGGCATCACGATCTCCATGCCTGCCGCCTTGAGCGCAGCCTCGATCTCGTCCGTAGCCCCCCCCATCCAGCCGTATGATCCGAAGGCGGCTGCCTTCCTCCCCTTCGGCTTCAGCCCCTTCACGTCGACCAGGAACGGCGCCAGCGTCGGAAGGATCCCGTTGTTGATGGTAGAAGACCCTACAAGTAGCCCCCCTGCTTCAAGGAGCTCGCCGATTATGTCGCTGCTGTCCGAGTAGGGGAACCTGTAAATCCTGGCTTCGACGCCCTCCGACCTTATGCCCTCGAGGATCGCCCTCGCCATCTTCTCGGTGCTCCCCCACATGGTGTCGTACGCGATTATCACCCTCTTCTCAGTCTCCCCGGCAGCCCACTTGGCGTAGGCGTTGACTATCTTCAGCGGATCCTTCTTCCATATAATGCCGTGGCTCGGCGCTATCATGCTTATTGGCACCTTCATCGCAAGGATCTCGTCTATCTTCTTCTTCACGAGTGGGCTCAGCGGGAGGAGTATGTTCGCATAGTACTTCGCAGCCTCCTCCATCAGCACGTGGGCGTCGACCTCGTCGTCGAACCTCCCCGAGCTCGCCAGGTGCTGCCCGAAGGCATCGTTGGGCATCAGTATGCCGTCCTCCTTCACGTAGGTGAACATGCTGTCCGGCCAGTGGAGCATCGGGGCCTCTATGAACATGAGCGTCCTCCTGCCCAGCCTGAGCTCGTCTCCAGTCCTGACGGTCTGGAAGTCCATCTTGCAGAAGTAGTGCTTTTCCAGACCGGCCTTGCACCTCGCAGTGCCAAAGATCTTTGCCTTTGGCGCAAGCCCCATCATCTCGGTGAGCGAACTGGAGTGGTCGCTCTCAACGTGGTTCATTACAATGTAGTCTATTCTTGAAGGGTCCACGACATCGCTTATCCTCCTGACCATCTCGCCGGCAAAGGGCTTGTAGACCGTGTCGACAAGCGCTACCTTCTCGTCCACTATAAGGTAGGCGTTGTAGCTCGTCCCCCTGTGGGTGGTGTAGGAGAAGCCGTGGAAGTTCCTCACGTCCCAGTCTACCGCCCCGACCCAGTATATCCCTTCAGCCAACTCGATCTTAGACAAAACCAGTCCCCTGGAATATCTGCGACCCGGTCTCTATAATCTGTTTCTGAATTGGTCCACGGGCCGAATAAGGTAATTAAGGGTGGCGACACTCTAATTGTCTAGGAAGGGATGTATGTGTCTGAGGCTCTCTCCCCCGAAGAGATAAGGGCTATTGACGTTAACTGCGAGTTCCTCGGAGTCAGCAGGCTGCAGCTGATGGAGAATGCGGGCAGGGCCGTGGTCGAGGCGATTATGGCCGCTCATGGGCTGAATTCAAAGTCGGTCCTCGTGCTCGCGCACACGGGGAACAAGGGGGGCGACGGCTTCGTCGCTGCCAGACACGCCGCCTCGGCGGGCGCGAGGGTGACAGTCGTCCTCCTGGCGAAGCCCGACCAGATCAGCACAGAGGAGGCGCGCGCCAACTTCTCTGCGGTCTCGAGGATGCGCAACTCGGTCACCCTGCTGACCGCACCGACAGAGTCGGAGCTGGCCCTGCTCGAGGGGCTCTTCGGCTCCGCTGACATAATCGTCGACGCCATGCTGGGCACGGGGGCGAGGGGCGTCCTGAGGGAGCCAGTGAGGACGGCGGTCAGGATGGCAAACTCGGCTAGGGGACTGAGGGTCGCGATAGACGTCCCGACGGGCATAGATTCCAGAACGGGCGAGGTGATGGGCGACGCGTTCCGGGCAGACCTAACGGTCACGCACCACAAGCCGAAGACCGGGATCGTGAAGGACGTCGCGAAAGGCTACGTCGGCGAACTGAGGACGGTGGGCATCGGTGTGCCGCCCGAGGCCGAGATATTCGCGGGGCCCGGGGACATTTCCCTTGCCCTGCCCCCGAGAAGGCTCCACTCCCACAAGGGGGAGAACGGCCGCCTCCTCGTGATCGGCGGGTCTTCAAGGTACACGGGTGCCCCTGCGCTCGCGGCGATGGCGGCCCTCAGGACCGGGATTGACCTTGCCGTGGTAGCCGTCCCCAGGTCGATCGCGAGGGAGGTGAGGGGCTACTCCCCTGACCTGATCGTGGTGCCGCTCGAATCCGAGGAGCACCTAGGCGCGGAGTCCGTCCCGCAGCTATCCCAGGAGATCTCACGGGCGGACGCCGTCGTGATCGGTATGGGTCTTGGCGAGGACCCCGCGACCCAAGATGCGGTACTGGCGATAGCGGGGCTCCTCTCCAAGTCAAGGGTCCCGGCGGTCGTAGACGCTGACGCGATCAAGGCATTGGGGAGGTCCCCGGTGGCCGTAAAGGGCACGGTCTCAGTTTTAACACCGCACGCCGGGGAGTTCTTCGCATTGACGGGGGTGCGTCTCCCGGAGGAGAAGGAGGAGGGGTGGAGGGATCGCCTCCCGGCAGTGATGGAGTGGGCTTCTAGGCTGGGGGCCACCATACTCCTTAAGTCGAGGTACGACGTGATCACCGACGGCTCGAGGTACAGGGTGAAGAACATCGGGAACCCTGGGATGACCGTAGGCGGAACTGGGGACGTCCTCGCCGGCGTCACGGGCGCGCTCCTGAGCAGGGGGGCTGAGCCCTTCAGGGCAGCGGTAGCCGCTTCGTTCATCAACTCGCACGCGGGCGACATCCTTGCTGAGGAGATCGGACAGCGGTTCACGGCTCGCGACCTCGTCGATGCCCTGCCTTTCGTCCTCAAGAAATTTGGGCACTGATCCAGAAAGATTCCGGCAAGGGAATTTAATAAAAATAAAAATTTTTAGAATTTCTTGAACTTCTCTTTTGCTGCCCCGCATACTGGGCACTTGTCCGGGACCTGGCCGTTGGTGGTGTACCCGCAGACCGGGCAGATGTAGATCTCGCCGACCTGTAGGTCTTTGCCCTCCTCGACCGTCTGCTTCGCCTTCGTGTACATCGCCTCGTGGATCTTCTCCGCCTGGAGGGCGTAGTTCATCGATCTGACTGCCCCCTTCTCGCCCTGTAGCTCGGCCACAGCCTTGAACGCGGGGTACATCTCGTTCACCTCGTAGTTCTCCCCGTTGATGCAGCTCTCGAGGTTCTCTTTCGTCTCCCTAAGCAGGCCCAGCTCGTTCGCGTGGTTCCTTGCGTGGACAAGCTCCGCGTAGGCGATCGCCCTGAAGAGCCTCGCCGTGTTCGGCAGCCCTTCCTCCTCTGCGATGTCTGCGAAGATCAGGTACTTCATATGTGCCTGGCTCTCGCCTGCGAACGCTGCCTTAAGGTTCTCCTCGGTCATCTTCCTCATTTACAACACCTCCTAATAGTTTCCATTCTCGGGTATATAAGTTCATTTTTGCTTACGGAAGTTTCACCAAAAAAGAATTGGGTGTTAGGATCCTGCCTATTCAGCTATCTCCTCAAACATGTCCTTCGATGCGCCGCATGCCGGGCAGACCCAGTCTTCAGGCAAGCTCTCGAACGGAGTCCCTGGCTTTATGCCCCCGTCCGGGTCCCCCTTCTCAGGGTCGTATATGTATCCGCAGACTGTACATCTCCACTTTTTCAAGACGACACCCCATTTCTTAAGGTCTATGCAAATGATCGCAACGGGCAGTCTTAAGCATTCTCTATCCCACGGGGGCGAGTCCCGTCGCCCCCTCCTGAGGACTATGCTTACTTACGTACGTACATGCTTGTTTGCTTACCTACCTGCTTGCCTAATCGGCGGTTAAAGGGGACCGGAACTTCACGTTAAACTATATATCTCGAGCTCATTGATAAGTAATCATTCTGAGCCGAGGCTGAGCTGGATGGATCCCGACCGAAAGATGCCAGTGAACTATGAACTTGAGAAGGGCAGGGGGGGACTGGCCCTTATCGTATTCTCGGTGATGTCTGTACTCTACTTCTTCTCGATACTCCACCGGGTCGGGATCGCTGTTATATCGTTCGACATCATGAGCGAGTTCAACACCGACGCCTCGCTCCTAGGCCTTATGTCCTCGACTTACTTCTTTCCCTACGCAATCGCCCAGCTCCCAGTCGGGATACTGCTGGACCGGATAGGCGTGAGGAAAACGGTTGTCTCCTTGGCAGTCGTGGCCTGCCTGGGCAGCCTTCTCTTCTCCACAGGCAACTCAATCCTGATGCTCTCCGTGGGAAGAGCTTTGGTGGGGTTCGGCGTCGGGGGATTTTACGTATCTGCGCTGAAGTCAATAGCTATCTGGTTTGGACCACGGCGCTTCGCCACGCTCGCCGGCCTCTTGACGTCCCTGGGCAATGTGGGCGGCATCGTCGCCACCTCGCCGCTGGCGCTGTCGACGCTGGCTATTGGCTGGCGGGGGACGTTCCTCATTATAACGTCCCTGATGGCTGTCTTCGCGGTCGTCGCATGGCTCTCGATTTCAGGGGACGAGGGCGACTCTTTCAGGAGTGGTTCTAGTGTTACAAGCGACTTGAAGGAGGTCTTCAGCGACAGGGGGTTCCTCCTCATATCGGTAATACCATTCTTTGTATACGGTTTCTTTATAAGCTTCCAGGGTCTCTGGGCAGGGCCCTTCCTCATGGACGTCTATGGGATGGACAAGGCTACAGCCGGCTTCTACCTCATGTTCATTGCGATCGGGTTTACGATTGCTGGTCCTACTGGCGGCTTCATATCGGACCGATTTCTAATGAGGCGGAAGCCGGTGCTGGTCTCTGGCATCGGGATAGGGCTAGCCTTCTGGTCCATATTGGCGCTGCTCGGAGGTTCGATGGGCCCCTGCCTCATCGCCTCATCTTTCTTCCTTCTCGGCTTCGGCTTCGGCTTCGCCAACATCTACATGACAATCTCAAAGGAGATGTTTGGAACGCGGATCTCTGGCACCGCGATGGCCGCGATCAACCTCTTCAACTTCATGGGTGCAGGGTTCTTCCAGTACTTCATGGGATTCCTACTCGACACATTCGAGGCTGGCGCGAGGACCTTTCCTGCATACCAGGCGATCTTCTTCATGTGCGTCGCTTTCATGGCAGTCTCGCTCGTCCTTGGGATTATTAGCAAGGAGACGTTTGGCGGCAGAGCCAGGGGTGCTAAGCCAGCCTCCTCTGGTAACGGGGGTCCGTAGCGACAAAATCCCTCGCCATCCTTACAAACTTCTTCGAGAACCCGCCGTTCAATCCCGACCTCTCCGCGGTCATCGCGTACCTGAAGAGGATCTCGCCGAAATCGTTGATGCCCTTGAGCCTGCACTTCATTGCGTGGTCGAAGAAGTCCTTTATCACCTTCTCCGCCTCTGAGGACGGCATCCGGAGCAGCACCACGGAATAAGCCCTGGGATTTAACCCCTCAGGCTGAAGTTAGTTAAGTTCCTGTCAAAAGGATAAATCCGCCTTCGAGCATAATATACTGGGGGTCGGTATGGCAAAGATCCTTTTGGTGATTGCAGAAAAAGGCTTCAGGGACGAGGAGTTCGATGTCCCGTTCAGGGCATTCAAGGCCGCAGGGCACTCCGTGACTGTGGCTAGCACGGGCCCCGGCGTTGCTGAGGGGAAGCTGGGGATGCGAGTGAAGCCGGACACTACTGTAGATGCAGTGGATCCCTCGGGCTTCGATGCAGTCGTTGTAGCAGGGGGCCCAGGCTCGCCCACATACCTGTGGCCAAACAAGAAGCTGTGGGATGCGCTCAGGGCTGTCGCGGGCAGGGGCGGCGTAGTGGCGGCTATCTGCCTCGCTCCTGTCGTGCTGGCGAGAGCAGGGCTGCTGAACGGCAGGAAGTGCACTGTCTACAGGACTCCGGAGTCGGTAAAGGAGGTCGAGGCTGCCGGTGGCAGGCTCCAGAAGGACCACGTGGTCGTGGACGGGAAGGTCGTGACAGGCGACGGTCCAGACGCCGCGGCATCATTCGCCGAGGCCGTCCTAAAGCTCCTCTAGGCATCTATCTTTTTCCATTTATTTTTTTATTTATTTTTCTTTCTTCAATGTTAAAAGAAAGGAAAAACAATCGGAAACCGGCGTGCGGGAAACCCGCAATCCAGCCATCTGCCTATCCGAAGACTGCCCTTATCACGAGGTAGGCGAAGGATGCAGTTATTAGCGCCCCGGCCAGAACGGCCCGTTTGAAATCGATGGCTTCCATACGCATCCCCTTATCCATCCTGGCAGAGGGTTAAAAACCTTCCTTCTCTGGTCAAGGCCGCTGCTTTGACCGGTGTTGCCCGGAGGGCCGTAAGAACGAATCCTGTTTGAGCTTATAAGCCTCTTTATCGCATTCTGGATCAGCAAAGGTGGTTTCTGAATGCCAGAGCTGTCAAGGGATGAGATGCTTGAATTCGCTTCAATGCTCGTGAAGCGGTCGATGTCGATCGGAAGGAAGCCGGAAGGGGGCTTCGACTCCGTCTCGATAATGTACAATGACAGGGACCCGTCCTGCAGGGATTTCGCAGAGCTAGTCGAGGAGGAGTGCTGGAGACAGGGCGCCTACACTATAATAAGGGGCTACTCCTCGGTCCGGAGCAGGAGGAGGTACGAGCTCTCCCCGGAGGACTCCCTGAAGGAGATGGACCCTATCGCCAAGGCGATCGCAGAGACCGTCGACGTCAGGATGTTCATAGGCGAGGAGGACGATCCGTACTGGTCCGAGGGGGTCTCTGGCAAGGTCAGGCTGACCGCCCCGAACAGGCAGAAGCTGTACGAGATAATGGACAGGCGCGGCGTCCGGTGGGTCTACTTCGGTTGGCCCATCCCCGGGGCCGCCAGCGCGTACGGCTGCCCGGTGGAAAGGTTCAGGGAGATCTTCTTCAACAGCATAAGGGCCTCCTTCTCCGAGGAGCTGCTCGACCTCTGCAGCTACTACTCGAATGCGCTCAGGGGGGTGGACAGGGTCAGGATACTCGCGGAGGGGACCGACCTCTCCTTCAGCGTCAAGGGCAGGCCTGTAATCGTCGATGACGGGATAATCTCGAAGGAGGACATGGCGAACGGCGACGTCGGGCTCAACATCCCGTCCGGGGAGGTCTTCATAGCCCCGCTGGAGACCAGCGCCAACGGCCACATCACCTTCCCGGTGGTGGTCATACCTGGGTTCGGGAGGATCGACCAGCTCAGGCTCGAGTTCAGGGACGGGAAGGTCGTCTCCTACACAGCCGAGAAAGGAAAGGATCGCTTCACCAGGTTCCTCGAGGCGAACACGGGCGAGAAGGACAGGATCGCCGAGCTGGGCATAGGCTGCAATCCGGGGGCCGAGTTCACGGGCGGGAGCATCATAATCGACGAGAAGATCTACAGGACGGTGCACATCGCTATCGGAAACAACACCGGGTCTTACCACGGCACGAACCAGGCTTCCAGCCACCTGGACATGATCAGGGACATGCACAACGGGGAGCTCTTCTTCGACGGAAAACTGGTGATGAAAAATGGAGAGCCAATCAGATAGAAGCGATCTGCTCAGGAGGCTTGCCGACTCGATAATGCACGGGAAGCCAGACGCCCAGGAGATCGCACGTCTGTGCCTGGATCGGGGCGCAGGAGTCGACGAGGTTCTTACAAAAGGCGTAATCGAAGGATGGCTGGAATTCGCCGCCTGGTACGACAGGGAGCCGGAAGCCGCCCTCAAGGGCTGGATGGAGTCCTACAACGCGACGAACCGGGTGCTGAGGCTCCTCGAGTCGGTGATCCCCCCTCCTGAGAACCCGCCCTTCTCGGTTGCCGTTGCGACCGTGCGCGGCGAGGGGCACGTACTGATGCGCGACGTCCTCTCCATCCTCCTCAAGTCAAAGGGAGTCAGGGTCTACAGCAGCAGGAAGGGGGTCGTCCCAGAGGACCTGCAGGAGCCCATCTCCGACCCTTCGCTGAAATGGCTCGTCGTCTCCTGCGTTGAGGGCGACCTGAACGATCAGGTGAGCGGGCTGATAAGGTGGGCGAAGGGAATGAGGAGCGATCTCAGGGTGGTGGCAGGGGGCCCCCAGGCTGACAAGGTCGGCGCGGACATCGCCGTAAACGGCCCGCTCGAACTCATCAAGGTCCTCGGGCTCCAGTAAGATGGTTGCTCGGATTCCATTCGGCGGGAAATTGAAAGACGAAAGAAAGGCCGGGCGAGGCTGGATCAGGCTAGCTTCGGGGTGATCTTCTTGCTCACGGCTATTTCGTCCACGCTCTTGAGTGCCGTGCTGTTCTCTGCCAGGACCTTCGACACCTCTTCGTAGAGGATGCTGTTCCCCTGTATGATCATCCTGATGGTCTCGGTCTTGATGTCGGTCTCCACCACGTTGATGCTGACGTTGTCTACACCTTCTATCTTGCATATCGCCTTGGAAAGCTCGGCTATGGAGATCTCCCTCGGCTTGAGCGCGTCCAGGACAAGCTTCTTTATGTCTATGCTCATAGCGACACCACCTGATTGATCTGGCTGCAGCCTTTCTTTTACCTTTTCCCACAGAAAAAGGCTCCGGAAATTCGGCCTGGTGCGCCCGCTGGTCTTCGCTCCGTCCGGGGGTTTCGCCTCTTCACGTGAGCGTTCAGACGCCCGCACCGGAGAGGAAGAGTATCAGCACTATAGCCAGCCCCATCGCGACGGTCAGCAGGCTGTACTTGAGCCTGTTGGCTGAGGCGATCTTCCCAAGGTAGACGCCTAGGAGCGCCAGCATCGAGAGGTTTATCGCGATCGAGGCGATCATCGCGTACTGCAAGGAAAGCGCTGAGGGGGATATCTCGTGGACCATGAAGGGCGTGAGCGTTAGGAATATCGCCAGCGCCGGCGAGACCCCGTCCACGACTGCTAGCGCGAGGGTGACGAACTTGGAGGCCCTGTAGATGATGCTGTCCTTTATCTCCATCATTATGCTCTCCTCTATCTCCTTGATCTTCCTCGAGCGCTCTGCCTTCTCGGAGAGGAAAGCACCGACGAACCCTGAGATCCCGGTCGCGAGCGCCAGCCCTATCCCGGAGTTGATTATGAGGTGCGCATCCGCCCTGCCTGTTATGTAGGCGCCCATCACCACGCCGAGTATCGCGAGGGCACCGTCGAAGGAGTTCATCACAAAGTACCTCCTCGAGAGCTCGGCTGCCCCTGCTACGCTGAAGTACTTCCTTGCCCTCCTCCTGAACCTCCTTAGGCTGCGCAGCATCCCTTCACCCACCCTCCTCCGCCCGTTCACCTTTGTTGGCTGGTGCCGTACCGTCCCGGTACACGGTCGGGTCCCTTACGCCGGCCTCTAGGAACGCCCGCCTCCTGTTCTCGCAGGACTCGCAGGAGCCGCAGTGGACCTCGCCGTCCCGGTAGCAGCTCCAGGTCAGCTCGAAGGGGACACCAAGCCTCGCCCCAAGCCTGACGACATCGCTCTTCTTCAGTTGCAGCAGGGGCGCTTCGATCGAGATGTCGGAGCCGGTCCCGAGCCTGGCGGCCCTCTCCATCGCCTCCACGAACTCCTTCCTGCAGTCCGGGTAGTTCTCGGCGTCAGAGGCGTGCGCCCCGTAGAGGACGCGCTTAGCCCCTATCGAGCCGGCATAGCCGACCGCGGCTGAGAGGAGCACCGCGTTCCTGAAGGGGACTATGATCGGTCCAGAAAACTCCCTTGTTATCTCGATCCCGCGGTCGACGAGTGATGTGGCGCCCATGTATATGGCGGAGAGCCCGCTCAGGTCAACGAGCTTCCAGGGGACACCGAGCCTCCTTGAAACCGCCTCGGCGCTCCTGATCTCCGCCTTGGCGATCTGCCCGTAGTCGAACGTGAGGGTGAAGGGGCTGAACCCGCGTTCGATCGCGTAGTACAGGACCGTGGTGCTGTCTAGGCCACCGGAGATGACTACTACCGCCCGGTCCCTGCGGGGATCCATCACCTCACCCCCATCCTCTTCATGGACTGGTAGAGGAGGTACCCTAGCCCCACTGTTGCGATCCCGACCCCGACTATGAGGTAGGCGAAGGTGATCAGGAAAGGCAGGCCCAGTGCATAGTTGAGGAGCGCCCCGACCCATGCCGATATTATGACCGTGTAGCAGGCCAGCCCGGCGATTACGGACCTCTCCTTCAGCTTAATCACTATCAACAAGGATATGAAGGTCGGGATCGCGCTGAGCAGGTCCAAAGGGCCGAGGGGGCTTGCGAGGTTGCCTATAAGCACGCCCAGGCTTATGCCCAACGCCGCAGGCATGCCGACGAGCGGAACGATGCCTATGAGCGCATTCGCCACCCTGATCTGGATCAGGCCGAAGCTTATTGGTGCCAAGGAGATTGTTAAAGCCGCATATGCTGCGGCTATTATGGCTGTCTCGACGACAGCCCGGGTTTTCGAAGGTGTTGGCTTTTGCATCCTCTCCCAACTCCGGGTTTTCTAGGGCGGAACGGGTGGGAGCCCACTCACCCGCCTAGGGTTCTAAACCATTTAAGAACTAATATTTAAATCATTTCATTGTCGGGTACGGCTTCAGCGGTCCTCCGCATAGGTGGAAGCGTTTGGGGCCGGCTCATCGGGTGTGTGGGCGCAGCGATAAAGCGGCAACTAATGTCTGGTGTCGATACCGTTTTTTAAAGCCTTGCAGGATAAATAAAAATCAGCGATGCGCATGCCAAGGACATCCTCTCCCATCTCGCCGTTCCTGAAGTGGGCAGGGGGCAAGTCCCAGCTTCTGGAGATCATCGTGGAATGCCTTCCGGAGAGCTTCGGGACCTACTTCGAGCCCTTCCTAGGAGGGGGCGCGCTCTTCTTCCGGCTGGCTTCGACGGGGAGGGTGAAGCGGGCCGTCCTCTCGGACATGAACAGGGATCTCATAAACTGCTACGTGGTGGTCAGGGACGAGCTGGACGCCCTGATGTCCAGACTCGAATACTACCAGCGGTACGCCGGCGCGAAGGACTTCTTCTACGAGGTGGCGCGCCCGATGTTCAACAAGATAAGGCTTAAGACGGGGCTCGAGGGGGACGTCGAGAAGGCCGCCCTCCTGATATACCTCAACAAGACGTGCTTCAACGGGCTTTACCGGGTCAACTCGCGCGGGGAGTTCAACGTCCCATGGGGGAGATACGAGTCCCCGCCGCTCTTCGACGAGAAGAACCTCAGGGCGGTCAGCAGGACCCTGAACCAGGAGGCGGTCGAGATCAGGTGCTCCGACTACAGGGAGGCGGTCAAGGGCGCTGGGGCCGGCGACCTGATCTACTTCGATCCGCCCTACCAGCCCCTCAGCCGCACTTCCTCCTTCACCCAGTACACTCCCGGTTCGTTCTCGGAGAAGGACCAGCGGGAACTCGCTGAGACCTTCAGGGACCTCGACGGCAGGGGGTGCAGGGTCGTGCTGAGCAACTCCTGCAGCCCGGCGGTGGAGGAGCTGTACAGCGTTTACATATCGAGGGGGACGTTCAGGGTTGCGATGGCTTCGAGGGCCATCTCATGCCTCGGGGACGGAAGGGGGAGGATCCCCGAGTACGTCATATGCAACTACCCACCGCCCGGGCGGAAATGATCCGCTGCGAACAATGGAAGTGATCCCTGACCATGGAATTTTTGATGCGGACATGCGGCCCCTTTTTCCGGTTGAGCAGCCTGCATGCACTGTTCCCCTCCAAACCAAGGCCACCTCGGGAAGATTTTATTAAACCTGAGCACACCCAGTAAGAGAATTGGTGAGAGATTGTCGCTTTCGGGTCGGGTGCTGAACCTCAAGGAGTCTGGCACCCTTAAGATTCTGGACAAGGTAAAGTCCATGCAGGCTAGGGGGGTCGACATCATCCAGCTTGACGTCGGCGAGCCTGACTTCGACACTCCAAGGAATGTTGTTGAGGCAGCCTACAGGGCGATGCTTGAAGGCTTCACACACTACACTCCAAGCGCGGGGATCCCTGAGCTCAGGGACGCAGTGGCTGAGAAGCTCAGGTCCGAGAACGGGATCGACGCCAGGAGGGAGAACGTCCTCATAACCCCCGGTTCGAAGCAGGCGCTCTTCTACGCGGTGATGGCACTGGTCGAAGAGGGGGATGAGGTGATCGTACCGACACCCGCCTGGCCGTCCTACATAGAGATGGTCACCGTCGCAGGAGGCGCCGTGAGGGAGATCCCTCCGAAGAATGGCTTCTCTCCCGACATTGAAGGTATTAAGTCAGCCGTGAACGAAAGGACAAAGCTGATGATCCTGAACTCCCCAAACAACCCCACCGGGTACGTCTACACCCCGGATGAACTGAGGGCACTGGCCGAGATCGCTTCCGACTCGAGGGTATACGTAATCTCCGACGAGATCTACGAGAAGATACTCTACGAGGGCGAGTTCAGGAGTTCTGCCTCGTTCCCTGGGGTCGACGATCTCGTGATCACCGTCAACGGGTTCTCGAAGACCTACGCCATGACCGGCTGGAGGATCGGGTACGCGGCCGGGCCTCGGGACGTGATCGCGGCGATGAACAAGCTCCAGCAGCACTCCGCGAGCTGCCCCGCGTCGTTCGTCCAGAAGGCTGCACTGGCGGCGCTTAGCCCTGACACCCCGGTCAAGCCCATGATCGAGGAGTTCAGGAGGAGGAGGGACTTCCTCTCCGGGGCGCTGGAGAGGATCGGGGCATTCCGTGTGGACAAGCCACGGGGCGCGTTCTACCTCTTCCCTGAGATCTCCAATGCCGGGATCGACTCTGCCCAGATGTGCAATCTGCTGCTCGAGGAGGCACACGTGAGCACTACCCCAGGGGAGGCATTCGGCGGCTTCTCTAGGAACATCAGGATCTCTTACGCAAATTCCATAAAGAAGCTCGAGGAGGCTGCATCTAGGATCGAAGATGCTTTGAGGAGGCAGGGTGTGGTTTAGATCAGAAGAGGTCAGCTGTACTTTGGTTGAGAGGGACTGCCAGTGAAGGAGATCCTCAGGAACCCCCACAGGCGGAGAATCCTGGAACTCCTAGCCGGTAGCAAGGTGCTGACCCCTAAGGAGATCGCAAAGGAGCTACGCATAGGGGTCCCAACCGTTTACTACCACCTCGAACTCCTCGGGGAGTACGTCAAGAAGACTTCGAGGGGAGAGTACTCTCTGACCGAGAAGGGGCTCGAGGTCTACAGGACGGAGGTGTTGAACCCCTCCAGGTCCTCAGGCATGCCGAAGCTGTACTCGGTCGTCTCCCTGGTGGTCGCCCGCCCCCCGCTGGCCCTCCTGCTGGGGCTCTTCGCCTTGGTTCTGGAGGTGGTGGTGTGCTATCGGACAGGGTATGTGCCGTTCATGCTCGGGTACATGCCTGTTTTGGACACCTCTTTCCTCCCATTCTACTATGCAGCCAGCGTAATTTTCGCATTCCTCGTACTTGAAGCCGTTTCATATGCTCTGAGACGGCGTCCAGGAGGTGAGATCCCGCTGCTCGCAGGGGTAATGCTTTCGCGTCTCCCCCTGCTCCTGATCTTCGTGCTGGCACTCTCCGGACTGGACGCTCCGGGCGTCGCCATTGCTGTGACCGCCCTCGCCCAGCTTCTTTCGATCCTCGTCCTTGCGACCTTCCTCTCCTTCTCGAAGGGCATACGCCAGGAAATATCAATAATTTTGGGCCTGGTACTCCTGTACCTGAACTTGCTCATCTATTCGTCGGTCCAGCTCTGAATATTATTTTTTAAGCCGTCCGTATACGTGATCCCGGAGATCATCCATGAGCGGGTAAATATGGTAAATCAAAGAACTCTACAGGCGAGCCCTTTCTTAGTTCGGCCCTGAAGAGGTTGATCTAGTCCAAGGTTATGCGAGATCATGGCTTTTTCCGTTGTATATCAGGACTCATTGCCAATCCCGCACTGGCCGCTCCTGATTAATGAAACTTTTTTCAATTTTGCAGGACCAGTATCGATGAAACCCCAACGATCACTGTGCTTAAACAAGTTGAATAAAAAATAAAATTAAGGGAGTTTTTATATATAGTTGTTTTAACACGATGATAGGTGATACCTATGATCCATCCGCAGTATTGGTCGTTACACTCGATCTATCTCAAACTAAAGGGGCGCTTCCCGGAGGCGCTGGGGCGAGATGACCTCGACCTGTACGCGCAGCTCCCCGTAAAGGACAAGGTCGTGCTGGACATCGGTGCTTACGACGGCGACACCGCAGAGTTCTTTTTGAAGCGTGGGGCGAATAAGGTGATATGCATCGAGCCAGACGAGGGTCGGTGCAGTGCCATCCGCCGACGCTTCCCCTCAAATAGAGTAGAGGTCAGGTGCAGGGGTGTATCAAAAGAAGACGTCCTCGCCCGTGACTACGACGTTATCAAGTGCGACTGCGAGGGCTACGAGATGGAGATACTCGACTACATCCCCAAAGGCGTCCCCGTTGTTTTAGAGTCCCACTGTTGGTGGATTACAAAACAATTTGAAGAAAAGGGGTTTAAAATTTACAAGGTAATTGAACCGATGTTGAGGCTATGCCTGATGAAGAACTTTTAGGTGATGATTATGAAAGTCGATGTCTTAATCTGCACGAAAGACCCCTCAAAGATCCGACCAGCCCTAATGGACACCATCCGATCCGCATCGTGGGTCAACAACATCGTCATCGAGACCTCAAAACCGCTATCGACCGCCCGCAAAAAAGGTGCTCTGAAGTGTCAAACCGAGTGGATAGCCATGTTCGACGACGACGTCGAGATCCCTTCCGACTGGTTATTTCATTTATTACCTTACACGACCCAACCAGACGTCGTCGCCGTCTCCTCCCCTTCACGTGACTACGGGGCGCTCACCGAACACATCAAGTCCTACCAGGTCGTAGCCGACAAGATAAAACCGATCCACACCCGTGACACTCCCTTCATCGACAACACCCTCATTAAACGTTCCGTGTTCTTCACCTACAACCCTCCGCCCCTCTTCTACTCCGAAGACGAGATCCTCTATCGCCACGTAAAGTCCCTCGGCAAGTGGGTGCACCCGCCCCATATCGGAGTCCGCCACTTCTACGTCCAGAAAGACGTCGTGAAAGCCCATATCACCATTAAACAACTCGGCATCTACCCGACCTTCCGCTTCCTCCGAGGTCGCCTCGCCTACTTCATCCTCGGCACCCTCGCCGTAGGCTACTCCCACACGTGGCGCACCCCCCTCTTCTTCCTCGACTGGAACGCCAAAGCCATCGCTGGTTGGCTGAAGGGGTCGGTGAGTGGGCAGTCGATCAAAAGTCCTCGACCAAATGCTGGGACTGTGCCTGATGAAGAACTTTTGAGAACCGCTTTTTCTCTCTATAATTATAGAGAAAAAATATAGTGCATAAAAAAGGAGGTTCAAAGTAGAAAAAATAATAAAATTAAGAACGGGCCGGGTATCGATGAAACCCCAACGATCACTGTGCTCAAACCGTGCCAGAATTTTCATTCCTGTAAATGAAAAATAAAAATTAAAAAAAGTCATTAGACTGCAAGCGGGTGTCTCCTCATGACGAGGACGATCCCGATCGCTGCGACCGCTGCTAGCCCGCTTGCCAGGAAGATCTCATACGCTCTGCCCCATGCCGGAGTTGCCGGGATCTCCTGTATCGCCGCTATGGCTGATCCTGCGCCCAGGGTCACCACGTACTCCGCGCCGCCAGAGGCCCTCTCGACCCCTAGGCTCGGGTCGTGAGTAAGCGTCCCATTGAAGTACGGGTAGCAGAGGTATACCTTCAGATGGTTGCCTGCTGCGAGGTATGCTGCAGTAACCTCCACTACTGACTCGTTGCCTTCTGGATCTGTAACCACTGCATTTGGCACGAACTTGAAGAAGCCGCCTAGCGTCCCCTCTTCCGCAAGCCTAAGCTTTGCGGGTGTTGGGAACCTCATCAGTTTGCCTGCCAGGATCTTCTGAGCCAACCCGAGCTTAAACCCTAACTCCTTTGCCTCCTGGTTCTGTGCCTGCAGGTTGATGGTTTCGTTTTCACTGTCTACACCAAATTTCATTTTCGAGCTGATAGCTGGAGTCCGAACTCCCTCCAGATCGTCGAAGAGAGCCTCCACGCTACCGTTGACCTCAAATGCCGATGCATCGATCCACAGAGCGAGGGCTGGGCTAATACTTATGCTGGTGTTGAGCAGGGATACAGTCCTGGGGTCAAAGTTCCATTCCCAGTCCTTGACTATCAGGTCGATCTTCATCTCTCCAGCCGCGACCTGGTACGTGAACGACTCTCCTCCGGCTATGACCGTCTCCAAAACTGTAGCGTTGTAGATCCTTATCGCCAGCCTTACATTCCCCTCAGCAAATTCGAACTTCTGCGGGGCATCGGTAAGGGTCATATTGAAGGCTAGGCCTATGGGCGTGCCATCCTCGAGCGAGATCTTCTCGGGCACCGAGAGCTGCCACTTGCATCCGGCGAACGCAAGCAGTCCAGGGTGGAATCCCTCCGCCATGTTCCTGAGCATCTCGCGGCGCTCCAGCATCTCATTTATCTCCAGATTCACTTTGGAGAGTATCTTCTGGGAGAGCTTCTGCATCTCATTGATGGCGCCTGATATCCTGCTCTGCACGGTCCCCTTGCCGGCTCCGGAATCGATGGCGTTCACTGCGCTTTCTATGGCTCCGATCGCAGCCTCGATCTGACCCGTTACCTCGCCATCGTTCACCCTGTCCTTTAGCGCCTCAAGGTCAGCGATTGCCTGATTCAGAATCTCTTTTACTTGGGAGAGGTCGGCCCTGAACAGCGCTGCCTTCGTCGAAGCTATCAGCAGCTTGCCATTAGCCTGGAAGGCGACCGCGAGGCCCTTCGCCAGCGCACTGCTCTTCTCAAGTTCCAGCGCATTGGCAGAGGCTATTAGGCGCTGCCAGAGCGTCCCTTCCGCCACATTCGTAAGATTGAACCTGGATCCTTCCACGCCTGCATATTCGAGCAGGCCCTTAAAGTGAACCACGTAAGCCTTCGACGGATCATCGTTTGCCCACCACACGAAGAATGGCTTTACCTCTTCACCCGGAAAGATTATCGTAAGGCCTTCAGTGACGATCTTCCTGTAGTTCCCTTCGTCCACAATCTCCAGAGTGGTGCCGGAAGCGCTCTGCTGTGCAGAGGCCTGCGGGAAGACCGTAATGCCTCCTAAAGCCAGCATTATGACTATTAAAAGACCTGCTGCTTTGCTTTTTTCCATGGTTTTTCACCGGGTAAAAATATGGAAGTGATGTAAAATAACCTTGTCTGTTTTCAAAGTTTTTATCGATTTTTCGAATTTTCGAATTTAATTACAGAAGAATTAAACGTCTGCCGAAATCGTAGACCTCATGGAGTCCTGTCAAATAGCACTGATTCTGATAAATTTGCCTGTAAAAAGTTCACCTCCCTTCCTCGCCTCTTCTCTTGCCTTCCTTTCCATTCCACAGCGCATAAAAGTGCGATCAGGGCAGCTCCCGACACTACTGGAAGCAGGTATCTTGTTTTCAGCAGATATCCGGTCCAGAATGAGAGTATGAGTAAGGCACCGGCCGAGATTCCCCGGGGAACTGTCCGTGATCCGATCCCCTTCCCCGCAAGAACCAGCGCCGCCGCAGAATAGGCGAGGCCCGTGATCGCCCAGCCGAAGTAGTTAGTTAGAGGGATCCCGTAATAGATCCCCGGTTCCTCCCAAACCCACAGTCCGGCAGCCACAGCGCCAGGGTCAATGACCAAGTCAAAAGCGACGAGGAGCGCCGCAGCGGAGAGCCCACCGAACCCCGCGCCCACTACTACGACCTTAATTGTACAACACTCCCCAAAAACCGAACTAAAAAAGCAGTTTTTTGTATCATATATAAATGTTTCGCAAATTTTGAATAAATTATGTTGATCGCCTCGTTGAAAATCATTTTTGGACGTATTGTTTTTGCAAAACCCTGCTGGGGAGTTGGATTTTTGGGGTCATCCAATATCCGAATGCTACCCTTAATTGCGCGTCCTCAGGGATCGGTCGGAAAAAATGAAAAGCCGCCCGAAGTCCTATGGAGGATCAACTATTCCATTAGCACCCGAGGGCGGACTCTACAAACGGTCAGGCGCAAGTCAGGGATCCGTCGAATTTTACCCTGCAAGGGAAACCCCCGATGCTGCGTTTAGTGTCTCCCCTCCAGTCCACCGCAGTTGTTTTAAAGGGATCCTCGCTCAAAATCCAAAAAGGTGCCCAAGTTGGTCCTCTCCGTCGAGGAGAAACAAAAGGCGATCGCAAGCCTCTTCCTCTCCACGCTGATCTGGGGGGTCTCATTCCCGGTCATCAAACTCGCCCTCAGCGAAGTGGACCCGCTCCTTTTCGTGGGAGTGAGGTTCATCATAGCATCCGTCTTGGTGGCCGGCTACCTCATGGTCGCAAGGAGGCCTATCCGGAGGCTCCTGAGGGGGCGGGTGCTCTGGATACTCGGGATCACGAACGGCGTGGGCTTCGCCCTGGAGACCTACGGGATGAGCTTCACGACCGCATCGAAGGCCTCGCTCCTCGTGAACGTCAATGTCGTCTTCATGGCAATATTCAGCTCCCTCATGCTGGGCGAGAAGCTAAATTCAAGGGGCAGGCTCGGGATACTGCTGGGCCTCTTGGGGGTGTTCCTGACCACGACCGGTGGCGACCTTACAGTTTTGAGCAGCGGCTCCGCGGTCGGGGACGGGATAATCTTCGCCGGAGGGATCATCTGGGCATATTCGATGATCTACAACAAGAAAGCAGCCACGCAGGAAGGGCTAACGCCGATGGAGGTGACCGAGTCGATGATCCTGACCTCGACCGTCGCTCTGTTGCCGTTCCTACCCCTCTCGTCCTTCGAATTCGAGGTGAGCGTGCTGTCCGTCTCGGCTATGGTCTACGTAGCGCTCCTCTGCACTATAGTCGCATTCTTTCTCTTCTACAGGGCCCTCCAGACGCTAACGGTCGTCAACAGCGGGATGGTCATGCTCTTCGAGATAGTGATCGCAATAGGGGTGTCGTTCCTATTTTTAGGCGAGACTTTGCTGCCCATTGGAGTTCTAGGCGGGGTCCTGATAGCAATTGGCATCCTCTTGGTGAGCTGACTGATCGATCCTCGAAACGTGCCGAGGTTAACCTTAATGGGAAGCCAGGGTGAAGCTATTTTTTGTTCTCCTTGGACTAAATCGGACCGCACTTGTGCCACTAATGGCTCTACTGGCAGGATTGCACCGGGGAGCTATTGGTGATCAGGTTAGGACGTGACAGGTTAGGCGAATCGAAGGTTTTATGCCCCTGTGGATCGAGGTTGAGATAGTTAGTGATATTTATGGCGGTTCTGGTCAAGGTACCGCTTCCGCTTGCCGTAGTGCTGTTGGTCTTTGCCCTGCAGGCGGTCCATGTCGTTACATCTGTGGAGATCGACATGAACTCCACCGTGGTTGCTGTTCATGATGGTGACACCTTCGCTCTTGCAACCGGAGAGAGGGTCAGGCTGGCTGACCTCAATGCGCCCGAGCTCGGGGAGGACGGGTCATACGAGGCCAGGGATTACCTCTCCTCGCTGGTCCGGCAGAAGACCGTCTACCTGGACGTCGATGACAAGTACCGGACGGACATCTATGGGCGGCTCGTCTGCGTGGTCTATGTTGAGTATAACTCGACCCACTACCTGAATGTCAACAAGGCGCTGATCGATGGCGGGTATGCCGAGGCTAGAAACTATGATAACGAGTTCAATTTCAACGCATTCGCACTCTACCATCCGAGAGTTGGGGCAAGCGGAGATGCCCAATTCGCCCCGGCCCCGGCTCTAGTGGCGATTGCGGCAATTATTCTGGGGCTATTATTGCTGGTTATAATCAGGATAAGGAAATAAAAAAGGGAGGGTTTTTGAGCTTATCTATTTGTAAGTCCTGGCTGCACTGAGCGCTTCATCGAAAGTAAGGAAACCCGAGCCGGCGTCGTGGTCATTCCATGTGTATTTCCAGACCGCATAACTGGAGAATACATCGGATACATAGGCGCCGTCAGCGGCCATCGGGACGCTTGTCGCAGCTTTCTTGAAGATCTTCTCGACATCAGCCTGCTTCAGGTTCGGATAGGACTGGAGGAGCAGCGCTGCCATCCCGGACACGTGGGGGGCTGCCTGGCTAGTTCCCCAGACCGCGTAGTAGCCCCATTGAGTTGGGCCATAGGGCTTGTACGGTCCCCTTATCGCGCAACCTGGGGCAGCCACATCGAGCTGCTTCCAACTCTGCCCAAGCGCCTTGTTTGGCCTGCTGCTAAAGTCAGCGAGGTACGTCTGCCAGTTGTTCTTGTACGTGATCCCCGTCGTCGGGTCGAAGACTTCATTCACCGTGTTGAGCTTCTCCGGGACGTCTTTCCACCACCAGTAGTAACTGTAGTAGCCTCCTCCGTACTCCTGGGTCCACCCCGCTGCGGCTGCGGATATCGCCTGCTGGTAAGCGCCGGGCCAGCCCATTCCGCTGGTCCCGCTGTTGCCGGCTGAGGCAACCACTATGCATCCCTGCTGGATCGCGTAGTTGATCGCGTCCTCGATCAGGGGCGTCGGCTCAGGCCCGCCGAGGCTCAGGTTTATCACTATCTTGACGCTGTAATTCTTCGCCAGGTCTCCTACGTACCTGATCCCCGCGGCGACCATCTCGTCAGTCCCGCCTGTCCAGAACCAGCCGTTGCCGTCATCTGCAAAAGCAATCCAGTCGTCCAGGACCAGCACCGGGATCACCGTCACCTTCGGGGCAACCCCTGCAACCCAGGTGTCGACATCCCCCCTCACGAAGCGGTACCCTGTGATTATGCTGGTAACGTGGGTCCCGTGCCCTGACCCCCAGCCAAAACCGTACTTGTCAGGGGCGCCGCTGTCATGCGTTATGAACCCGCGGTCGTCTCTCAGGGGCCCGTAGGAGAACCTGTACTCTGTGCCGTCGATATACTCGATGGACCAGTTGCCTTCCCCGTCAGGGTCGTACCAAACATCGTGGGTGAAGCCCTTGCCCCACTCCTCTTTGATGTCAACCATGCCTGGCGGGAAAAAGCTCAGGTAGCTGGAGAGGAGCCCGGTGTCCAGGACCGCGACGTATATGCCTTCTCCGGTGTTGTCCGTCGTCTCAGCGTCTACCATGTCCACGTTGTAGGGGATCGGGTCACCTCCGGGAGTCGCAGCCGCCTCCTCATCGCTGATTAGCTGTACTTTGTACGGGTTAACGCTCCACTTCAGCGGAGAATTAGCTGTCCTTGCCGAGGCGCATAGAGGCATTGCGAATACCGATGCTAAGAGTAGTGCCGTCATCACAAAAGAAGCGATTTTCTTTTTTTCCATTTTGCACCACCGAAATTTATTAAAAAAAGCCCATTTTTGGACTTGTTTAACACTTCTTCAGCGATCTATATTTGGTTTATGAGTGTATGTCCAATGGAATTGCTGCTTGAATCCGACAGCCTGGCGCATTTATCGGGGGGTTGGCTGCAAACACTGCTTCCGGGGCCGGTTGTGGAGGGAATCAAACTGATCTCGAAGGCTTTGCCTCGGAAGTGACCGCGCATTCAATGTTCGCATCAATGCATGGGCGGCCCAAGCGCTGGGATCCGGATATTTTTAACCATCGAAAGTGGGATCCTGCTCTCTATAAAATATTTATCAATAACTTTTTTTTGCTCATTCTATATTTTATACTTAAAATTAGTGAATTATATATATAAAATATTTACAGAAAACGCAGGCGCTCTGCTTTTGCCCTATAACTTTTTATGTGATGTTTCTTTATGTTATTTTGGAGATAATCTTGGTTGATATAATCGAAGTATTGACTAATATGTTCGAGAGCATCATATATGCCATACCAGCCATAATTGCTGCAATAATCGTCCTCATAATAGGATGGGTTGTAGGCTCCATAGTCGGTAAGGCGGTCAACAAGGTCGTGGAGAAGCTAGGGATCGAAAAGGCCTTCGACCAGAGTATGGTCGGCAAGGCGTTCAGATCTTCTGGTCTTGACCTCTCCAATCTTGTCGGAGGCATAGTGAAGGCGTTCATAATCATTCTTTCCGTTGTGCTTGCGGTAGAGATCCTCAACATACCTGGGATATTTGGAGAGTACATGACACAGATAGCCAGCTACTTGCCGCGTTTGCTCGCAGGAGTGCTGATCATCATCTTCGGCGCCGTATTCGTGGACTTCCTTTCGTCATTCGTCGGCAAGATGATAAAGCCCCTGTTCCCTGAAGAGAAATCAGAGATCGCCGACATGCTGAGGAATCTGCTCTTCATAGGCCTCATTGCTTTCATACTCCTGCTGGCGCTCGATACGCTACTCCTGTCCGGCAGCACGGTCTACCCGCTGATTCTCGGCTTTGTCATAATCGGAGTTGGTATATCCCTAACCGACGGACTCATCAAGTCGATAACCGATGATCATTCTGAGTTCAAGAGTGTAGCGGGCTATGCAAAATTCGTGCTCTATTCGATCTTCCTGATAATTGGTGCAGGAGCAATCTTTGCCACATTCCCTGGCGTCACAACTATTGTTGCCAACGTTTCGTGGGCATTTGCGATCGCACTCGCGATAATGCTGATACCCATAGTTTATGCGATGGCTAAGAAGATGTCAAAGGAGACATAGTGCGCAATCCATACATCCTAATTTATTCCCTTTTTTTATCTTCATTTTTATTTTAAAAAATCAACCGGGCTCGCTTCCGCTGGATCTCGAAGACCTGTTCTTAGACCCGATTAAACCTTCCTCAACTGAATTGCCTGTGCAGTGAATAAATGGGGAGGCGGGGTGCTACGGTCCATCCGGAACGTTTTTCCCAATATGTGACTTATCACAAAATTTATATGAGGCATAATGGGATATGTCTCGAAAGGTGAAATGGATGAAGGTCGCTTTTGTGACTGAGGATGGCAAGACCATATGCAGGCATTTCGGCAGGGCGCCGTACTACCTCGTGGTCGAGATTGAGGGTGACAAAATACTCGAGAAGAGGCTGGTCCCAAAGGGAGGGTGTTCGCACAACGGTCACGCCGGTGCGCACGAAGGGCCGCATCTTGGCAACGAGGAGCGGCACAAGAACATGATCAGCCAGGCTGGGGGATGCAGCGTAGTCGTCTCAGGCGGCATGGGCATGGGCGCATACCAATCGCTCATGCTGAGCGGGATCGACGTGTACATAACCTCCGTTGAGGACATAGACGAAGCAGTCGCCCTCCTGGTCCAGAATAAGCTCGACAACAACTTGGAGCAGCTCCATTGACATCTTCAGCGAAGGTTTCTTCCGACAATCCCCTTTTTTGAACCCGCAACAAGACATGAATCAGACTATCTGTTAATAAAGCGGAGGACAAACAGGTGACGTCTACCCGGCTCAACTCGCGGGTGTTTATTGATCTGAATGGGATTGTGCGGGCATGACGCGAGACGGAATTAGGGTTTGCATACCGCCGCCTTCTGCCCTTTCCCGTCTCCATTCGCCGTCTTTCTTATACTCTGGGATCATTCCTGGATCCAAAGCATCCGGCAAGTCGGGCAATGAGCCATCAAGGGATCTGTCAGCATCCGCAATATTTGTGTAGTTACATAGTTATGTAGTTATGCGGTGACCAAGATCAGCACAGGGAAGGATGAGGGGTATGTAACGATCTCGGTGCCCCCGCGCGTAAAGAGGGCCCTCCAGAGGGCAAAGGGGAACAGGGAGTGGGGGGAGTACCTAATGGAACTCTACAGGGAGAACCTGAAGTTGAGGAAAAGGAAGGCTTATGAAGAGCTCAGGTCACTGCTCACCCCCGAGGACATTGGCGGGATAGAGGCTTCTTCTAAGGAATTCAGGGGTTCCTTCAGGATCGGGGGACATGGCGGAGATAGCCGCTAGCGTGTGATCGGATTGATGCTCGATACCTCTGCGGTCATTGAGGCGCTAAAGAGCGGGGATTTCGAGGACGGCAAGGTCTGTGGTTACCCTGATCGAGATCCTCAGAGGGATAGCGCCCGGGAAAAGGGGCAAGACCAAAAAGCTCCTTGAGGAGGCATACGAGGTCGTGGGGCTCCACAATGGGGTCATTCTCCAGTACTGCGATCTTTACGACAGGCTCAAAGCCGCAGGGGGAGGTGCTCCCGGACGCCGACCTCCTGATAGCCGCCGCTGCATTGGCCGAGGGTGAACCCTTGAAGACGAACGACAGGGACTTTGAGCGGCTGAAGCCTTTAGGGCTCCGGCTGAATCCGCCGGAATAGAATGAAGAGCCGTCTCAGAAGGAAAGCAGCCGCACTCTTGGGATTCAACCATCCATCTATAAGTTCGATTGCAGTTTCTTCGACCAAACTCTTCTCAGTACTTGTTTCCTCAAATACCATATCTCTTGTAAGAGGGGATGAACGCGTTCCGATGAGCGGGGTGGGCAGACTTAAAGTTGCACCAGAAATTCAATTAAAACAAGAATTGAATCCCCCTTTAACTCGGAGGTAAACGAAAAGCTATGTCTTGGTTACCATTAGTTAGAGATTATTAATAAGAATAGTCAATTAGATGCGGTTTAAAAATTACCAGGTTTTGGCTTTAAAAACGAAAAAGGGTTTGTCCAACAAAGCTATTTCTTTATTTGATTGTTTGATGCTGTACTAATACCGCGGGATCTTGAGCATGTAAATAACAATGTTGATGTAATAGGCACCAAAAATGGTTAGGTTGCTGAGCCCTATCATTGACTACTATATGCGCTTTTATTAAATTTTTTAAAAGAATTAAAATCAAAAGGCTAATATATTCTAAACAAGGAGGTATTTTCACCTCACTTCAATGATGGGAGACTGTGTTGCATGGGCAACGACCTCACGTACGCGCTTACGGTCTTGGGCGCCCTTCTTCACGATGTCGGAAAGCTGGGGTGGAGGGGCGCAGAGCCGGAGGCGCAGAAACACTCTCACGAGTATTACTCAAAGAAATTCGTCGAAGAGATCCTTCCGACCCCGGTTTTGGCTCCTGGCTCGGAAATGAGAAAGGAACTGCTGGCTGATGTGGTCTATCACCACCACAAGGACGCTTCTGAGCTTCCTCCCGAGGTCCGCCAGGCGCTGCAGTACATAAAGAAGGCTGACTACGACGCAGCAGGCTCTGAAAGGGAGGATTCCGGCGCCGAGGATCCTATGGCCCCGCTGCAGTCGGTATTTGGAAAAGTCTGCATCTGCCAGGCGAAAGGCCACGGCTTGGGAAATTCCGTCCACCTCCCCAAAGAACTTGCATGCGGCACCATATTCCCACAGGGGGAGCCTTCGGCTCAAGCGATACGGACCGAGTCCAGGAAATTGTGGGAGGGGCTGAAGAGAGAGTGCCGCAGCCTCCCGAGTGACTTTGACAGCTATGTCGACACGCTGATTTCGCTCCTTAAGAAGTACGCCTCCTTCACTGTTTCTGCGGGGTACAAGGCACAACCCACCGTCCCTCTCTTTGACCACCTCAAAGTCACAGCCGCCTGCGCCGCGGCCCTCTACAGGCACTCAAAGATGAGCGGCATGTCGCCTTCTGGCGCAAGAGAGCCATACGCGCTGGTTGTAGGGGACATATCGGGCATCCAGGATTTTATATTCAACGTCCACTCCCCTGAGATGGGAAGGAAGGGCACCGCAAAGAGGCTCAGGGGGAGGTCCCTCGAAGTCCAGTTCATAATGGAGGGGGCGGCCAGGCGGATCTTGGAAGCGTACGAGCTCCCGGAGTGCAACCTCCTCTGGTGCACCGGGGGCCAATTTGCAGTACTCGCACCCTCGTATGCGTCCGAGGGCTGCGATGGTATCGCCCGCAATCTCAACCGCGAGCTGTGGGAGCGGTTCGGGGATGCCCTCTACCTGGCGATAGGCGCGACCAGGTTCGCGCTTGAGAAAGAGGGGGACTTTATGGCGGCCCTCCGGGAGGCACAGCGGAAGGCCGATCTCAGGAAGAACAGGCGGTTCTTCGAGGTCCTCGAGGGCGAAGATTCCCCGCTCGTATCCTTGAAGGCGGCTTCCGGCACTGATGACGTAAGGCGATGCCCCCTTTGCTGGAGGGACCTGCGGCCCGGCGATGGTGATCCCGAGGGGGTGTGCAGGGAGTGCAGGCTTCAGGAGGAGCTCGGCGGGGAACTTGCCGGCGCAGAGTACCTCTTCGTGAGCAGGGTGAGCAAAGCTCCGAGCCGTGGTTTCAGTTTCGCGGGCTACTCCTTCAGGTTTCTGGGCGGGGGAGATCTAGACCTGAAGGGCGAGTCGGGGGGCACGCTGTACAGGCTGAACCACACCGACTTCATGGCCGGTGAAGCGCCCCCGGGCGTCTCTAGGGGCTTCAAGTTCATGGGATCGACGATTCCGAACCTGAACGGCGCAGTGTTGAGCTTCGATGTCTTGTCCCAGCTGAGCAAGGGCGCCGACAAGCTCGGGCTGGCGAAGGGCGATGTCGACAACCTCGGCTACATAATGCACTCGGGGATCGTGCCGGTGAGGATCTGGAGCGCAACAAACCTCAGCTCGATGCTCGATGCATTCTTCGCCGGGTATCTGAACGAGATCCTAGGGAGGTACGCGACTTACAGCCTCTGCGGGGACTGCAGGAAGAGGCTGGGTGATGATTACGTCGTGGAGGTCGTCCAGGCGTCCAGAGTTGGTGAGGGCGAGGAGGGGGCTTCGGTGCCAGGGGGTGAGCCAGTCCCGTGCCAGGGGACCGCGCCCGACCAGGACGAACCGGTCACGAAGATGGCTTTTGTCAAGTGGTGGAAGGTCAGGGACGAGGATGAGCGGAAGCGCGTCGAGGATCGCCTCTGCAAGGGCTGCAGGGGGTCCAAAACCTCCGTAATTTACATAAACTACTCTGGCGGGGACGACTTCCTCATAGCCGGGCCGTGGGATGCTACTCTCGAGGCGGTTGCGGAGATCAGGAGCGAGTTCGGAAGGCTCGTCTCGTCCAACCCGGACATGGGGCTCTCCGTCGGGTTTGTTTTGAGCGACAGCAAGTACCCGATAGCGGCGGCCGCCAGGGGGCTCTCGTCCGGGCTGTCGGACGCGAAGGGTTACCGCGCAAGGGCCTACAGGAATTCCAGGTCGCCCCACCTTAAGGACACGATCTCCGCTCTGGAGGACTTTGCGGATCTTTCCAAGGACGTTGCCCAGGGCAACGGCGCCCCCAGCTACGGCGACCTGATCGGGCTCGGGAAGGACCTCGAGGCAGGGATCGAGAAGGGCGAGATCCGTCGGGGCTTCGTCCACGACCTGGTGGAGCTCTGGTGGTCTTCGTTCAGGGACTATGCAGGCGACCCAGAGAGGATCGAGAGAGCCCGGAGGGAGGTCAAGAAGTTCCTGCCGATGCTGAAGTACAAGATCGTAAGGAACCTAAAACGCGAGGTAAAGGAGAGGTATGACGGGAGACTCACATATATGATGCCGTGGATACTCATCCCGGCGAGCTGGGCGCTTCTCAGGACGAGATCAAGGTCAAGGAGAGATTGAAAATGGGAATAAATCCATATTTTAAAGGAAACCGGGAGGGCTATGGTAGGGGAGGGACGGGAGGAAATCCGGGGCATTACACGCCGCATCAATACCCGCCGCGCCAATACGGAGGCGAAGGAAGACCGGGCGGGCGGGAGGGATCCCAGCCCAGTGCGGTAACGGAAGCTATCGACCACATAAGTAAGCTGAAATCCATGTCCGAATTGGAACCAAAGGAAATTGCGACCGAAGGGGGCTTTGCTGCCAGGATAGCCAAGTGGCTTGCGGATTCAAAACAGCTGAAACCATCCCAGCTGCGGAAGTTCTTCGAACCCCTCCTCGAGATAAAGAACGACCTGAAGAGGAATAAGGCCTGGGGGGAAGTCGAGGGGAGGCTGTACATGACGCTGCCCGCGCTTGCATACTCGGTGGGGAGAAACCTCGCGCCTAAGGAATTCTACAGTTTGGTTGAACTGTGCGTGAAAAAGATTACAGTCCCCGATGCCAAGCCCGAGGACAAGGCAAAGAACTTTGAGGTATTTATGGATTTTTTGACCGGCATAGTGGCCTACTACAAGTATTATGGCGGAGGAGATTAAATGTCTGGACAGACGGCTCAGATTAAATTCCAGAAGAACCTAATAATAACGGGAAAGATAGTGACCAAGACTGGGCTGCACATCGGCGGAAACAAGTCCGAGCTGAAGATAGGGGGAACAGACAGCCCGGTGATAACCGACCACAACAACAGGCCCTACATACCGGGGTCTTCGCTAAAGGGCAAGCTCAGGTGCATGTTCGAGATCTCGGAGGGCAAGCTAGGCGACGGAGGAAAGGTCCACAACTGCGGCGACCCGAACTGCCCGATATGCGTCATCTTCGGCTCCTCTGAGAACAAGACAAACGGCCCGACCAGGCTCATAGTCAGGGACGCCTTCACCGATCAGGATGTAGAGACGGAGCTGAAGACCGAGAACATGATAAACAGGCTGGAAGGCAAAGCCGAACATCCCCGGACGATCGAGCGGGTCCCCCCTGGCACGGCCTTCAACTTGGAGATGGTCTACGGGATATACGACAACGGCGACTACGATCGACTCAAACACTTGTTCGAGCTTCTGCGGATGCTCGAGGACTCTTACTTGGGCGGCTCCGGGAGCCGGGGTTACGGCAAGGTAGAGATAAGGGACCTGAGCATGAGGGTCAAGACCCTCAGCGACTACGCAGAAGGAAAGCCGGGAACAGCGATCACTCTGACCGGGAAGACCGAGCTCACGCCGAGTGAGGCCGTCGGCGGCTTGGAAGAGATCCTTAAGCAGTTAAGGAACTGAGGAGGTCGCAACTTTGCCCCTCGCTTTCTACCTCCTGCCGCTGGGGCTGATGCCGGCCCAGATCCGATCAGACACCATAGCGGGGGCTATAATATGGTCGTTGGCAAACATGGGCGAGGACGTCGAGGAGCTGATAGCGGACAAGAGCTTCCGCGTGTCGTCGGGCTTCCCGTACATACGGATCGGCGGGGAGAGGTTGCACTTCGGACCAAAGCCGATATTCCCGACCTCTGAAGCGGAGAGCCTTGAGGAGATGAAGAGGAGGAAGGACTACAAGAAGGTCGGCTATGTCGAGGCGGGCATAATCAACGGCATCCTCTCGGGGCGCCTCAGCGCTGGAGACCTATGGAAGGGCATAGGGGCCGAATACAAGGCGGAATCCGGGCTGCTGATCAGCAGGGATGTCCACTCCCGCATCGAAGACTCATGCAGGAGCCAGGGGCAGCGGCTTAAGATAGCCAGGGTGCAGAGGGAGCGGAACGAGATCAACCGGCTTTATGCCAAAGCCGACAGCTTCTTCGCCTCTTACGGGTACATCTACAGCAACGCAGGGCTCTACTTCCTCCTGAGCGGGAGCGATAAGTCTATCGGCGCGGCCAAGAAGGCTGTGAGATTCCTCGAGGACAGGGGCATAGGTGGGGAGGTCTCGATAGGGTACGGCCACTTCAGGCTCATCGGCGTGGAGGAGTTTTCCCCCTTCGAGGAACCAAACGATGGGGGGGCGATAATGACGGCCTCGATGTACCTACCGACGCCTCAGGAATGGGGCAAAGTGAGCTCTAAGCCTTCAGGCCTTTATTACTCACTGGTGAGGAGGGCCGGCAGGACGCAGGACGGGACGCTGAAGCGCGAGGCGCTCTTTCTCGGAGAGGGGTCCATCCTGCCGATAAGCGCAGCAGAGGGGAGGTATGAATGCCTGACATCTGCTCCAAAATCCTTGGCTTATGGGCGGCCCTACTTCTTGAGGATGAGAGAACAGTACGAAGGGGCTTCGGCAAAATGAAGACTGCACGCTTCAGACTAACGACCCTGACTCCGGTGCACGTGGGTGCCGGCGCCAAGTACGGGCCGCTCGAGTACTACATAAGGGACAACAGGCTCTGCAGGGTCGACTTTTACAGGCTCTGCTCCGACCCGGGGTTCACAAAGTACAGGGACAGGATCATAAAATCCGCGCTCGAAATGAGGAAAGAACGTATAGACCAACTCGCCCCTGACCTGGCGGAGCGGTTCCAGCTGTACTCGATCGATCAGGCGGGTCTGAGTGGCGAATATCCGGACGTCAGCGAGCACATAAAGACCGGCATGAGGCCCTACATTCCCGGGAGCAGCCTGAAGGGGAGCATACTTACGGCACTGGTCTACGACTACTTCAAAAACAACAAGGGCGAACTGGACACGCTGAGACGAGAGATGTACAGTGGACGCGGTAGGCGCTTCCGGATCGGAAGGAAGATTATCGAAAATACCATCGGGAGTCTGACGGGTTCGGACGCAGGAACGGGCGATGGCAAGAGAGGATTCGCCAGGTGGATCAGGATAAGCGACCCGGAAACAGTCCCGATCGAGAAGCTCTTCGCCGGGAAAGTTATTGTATGCCCATCCCGCCAGAGTGGTCCCAGGATTGCTATGGAGATGCTTAAGCCGGGCACCGATTTTGAGTACGAGATCGAGCCGTTTGGGGACATAGACTTGAACGGCCTGATCGCCAAGGTCGACGAGTTTTACAGACTCGTACTCAGAGAAGAGAATGGGTGGAGGAAAAGACAGGGTTTAAGCCTGCTCGGATTCGGAGAGGGCGGGGACGGGTCGGCGCTGGTAAGGGTTGGGACTGGGTCATCGAAGCTGGCGACCTCGCTGCTCCTGCTTCTGGACGAGGCACACCCCAAGACCAGGAAACTCGTTATCCCTGGGTTGCCCCCGGCTGTACAGGAAAAAAGCCCTATGGGCTGGGCAAGATTGCAGAGAGTTGGGTGACCGTGCAAAAGCCAGGGTGCCTTGCGGTCCCGGAGGAGCGTTCGCTTAAGATAACCGTGCTCTCGCTCGACCTGGGGGCGTCTTTGGACTATACCTACGCCTCAAAGCTGAGGGGCTACGTAGGCAATGCGTTCAGCGGCTACCCGATACTCCACCACCACGTCGGCGATCTGGGCTACCTCTACAGCTACCCGAAGGTCCAGTATAAGGTGATCATGGGTCAGCCGTACATAGTCGGGATCGATGAGGGTGCGGAGGTCGTGGAGAAGATCGCCCCCAGCCTCACAAAGATAACCATGGATCGCGAGTTCACGGTCAGGTCGAAGAAGGCAGTCAGCCTGGTGGAAAGGCTCGGTCCGTGTGGCGAGGCCATGACGTACGAGTTCTCAACACCCTGGCTCGCCCTGAATGAGGACAACGCCGCGGCTTACCGCGCCCTGGACAGGAGGGGGAAGCAGGCGATGCTGAGGAGGATACTCATCGGCAACGTGCTGTCTTTCTGCAAGGGCGTGAACCACCCTGTAAGGAAGAGGCTGCGGACCGCGGTATTCCTGAGGCCGACCAAGGTCGCCTATAAGGCGCTTGAGTTCACGGCCTTCTCCGGGGTGTTCCTCCTGAACTACGAGCTCCCGTCGATGATCGGCATCGGGAAGGGCGTCTCGCACGGGTTCGGGACGATAAGGAAGATTGAGCTTTGATCACTAACCTTTTTTATATTAAACCCAAAATGTGATACAAAAAGGTGCTTCAGCATGACAGCCCCGCCTAATCCAGCCTTGGTGATGACCGTCGGCACCGGCGTTAAAGGAAGCACAGAAAGCCTCGTTAGGGACCTTTCAGAGCAGGTGATCAGATATAATTGCAAAACATACTTCGTTTGCACGGCAGAGAGCAAAAGAACCGTCGAGGAAATAAAGAAAAATTCGGGGATCGGTTCCTACAATACCGAAGACATCCTCTTGGGCGACTGTGACGAATTCGACAAAATCCTTGCCGAGATGAAGTCGAAATTCAAGGAGGTGAGGAAAAACCACTCTTACGTTACGCTGAACTACACTTCTGGAACCAAATCGATGAGTGCGGCGGCAGTTTTTGCTGCAATAATTGAGGGTTTCGATGCTCTAGAGTACCTCTCTGGCAAAAGGGAGGAAGGGATCGTCAAGCTATGTACCAAACCATACTCCATCAAGACGGCGATGATTGTTGCAGAGATCGATCTGAAAAAGAAGGTCGTCTGCCTATTCCAAAAAAGGCAGTACGGCGCCGCAAAGGACATGCTCGAAGAGATGTCGAAAGACATAGACACCAAGGGGTTGCGGGCACTCACCAGCCTGGCTAAGGCATACGATCTGTGGGACAAGTTCAGGCAAAAAGATGCATTCGAAGAACTGAAGAAGGCAGCAGAAGGATTACGCGGTACGGGGCTGGATGGCGAGATCTACAGGGCCTTGACCGAGAACATAAAGTTCCTTAAGGGGTTGAATGAACAGCTTGATGCCTTAAATGGGAATATGAACTCGCTTAAGGAGCTGAATGAACAGCTTCAGGCCTTAAGCGGGAACGTAGAGCCGAATGGACAGCATCAGGCCCTGACTGATAGAATAAAGTCCCTCAAGGAGTCGAATAAACAAAAAAAGCGTGAATGTTACAAGTACTACCTTGCAGACCTTATAAACAACTCCGAGAGGCGTCTAGACGAGCAAAAATTTGATGATGCCGTTGCCAGGATGTACCGGACTGTAGAGATGCTCGCAGAATGGAAGCTATTGACGCTCGGGCATGATTTGGAAAACTTCGATCCGGAATCCATGCCTGAGGAGGTAAGGGAGAAGTGGAAATCGAAGATTGTGGATGGAAAGTTGAAGATAGCCCTTAAGGAAAAGTACGAGCTGCTCAGAGATCTTAACTGTCCGTACGGGAAGATATACGAAGAGAGTCAACTCAGGGGCCTTTTGCAGAATAGGAATCAATCCATACTGGCCCACGGAATATCCCCCGTAGGGGAGGACTGCGCGAGGAAGCTCTTGGCAGAAGTCAAAAAGATAATCGATGATGAAGAAGAGGCGCTTGGATTGAAGGAGCTGCAGAAGAGCGCAAAATTCGTAGAGCTTGAGGACGTGGACTGGGTGCTGAGCGGTCTATAACCCGTGCATGATCGAGGTTCAAAGAGGATGTGGGCACCTTCGGGCTAAATGCGTGAAGTTCTTTATAAACCCCTGGGGGATTTTTTGATCTTCACGCCGGCCCAGAAAAATTAATATGCGAAATCGGATGAAAATAACAAAAGGAGGAAAAATTTCCTAAGGGTTGCACTAAAAATTCCATTAAAACAAGGATTGAAGCTTCTATGATTTCTTTAATATCGTCCTCATTGAATTTAGTTGCACTAAAAATTCCATTAAAACAAGGATTGAAGCATAGTAGATCAGTGGTGGTGCTTCTTGCTCTATCTCAGTTGCACTAAAAATTCCATTAAAACAAGGATTGAAGCTTCCCTATAGATAATAAAACCTAACTCCATTCTTCGTTGCACTAAAAATTCCATTAAAACAAGGATTGAAGCCCCCCATAGAGAGAGAAAAAAGAGGGAAGGTAGTGAGGTTGCACTAAAAATTCCATTAAAACAAGGATTGAAGCACATCGGAAGAAATCAACTCAAATTCAATCAGCTTGTTGCACTAAAAATTCCATTAAAACAAGGATTGAAGCTTTAAAGCGACGCTGGCATGACGGACAGCACAAGTAAGTTGCACTAAAAATTCCATTAAAACAAGGATTGAAGCTACTACTACACCGTATTCTCTGACGAGCTCGGCTCGTGGTTGCACTAAAAATTCCATTAAAACAAGGATTGAAGCCCTGTCTTGGCGAAGAAAAGTCCGCCTACGAGTACAGTTGCACTAAAAATTCCATTAAAACAAGGATTGAAGCTTCAGTTCCTGTTCGGTGATTGCGAAAGAAGTAACAGGTTGCACTAAAAATTCCATTAAAACAAGGATTGAAGCAAAAGGAATTAGTGGTCATTTTCGACCACTTTTGTTGTTGCACTAAAAATTCCATTAAAACAAGGATTGAAGCTGATTTGAAGCGTGTGAACAAATCGTTAGTTGGGAAGTTGCACTAAAAATTCCATTAAAACAAGGATTGAAGCCCGTAAACCGCCCCTAACATTTTTACCACTTTCTTAGTTGCACTAAAAATTCCATTAAAACAAGGATTGAAGCTATACTCGCACACTCTCATCGTCCAATTGTGCCTGGAGTTGCACTAAAAATTCCATTAAAACAAGGATTGAAGCTAGTATCCGGGTCGCACCACGAAAAGGGCATGCTTGGTTGCACTAAAAATTCCATTAAAACAAGGATTGAAGCTCAGGGTTGGCACGACCCTGAAGATTGCCAAATTGAGTTGCACTAAAAATTCCATTAAAACAAGGATTGAAGCTCTTCCTCTTCCTCGTACCTCGGTCGCCGTATCCACCGTTGCACTAAAAATTCCATTAAAACAAGGATTGAAGCAACAACATGTTAATCACCCCTCAACCGAGCCAGAAAGTTGCACTAAAAATTCCATTAAAACAAGGATTGAAGCACTTTCTACAGTTGTAGATGCCCTTAATGATGTACCAGTTGCACTAAAAATTCCATTAAAACAAGGATTGAAGCCATTTACGACCTTGCGTAGTTTCTCAGGGTTATTCAGTTGCACTAAAAATTCCATTAAAACAAGGATTGAAGCTCTTAATTACATTTAGAGAGAGCCCACGCTTGACCCAGTTGCACTAAAAATTCCATTAAAACAAGGATTGAAGCACGATAGTGTTCAGCAACTTCTTGTGGCGTTAAGACGTTGCACTAAAAATTCCATTAAAACAAGGATTGAAGCTGGCTGTGAATATCCGCAATCACTTTTTCCAAAACCAAGTTGCACTAAAAATTCCATTAAAACAAGGATTGAAGCTTTCTGGGTGCAGGAATAGTTGTCACGTTTGCAATGTTGCACTAAAAATTCCATTAAAACAAGGATTGAAGCTTTACTAAAGTCAAGTCAGTACTCAGTTTTAAGTGGTTGCACTAAAAATTCCATTAAAACAAGGATTGAAGCCAAACACCTCTGACGCTACGAGCCGAGGTGTTGTCAGTTGCACTAAAAATTCCATTAAAACAAGGATTGAAGCAGAATGGCCGGAAGGGGCTTGTTCCACGAGCCCATACGTTGCACTAAAAATTCCATTAAAACAAGGATTGAAGCGACCCGTCCAAAATGTTCCAAATGAACTGGGTTATCAGTTGCACTAAAAATTCCATTAAAACAAGGATTGAAGCCCCTCGACTGAAACTATGCGGAACACCCGCACAGTTGTTGCACTAAAAATTCCATTAAAACAAGGATTGAAGCAGAAAAAAGAATAGAAAGACTGAAGGACGAGGGAGAAGTTGCACTAAAAATTCCATTAAAACAAGGATTGAAGCTCATCGACTTTCAAGCGGACTTTCGCCTGTACGCAGGTTGCACTAAAAATTCCATTAAAACAAGGATTGAAGCATTTCGTTCATTTTCTCTATTGTGTTCATTTTTTCTGTTGCACTAAAAATTCCATTAAAACAAGGATTGAAGCACCTACTTGCTCATTAAAAACTATACTCCTTGTTTTTGTTGCACTAAAAATTCCATTAAAACAAGGATTGAAGCATCGAGACGAAGAGGACAATCCCCAGGATGGTCTCATGTTGCACTAAAAATTCCATTAAAACAAGGATTGAAGCGGTTTATTATCGTACACTTATATGGACTACCAAACAAAGTTGCACTAAAAATTCCATTAAAACAAGGATTGAAGCTGTCCCGTGTGTCCGACATATTAAACTCGCAGACTTCGTTGCACTAAAAATTCCATTAAAACAAGGATTGAAGCTCAAAAATGACACCCAGGTGGCCATGAACATGACAAAGTTGCACTAAAAATTCCATTAAAACAAGGATTGAAGCTTATACGGCAAATTCGGTCAGTTAAATAACGAGTGGGTTGCACTAAAAATTCCATTAAAACAAGGATTGAAGCACCTCGACTGAAACTATGCGGAACACCCGCACAGTTGTTGCACTAAAAATTCCATTAAAACAAGGATTGAAGCAGAAAAAAGAATAGAAAGACTGAAGGACGAGGGAGAAGTTGCACTAAAAATTCCATTAAAACAAGGATTGAAGCTCCAGCCTTTCAGAAAGACCAAAACACATTTCAACAAGTTGCACTAAAAATTCCATTAAAACAAGGATTGAAGCGCGATATCATGCGCTTATCACGGGCGCTGAAGTGAGTTGCACTAAAAATTCCATTAAAACAAGGATTGAAGCCCACGCCTCTTGTCGTTCCTGTCGATGAAGACGAGGGGTTGCACTAAAAATTCCATTAAAACAAGGATTGAAGCCCATAAGATTCACATCCCTCAAAACCTGCACTTCATCGTTGCACTAAAAATTCCATTAAAACAAGGATTGAAGCAGGGGAACAAGAAACTTCTCAACAGCCTGGTTAAAGTTGCACTAAAAATTCCATTAAAACAAGGATTGAAGCTTATCCATATTGAAGCCGGTAACAGCAGTATTATTGTTGCACTAAAAATTCCATTAAAACAAGGATTGAAGCATTGTATCGTCGCTGATCTTTACCACTTGAGGGCTACCGTTGCACTAAAAATTCCATTAAAACAAGGATTGAAGCTGTTTTTCAGTAAAGTAAAAACTAATTGCAATAATCAGTTGCACTAAAAATTCCATTAAAACAAGGATTGAAGCTTCCACCAGACTCTAGTAACGACCTCTCCGTTATACGTTGCACTAAAAATTCCATTAAAACAAGGATTGAAGCCTTATTGTCCTTCAACAGATACGCATAGAATCTCCAGTTGCACTAAAAATTCCATTAAAACAAGGATTGAAGCCTGTTCATCAACGTCAGTGCCAACAGCAGAAACTCCTGTTGCACTAAAAATTCCATTAAAACAAGGATTGAAGCAGAACCCTCACATGGCGCCTGGGAGAACGAAGAGCAGGTTGCACTAAAAATTCCATTAAAACAAGGATTGAAGCTTGGGTTTGTAGGCCATCTGTATTTTGCTAGTTCGATGTTGCACTAAAAATTCCATTAAAACAAGGATTGAAGCACTGGGTTGCTCCCTCCTCACGAGTGGGGATGCGAAGTTGCACTAAAAATTCCATTAAAACAAGGATTGAAGCCGTATGACGGTTTACCTGTAGACTTTTACTTTACAGGTTGCACTAAAAATTCCATTAAAACAAGGATTGAAGCCGTATGACGGTTTACCTGTAGACTTTTACTTTACAGGTTGCACTAAAAATTCCATTAAAACAAGGATTGAAGCCAATTGGAATAGCCTACTTGACCGACTCGCCAAGCACGTTGCACTAAAAATTCCATTAAAACAAGGATTGAAGCTTAGTAGGAGTCCTCCAGAGTCTTCTGTTTAGAGCTAGTTGCACTAAAAATTCCATTAAAACAAGGATTGAAGCTTGACGGCGATGAAGTCCGGACCGCTGTCCCACTCAGTTGCACTAAAAATTCCATTAAAACAAGGATTGAAGCCTGGTCGACCGAAAGTATTTTTATCCTGTCACTACCAGTTGCACTAAAAATTCCATTAAAACAAGGATTGAAGCTTGTATTCACTGTGGCGAGTGTAGGACTTCTGAGCCCTGTTGCACTAAAAATTCCATTAAAACAAGGATTGAAGCATGTAGCAGAGTTTCCGAGCCCCAGCCCGAACCGTAGGTTGCACTAAAAATTCCATTAAAACAAGGATTGAAGCTTATGGACATAAGCGTCCTCAGGACTGAGCGGTTTGGTTGCACTAAAAATTCCATTAAAACAAGGATTGAAGCTATATCGAGAGCCTCGCACCGCACTTGCAAGCGTAGTTGCACTAAAAATTCCATTAAAACAAGGATTGAAGCGAGTGGAGCACTCGGGGCACAGCTTACGCTTCTTCGAGGTTGCACTAAAAATTCCATTAAAACAAGGATTGAAGCAAATACTGTTAAAAGCCAAGGATGGACGGCTGATGAAGTTGCACTAAAAATTCCATTAAAACAAGGATTGAAGCTTCATGCCGAATTGATAGACTGTAAGGCTAATTAGCTGTTGCATTGTATATTTCATTAAAACGGTGATAAAGCAAAATGTTTTGAAGGGGCCGAATTAGATGGGTGAGGAAAAAGAACCCAAGACCGAATTTATGAAGGTAGTTAGGTCAGAGACAATATATCTTAACGAAAGACTCGATATTGTCCCAGAAGACGAGGCTACTGTAATTGTAATCAGGAAACTTGACAAGGATGGGGAATTGGTGGAAGAAGTGTGGGTAACCAAAGAGAAGTGGAAGGAGTAGTGTGCAGTTGTAGGGAAGCAATGACTCATCAGATTCAATTAAAAAGGGCTCTCAATTCCACAATGACCGAGTCTTGAAACCCGCTGCCTATGTTTACTCCTTTTTGCTCTGAAGACATAAATCTTTCTCCCTGCAGAACTTCTCGCGTGAAGTTCAAAAAATCCTCCCGCCCTTTATAAAGAACTTCACGCCTATACGGAAATACCATAAGCTTAATTCGAAAAACCGCAAGATCATATTGTGGTGATGTATGCAGACCCTTGTGATCTACGACATCAGTGAAGACAAGAAACGCGAAAAGCTGAGGGGTCACCTTCTTAACTATGGTCTGAAGAGAGTGCAGTACAGCGGTCTCATTGGAGACATCAACTCAAATGACCGGTTAGTGTTGGTGAATGAGGTCGGGAAGTTCATCAGTTCAGAGACCGACAGCATCTACATTGTGCCGCTCTGCGACAGGTGTGTCCGTCTTTGCAAGATTGTGAGCCATACGGGCGCTGTTGAGATTGAGGATCGCAAAGTGGACTATGTGGGGTAGCCCATTGTACTTCCTATCCACTATGGATCAGAAGAAACTCGTGGATCGCATACTGCCTACCGCCCGATCAGTCGGAGTGTCTGAGGATCTCAGGGGCTGGAACTGGAGCAAACCCCCGCTCAAGCCTATGTACGACGAGAAAATCCCAATGTATGCTGTTTGCTCCAAGTACTGCCCGACCTCCCGCGATGTATTCCTCAACAAAGTGTTGAAAGTCGCCCCTAAGCAGAGCGAGCCGGTCATCCTGGGGACTGCCATCCACAGGGTCGTCAGCGCCGTGATAAGCTGCTTCTTGGATGGCAAGGTTCCTGAGTTTGATTCTTGGTACTACGAGACCCTCAGGAGCAGGAGCGTTACCGAGCAGATACCTGCGGTCAAAGATAAGGCAAGGGCGGTCTGGGATTATGTGCTTAAGAACTGCGAGATCCAATACTTGAACAGGAGGAGCGAACAGCCGTACGCAAACCGCCGGGATCTTCTCGCTACCTCAGTCCCCTTCCTCGTTGAGCACAAGGTTTCTGGCGAGCTGCTCGGCCTTTCAGGTTTACTCAGTGTCGACTGCTATGACTACCTCCGGGGGATAGTCTTCGACTTGAAGGTTGCTCATGAGCCTAAGGACTGGTATAGGCTCGCGCCAACTGGCTATGCGATAGTGCTCGAGAGTGTTTATGAAGTTCCAGTTGATGCTGGGTGCGTCGTGCACCTCTGGTTTCAGGGGGAGGAGTTGCGAGTGACTAAGGATCTCTTTTTCATAAATGATGATCTGAGGAGCTGGTGGCTCGAGGAGAGGGACAGCAAGCTCTCGATAGTTGCCCAGAAGATGGATCCTGGCATCCCCCCAAAGTGCTACGAGGACTGCATATACCGGGAGGCTTGCAGGTGCTCAACAAATTAGTTGTGATCGAAAAGATTCCATGCGTCTTGCCGGCCATCGCCTCTTCAAAAAGGGTTGAGGATGATGAAGCGCCTCGTCGTTGACGGCTATGGCAAATTCATAAGGCGCGAAGGCGACCAGATCCTCGTCACAGAGAAGGGGAAAGTTCTCCACAGAATTTTGGCTGAGGACTTGAGGCAGGTCTTGGTTGTTGGGAACGGCGGGATTAGCTTTGATGCGATGGAGCTGCTCGGCGAGTGCGGGGTAGACCTGATTAAGGTCGACTGGAAGGGAGACGTGGTCTGCCGGCTCTCTTCCTCCATGATGCGCACCGTTCAGACCAGGAGGGAACAGTACGCCGCTTATAATGACCATAGAGGCGGGCATATTTGTCGGGCCATTGTCCTAGCAAAGGCAAAGAATCAGTACGCAGTGCTCGGAACGCTGGCCAAGTCAAGGACTGACACATCCCCTTCCAAAGCAAAGGCGCTAATGGATGCGCGATGCGCAGTCGCAGAACAGATTTCATCGATTGAACAGGTTCCAGAGACAGCGCCCTCAATGATACGCGGATCTTTGATGGGGATCGAGGGGAACTGCTCGAGGATTTACTGGGATGCATTATCCGAAGTATTCCCTAAAGACTTCGGGTTCACGGGAAGGAGCGGAAGGTACGCACAAGACCCGGTAAACGCAATGTTAAATTACGGCTATGCCCTGCTCGAAGGCGAGGTCTGGCACGGGGTCCACTATGCCGGACTTGATCCGTATGGCGGTTTTCTGCACGTCGATCGTCCAGGAAAGGCGAGCATGGTGTTGGATCTGATGGAGGAGTTTCGGCAGCAGACAGTCGATAAGACCATAATTTTTTTGGTCACGCACGGCATGGTGAAGGCTACCGACTTTCAGAACAATGAGGGAATTTGCAGGCTGAATGACGCCGCCAGGAGGCTGCTTGTAGAATCTATAGAGTCGGCTTTCGAAGAGTATGTGCGCTATGAGGATGTCAAGATCAGATGGACTGACCTTATAATGCGCCAGGCGGTGGAGGTGGCAAAGTACCTGAGGGGGGAGTCTCCTAGGTATGAGTCATTCTACCTCAGATGGTGAATCACCTCTGGTCTTTGTCTCCGATATAGTCCAGTATTTTTACTGCCCTAGGAAGATCTACTACCTTAAGGTACTGGGTATGCCTTTCAAGGCAAGGAGAAAAATGGATCTCGGTAGGACGGAAGATGAGCGTGAGGAGGACCGGTTGGGCGAACGCAAATCTGTCTACGGCTTCCCGCATTCTCAGGTAACGGAAGTCATCCACAATCTTTACCTGGAGGATAATTCCCTAGGGATGGCAGGACAACTGGACACGTTGATCCGTCTGCAAAGCGGTGAGCTCATCCCCGTGGACTCAAAATACACCGAAGAGGTACGTGTGCAACGCCACTACCGGAAACAGTTAGTCGCCTATTCTCTGCTAGTCGAGTCTAAGTACAGGACAAAAGTCAACAGAGGCATTATTTACTTCTCGAAACAAAAGGAACCGGTGATCGTCGATCTTGTGGAGGGGGAGAAGTCTGCCTTGCTAAATGATCTGGATCGCATAAGGCGAATACTGAAGGGCGAGCTCCTCCCACGAAAGGTCGCAGAGGAGAAGTGCGGCTACTGCGAAGTATCCAAGTTCTGCGTATAGAATTCGTCCTAAACCAATCAAAAAAATTTATTTTAAGATTCTTTATCTTATATTTGAGATATGTAAAATAATAAAATGAAAACTTAAGAGACAGAAACCGACTGAGGAGTCTTCGCCTACCCGACCCACAAGGTCTCGTCGAGTCCTCTGAAGTGCTGATCCCCTGTCACTATTTTTGCTTTCATCGTCCTTGCCGTTGCGAGCACTATCGCGTCGAAGAGGCTCGGGGGTCTGAGCTTCTCTCTCCTGGCTTTTTCCGCCAGTAGCATATAGCAATCAGCCGACTCTACGGCGATCTCCCTGTCCACGGGGACTACCTCCGAGATCTCTTCTATTACCATCAGGCGCTCGCTAATTGTCTGAACGTCTGCGCCTTCCCGTTTGTACTTCCGGGCTATCTCGGCCAAGACGATGTCAGGGGTGTATGCCTCCTCGGCTTCTTGGATCACATCTCTTGCCGCCTCTCCTTTTTTGCTCCCGATGAATATCTCAACCCAAGCGAAGGAGTCAATTACAACTGCTGTCCTCACCGCGGTCATCCTCACCGAAGGGCTTTAATCTGCCGGTGTCTGCACCGAAGACCTCGCTTAGCCTCTCCCTCCGCTGTTTGGCTATGAAAAGCCTTATCGTATCGTCCAAGGTCTTGGCACCGAGCCTTTGGCGCAGCCGCTCCAGCATCCGGAGCGTAGCCTTTGAAATTCTTACGGTTGTTTCCCCTTTTGTTCCGGTTTTAGTCTTTGTTTCACTCATACTAACACGTCATATACAAGTATACCGTATACTAAATATAAATTCAGTGTATACCAGCTTCATCCCCTGAAAATTACGTTGTCAATTTCACTTGAGATGCTCGATTCAGGTTTATTGGGGACAATTTATAGTGGTAAATTCTTGAGCATTGAGGGGGGCCTTCCTTTTTAGCCATTGATCTTGAAATGCATAGTCCAATGCCTATCACTGAGTCTAGGTCAGGATCGGCGTCGATACCAACACCTAAAAAATCCCTTCATGGCAACAAACGCACGCCTTCAGATGCTTGACTTAAGTTGCAGTCCATGGCGGTCGTCCGGCTAAACTGTTTCAGCCAAGCCGTTCGGTGGGCTATCAAACTCCCGAAAAGGAATCCTATGGGTTCAAGTCCCCGTCAGGAAGGGTTTTGGAACGGGGCCGGACGAGACCCAGTTTGTGCGAGGCATCGGTCAAAGTTCGAGAGTCGCCTAATCAAGGGTGCCCCCATTTGCCGTAAAGCCCGTGAGACCCGAGCTTCTGCACGCCGTCCGCGTTCGCTGCACCGCCTCCGCCCGCATCTGCGTGATTATTGCCTGCGGTTCTCTCTCTTGAAGACGTACTTGGAATAATACTCCTCGATCTTTGCTTCATCCCAGCCGTCCCACTCGCTCCTCGGGAAAAATTCGTTCAGCCCGTTCGCCCTCAGGAGTTCTTTAAGCCTCCGGTTCTCGGAGATGAGTGGTCTGAGCTGCATTGTAATCGCCCGGTTCTCCATGAAGTACTCGTATGCCTTGAACCGGAGAGGGGCATACGCGCTCAGTTCTTTCTGGGGGGATGATTTTTCGGCCTCCAGACTGTCTGCCTCTTCTTTGCTGAGGGGATTGAGCCCGTAGAGGATCAGTCTCTGGATCCCTTCCTCCTCCGGTAGCCCTTTTTCCCTCAGGAAGCGGTAGAGCTCCTCTGCCGCGTCGTGAGGGATCGCAACCTTCAGCCGCACCATGCTCTTTGACCTTGCAGCCTCCAGCGCTTCTGTCAAACCCGCCCTATCCCGCCCTGCAGGCCGGTTTCTTCCAAAGCCTATACCTATCCGGCCTATACCTATCCGCGGGAATCGCCTCAATCCACCTTCCCCCCTTCCTGGACATGCGGTCTTCTGCCCAGCTCTCTTGCGACCAGCGTTCTTAGACGCCCGTTCTCCTCCTCGAGCGCCTTCAGGAGTTCGTTGTCCCTTCTGTAATCCTCGGCAAGGTCCTTTAGGCGCGCGAAGCCTTCCTTCATCCCCTTAAACTCGTGCAGAAAATACTCGTCCATGCCCCGTTTTATTGTCTGTACCATTGCACCGCCACTGTCGAGTCCGCTGCTCTTCACAAATTCCTGGAACTTTGCATGGTCTTGAGGGTCAAGAAAAACGTCTATGGTGTACTCTCCTGTACTTCCCGCTCCATGTGCCGGTTTCTTGTTTGGAATGCTGATGCGGAACAGACGGAAGACCAAATCGATCTGACCTGCCACTCCTGTTTTTTAGAGTAGAAGCTATCAGCCGTGGTCCGCTCTGGAGCGGCGGCAGTTGGAGGCGAGCCTCATCGCCTTTGGTAATAAGGCTCTTCAGGGGCGGTATAAATCTTTCTTTCCACACCATGTTCCCCAGTTTTCGTGTACTTGTTTGCCTTCTCCCAGAAAAACCGATTCTCATAGGTCGTGTTTTTCAACCTGGTAATGAAGTCCTCGGAATCCCCTTAGCGTCAGATCCTTGGATTGGTTCTGTATGGTGCGCTCTCCGTCTTCAAGCAACGATCGCACCGCTATGCTTAAGCTTATATATCCAAAAAAATCTCCTTATTAAAAAAAAGGAGGAAAAAATCATTCTAAAATATAACCTGACAATTTTTTGCGTCTTAGCGCTTCTCATTTCAGGGGCAGGCATCCTCCTGACCGTCCAGGAGGTCACAGCAGTCAGCGACCCTCCGATCCAAATAAACGGCAACTCGGGTTTCTCGTCTTATCCCGGCAGCGGCACCCCGGATGACCCCTACATCATAGAGAACTTCACCATAGACGCGGGCTCTAACCACGGCATCAAGATAACTTCCACCGACGCCTACTTCGTGATAAGGAACTGCACCATTCTCAACGGCAATCTTGGAGGTTGGTATGGCATCTACCTGCAGAATGTGACCAACGGGAGGATCGAGAACAACACCATCATATACAACCACCACGGCATATACATGTACAACTCATCCTACAACACCTTTATTAACAACAACTTCTCGAACAGCAACGCGACCTCAGGATACGGAATGTACGTATACTACCGCTCTGACAACAACGTATTCATAAACAACACCTGCAACAACAACAGAGACGGCATAGTAATCTGGAACTCCTCCTACAACACCCTCACCAACAACATCTGCTCCAACAACAGTCAGTCCGTCGGAAGTGGAATCTTCCTTTTAGAAAACGCCTCCCACAACACACTCGAGAATAACACCTGCGTCTACAATGCGTACGGAATACGTCTTCAAAACTCCAACGACAACACATTGACTGGCAACATCTTGTTGCCCAACTATCAGTATGGAATTTTCATTTCGTCTTCGAACGACAACACAGTCATAAACAACCCGCTCAACAGCTTTAAATCAGAGTCTTCATCTGGCAACTCCATAACCGCAACGGATCCCTCATCCAACCTCTCGGCGTCGTTTGAATGCGGCGGCAACATTGATGTCTCCTGGACCAATGACCCGTCCTCGGGTGCGCAGACTCTCGGCAGCCTCGGGATGTACATAATGATAACCGCCTCTAACAACCCCTGGGTCTTCCTCAACGTCTCCTACGCCGGCGTGGAACTGACCGCGCAGGAGGCGTCGTCCCTGGCGATCTACAGGTGGAACGGGACCGACTGGGAGCTACCCATCACAGGAGAAGGCGGCTACGGCGTCAACACCGTCAACAAGTACGTCTACGCCAACATTACCCAGTTCAGCACGTTCGCGCCGCTCTACTCCCCCGAGTCCCATCCGGCGCCGGTCGGCGGGATAATCATCCCGGTCGAGTCTGTCCCGGTGCCTCCAGCGGTGCCTTTAGCAGCCGCCGTAGTCGTAGCCATGGCTGTAGCTGCTGTACTGGCAGCCGTGGCGCTCATGAGGCCGTGGCGGAGGCTGTTGCGGTAGGTTGATCGTGCTGGAATAGAGTAGGAACCAAACCTCTTTACTTCTTTTTTCCTTTGGTTGCCTGGTGTGACCGGATCTTTTTACCGGCGCTCAAGGGTTCTAACATGAACCGGTGGAACAGCCTGGTCCTGGAGAGACTCGCTCCCCGGCGAAAGTAATTCCTTGCAGATACTCCTACATCGATGGGGATCTGATGTCGCTGTCAAAGATTTCTCGGCGAAAGTGATCACTATAGGACCGGGTCGGTCAGTTGCCGTCGGGTACCGGTTCTGGGGCACGCCACGTCACAGGAGTCTCTGGCGCGTTGTCTGGTCCGCCTGAAAGGATTGCCGCCTTTGGGGGAGCTGGCTTTGCGCGGGCATCCTCGCTTCCGTTGGGCGGTCTACGCCTGGCGACAGGCTGCCCTGCCTTGGACTCGCTCACGGGCGGTCTCTTTGGGGGCACCCTCCACCTCTTCTCAGGATCCCGTGAGTTCTTGGACGCACTGCTTCACAGCCTCTTGGTAGAGGGGTGCTTAAGCGGGAACGTCGCCTACCTGAACAGCACCGACTACTACCGCGTCAGGAGCGAGATCTCCCCAGATAAGATAGCTGTGATCGCGAAGAGGCGGGGGCTGGACTACACGGAGGTCCTAGGGAGGATTTTATCCGCCGCTGCCTACAGCAGGGAGAGGCAGCCCCGGGCTGCGGACGCGCTGGCGAGGGCGGTGAGGGAACGGGGCGGCGCAGTCCTGGTCGCGGTTCACGACATCTCCGCCTTCCGAGGAGGTAAGGAGGGATGCCGGGAGATGGACACCGTCGCCTCGTGCATGTGGCGCCTGGCTTCGGAGACGGGCGCGGCGGTCGTCTTCACCTCTAGGGACCTCGGGCTGTGCTCCGGGTTAGTGCTGGGCCTCTCGCAGGTGGTCGTCGACCTCCGGGACACGAGGGGCGGGGTCCGCGCTACGCTCCTAAGGCACCCTGAGAGGGAGACTCCGGCCTCGGTCCTGGTGCCTTTTACCGTTGATCATGGTGATGGAGGTGATCTCATGGGAAGGATAACCCCGCCGTTCAGGCAGTCGTACCAGGAGCTCCTTGGGTCGCTGAGGGGCGGATACTTAACACTGATCCGTGAGCCTGGCAACAGAGCCGGCTTCGAGGCCCTCGCCAGGGATGCCTGGGACAGGGAGTATGCCGCAATGGCAGCCTCCGGGATCCCTGCGATACTGGACGTGATGAACCTGACCGCGAACGCCCACAACAGGGGCGAGATAGAGGCGCTGAAGCGCGAGCTAGAGGCGAAGGAGGCTAGGATAAAGGAGCTGGAGGCAAGGGTCGCCGCGCTTGAGGGCAGGCTCCCTGCCCGTTAGTTAGTTGTTTATTTGCTTGTTTTTTGTTTGTTTTTTCCTTGCATCGGTCGGCACGTCGCATCCCAGCACCATGACCCGCGGTCACGGGGTTCGGCTTCGCTTGCCCGATCCGTAGGACTGGACATGCTTCCAGGCGCGGTGGAGCTTATCGTATACCTTTACCTCCTCTCCGTCGTATACTGCCATGTCCCTGCGCCCGAAGGGCTCCCCTTCCTCAACGACTATTGGGCCGCGGTACCCGCAGCGACGGCGCTCCCAGAAGGACCGCGCCTGCGGGAGTCCTGAGCAGAAGAGGATGTCTGCTGAGCCGCAGAGGGGGCAGAACTTCCAGCCGCTTTTGTACCCTTCGAGCTCCGGGCACGTTTGTTACTCTTGTAATGTCTCGGCAACCTGTTATATCTTGTGTTGGAATGGGCTGTGCTGAACGCGGTGGTGCGGGATCTGCAGGTGAACCCACCCATGAGCATACATGTAGTTAAATAGAACGTGTTTTAGTGTGCCGTAAGCTACCACCGTGAATGAAAATCAAATTGCACCTGCCGTATCGCATGTGGCCTTTGTGATCGTTCTGAAACGGGGGTTCGGTCAGGCTTGCCGAACCGGGCGAACGCGGCGCTAATGAAACTGGTTAAACCCAAGAGCGTGTTTACCCTAGTGCGAATCAGACGTGGAAGACAAGGGATCAAAGCGGCAGCCGCATTTTTTATATTAATTAATTTATTTATTTCTGGACCACCCAAAATCCGCCTATTCTTTGAATGGCTTCCGGTCGTATCCCGACGGGTAAATAAAGAACCGCGTCAAACTAAGGTTGAGGAAAATACATGTCGATTGAATCGAACAAGATCATTGGCGGCGTAGGTGCAGTATTGCTATTCGTCGGTATAATCCCGTTCCGTTACATGTTTCTAATCTCGCTTGTCGGTCTGATATTGGTTCTAGTTGCAATGTACGGCTTCTCCAATATATACGGGGAAAGGAGGATATTCAACAATCTACTTTACGGGATAATCGCAGGAATAGTTGGGATGGTGGTTGCGTTTTTTGTTGCAATCTTTTCGGTCTTAGCGACCTTTACCCAGCTCTTGTACGAGATCTTCCCAGGGTGGAACGGCGACTGGACCGCCCTTTCGGGAATGACCCCGGACACCTCTAACCTGGATATTGGCACGATCCTCCCTCTGCTCGGGGGGCTACTCCTGATCTTCGTGATACTTTATGCCTTCACGATCGTTGGGGGCTTCTTCGCGAGGCGGTCGTTCAATGCCATCTCGGAGAAGACGGGGATAGGGCTCTTCTCGACAGCGGGCCTGATACTCTTCATTGGCACTTTCCTTACAATAGTACTCATAGGATTCCTGCTGATCTGGATCTCCGTACTCCTGATCGCGATTGCCTTCTTCCAGATAAGGACACAGGCAGAAGCACCAGCAGCCACCGCGGTCCCTGTACCGCCAGCACCGTCGCCGGGATAGAATGGAAAAGGACCATTTGACATTTTTCTTTTTTTTATTTACTACATGCGGTAGAGAGAATGCGCTGTTGCATGTTTGCTGGGTTTTACGCCCAGAAAGACTTGAGGATCGGACGCCTTCGGGTCCAACTCTCTCGCCCCGTAGGGAAACAAAATGTGCAAATCAAAAACCCTCCGCCAGGGTTTTTCCACAAACAATTGTGATGCCTGGAGAGTCTCTGTCAAGGCGAAAGTGTCTCTGCCCTCGCCTGGTCGATTGCTCGATCTGCTTCAGGCGCTTCGTCCTTTATTGTGCTGCACTCAATTCCATTTGGTCCATTTTAGTTTGCTATTCCCACCTATTCCGTTATTTCGTGTCATGTCATGTTATATTGTAATGGTCCAGAAGTTTTCGAGGCTCTAGATCCTAGTCCTTCCACCGTCTTAACGGGATCTCGTTCTCGGGTCGCCTTAGAAAGCCGTTCAATTCTCCGTCCATCACGAAACGACAATATGTGTTACGTACATGCCTATACAATTCCGCTCAATTTATTTAAGGAATTTTTCCACCTTTAAGAACGTATTATATAATTTTATTCAAGATAAGAGCGAATGCTAGGTCTATGGTGACTGTGAATTGTCCGTATTTCCATGTTTTGGCTGGTTTGGGGTTTTGTATAGTTTTTACATTTTTGCTTAATTTTCTGGAACATATCGTAAAAATCCTACGGGTTAAGCTTTGGTTCTGCAGCCTTTATTGCTTCTCTGACTTGTTCGTGTTTTGTAATACACGTGTAAATGAGTTAACCGTTGCCGTGTCGTTCCGTTCTCAGAACTTTTTTCCAAACAAAAAGCGGATCGGGGAAACCGTTGTTTCGGTATGATGTGCCGTATTCCAGGGAACTAAAGCAACCGATCAAAATTGTGCAATATTTGAATTCAATCGATCCATAACGATCGCTGGAGGGCGTAGCTAATGGGAGATTACAGGTTGAGGAACTTGTCCCATCCCCGCTGAAGGAACGCAGAAACGATCTCCTTCTACTCTCGGCCCTGGCTGGCTTGATGACCTGACAAAAGTGAAAAAAATAAAAAATTGTGGTTAAAATCATTCACTCTTTTTGGCCTTGAGCTTCTCGATCTCTTCCTCGATGTACTTCAGTTCACGTTGCAACTGGTCCCTTATCTCTTCAAGGTCATCCAGTTCGGGCCTCCTGTACCACCAAGCACCTGCGTGCAGCCCGTATCCGCACCTGCAGGGCCCCCATTCATGCATATGCCTTCTGAATCTTCCGTAGTATGGGGTTACTGCATTCACATTTGGTCACCAGGGATCAATAAGACACGCCGCTCATTTAAATTTTGTGATATATCTCAATATATTCTTATTTTTTTCTTATCCAGAATTCTCTCCGCCTGCAGCCAACAAAACGCAAAAGGGCATGCACGCTTAGCCTCTGCCTTAGCACCAAAAGCGTCAATATCTTCTGAGCTCCAGAGCTAACCATTGAACCAAAACCAGACATTAACTCAACACCTCGACGCTTACTTAATTAGGTTTTCACTTTTTTCTTTTTGCGTTTTCACGTGCTACTTTCTATTCAAGCCAACCTGCATATTTGTCTAATATTTCACCAATCTGTCAATGGATAAAACCCAAAGCACCACGATGTAGCAGGTCCAGTTCCTTAACAGTGGCTTTAGGCTTTTTATATTCTTCTCTTGGAATTTCCACAAACTTAGAATTTTTATCCAAAAACTTGCGTCGCCATTTTGCTGCGTCGCATATGAACTCTTCTTTTATTGTGAAGCAAGTGCGCGTTCTCTTTTATGTGGTTCTCAATCTTCCTTAGCGGCTCGTTGGCGGTCTTGTAGAGCTGGTGGTAGGCAATTGAAGGCGCCGTTTCCTCAAGGGGAGCGTTACATGCATCACCCATGGCTATTACTGTCTTCGCCTCTGGGAGTATCGCCCCTGGCCTGAACTCCTCGGGGATCCGTTGCTGGAAGGGCGGGTGAACCCACCGGTCGACGGACGCGAATCCGACCATTGGGACGCCGATTGATTTGCACTTCCTGATGACCTTCTGCTTAAGCTGTTCAACATGATAGATATATTGATCTGCAGGTTTATTATGTCTGCGCGGGCTTTACGCTTCAATTATCATGTAAAGGAGCAACTGCGGCTCTATAGACTCGTTGAAATCCGGGCAGCCTCACCACCTTTAAGCTTTGATTGTCTTTGGGAGTTTGCTGGTTTTGTGGAAGAGGTTGATTTAAGTGTGGTTATTGATTTAGAGCTTGAAGGTTGATTAGTTGCTGGAATAAAGAGTTTGGACCTGTCCTATAACGGTCCTGTATACATAATTTGGGCGGTTCTGAGTCTACTGGGTCTCGAAACTACGGAGTTACTAATGTGTAGTTTGTGGGGCAGTTGTTTAATCCCATGTTTGCGGTTTGCACTTTGCTTAGGAATAGTTCAGCGACTTCGGTTTTAGTCGTAAGCCTGTCATTCCCTGTTTAAGCAATTTTACTTTCCTTTAGGTGGTATTATGGCGTATGTGATTTTTAAAATGTAGTAAAGAACATTTTTGTAAGGTACATTGTTCAGCTTCTTTCCAATAGTTGTGTTTAGCTTCTTTTGAATCTTTTAAGGTTGAATCCAGCACCAGCACACTCTTGTAAGTTTTGTTTCCTTTTCTTCCTCTGGCTTTGGTATTGGCAAGGCTTCTTCCTTTTGTAATAGTTCTTTCGCCTTTTGTAGAAGGGTCCCTTCTCTTCTTGCGCGGTTCAGAGCTGTGACGATGTTTTGTCTGCTTGATGCTTTTCTAAATGCTACGGCGAGTTTTTCACCTTCTTCACCTGATTTTGCCAATTCATCATATATCTCTTTTATTGTTGATGTTGCTTTTATTGGAAAGCCCGCTATTGTTTTTTCTCTTCTTTTACTTCTTTCGATTTCTGCTTTTAGTTCTTGCTTGATTTTGACAATACATTCAATTAGTTTTTCATAGCTTATGTTTTCTCCGCTATTTTTTGTCTCGCCTTGAAGCAGTGTGTTTATGATTTCATTTGGGGATGTTACTGTTTCTTTGTCTTTGTCGTAGTACTTGAGTCTCCAATAGTGTTCTTTTCCGTCTGTGAAGAGAACAAATAATCCTGGGCGCTTTCCTTGTTTGTAGGCACCTATGCCTTGCGGGAGGGATTGTAACCAGTCCAGTCCTTTTTCGCTCATCATTTTGGCAAGTGTGTCCATTGGGCTGTTTGTGAATTGCTCGAGTTCTTTTGTCATGGCGTCGAGTAATGTCGGGTCATTTTTGGCGATTGCTTGCTGGAATCCGAAGTCTTTTGGTGCAGCTTCTTCTCCGAGGGTGGAGGCGTCAAGGCCTATTGTCGATCTTATTGCTTCCAATCTATTGAACAGTTTTTGCATTAATCCTATGAAATGTTCGAGGCTCGTTGGGTCGTTTGGGTCTCCATTTTTTGGTAGTATGTTCGTGACGTAGATTGTTTTGTGTTTTGAGAGCATTCTGTCTATCCTGCCTATTCTTTGTATGAGTACGACGGGGTTCCATGGAAAATCGTAGTTTACCATGTACTGAGCATTTTGCAGATTTTGGCCTTCGCTTAGGACATCTGTGCTGACAAGTATCCCTCCGTTTTTCTGGAATTCGCGAATTACGTTTGTTTTGTTGCTGTGTCTACCTTCGCAGTCTATACATACTGTTCCTGTCGTTAGCATTAGTTTGTGTTTGAATTTTTCGGCTTTAAGTGCGTTATAAAGGTACTTTGCGGTGGTTGTATATTGGGAGAATATGATGACTCCATTGTTGGAGTCTTGTGGTATTTGTTTTATTATGTCTGAAAGTCTGTTTTTGAATTGTTCGTATTTCTTATCTTGGGGAGGGATTATTTCAATTAGTTTTTTTATTATTTTTCGGTCTTTTTCGCATTCGGCAACAAAGTGTTTTATTTCCTGTGGTGTTAGCTTTAGCGAGTTCATTATTGATGCATATTTTTGTTTTGAGAAAAGTTCTGATGGGTCAGGTATTCCCTCATCAAAGGTGAATAATGGGTCTCCTTTTAGAGCGGGAGGAACGAAGTATCCTTTTTCTTGCGCGTATTTTGTTGCTTTGGTAATGTATTCGTCGAGGGATGTGAGTGTGGCTTTGAAGGCTTCTGCGCTGCTTTCGAGTCTTTTGAATATGTTTATGATTATGATGATTTTGATGAGTTTTTTGAGGGATTCTTTTTTTTCTGTTTCTACTGCTTGTGATATGGGCGCGCCGTCAGGTAACTTCATTTGGCCTGCGAGTTTGTCGACGGAAAGGTCGTAATAAGTAAAGTTCATTTTTTCTAATAATTCGTCAATTTTCTGGTAGTCTATGTTTGTTGTATATTTGCATCGAGGGTCAGGATCTAATACTCTTTTTGGAAAGTCAAGCTTTCCTTCTTTGTCAAGGGCTTTGGCGAGTTCTCTTGAGTGTCTTACTATGAAGCGTTCAAGGACGGGTTCCATTTCGATTTTTTGGTGTTGTAGCCATCGTTTTTGGTTTGCTGTGAAGTAGCCTTTGAGTGTTTGTCCTGTTAGGTCGATTATGCTGTCTTCTTTTAAGTATAGGGATAGGAGGAAGTAGAGGTCCATGAGGCTGGTGTTGACAGGTGTTGCTGTTGCTAGTACGACTTGAGCTTTTTGTTTGATTATTAGGTCTCTTAGGGCGGCATATCTGTTTGTTGAGGGGCTGCGGAAATAGTGGGCTTCATCTACTATTATGAAATCTCTGTCTGAGAAGCGTTTGACTACGCTGTCTGGGTCGCTTGAAAGTTTTTCAGAGGAGACGCATTTAAGGTGTATATTTGTTTTTTCCATTTCGTCTTCCCAAGTGGTGTCCAGTATGCTTTTTGGAGCTATTAAGAGAACCTTTTTTCCGTCCCTAATTGCATCTAAAGCTAATCTTAGGGCGGTTCTTGTTTTCCCGAGACCCGTGGCGTCTGCTATTAGGACGCCACCATAATTAATCAGTTTTGCTGCTGCGTCCCTATAAGATAGGATCTGGTGGGCGTAGAGCGTTTTGAGTTTAAGAGTCTCTGTGGAAACTTCTATGTTGGCTTTGTATGTTTCGTAGAGAGCTTTTGCTACAACTTCATAGGGACTTCTTGTTGTTACATAGTTTTTTAGGAATGAGAGAAATGTTTCTTTGAAGTCTTGAGCGTCATTCCATTGATTGAAGAACCATTGGATTAATTCTTTGACTACTTCTCGATCGGTGTTCAGCATGTTCAGCTCTTTGTTGTATACTAGTCCTCCAAAAGTGAAGTTGCTTGAGCCTACGGCGCCCACCCCATTTTTTACTTCTTTCAAGCTAGGGCTGGCACCAATGAATGCTTTCCCATGAAAGAACGGGCCTGTTATTGTCCTTATTTGTGTCTTTGGGTCTTCAAAGTATTTGATTGCCTGCTGTAATAATTCGAAATAGTTTCGGTCATCTTCTTTTTCTTCTAATTCTTTAAGGACTTCTTCTTCCCACTTGATGCTTTCTGTTGGTTCTCGACCCAAGAGGAACAGAAGTGGCTTACCAGTCAAGGCCTCTTTAAGAGCACCGTAACCACGAATGTTGAAATATGCGGATGCAATGGCGATTTCATGGAGGTCGGAGAACTCCTTACATAAGGAGTCGGCAAGCGTTTCCTTTGAATTATCGATTATTTTAGTCATTTGATTCGCTCTCCTTTTGAGTAGCGTTTTTGGTAATTTGTCGCATTTGACGACCTGCTTTGACAAGACGGTCTTCGACCACTTCTATAAATGCGGCGTATAAATCATCGAGGAGTTTTTCGGGGCTCTCAAACCCCATGGCCTTCAGAATGAAAATGTCGAGATCACGTCTCTTAGGGCTTTTGAGTTCCTCGTCATATCTAAGTGGCTCACGATTAAGGAGAGAGACGACACTATCGTCAATGGTGATGCGTTGTACTGGAAAGGCTGGGAAGTTTTGATACTCACCAGCGAGTATCTCAAGCGAGCCTCCGCCCATTCTCATTCCATAGAGTTCTTCTGTTAGATAAAATATCGTCGAGTTCATATATAGCCAAAGATTGATTTCTTTATTATGCTTAGGATAGACTAAAGCGCAAGCGTCACTCGCAAGAACTTTAATTTTTACCATAGATGTAAAGTGTCTTTCATGTATGAAGCGATTTGGTATGATGCAAGCTGGTTCCAAAGCAGGGACGTTAAACCAATAAGGTCTGTGGTTTTTGGTCGTCGTTAATTTATGGTATCCTTTTATTATCGTTCCTTTCTTCTTCCCTTTCTTGATTTCAACGTCTTGTTTTTCTCCCCATTTTATGTATTTCATGGAGTGAGAACCGGGTTTGTTGGGGGGGTTTGGTTTGAACAACAATGACGGAACTTCTTTGACGATGTATGAGTCAAGTTCCGTGGGGCTGCGTATAACCTTTGTAACATCTTTCTTATCCACTACGAATCTTTGCCCTCCTTCATTTTCTACGTATATCAGCCCTTGTTTTTCGAGGTCTTCCTTAGTCTTTGCTTTAACACCCCAATTCTCAAATCTCTTTGGATCGCTCAAGAAATCAGGTTCGTAGAAGTGGCTTACATCTTTCATATAAAAGAATTCATTTGCGCCTGTCTTGATACCAAACTTGACAACTGCAAGGTCACCAAGTTTGCAAGACAGCTTGGGCAATATTTTCTCCAAAAATATTTTTGGCGCTCTAAGGTAGAACCATTTACCTGGCGTCAGCTCGTTTTTCTTTATTTCAAGGTTTCTTCTTACCTCACTTCTTGCATATGATTCCAGATAAGTGAATCTGACTGGTACATCCAATTTTCTGCTACTGTAAACAGTTATCACAGTGTTTATGTCTGCACCAAAAACCCTTTGCCTCTGACCATATATCGCGATAAGTTGATCCTTAAGTTTCTTTTGAAGCGACATGCCATAACCTGTTTCGAGCCATTTATCGGATGATATGACAGATGCAATGCCACCCTTAGAAAGCAAACTTAGATTACGAACAAGAAAATAGGCATACAAATCCGATTTCTTACTCAAAGAATATGTCTTTACGTAATAGTCTTTTTTCGCATCTGGAAGAGACTCTTGCCTAACATACGGCGGATTCATAACAATAATATTTGCCCGTTGCGGCATGTACGCTTCTATAACATTAGGGTCTGTTCCAGTTCTCTTTGCAATCTTCTCTGAAATCTTTTGAAGTCGTTCTTTCAGTTTCCTCTTTTTAATTGCATCAAATTCATTCAAGTATTTTGCCTTAACTTCATCAAAATCTCTCCTTAACTCTTCAACTTTAGGATCCAAAGTTCTCTGTGGCTCAGGCTGCCTGAGAGAATCTTTGATTACAATTATATTCATATCCAAATTAGGCAATGGCTCTGGCTCCTTCTGATCAATTATCAAAGATAGCCAAAGCCTCAAACGTGCAATTTCAACAGCCTCTGGCTCAATATCGAAACCATACAAATTAGGCAATATCCGCCTCTTATATAGTTCAACATCAGAATTCCAACCAACAGTAGCCTCAGCCTCCTGAATAAGCCCAATAATCTCCTGCATCATAACAAGCAAAAAGCCACCCGAACCCACCGCAGGATCAAGAATTCGCAGGGACAGCAGTTTTTCCCTAAAATCCCTAACTTCTTTTTCATTTTTCACTTTAGCAAGATGCTCAATATACTTTGAGAGACCATCGATAAACGTTTTGCCATCTGCAGAAACCTCATCCCTTAACCCTAAATAGTTGGCAAGAGCGCGTCTGCAAATAAAAGAGCTTTCCGTTCGGGGAGTATAAAACGTACCTTTAGTACCTCTCTCATACTCTGGCAACATGTTCTCAAAGACAGTTCCAATCAAAGCTGGGTCAATACTAACTTCTATCTCAAGCGGAGAGGTTTCATCAACAGTAAAATTATAGTTATTGAAAAACTCTCTCGCTTCCTTGAACAGCTTATCCATCTTTGGATAAAGCTGAGCTTCGACCCTATTAGTCAAGTATTTCTCCTTTTCAAAAAGAGAACCATTAAGAAACGGAATACCGGGAACACCTTTCCTGTTGAGACTCTTATAAAAAAGTTTATTCAACTCCTTGTAATCTTTAATTGAGTCTATGAAACGCCTGTCACCTTTGAGCCAACCCTTTCTTTGAAGAAAATACAGAAACATAAGCCTACCCAGAAAACGCTGTGCATAAGAGGTACTCTCAGCCTTTAAAACACGCCTTACAGCCTTCTCGACCCTTTCATAAAGACGTCTATAACCATCAAAGAACTCCTCACGAACTTTCTCATACGGAAAGAACTCGTAATCATACTTCCTACTCAACTCCTCCGCTTTACCAGGAAAACGCATAGACTCCAGAACTTCAATATCTGTCCTGTAAAGCCTATCAGAAAGCCCCAGAACCTTGGCTTCACCATTAATTCCTATTCCCGGAACAATAACAGCAAAACTCTCAACACAATTTGTAAAAATCAGCAAAGGTTTGATCAGCCTGTTATTTTTCCAGATTCTTGCTATCCGAGTGCAAACACTTCTCCTCAATTTAACCGAACTATCAAACTCGACCAAAACAACCTCAACATAATCATCGAAATAAACCCTCAACACCCTGACAGGATCAACATCAACCGATAAAGCCTTCTGCTCCTTTAATTGCATTATATCCAACTCTTCCACCATAAGCGGATAACCAAGTTCAGGAAGCTTATTCATCCAAAAGTCAACATCAAATTTTGATACAGACTGCGGGATCTGGATCGTAACCACTCTCCAAAAGTATTAATTCAACAACTTCTCCTTTTCTTGCTCCAATTTCTTAAGAACCCCTTCCAAAGAACCTAAACAAGCTCTTTCAGCCTCAGCCAAGACCTTGCTACTCATCGCCAAGCCTGCTCATGCGTGTCTTGTTCTAGAAATCACAAACTTCGACTTAGGGCTGTCATACACATTAAACTTGGTCTTACACTTAGCGCACTCGTAACGCCTTACATCATAAAACCTGAACTTCCAAGATTTCAAGGGCTTACTCAAAAGCTCACTACCGCAATCAGGACAATTAACGCCTCTACCCAATTATAACACCATTCGGATGATATCATTTGTAGTACTAAAAAAACTTTCCATTTCTCTTATTTACATACCGTAATTTTCCCACACACCATCAAATTGTTTAACTGTTAAATACTTCTCATATATGTCATACCTTTTGGGTCTGCATACTCCTCATTCGTAATGAAGAGTACAAGCTTTCAACATTTCCCGGCACTGAAAAAATTATCCGGTGTAAGGAGAACACTCAAAATTGTTTTTTGGAAAATCCCTCATTTGCAGTTTTCTTTGAGGTGTGTAACTGAATGGCTGGTCAGGAAATCTATGACCTTTTGCGCGAAATAGAACTAAACGAACTTGTTCTTTCTGAATTCCAGCGAGTTTGTATTGACAAAAGAACAATCCAGAGCTGATTGCTTACTATACAAAGAATTTCCCACTGGCAGTTTATTGTTATGGAAAACAACAAGACCGCCTACAGTCAACAAAACGCCGCCCTCAGCCCTCATTTCCGCGCTTTCCGGCCGACCGCTCGGGCCGTCTTTTTTCTATATTTGTAGCTTTGGGTTTGGGGCCCGAGATCAGTAGGATCACCGAACCTCGGAGAATTGTCCGCTTTTCGGCGATGAAATGTGCCAGGGCCCGTCCGTTCTGTTCTCCATGCGAGCCCTAAGCGCACCGTCAGCTTTTCTTCCACAGTCGTATTGCATAACCTTGATCTTAATCATAGTCAACCCTCGTCGAGACCTTGGGCAGCACAAAATCGTAACTTGCACAACCTTGATCCTGATCTGGAGAGTCTCTCTGTCAGGCGAAAATGTTTCTTTTCCTGCAAGGCCGATCCGATGTCTATCCCATGGTGTATCAAAGATTTCAGGCGAAAGTGACAGCTATGATCACGGGGCACCGGTGACCGCTGCAACGGACTCTGCGGTATACGGGGTCGGTGCCGTCCTGCTGCCGGTTTGAGCTGTCGGAGGGAGGAGGCTGCGCATGGGGATCGAACGTGGCTGGATACTGGACGTCTACATCGACGGGTTGGAGGCGGTCGTCTGGATGAAGACCGAGGACGGGCGGGTTCTGCGCCTGAGGGACCGGTATACGCCCTTCTTCCACCTGCTCTGCAGCCCGGGATGCGAGGAAGGGGTCGCGTACCGGCTCTCCGAGTGCCCCGAGGTCAGGAGGGTCTCCGCCGAGGAGCTGCGCCCTTCCCTCGATGGAGGCGCTAGGGAGATGCTCAGGGTGGAGACCTGGGGGCTCCGCCTCCGGCAGCTCGCACTCGCTGCGAGGAAGATCCCTGGCGTTGAAGCCGTCTACAACCTCTCCATCGGGCACGTCCAGCGCTACCTCTTCACGGGGCTAAGGGCAGAGCCGACCTCAAGGGTCGAGGTCGAGCACGGAGGGGGGCGCCTCCTGGCCGTCAGGAGGCTGCAGGATGGGGACGGGCTGTCTCCCCCGCCGTTCAAGCTGGCTGCCTTCGTCCCGGGTCTGGAGAGGCGTGGCGGGCGGTGGACGCTGCGGTCAGTCCGGTGCGCCTCCTGCGGGTACGTGGCTTCCGGGAGCGAGGTGCGGGTTCTGGAGTCGTTTCTGGAACACCTCGCCTGCGAGGACCCCGACCTCGTCCTGGTCCCCGATCTCGACGCCCGGTTTTACCCCGTGATCCTCCGGCTCTCGGGGGAGGAGGGGGTGCCGCTCAGGCTCGGGAGGTGCGGCGATCCCTACCGGCGCCTCCAGGGATCCGCGGCGGGCAGGGTCTTCCTCGGTTCGGTCTTCTACGGGTTCAGCGCCGACAGGTGGGGGGTCGCGGGCATCGTCGAGCGGTCGAGGTTCGCGTTCGCAACGATGGGGCAGGCGACGAGGTGGCTCAGCAACAGGGCGATCGACTCCAGGACCTCGTTCGAGCTGATCCGCAGGGGGCACGCGGTGCCCGAGGAGGACTACCGGGAGTGTGCCAGACCGCTGGGCGACCTCGCTGCCAGGGACCGGGGCGGGATCACCTTCACCCCGATCCCGGGCGTCCTCTACGAGAACGTCGCCGCCCTCGACTTCGACTCCCAGTACCCCAGCCTGATCCTTAGGGACGGGATCAGCTACGAGAGCCCGTATGGTGGCGGAGGAAGCCCCGGCAATGCAGGAGGCGGGTGCGCAGGCGATGGCGAGGGCGGACCGATCCTAGGCTCCGTGCTCGAGGAGTGGCTCAAGCGGCGCCTCGCGCTGAAGCGGCTCCGCAGGACTCTTGCCAAGGGCACCGACGAGAGGCGGTTCTGCGATGAGCGCATAAGCGCGATCAAGATGATTCTCGTCACGATATACGGCGTCTCGGGGTGCTGCAGGAACCGCTTCGGAAACCCAGTCGTCTTCGAGGAGATAAACCGGAGGTCCAGGGAGGCGATGGTGGCTGCCAAGAGGGTCGCCGACGCAATGGGGTACCGGGTGGTATACGCTGACGTCGACTCGGTCTTCGTGACCCGGCGCGGCGCATCGCTTGCCGACTACTCTGATCTCGCGGAAGCCATCGGGTCCGAGACCGGGCTGTCCATATCGATCGACCGCCACTTCAGGTTCCTGGCATTCCCGAGGCTCAGGCGCGACCGGTCATCGGCGGCGCTGAAGCGGTACTTCGGCATAACCTACGACGGCGAGGTCGAGGCGCGCGGCATAGAGATGCGGAGGGGGGACTTGCCCGAGTTCGTCAGGCGGTTCCAGGAGGACCTGATAAGGGCGGTCTTCTCCTGCAGGGACTCCGGGGAGGTCCTCTCCGTGGGCGTGCGCATGGGGGAAGCACTCCTCAGGCGAGCCATCAGGGAGACCGGCGCCGGGGCGGTCAGCAAAGAAGACCTTGTGGTCAGGAGGCGCCTTGGAATGGATCCGTGGTCCTACAGGGTGAGCTCAGCCCAGCGGTCGGCAGCCCTCCAGCTGCTCGCTCTGGGGAGGGGCGCCTCTCCCGGCGAAGAGGTCGAGTTCATATGCTCCAGCGCCTCCCACCCGAACCCCCTGTGCAGGGTGAAGGTGCCCGATCTCTTCAGCGGAAGCTTCGACAGGGCGTACTATGCGAGGCTCTTGGTCGAGGCTGCCAGGACGGTCTTCGAGGGCATCGGCGCTGCGGTGAATGTGTGGGAGGTTGCCGGAAGCAGCAGGCAGGCTGAACTGGGGCGGTGGATGGGCGGGGTTTAGCCGCCGTCGGATTTACTCGCCTCCCTTGAGCGCGCGGTCCCAGAAAACGTCTTCGACGCTGTTCCGCCGTCAGACCGGGTCTACTCCACACTCGCGGTGAGGTTTCGTGAATCTACTGGCAACTTTTATTAGCTCTGTGTACGCGTATTAGATCATGATCAGCACGGTTGATGGTGCGATCATAGTTGCCTACATGGCCGCCGTCTTCTCGATAGGGTTCATCTACAGGAAATCCGGCTCGACGTATGAATACATGGTTGCAGGAGGGCGCATCGGCTTATTCTCATCGTATGCGACCTGGGCAGCGACCGCGGTAGGTGCGGGCTTCGCGATGGGGATCATCGGCAACGTCTACCGGTTCGGCGTCTCCGGCGCATGGACGCTGCTTGCCTTCGGTTTCGGCTTCGCGGTGGTCTATCTGCTGATGCCGCACGTCAGGCACCTCGGCGAGAAGTACCTGTTCACAACCCTTCCCGAGATGCTCGGGAAGAGGATGGGGAAGGGCGTCCGGATGCTTGCCGGAGCGGTGACCGTTGCGGGGATCTCCGGGTTCATCGCCGACAACTTCGTGGGGCTGGGGACGATCTTCAAAGCCTACTTCGGCATCGAGCTCTGGGTTGGGATAGTTCTGGCTGCAGCCATAACCGCCTTCTACACTATCCTCGGCGGGCAGAAAGCTGTTATCAAGACGGATCTCCTTCAGTGGGTGCTCGCCTCATTCGGGATAGCCTTCATCGTGCTCCCGCTGGTCATGGTCAGTGCTGGGGGGTGGGGGAACATATCCGCAAGCCTGCCCCCGGATCGACTGAGCCTCTCCTCTTTGTCCGCATATTCTATAGCCGGCGGGCTGACCTCCATGGTCTTCGGGGTGCAGTTTCAGAACCACCTGGTGCAGAGGCAGTGGGCCGCAAGGGATAGAAGGGTCCTCCTGAGATCGACCCTGCTGGCAAACGTTACGTTCTTCGTCTGGGCTGGCGTCTGCGTCCTGATAGGACTCGCGGGCGCCGTGGCCTTCCCAGACCTTCCATCGCCGCAATCGCTCCTGCCCTTCCTGATAACCGAGGTTGTGCCGGTTGGACTCAGCGGCTTCGTGATCGCCGCGCTCCTCTCTATAATAATGTCCAGCGTCGACTCCTTCCTGATCGGCGTCTCCTCGAGCCTCTCAAAGGACATAATCGGCGTGGCATTCCCGGGGATGGACGACAGGCTGATCCTCCGGGTGACTAGGGCAAGCGCTGTGCTTCTGACGCTCCTTGCGCTCGGAATAGCGATACTCTACCCTGACATCCTCGGGCTGATAGTAGCATTCTTCTCGACGATCGCGAGCGGGCTAGGCGTCCCTGTCCTCGCTACGTTGTTCTGGAGGAGGGCCACGCCCCGCGGGGTAGCCGCAGGGATAATTGCGGGTTCGCTGGTCGCGCTCTACCTGCGACTTACCGGACCGCCATTCGATCCGTCGCTTGCAGGCGTCCCTGCAAGCCTCATGGCCACAGTGCTGGTAAGCCTGATCACAAAGCCCCAGCCGAAGGAGCTGATCGACGAGTACTTCGGTTGACAGAGATCTGCATATGGGATGGATATCGAATGAGGTGAAAAAAGGATGGGGTTCAGCCGTAGAAAGAAGCTTTTGGTTTCAGCACTGGCAGTCGTGCTGATCCTCTTCTTGGTCGTGCCGTTCCTGATACCCATACCGCCCCTGAAAGGCACATTCCCGCCAGAGATGCTGGGAAAGTCGGACAGCCGTTTCTCCGTGGTGAACGGTTTAAAGGTACATTACAAGATGTACGGTGGGGGAGAGCCCGTCTTCATGCTCATGCACGGCTTTGGGGCCTACTCTTTCTCATTCGACCCCGTGATCGAGCACCTATCCCGATACGGGACGGTAATCGCCTTCGACAGGCCCGCATTCGGCTTCACCGAGCGCCCGGTCCTAGACGCCTGGGAGGGCCCGAACCCCTACACGAATGAGTTTGCTGCAGACCTGGCGGTCGCCCTCATGGACGAGCTGGGGGTGGACAGGGCGATCCTCGTCGGGCACTCCGCCGGAGGCGCTGTGGCGGTACTGACGTACTACCGGCACCCCGAGAGGGTCAGCGCATTGGTACTCGAGGACGCAGCAGTCTACGGCGGCGGCGCCCCCTGGTACATCGGTCTATTCCTATGGCTGCCGCAGGTCCAGAGGCTCGGCCCGCTTCTGGTCAGGGGGATCGCGGGGGACAGCGGGACAAGCACAATCTACCTCGCCTGGCACGACCCCTCGAAGATAACCCCCGACCTGATCGAGGGCTACCGTAGGCCGCTCATGGCTGAGAACTGGGACTATGCGCTCTGGCAGTTCACCCTCGCCTCCGGGAGGCCGGGTCTCGAATCGAACCTGAGCAAAATCTCAGTCCCTGTGCTCGTCATGACCGGATCCGACGACAGGATAGTCCCCCCTTCAAACGCGATCAGACTCGCGGAGGAGATCCCGGGCTCCCGACTCGTCGTAATCCCCGACTGCGGGCACATCCCTCACGAAGAGACCCCGCAGGAGTTCTTGGACGCCTTGGTGGCATTCCTGCAGACGAGCGTCCTCGCAGGCGGATGACCGCTTTCCCAAACTTTTTCTATCAGGCTTGCGTAAGTGATCATGCGCTCAGCGCGCTTCCATTCAATGGGGATATCACATTGTTAGTGCTAAAGGACAAGGAGGACTACGGAAGACTCGGACCTGAGTTGAGGGACAAGGTGAACTCCTACATCTGCTTTGCGCGCTGGTATGTGCCCTACTACAGGAGGTTCTTACAGGACTTTTGCCTGGACTTCAGCAGGTACTACGAGATGCCGCTGACGAGGGAGGAGCGCCTCTCCTCCGACCCGTTCTCGTTCGTGGCGTTCCAGGACAGGGTAGTCCGTGCGACCACATCGGGCGGGACGGCAGGGAAGCGGAAGATCATCTTCAGGACCGAGGAGGACCTCGAGCGGAGCGTCGATACGGTCACGAAGGTCTTCAAGGGTGCAGGCGTAAAGAGGGGGGACAGGATAGCCATACTCCAGCCCTTCGACATGTGGAACACCGGACACCATGCCATGGCTGCCTTCCAGCGGATCGGGGCGCTGAGCTTCCCCCTAGGGCTCTCCGGTACGGACGAATTCGCCCTCTCGATCCTCGAAGATCTCTGCTGCAATGTCGTCTTCGCGACCCCGTCCCGCATCTCGCTGCTCGCCTCCCTGAGTAAGAGAGGGCCTTGCCTGCAGAGGGTGCTCTGCACCGGGGAGCCGATACTTGAGGCCCACAGGGAGTCTGTGAGGAAGGCGTGGGGAGCGGAGATCTTCGGGACCTACGGCACCGAGGAGGTTGACGGAATCGCATACGAGTGTGAGGCTCATGACGGCTACCACATCGTAGACGAGGACCTGATAGTCGAGATAGTAGATCCGGAGACACTGATGCCTGCCGGGAGGGGATCGGGCCTCCTTGTGCTCAGCAAGATAAACCGGACAGGGACCGTCCTGCTCAGGTACCCTGTGGGCGACATCGTGGAGGTTGACGAGAAGCCCTGCAGGTGCGGCTCCACCGCCCCAAGGCTGAAGTTCGTCAAGAGGACTACAGAGAGCCTGTACTTCTACAACGGGCTGAAGGTCCCTCTGCAGTCGATTGAGGCTTCCCTGCGGTTGGTGCTCGGGCAAGTGCCGCTCTACCAGGTAATACTGCAGCGCGATGGTGGGAAGGAGACTCTTACCCTGGTAGTGCAGGCCAAGCGTTCCGAGGACCTCGGCGATCGGATCCTAAAATCCGTACTCTCCTCGATACCCGATCTTGAGGAGGCATATCTCGTAGACAAGAGCGTGGCTATCAAGTTGGTGATAGACGATTCATTCTCCCCTTTCTATGTCACCCAAAGAGGCAAACTCCCCAAGGTCGTCGACAGGAGGCAACCCCAGCAGTAGTGAAGGATACCGCTGCTAAGGGCTGTAACTTGCCGCATACCCCGGATCATTTAAGCCTTGCCGCCCAATCCCTGAGCGACTCCAGCATCTCGACAAGCTTTGCCCTGAGCTTATCGTCAACTATCCTTCCCGCGGAATCGAATTTCTTCTCGGCAGCCGGAACGAATATCTCTGGATACACCAGCGCGTACATCCCCAGCCCGACGCATATCTGCCTCAGGTGGTACTGAGCCCTTGAGGTCCCCATCGACCCTGTCGAGGCACCTGCTATGGCTACCGGCTTCCCGTCGAATGGACTGTCCTCAAAAGGCCTGGAGGCCCAGTCGATGGCGTTCTTCAAGACCCCTGGGACTGAGTAGTTGTATTCCGGCGTGCATATCAGAAGGGCATCGGCAGATCTAATTTTGTCCTTGAGCGCTCTGACCGTCTCAGGAGGTTGCCTCTCCAGGTCCTGGTTGAAAGGGGGGATCCCCTCCAAACCGGCGACCTCCACCTCGATTCCTTCCGGAGCCAGCTCCTTTGCGTTTAATGCAAGGGCCCGGTTATACGAGCCTGCCCTCAGGCTGCCTACTATCGCCAATACCTTCAATCCGCACCACCTGTTGTGTTAATAGAACTCCCTGAAAACAGATAAACTCTGCATCTGGGGTAAAAGTGGCAATATATTTAAATATTCGAATAATACGATATTACGTCGTTATGTGGTGGGGATCTTGGCAGAAGTGAGGTTTGGTGTCTGGGAGAAGTACCTCAGTCTTTGGGTCTTTCTGTTCATTGTTGCTGGGATTGCCATGGGTAGGGTCTTCCCAGATATCTCCGCCTCGCTCGGGCAACTCTCGATCGCCTATGTCAACGTCCCAATAGCAGTCTGCCTCTTCGCAATGATCTACCCCATCATGGTTCAGATAGACTTCGGCCAGGTGATCAAGGCCGGGAAGACCCCGAAGCCCATCGCGGCAACACTCTTTGTAAACTGGGCAATAAAGCCCTTCACAATGGCGTTCTTCGGCTGGGCATTTCTGGCGGTGATATTCTCGCAGTCGATACCGGGGAGTTTGGCATCTCAGTACCAGTACGGGCTGATACTCCTCGGCGTGGCACCCTGCACAGCTATGGTGCTGGTCTGGAGCTACCTCGCAAGGGGGAATATGGGACACACGCTGGTGATGGTCGCGATAAACTCGCTTACAATGGTCGCCCTCTATGCCCCGCTTGCAGTCTTCCTCCTTGGCATATCCGGTGTCACAATCCCCTGGGAGACGATAGGCTTCGCGATCACCATGTACATACTTCTGCCGCTCATTGCGGGATTCTATACCAGGAGGTACGTGCTCCGCCGCTACGGACACGAGTGGCTGAATGCCTCCCTGAAGCCGAAGCTGGGGAGGGCATCGATCATCGCCCTCCTCGTTACCCTCGTCATATTGTTCTCGACACAGGGGTACATCATACTCGAGCAGCCTCTTGTCATAGCGATGATAGCAGTCCCGATATTTGTCAACATATTGACGATCTTTGCCGTTGCCTACACGATATCGAAGCTGATAGGCCTTTCTTACGAGGATGCTGCACCCACAGCGCTGATCGGAGGTAGCAACCACTTCGAGGTGGCAATCGCAGTAGCCATCACGCTCTTTGGACTCGAGTCTGGCGCTGCACTCTCGGCAGTTGTCGGGGTTCTCACCGAGGTCCCGTTCATGCTGCTCCTGGTCCAAATGTGCAAGGCGACGAGGGGATGGTTCACCAAAGAAAAAGCGCCCAAGGTTGAACCCGTTTCTTGATTAACTGATTTAGAAACAAAATTCCTTAAAATCTTCTATTGAGCAGAACCCTGAGGAGATCTTTCCCGTCGAAGCGTCCAAGCCCTCCCTTTGCAGCCGCCGCCTCCGAATATTCTTTGACCCCGTCGGTTTTGATTTTGCACCCTGCCACGACAACTGGCACCGGGTCCCCCGTGTGCCTCCGCGTCTCAGTCGAGGTGACGTGATCGGAGAGGACGGCTATCCGGTATCTATCCAGATCGATCCTGTCGATCAGGAAGCTGATCATCCCATCTATCTTCTCTATCATCTTTATCTTCCCCTCAAGATCCCCGTCGTGGCTCAGTTCGTCAGTGGCCTCGATATGCAGGAGCACGAGTCCAGAATCCTCTAGAGCCTCAACTGCAGCTTTAGCCTTGGAAATCAGGTCCGTATCGGGCTTGCCGGTGGCGCCTTGGATTTCAGGCACATCCATTCCACACAACCGGCAGATCCCTTTGATTAGGGGCACAGCCGCGATCCCAGCTCCCTTGACTCCGTGTCTCTCTGAAAAATCAGGCAGTTTTGGGGGTCTGCCTCCGCCCCACGGTATGATTGCGTAGTGCTCATCAGGCTCCTTCGACTGAACCTCTTCAGAGATGAGTCCTGCACTCAAATCCCTAAACCCAAGGAGCAGCTCCGCGGTCATTGATTTGCCGGCTCCGTAAGGTCGTCTGGGGATTCTGATCGAGCGCTTTGGCTGGGGATAGGAGACCTCGGGCGCCAAACCTCTTCCTCTGAGCGCCAAGACGCCCCTGTAGCCAAGCGTAAATTTGAAACATGCTCGGATGTCTCCAAACATCCCCTTCAGTTCAGAGTTTATCCTCCTTTCGATAACCGCGCCAACCCCCTCTTCGAGCTCTACCTTTTCGTCGGATACAAGCCCTTCTGCGTTCAGCTTGCAAATGTTGCACCTGTAGAAGGCGCCGTCTCGAGAGACATCGATGCCTGCACCTGCCGCCTCCAGCGGTCCGCGCCCAGTATGGAAGAGTCGGGGCTCGTATCCTAAGAGGTTTAGGTGCGCCACGTCGCTGCCTGGGGGGGTGCCTGGGACAGGCGGGTCCATTATGCCAGAACACCCCATGGCTGCGAGCATATTGAGATTCTGGGCGTCCGCCGTTTGGAGCGGGGTTCTCCCTCCGAGTTTCTCGATAGGCAAGTCCGCCATCCCATCCGCAACAATGAGGAGAGTCCTCATACGCTTTCTTGATCTGATACAACAAGTTTTTATATTTATGGTTGGATAATCCATCCTAGAAAAGAACGGGGGTGCCATAGAATAAAAATCATCAGTGCCATTGCGGTCGTTGCGATAATCGTAAGCCTAGTCAGCGTTGGGTTAGTCCTCTCAAACAACATCAACATCTCTGCGATGGAACTACAGTTGAACCATATGAATTCTACACTGAATGCTTTAAAGGGCGAGATAAGCTCGCTCCAGACAGAACTGAATGCGGTCAGGGCCTCCTATTACCCACTCGTGGTTGAGGATGCTCTAGGAAGGGTAGTTACTATAAAATCTGAGCCGACAAGAATCGTCTCTGGAGCCCCATCAATCACAGAGACGCTCTTTGCGCTTGGCCTCTCAAGCAGGGTCGTGGGTGCGGACTCCTATTCCAACTACCCGAAGGAGTTCCTCCAGCTCAAAGACCAGGGCAAGATTGCAATCGTGGGCGGGGTGACGACACTAGATCCTGAGAAAGTCGCTGCCCAAAAGCCCGACCTCGTACTCATCGACGCAAGCCTTCAAGGCAAATTCATACCAGCACTGGAGGGCTTAGGTCTAACAGTGGTTGCGCTGGATACAAAGACCGTTGAGAACGTAAAAAGCAACTTCCAGCTTCTCGCCAAGATCACTTACAAGCTCAGCGAGGGCGTCCGCGTCGTCGACCAGCTCAACACCGCTATTCAGAACGTCTCCAGCAAGGTCTCTTCGTTTACCCCTACAAAGGTACTCTTCCTTGTCTGGCATGATCCGATGTACAGCACGGGGAACGGCACGTACCTGAGCGAACTGATCTTGATATCGGGAGGGGAAAATATAGCCGGGGACAGGACTGGGTGGGTTGTCGTCAACCCTGAGCAGGTGATTGCCGCAAACCCGAGCGTTTTGATATTGAGCTCGATGTCCTTGACAATGGATCCTGACCAGATGTTTGCATACTTCCGATCCCTGCCTGGTTTCGAGCATGTCGACGCCATCAGGAACAACAGGATCTACATACTCACTGAAGACGCATCAAATGCGCTGGAGAGGGCAGGGCCGAGGCTCGTCGATGGTATCTACATCTTGGGATACATCCTGCACCCTGAGGTTTTCAAAGTGCAGCTTCCGAATGTGCTTGGCGCGAACTACACCAGCTACCTGGGGAGATAGTGCCATTGAACCCGAGACCGATCAGCAAGCGGCTTAGGCTAACCCTGTACATGGCCATCCTTTCCATTTTTTTTATCGGGGCTTTCATGGCTTCGATAATGATTGGTTCAATGCCGCTTTCCCCCTCGAACGTTATCGACGCGATTATCAACCCGCGAAACGACCCGGTCGCAAGCAGCATCGTTCTGGGCTACAGGATACCCCGCGTACTGTTTGCGTCGCTGACCGGCTTCGTCCTGGGCATTTCGGGGGGAGTAATACAGACCCTCACGAGGAACCCGCTGGCAGACCCGTACATAACCGGGATGTCATCGGGCGCAGCCCTTGGGGCAGCGATCGCTTTCGTAGTCCCTTTTTTCCCCTACTTCGCAGTGCCTGCCCTTGCATTCATCGGCGGGCTCTCGATGCTGCTGCTCTCGATCTTCCTTGCGAAGAAAGCAGGAGCCGGGTCGCTGGGCTTCATTCTTGCTGGCATCGCTGTGGGGACCTTTGCCAGTGCGATATTGATGGTGGTACTTGCAATTTCTTCCGAAAAGGCACACGGCATAATCTACTGGCTCTTTGGATCTTTTTCAACATCTACATGGGGGGACTTTCAGGTAGCTCTGACAGTCTCTGCACCAGTGCTTGTCTTCGTGCTCTACAAGGCAAGGGACCTTAACATCCTGCTGCTCGGTGAAGAGCACGCGGCTCAGCTCGGGATCGACTCGAAGCGTCTTTGGCTTTTGCTGCTCCTGTCATCCAGCTTGGGCGTCTCGGTCTGCGTCTCATTCTGCGGGATAATCGGTTTCATAGGACTCGTCGCACCCCACATGGTGAGGCTGGTCATCGGATCAGACAACAGGATAGTCCTCCCGCTGGCAGGCTTTACTGGATCCCTGCTTATAGTGGTTGCAGACGACATAGTGCGGAATCCGCTCAACCCTATCGCTGAGATGCCTGTCGGGAGCGTCACTTCGATGATAGGCGTCCCGTTCTTTGTATACCTGCTAATAAAGAAGGGTAAGAGCTTTGGCATGTAATCTGGTTGTTGACGGCATTAAGGTCGAAATTGGATCCTGCAAGATATTGGATAATGTCGAGATCACCGTGGAGGGCGGGGAGATGCTTGCTATCATCGGCCCCAACGGCTCTGGAAAGACCACCCTGCTGAAGTGTATCTCGAGAGCCATCAGCCCAATTAGCGGGGAGATACTTGTCTGCGGGAGGCCCGCCAAGGAATACAACAATCGCGAGTATTCAAAGAGGGTCAGCGCGATGCTTCCCCAGTGGCCCAGCGGCTTCAGCATGAAATCCTATGAGATAGTCCTCATGGGTTGCAGGAACCAGGCTAGGGGCATATGGTGGGAGGGGGACGGAGAGCTGGAGGTAGCGCGCGCAGCGCTGGGCGTGCTGGACGCCATGGATCTCTACGAGAGAGACTTTGACACGCTGAGCAGCGGCGAGCAGAGGAAGGTGCTCATCGCAAAGTCATTGGCCCAGAAGACCGGGATAATATTGCTGGACGAGCCTGTTGCTTATCTGGATATGAAGTACAAGCTCGAGGTTATGAACGTCCTCAGGGCACTTGCGGACATGGGAAAGACAGTCCTGGTGACGCTTCACGAGATAGACCTTGCCTCGAAGTACTGCGAAAACGTAGTGGTCCTCAGCCACGGAAGAGTAGTGGCTGCCGGGAAGCCAAAGGAAGTGATCACGTCAGAGCTTCTAAGCAGCGTATATGGCGTCGACGCGGTTGTAAAGTGGGACGAAGAGATCGACTACCCTATCATTATGCCAAAGACTAGGCGGATACCCAAGGGGGAAGCATCTTGCCTGATTTGAACCCGAAGGCGAGACTAACGCAGCTGCTGAGGGAGGCGATCCTGAAAGGGGAGCCAAAAGCTTTGATCCTCTCGGGCGGGATAGACAGCAGCCTTCTCGCAGCTCTCGCCCCAAAGAATATGCTGGATCTGTGTGTCACTGCACTGTTTGAAGGTTCGGGCGCGCGAGACAGGGTCTACTCTAGGATGGTCGCGGATCGGCTTGGGATAAGGCACGCTGTCGTTGAGTATGATATCGAGGAAGCTGAGAAGGCTGCGAGGGAGATTGTGAAGTTGCTTGGGACATTCGACCATGTTGAGATCAGAAACGACATCACGATCTATGTGGCAATCAAATCGTGCATCGAAGAGGGAATCGCCTGCGCTATGACCGGGGACGGAGGTGATGAGCTGTTCGCTGGGTACGACTACATGACAAAGATGGACGAGCTCGAGCTCGACAGCTACATCAATTCGCTGACCGGCAAATGGTCCTTCTCTGCGATCCGGCTAGGGGCACACCTGGGTGTCACAACCACCCAGCCATACCTAGATCCCGAAGTGGTCGAGTTCGCACGCGGGCTCCCCTACGAGTGGAGGGTGCGCAGGTCTGACAGGATCTTGGGAAAGTGGATTTTAAGGTCACTGCTCGAGGACCTCGGCCTCCCAGAGATAGCATACAGGGCGAAGGAGCCCATCGAGCTAGGTAGCGGCAGCGCATCCCTCTCGAGCCTACTGAACGAAGCCCTAGGTGAAGAGGTAGATGAGATCGTCGAAGAAGCCGCGCGCGACGGAGTCCTCTTCTGGAGCAGGGAACAGGCCTATTTCTACAAAATATTCAATGACGTCTTCGGAAAGGTGCCGCGACCGTCATCGGGTGGACCATCCTGTGCCTGCTGCGGTGCCCCCCTGGATGCAAACCGAATCAACTGCAGATACTGCGGCTTCACCAACGGGTTTAGGGGATGAGGGGATGAGGGGCTTGGCTTTCTTCTCTGGGGGCAAAGACTCGGTCTTTGCAGTGATGAAGGCAAGGCAGAACGGCGTCCCTGTCGACTACCTCCTCTTCAACACCCATGACTTCCCAGAGCCAAATGTCCACCAAATAAACAGGCGGTTAGTGGAGGAGATTGCCCGCCTAATTGGGATCCCCCTGCAGGTGCTGCATCTCGAGGTGGGGAGGGAGTATGCGCTGCTGGCCGACCTATTTTCAGAGCTTGACGTCGGGGTTGTGACCGTAGGCAACATCAACGTCGAAGACCAAATGGAGTGGTACGAAAAGCTCTGCGAAGAAACTGGAGCGGCTCTCTACGCCCCCCTATGGGCCGGGGCTGGAGGTTCGAGTTTCTTGACGCTCATGAACCAGTTAGATGCAGGTTTGAAAGCCATGATCTGCAGTATAATGAAGTCTGCCCTCCCAGCGCGACTCCTCGGCCGTGTAATCGACTATGCACTTGCAAAGGACTTGTTAAGCCTCATCGATCCCTGTGGTGAAGGGGGCGAGTACCATACGCTGGTTTTGGACGCGCCCATCATGTCGGGCCGTTTGTTAATCGATGAATTCTCGCCCAAGGAATCTAAAGATCGTCTCATGCTGACTGTGGAGAGGTACAGAGTGGAGGATAAAAAATGATTTCCACCCCTGTCGCAAGTCATGGCGGAGACGCCCTCGAAGTGAGCAAAAAGCTTGGGCTGCCTTTGGATTCAATCCTGGATTTCAGCCTAAACGTCAACCCCTACGGCCCGCCTCCCGCTGTGTACGACGCGATCATGACGTATGCCCCTCAGATACGCTTCTATCCGGAGAGATCCTACAGCAGACTGAAATCCTCGGTTGCACGCTTCCTGGGGATTGGCGAGGAATGCGTGATCTTGGGGTCAGGCGGCACCGAGCTGATACACTCCATACTCGCGAGGTTCGTCCGGGATGGTCCGGTGGTCATACCACTTCCGTCCTTCAGCGAATACGAGGCTGCGGCTTCTGCACTCGGTTTGGATATGCGGCTCGTCAACCCTGTCGGCTTGAATGTTGACCTCGGGTCTACGATGGAGCTCATCAAAGAGGGAATTGCCAAGTGCGTGATCCTCTGCAACCCTAACAACCCGACAGGGGAGATGTTGGATCTCCGAATTCTCAAGGAACTGATAGAGACTGCCGAGGACGAAGGCACCTTAGTTTTGATCGATGAAGCGTACCTCGACCTCTGCCAGGACTCGGAGCGCCTGACACTCGCGCCAGCAGTGAATGAGTTTCGCAACCTGTTTGTCCTGAGGTCGCTGACGAAGCCTTTTGGGTTCCCTGGTCTGAGGGTCGGATACGCTGTCTGCAGCCCTGCGGCAGCGGGTAAGTTCGAGTCAACCGCAATCAGTTGGCGGATAGGGGTGCTCGAGGAGGTAGCCGCTGTTTCGGCTCTGGAGGATGGGGGCTTCCTGCCGGAGTCCAAGAAGAAGATACTCCTCGAAAAGCAGAAGCTGATCGATGGGATATGTTCGATAAAAGGCCTCCGTCCCGTCGAGTCGAAAACGAACTTCATGATGGTCGACGTCTCAGGGGCGGGCCTCTCACCAAGGAACCTTAGGTGGCGGTTACTTTCCTACGGCGTCTTGGTAAGGGAACTGAGCTCTGTGAAGGGACTGCTTGGGAAATTCATCAGGATCTGTGTCAGGCGGCCTGATGAGAACCGGATACTCTTGGAGGCGCTGAGGAACGTGATCAGTTCGCTCGACAAGATATACCCGCACAACGTGAGCTGCAATGGGAAGAAATGTCATGGGAAGGTGGACGACTGCAGGCTTTGTTTCTGCCCCTTTTACCCGTGCCTCGACAATACTACCGGCGGGTCTTTCGTAAAAAGGGAGAACGGAGGGGTTGTCTGGGGGTGCAAGGATTGCGTCTGGGTTCACCGCCCGGAGGTCGCTGACGCTCTGTTGGACGGGCTTTCGCGGATAGATGTAAGGTCAGATGATCCTGAAACAATCCTGAATGTGAGGAGGAGGGTACTGGAAGCATGCCTTCCATGACTGACGCGGTGATCGTGTTCTGGCTAGCCCTCCTGATCGATTTGCTGTTTGGCGAGCCGCCCCGGCAGCTCCACCTGACCGTGTGGGCGGGCAAATCAATCGAGATGATTGAACCTTCATTCAGGAAGATCTTCAAGGACGAACGGGTCGGAGGGACAGCATTGGCCCTCTCTTTGATAGCTATATTCGTATTGTTCGTATCCCTCCTATCAGCACTATCGGCATTCAGCTGGCCAGTTTACATCCTGGTCTCTGCTTTTTTCCTGAAGATGACGTTTGCATTGAAATGCATGTTCACACACGTCGAGCCGATAGCAAAGGGACTCGACTCCGACTTGGCGTCCTCGAGGAAAAGCCTCTCCATGGTGGTCCGGAGGGAGACTGCTGCTCTTGATAAGCGCCTTGTCGCATCGGGTGCCATCGAGACCGTGGCTGAGGGATTTGTCGACGGGTTCTTGTCCCCAGTCTTCTACTACTGCATCCTAGGGTTGCCAGGTGCTGTGGCTTACAGGGTCATAAACACGCTGGACTCGATGGTCGGGTACAGGAACGCCCGGTACCTAAGATTCGGCTGGTTCTCCGCAAGGCTCGACACATTAGCAAACTACATACCGTCAAGACTGACGCCCCTGATCTTTGCGCTTTCAGCTTGGATCCTCAAGCTCGACTGGAGGTCAGCGTTCCGTTTCTGCAGGAGTTACCATGCCTTAACCTCGAGCGTCAATGCGGGGTGGCCCATGTCGTCGATGGCAGGCGCGCTGAGGGTTAGGCTTGAGAAACCAGGGTGCTACGCCCTCGGAGAAGAGATCGAACCCTTGTCCTCGGAGAAGATCAGGGCGTCACTGGCAGTCTACGGGGTCTCCGCACTTGCCACCTCGCTGATATTCTCATCTTTGTTGCTCATAGGGGGAATCGTATATGAAACGTACTTTGTTTGATGGCGTCGAGGCAAGATTGAGCCAAGAGGCTATAGTTGTCGAATCTAGAAACCCGCTAAAAATATTGAGCTCTGCGCCGGTAAAAGGCGGTCTCCGCCTCTGCTCAAGGATAGTGAACCTGAAAGTGGACAAGAATTTCTGCGAGGATCCGGAGGAGCACTTCAGGTCTTGGGCAAGCCCTCTTGGGTTTGAAGATGCCGTCTGCCTAATGACCGCAGCAGACTTGACAAAAGCAGAGGTCGTCGAGAGGCATGGTGAGGTTCATGTAGTCGTCATTGTGACTGCAGGCGTATCCAACGCAACTTCCATAGGCGACAGATTCCCAGTGGAGCCCTCTGGAACAATAAACATCATAATACTCGTTGACCAGGCTCTCACGGAAGGGTGCATGGCAAACATAATCATGTCGGCAACCGAGGCCAAGTGCAAGGCACTATCTTATCTGGACGTCAGGAGCACTGCAAGCAAAGAATTGGCCACTGGGACGTCATCAGACGCCATCCTTGTGGCATCCGCCTCCAATGGAGAACCCATGAAATACGCCGGTTCAGCCACTGAGCTCGGCAGGCTCGTTGGAGAGTGCGTTGAAGAGGCGGTGAGGAGGGCTGTGATAAAACACGACGGACTGATCCCGCATCGCCCCCTCCTTTCGAGACTCAGAGAACGCGGGATAACCATTGAGAGCCTAGTCGAGACGGCAATGGAGATGTATGTCCCACATCCGAAGTTTACAAAGGAGAGGGCGATGAAGATCTTTGAAAAGCATCTCCTTGAGGCACTGTCGGACGCAAACATCTCCGCCCTAGTGATGGCAGCATTCAGGATGAACGAGGATGGGGAGAGAGGCCTGCTGCCTGGTATTGATAAGATCTCCTTTGAGGGCGACCCGGTCTGTCTGGTTGCAGACGAAATAATAGGTATATCGATCGCCCTCCAGCTGGCTGGTTATTACGGTCTATTTGAATTCTACAGGTTCGACAGGAAGAAGCCAGGCATCCTTAAAAGGCTCCCGCCTTTTGTAGACGATGCCATTGGCGCGCTCATAGCTGGGGCCTCCAGCCGCATGTACTCAGATATGCTAAAGGGCAGGGGGCGTTGAAGACGGGGCTGCTCAGCGGTTTAAGGTCGGTACTTTCATTCCTGACAATCCTGCCCTTTGGATCAGGGACGATCGACGAGATGGCAAAATATGCCTTCTACTTCCCTCTCGCCGGCGCCTTAATAGGCATTATCAGCGGCAGCGCTGGTCTAGCACTATTTGCCCTCCTCGACCCCAGTCTGGCAGGATGGTTTACGCTCTTTGTACTGCTCCTGCTGACCGGATTCAACCACATCGACGGAGTTTTGGACCTCGGCGATGCCCTCATGGTCAGGGGGTCTAGGGAGCGGCGCCTCGAAATACTTCACGACAGGCACCATGGCATAGGCGGTTATGCCGCCGTGTTCTTTCTGCTCGTCTTGACTGGGTCGGTGCTGTCGCTGTTAGGTCGCTCCATATTTCTTGCCCTCTTGGTTGCAGAGACGCTCGGCAAGTTTTCAATGCTGGTCGCAGGGGGATTGGGCAGACCGTATCCGAAAGGGATAGGTGGCGTATTCATCTCGAAACTGAAGGGTGAGCTGTTGAAAAATATTTCATTGGGTATCGCCGCCGTCCTCATCGTAGTCTTCGTCTCGTGCGACCCGGTGAGCGCGGGGATTTTGCTAGCCGCCTCGATCACTTTCCCAGCCCTCTTGACCTTATACCTCCAGAATGTCTTTGGGTATATCACGGGCGATATGCTCGGGTGCACGAGCGAGCTTACGCGACTTCTGGCACTGCTGATGCTCTACGCCCTCTCGGGTGTTTCTCCATGAGGTTCATGGGTCTAGTGATGGCGGGAGGAAAGGGGAGCCGGCTCAATGCATCTGTCGAAAAACCTATGTTGTGCGTTGGGAAGACGCCAATGGTTGTGCGCGTTATCAATTCTCTGAGGAGATCTCCTTCTATCTCAAAGGTTTACGTGACGGTCTCCCACCACACTCCAAGGACTAAAAGCCACGTCCTTTCTCTTGGGGGAATATCGGTAATTGACACGCCTGGTCTGGAATACCATGACGACATGCGGTATGCAATAAAGGAGTTGGGTGGAGGGTGCTTCGTTGTGGTCTCTGCGGATCTCCCGCTCTTGGCTCCAAGAACTATAGAGGCGGTTGTAAGGGCCTACAAAGCACGGGGGAAGCCTTCATTGGCTGTGGTAGCCCCCCTGCAAATGTTCGCAGAAATGGGTCTGAATCCGACGTGGGTCCTAGAGATCGGGGGAGAGAAGTTTGTACCTTGCGGGATCAATGTAGTGGACGGCTCGGCAATCGATGAGCCTTACATAGAGGAAAGTTTCTTTGTATCGGACGATCCCTCTCTATGCATCAATGTAAACACCCTGCACGACCTTTCTATAGCCGAAAAACTCATAAATACTAGGACGGATAAACCATCCTTATAGCCGGTGATTGTGTGGCGAAGGCCGATAATATAATCTTCGGATACAACGAGGATAGGTGCCGGGATTTCATAGACAGGATTGAGGGGACCAGGCCGCTTTTTGCTTGCGTCATTGCGTCTACAGAGACTGCAAAGATACCGGGCCTCTCAGCAGCCGGAGCGATGCCTGAGATCACAGATTACACGCCCCCCGCAGATGTCGAGCTCCTCTTTTACGGAAAGTGCCGGAGCATAGACGGTGTCCCTGTCACACCAGACGGAATCCCGACGCCCGCCCTGATCACAATGTCGGCCATCAAACTTTCAGGAATGCCTTTTTTTGTAGTTAACGGGGGCCTCAGGGTCTTGCCTAAGGTGCCGTTTATAGATGTCGGGGGCAGCCCTGGAAAAGACATCAGATCCGGCAGGGCGGTCGAAAACCCAAGTGAGGTTTATGAGAGATCGATCCTGATTGGGAGACAGTTGTCGAAGCTTGCTGATTACCTGGTGGTTGGGGAGAGCATACCAGGGGGGACGACCACCGCGCTTTCGACCCTCTTGGCAATGGGCGTCGATGCCAGAGGAAAAGTCAGCAGCAGCATGCCGAATAACCCGCACGACCTCAAGCTGAGGGTAGTTGAAGACGCACTGGGTGCGGCTGGCATTTCCTTTGGATCCTTGGAGAGAGACCCCTTCAGGGCAATCTCATCCGTCGGCGATCCGATGATGCCTGCTGCGGCGGGCTTGATCGTCGGTGCTGCGGAGAGGGTACCTGTCATCATGGCTGGCGGCACCCAAATGTGCGCCGTGCTCAAGGTGATACAGTCCATCTCGCCGAGTGTTTTGGAGAACCTTGCAATAGGCACTACGAGGTGGATTCTGGAGGACAAGACCTCGGACATTAGGGAGATCTTATCGAAGATTGCACCAGTTCCTGTACTCGCCGCAAACCTCGATTTCTCGCTCTCGAAATACCGCGGCCTCAGGGCTTACGAACTAGGCGTGGCAAAGGAGGGCGTAGGTGCAGGAGGGGCGAGCATAACCGCATTGTTGATGCCGAGGGGCTCAGTCACAAAAGACTCTTTATTGAGGGAGATCGAGGTTAACTATGGGATGCTGACAAATGCCTCCCCCAATTGAGCGAGGAGAACTCTTCCGCACCGTATTGATCTTGGGTGGGGGCAAGTACGGGACCATTGCACTGAAGAGGCTGCAGAAAAAGTCTGAAAGGATAGTTGTCGTTGACGTTGACCCAGAGTGCCAGGCAGGTAGGCACACCGAAAGGATCCTTTCTGGCAGTGAAAGGCCTCAGAGGGGGTCCTCCCTAGTTTTGAGCGACGGGGCATCTTACCTTTCCCGTATGATCGACCAGGGGGACGTACCTGACTTTGTCGTTCTGACGATACCAAAGAATGTGATGGCTGCCCTCTTCATTTCATGGGCGGAGTCGCTCGGCATGGGGGTCGTGTTCGACCCCGACTGGATGCTAAAAGCAGCCGCGAGCTTTCCCGAGAAATACATCGTGGCAAAGGATCGGACATTTGGGGTCTTGGTCGCGAGCTATGCGCGTGACCACACCTGCTTGGATGGGTGCATGCAGCCCGAGGTGTGCCCTGTGACAGGGGAGAGGCGCGAAAAACCGATGCTCGAACTCGCCACCAGCTCGGTGGAGGGCGACTTTGTGAGGGTATTCGAGAGCAGGCTCCTCGAAAGCGATGTAGGGGGGGTCGAGGGAAAAGCGATACTCGAGGCGTACAAAGAATTCGTATCCCGGGCTGACAGGGGGATGCGGCTGGCAATAGGCACCGCCTGCAGGTGCCATGCCATAGTGAACTTTATGAGGATTGCGTGACAGATCCATGTGGTGGGAAATTGAAGGTAAAAAAGAGCGAAGACGAGTGGAAAAAATCCTTAACCCCCGAGCAGTACCGGATCCTCAGGAGGGGAGAGACCGAACTGCCTTTCACAGGCGAGCTCCTCCATAACAAGGAGGAGGGTGTGTACAGGTGCGCCGGCTGTGGCAACCCTTTGTTCCTCTCCTCAGAGAAGTTCGACTCAGGGTCAGGCTGGCCGAGCTTTCGGGACGCGATAGAGGGATCACTCGAGTATTTGCGGGACACAAGCCATGGGATGGATAGGGTGGAGGTCAGGTGCAGTATGTGCGGGGGCCACCTCGGTCACGTCTTTGACGACGGTCCGCCGCCGAAGGGGAAGCGTTACTGCATAAACTCTGCCGCTATGAGGTTCGAGAAAAAGCATTAGAATTTTACTCCGTCAGTCGACCCTCCATGCCGCTATGGCTATTATTAGGCCTATCGCTATCCCTGAGGCCCCCACTAGAGTCCCTGCGTTTCCGAGGAAGCTCTGGTCCATGAGGGTGTAGCCTGTAACGATGACTGAGGTTATTGTGACGATTAGCCCCAATATCAGTCCGTACTTCCTGAATGCGCTTACCAAAAACTCACCTCCTTCGATATCCTCACAGAGAGCCCTCCCCCTTCTCGAGCCTAACGGCATCCTCCAGGAAGCAACGGTGCCTCTCCTCATCCTCTGCGATGCTATCAAGCACCTTCTTTACTGCGCGGTCCTTATTTGCGAGGTCTAACGCCTTGGAATAGATCTCGACCAGGTACTCCTCGTTCATTAACTTCTCATAGCGAAAAAGGTCCTTCAGGATCTCTAGAGATGGTTTCTTTCCTATGCTGCCCTCCGCCTCAATCAAGATCCTCCCAGCCTCAGCCGCCACAGGACCGATGTCTGCCCGAGGTGCACTCTCCGGGATTGCGGATCCCGAGAGCTGCCTAAATACCTCGCTGTGCTTTCTCGAGTCCATCGCAAGTATCGAGATCAGGAGCTTAGCCGTGCCGTTTTTTATCGAAGGCAGAATCCTCTCATAGACTTCCGCTGTCTTAAGTTCATAGAATGCCAGAAAAGAGTATAGATTATCCAAAAGGCTCACCAACTATACTTATACTAAATGCTCTAATATAGACAGCGAAAGTGGTGCCTGACTATCGGTAATGACATTCAGATCGATCTTTGAAAGACATGTAAATTTGCAAGAAGTCTAAGGACCCGTTCTTGCCATTTCGGAGACTTTTTTCCATAAACATTCTCCTTTCTTAGTTTTTCAAGTTTCTGAACTTATTCTTCTGCCTTTAACTAGTTGACATGATAGACGTTAATTATAATTGCAAATATTGTTAAGGGGCGAACCCGAGAGTGGACTCGAATCCTCGAACATGCTCTTTTAGACACATAATCACTCTTTTTCACTCCGATCAGCGACCCCCTGCCTTAATTAAGTTGGATAGTAAGGGATTTTAAGGTATTGGACTGCTAGGCGAAGCCCTTAGAACGTCATGGGCATTGATCGGATGTTGAGGAGAACTGCATCTTTGTGGCAGAATGATTTGTCGGATATCGAACGATCAGAATCCTCAAGAGCGTCCTTGAGCTTGGAAATCGAATGCACGCGACTGGGTAGCCAGGCTTTCTTTCAGGCCCGAATGAAGATCAGCCTCGCTTGCATTCAACTCCAGCAAGTTCAATACCTCCATCGGGCTACACAGGAAGAAATCGGGTGTTTCATCCCTTGCCTCAAAGAAGTTACAGTCCCCGTACCTTGCGTAGGCGGCCTTCATGCCTATCCGTTTTGCCGCTTTCACATCCCGCTGTATACTGTCGCCTACAAAAAGCGCCTCTTCAGCTCTGACGCCCAGGAGGTTTAGTGCCACTTCCAGGTGCCGGGGGTCTGGCTTCACAGATTCGGTGTCGTCCGCGGTCACCAGCACATCAAAGTACCCGCTGAGTCCTGCCCTCTCCAGCCTGATGACTGCATTCGCCCTCCTGGCATTCGTGACCAGGGCTGTTTTTACTCCCATTGTCTTCAGTGTTGCGAGCATCGTCTCAACCCCATCGTAAGGTCGAATCAGCTCAAGCTTGGTAAGGTCGTAGATCTCGCAGCACTCGAAGTAGAGGTCGAAATCATATACGCCGATGCTTGCCATGTAATCCGCGATCACCGAGTGGCTCTCATACTGTCCGTGGCTCCTGATGAATAGATCCAGGAGATCCACCCCGTTTCCATTCCCTAGCCTCGTTGCTACCGCCCTGCAGGCACCGACCTGGGCGTAGACGAAATCCATAAGCGTGTTGTCCATGTCAAAGAGGACTGCCTTTACCGCGCTCAACTTTTGAATCCCAGCCCTTTCAGCTCTCTGCAGACTTCCAGGTCTGTTTTAAACCCGTCGGCCGCCCTCATGTCCAGGAAGAGGGCCTTTACGTCATCTGCATCTTTCTTCCCCTTGAACTCTCCGTAAATAATCACCGAGTTCATCTTTACCAATGCCAATACACTTGCAAGGTCGGTTATAAGCCTGCACAGTTGTTCTCCCGTGCAAGACGACTCGCGGGGGATCTCTTTGGGCATCTCGAAGAGGAAGCACTCGACGTCTTCGGCATCACAGATGTCGATCATCGATCCGTCGGCTGTGAGCAGTACAATCTGCATGTTCCTTTCGCGGGCGCATTTGGAGATCGTCCTGGCTATTATCCGGTCCCCCTCGCCCTCTTGACCGGAAAACCTCTCCGACGCCTCTAGGCATATTGCAGCGGTAAGCGCCTTCAGCTCCTTGTTAGCGAACCTCAAAGCCTTCCTAGACCTCTTTTTCCTCCTGTTCAAAAGCTCGTCCAGCATAGCCCTCTCGAATGGAGCTGCCTTCTTCATCTGGAGTATCTCATCGTGCGTGTACTTGAAGTTGTGTACACTCGTTATCTCGTCCCTCACTGTGCTGACTATGACACACTCCTTAGGGTCCAACAGCCCGGTGTTGGACACGAACCTCCTGTAGACCAGGTTTGTGTCAAGCGCGAAGAAGGTGTTTCTGTAAGACCTGTACCCCTCCAGCTTTTCCTTGAACTCCTCCATGTTGTCAAAGCCAAGGATCCCGCTGCTCATCATGCACTCCAGGATATCGGCGTATGATGGACCCTCGAGATACGGGTCCTCCTCCTTGATTCCGAACGATTCTGGCGTAAGAGTTGTGAACAGCCTGTATTCCCCGCCGCTGGCGTTGCATTCGAGGAGCGGAAGGTGCGTTATGGGGTAGATCAACTCGAGCCTTCCGGAGAAGAGGTTGACGAGTATCTGTACCTCCTCTTCACTCATTTGGAGAGACGGTTTGCTTACCGAGCTCATTGCCTTGAAGCACCCCCCTCTTCTATAAAGTCTAGGAGCGATTGCCTTCCCAACGGTATCATCATGTAAGGCTTGGCCGAGTCACTAGTGTCGTCGATCTGCAGATAGAATATATGATCGACCCAGACCTTGTTCAGAGGTATCAGGGCCCCTACTACAAGGGGCTTCCTTCCGGGGGTTATGTCCACGGCAATCTTCTCTCCTGAACTCTTCCACGCCCTGATGAGTTCGGTCATCTTCCTGCCAGCCGCGATGAAGTCTCCGTCCTTTACAATCTCGCTCCTTATCACCGGCTGGAAGCCGTATTTGAGAGATACTGCCCTGATGCCCGCAGAAGCGGCTTCAAGTCCGCCAGCGGTTCCCTCCTCTGCGAATATGACGACCTCATCTGGATGATAGCCCCTTTCTCTTACAGCAGCATAGTATGCATTCACCATCGCCCATCCGCTTCTGCCCAGCATCGTGATGTACTTGCTGCCCAATCAGTATATCCCTCCGTTTGAATGACTTTTTATGCTGATAATCCACTCAACTTCTGGGTGCCAGGCGGCTTTTATGCGCCTGTGTCCCACCCCGACCGTTCCGTGAAATACCGCGGCTCTATACCGCCCCCGAAACATCCCGCTCACCCTCTCCCTCTGTTCTTTGTTCCCTTAGCGATTTGCCCTACTAAGACCTTCTTTCTGCCTGGGAGGATCCATGCTTTCTTCAGGTTGCCCCCGCAGATCGGGCAGCCGTGCCTCTTGCAAGTAGGGCAGACCCTGGCCTTTGCGCCGCAGTTTGCACACTCCGCCTCGACAACTGGAAGGCAATCGCGGCCTTCTATCATCTTCCCACACACTTCGCAGGAGGCGAATGTAATGAACAATTGAACCACCGCAAAAACCTTTTCTCCTTTCAATATTTAAAGATGTTTTATTTAATTTATTTAAATCATTTAATTAATTGTTTGGACGTCGGAGCCATTTAGCAGGAGCGTGTTCCTGCCCTTCTCGGTCAACCGCACCCTGCTGTTTCTTCCCCTCCCATCCACGACCAACAGCTCCTTTTCCACAAGTGGTCTTATGTACCTGCTCTCGAGTATTACGTGCCCGTATGGCTTGGACTTGCCCTCGACCGAAAAGAGGCCATTCTCAAGGCACATCCTCAGCAACACGCTCTTCTTTGGATCCTTTAACTGGCCCACAAGGGACAGGAAGGAAATCTCCTCCTGTGTGGGGAGGTCTATCGAGTAGTGCGGAACAATTTCGATCTTGGAGAGGCCTGCTGAGTTCTGCGCCCTGTTTGGGTCAACAATTTCGATGTATTTTTCTGGGTACGCGTAGTAGGCGCTAACCCCTTTCTTGAATGTTAGTGTAGCGAAGTGGCAGGCAACGCCCTGGATGGATCCGCCCGATGATATGTTTACAAACACATGGTTTCCGGAATCCAGCTCTCCCTCTATTATCTTCCTGCAGGTGTGGATCAGTTTGAGGAGGTCGAGCTCCGCCTTGTGGATCTCGTACGGCTTCTGTGTCCCTTTGAGGTCTTCCTTTATCATCTCTAGGCAGTTGATCCCTCGCTCGTTGCTGTCCTGCCGCACGATCAGGTGTATCCTCTCGCCTTTCATCTTGATGAACGGAAGTACAACCCTGTCGATCTCAAAGCCAACGGGGGCGATGTGGACCCTCTCGGAAAAACTCCCAGAGGCAATATTTTGAGCCATAAATCAAATATACTTAATAATTTATTTATATTTATCCTATTAATCCTATGGTGGGCGGCGGTGCCGGAGATCAAAGCATTGGTGGATGAATACATGCGCAAGGCTCAGGGCATAGAAGAGCTGTGCTCGAGGTGCCTCAGGACTGAACGTTGGGGCGGGAACGTCACCCTTATGATCGTGGACGCTGCCTTCACATCAATAGGACTGAACTATTTTACTGCTGTGGTCCCGAGGGTCGACGATTTCAGGAGGCTCTTCGTGGAGACCGGGCAGGTCAAGGCGCTCAAGGACCTGGTTGGGTCTGACCTGAACGAGCTGTTGCGGGTCTGGAAGAACAGGCGCTCCTGGGCTGTTGCGAAGGGCATTGCCTCGTACCTCTCGAGCCTGCCGTGCAAGACAGACCGTGAGGCGCTCAGGGACTGGGCGAGATCATCCTCCCTGCAGGGGTGGCAGTTCAATCCCATCGGGAGGATCAGCGGGGTTGGACTAGTCACATACCAGTACCTCCGGATGATGGGTGGCATCGACACGGTGATGCCAGACAAGATCGTGAAGCGGGTCGTAAATGAGATACTGGTCAAAGCTGGCGAGGCACCGGTGGATGACGACATTGAGTTCATATCGAAGGTCGAGGAGACCGCGCAACGGACGGGATACCGCCCGATCGACCTCTGCTGGATGACTTGGATGGTTCAGCCAGAGGGCAAAATCATGAGGATGGAAAAATACTCGAGGATACTGCCGATGATATGAGGATGTCCAACCAAACCCACTTTTGGGAGGTTACTCCACGAGGAGGAGCCCATAGAACGACGGTCTAGCATCTCTATCCTTCAATACGCCGATCTTGAAACCTGCCTTTTTTACCGTAGCGAAGACATCAATTCCGCACCCTTCCATGGATGGCCTCAGCTTTTCCGGGTGGTTGCAGTATTCTAGATTGCACTCATCACAATATGGGCACCCGTCTATTGCAAAGCCCATTGCCTTGTAATGCCCCCTCAAAAAAGCCTCTCGTTCCAATTTCAGTATCAGGTCATGGCAGAATTTCGAGTAATCCTTCAGGTCGGGCGGCGACATCTTCACAACTATTGCATGCCTGTACTCTGCAAGGACGTCCCTGAACTCCTCTGGTGTTGGCGAAAAGGGCGGGCACGCAAGGTTCCTGCCGTACCCATCGCAACCGTACTGGCACTTCATCCTTACCCAGTTCCCGATGACCACTTCTTCAGCATTAATGATCCTTGCGTCTTCTGCGCCGAGGCTTGCAGCAACTCTGCAAAGCTCTTCAAGCCGATTGTCTTTTTCTTCTGATGGCAATATGGAACCCCCACTATCAGTTGGGTGTGATCAGATTAATGTGTTTTTTGAGAGGCGGCGCCTCAAGTCAATGGTGGGAAAAACTTGGACTGCCGGCCCCTCTGTCTTTTGGCTGTGGTAATGATCTATCCATTGCTCATGTTGACTGGGTTTTCAGGAACTTGGTCTAGGCGCCCATTGGATTGCTTGTTTATGCCTGAATCATGGGCTCAATCTTTCCTGTCTTAAGCCTTGCTATCTCTTCCGTCTTCAGTTCATTAATCTTTGACTCTAGGTAATGCATGACCTTTGGATCGGCTACTCTCCGGACCAGCTCTACGATCGACTTAATCATCAATCCTGTAGATATTCTGTTCCCCCGCGTATAATCCTTGGCGAGTTCATCCAGCCAGTGCATGTCATGTCTCCAGACCGCTCTGTACAGCTCAAAGTGGTAATATTCAGCATCTTCTATCATCCTCATCCTCTTTCCTTCCCCGTCAAAAGGAACAAAAAGGAGGGGGACTATCAGGCTACGGTAATCCCGCAGCTTTTCCACGAGTTCTGTCGTCTTTATTACGTCGTCTGCCTTCTCACCTGGCAAATTTATCATCAGGGTTGCAGCAGGAACCCAGTTGTTCTCATGGCAGGTCGAAAAAGCCGACTCGACCACATCGTGCCATTCCTCAGGCCTGAATGGGTATGCCTTGTTCCGCATATACCGCTGCAAAATCTCCGGGCTCCCTGTTTCGATTCCCGTCTGGAACCCCATCCATCTTGACCTGTCTAGCCTAAGGATCTCGGAGATATCCATCACTGTCTGAGGGCTTGCTGCTATTGAGGCCATTGCGGCATGGCTGATGCTGGACACGCCAATCCCTTCAATCCCTTCCAGGGCGGTGAAGAGCCCAATTACCTTCTGGTGGTCAGGTAAAAGGTTGAAAGAACCGTATCTGAGTACATCTTCGGCGTGCAGGCATATGTCCCTCTGCCCGCTGCGGATATTGGTTTTCACATCAGCGACAATGTCCTGAACTGGCCTGTGGCGTATCTTTCTCAAAGTGGGCATGCAGAAACTGCATCCCCTTCCGCACCCTCTTGAAACTTCGACGATTCCGCCCACCGTCCCTCCCCGCAGGGGCGGGATTTTGTCTCCGTCTAATATCTGCCTGAAATCCGCCTTCACCTTAGCGGGGGTCTTGATCTCCGAATTGAGTATTGACCTGACAACCTCAGGGAAGACGACTTCCCCCTCTCCAAGCACCAGCACATCGATCCCAAGCTTCTCAAGATCAATTCCATCAAGCTGCCAAGCGCCAGGGCCCCCGACAACTACCTTTGCCCCATTCTTCTTTGCGCGCCTAATTTCCTCTGAGCATATCAAATTCCTGAACATCATTTTAGTAAAAGGCTCACGGTGGATGATTCCCCATTCCCCACTGAATGTGGTGGATGCAGGCCCCTTCCCAAGCGGATCGATTACAGAGATGCCTATGACTGCGGTTTCATTCGAAATGAAATTGCCCAGTTTTTTAGGAGACACCACCACAACCTCATCGGGAGAAACTACCCCTGATCCAATCAGTGCAGACTCAACTCTCCGGAGTCCATGCGGTGCCACCAATGCCCTTCCTGTTTTGTCTGTCGGCACATCTTTCAGTAGCAGCTTCAGGAGCCTTTCCGCAAGTGAATATTCTTGACCACCTACCGGAGCAGTCGTCAAGAACCCGTAAAAAAGCCCGCTTCCATAATTGCTCATGAGCGACTCGTCTGCCGTGAGGATTACCTTGTATGTCATCGTTGCCCCCTCAATCAATCAAATTACCGACTGCAAAATATAAATATTTTGAGCACCAAAATATTTTAATGGAAAAAGTGATCGGGCATGCTATCGGAGAAAATCTTGAGGTCGATCTCCAACGGGCTGGTGAGGACGCTGATCCTTTCGATCCTGTCGAAAAAGCCCGTTTCAGGGTACTCCTTGCTTAAGGAGGTGGAGCAGATAACTGGTGTGGCCTACCATGCTGGGGTATTATACCCAATACTTTATGGTATGGAGGACACGGGGCTAATATCTGGAGAATGGACGTTCAAAGGGAGGCGGAGAATAAAGCACTACGCCATCACTGAGAAGGGCCTAATCACGCTCGAAAGGCTGCGGTCATTCATTCGGAACCCTGTGAAAGAGATACTTGGCGAAAATGGTAGTATTCCCGCTTAGCAGGGCACTCGTCATACTGGCTTTCCGACCATAATATTGTCCTTCACCGTCAGCAGCCTTACGGTGAGCTTTTCCCCTTGATCTGCTTCTTTGCCCACTACCGTTACTATTCTAGTGCAATTCATATCCACTGCCAGCGTTTCATCCTTGAGCCACCCCGGTCCGATCGTTCTGACCTTCACCTTCTCACCCCTTCTGTAGGGGTTCCGGATCTCCTTTGATTTTCTGATGCCGAAGCCCGAGGGTTTAAGGATCAGGTTAATCCCGTGTTTGCTTCCTAGCTTCCTGAGGTGTTCGTAGAATGCATACCAGCTGATGTACCTGATCCTATGGTCCTTCCTCCCGAACTTGTGCCTCTCACATTTCTGTATCCCGAGTGGCGGCCACTTCTTTCCGGCGCCGATCCTTTTTGCCCAGGAGATGAGCCCGTCAAGCTCGCCCGTGTTTATCGGGTTGACCCAGACGGGCGCTATCAACAGGTCAATTGGTGTGTCCTTCACCACGTACTCCGCCATCTCCATCACCCTCTCTGAGCTATAGCATGCGGTTCCGGCGAGGTCTCTCGAAAGCACAGGATCCAGCGCGTCCAAGGAGAGATTAATCCTAGAGAGCCCCGCAGCCCCGAGGTCGTCGAGGATCATCTCGTTCAAAAGTTGACCATGCGTCTGGATCGAAACCACCTCCACCCCATCCATGGAAGACAGCCCGTGGACCAAGTCGGCTATCTTAGGGTAGGTCAGGGGGTCCCCCACGGTGTCGATGTGTGCCTCAACCCCCCTTCCCTTCAACCGCGCCAGGGTTCTGAACCACTCGATGATATGGTCGAGATCAACAATGTACTCTGCGCTCCTCATAGTCGACTTTGGGCCAGCATCAGTGGAACAGAATATGCAGTTCAGTGGACAAGATGTGGACGGCCTGACTTGGATCACGTTCGTGCCCCTGTCTATCAGACCGAATGGGATTGCCCCGATAAGCGGTATGTCCGTGGGTACCTTGTATATTCTAGCCAATTCTGTCCAATCCTCTTACAACCGCTCCACCTCCTATTAATAAACCTCTCAGCACCTTGCGCTGCGCGGGCGTGCACTTTATTAGGCGTATGTCCAGCTCTTATCCTAAAAATGCTGGTGTGTTCTATGAGCGGGCTGGATGTGATGTTCTCTCCAAAGAGCATTGCGATCATCGGGGCATCCAAGAACCCAAAGAAGATAGGATATGAGCTCGTCAGCAACATCCTGACTGGGGGGTACGAGGGGCGGCTCTACCCAGTCAACCCTGAGGGTGCAGATGTGATGGGTCTGAAGTCATACACTTCAGTAAAGCAGATCCCCGGTGAGGTTGACCTGGCTGTGGTGGCGATACCCGCCGCATATGTCCCGGACGCCATCGAGGAGTGCGGGCAGAAGGGGATCAGGGCGGCACTAGTTATCAGCTCAGGCTTCAGGGAGGTCGGGAACATTGCCCTCGAGGAGAGGCTCATGCAGACTGCAAAGAAGTACGGTTTGCGCGTGCTTGGCCCAAACATCTTCGGGCTCTACTACGCACCATCAAAGATGAACGCGACCTTCGGTCTATCCAGGGTATTCCCTGGGAAGATAGCGTTCGTGACTCAGAGTGGCGCCCTCGGGATTGCAATGATGGGCTGGACGAACCTCTACAGGATCGGCGTCTCCGCAGTCGTAAGCATGGGGAACAAGGCAGACATCGAGGAAGCCGACGTCCTCGACTACTTCTCAGAGGACAGGAACACTGGGGCCATCCTCATGTACATCGAGGGAGCAAAAGACGGCAGAAGGCTCCTCGACTCGATGCGGAGGACAAGCCTCAGGAAGCCGGTCATAGTACTAAAGTCCGGGAGAACCGACGCTGGGGCTTCGGCAGCCTCTTCCCATACGGGTTCCCTTGCAGGGTCTGACAGCATTTACGACGCCGCATTCAGGCAGTGTGGCGCGCTCAGGGCCTCCGACCTCGCCCAGGCATTCGACTGGGCCAAGTTAATGACCATGCAGCCTCCCCCGATGAATGGCAACTGCGTCATCATAACGAACGGAGGTGGCGTCGGCGTGATGGCTGCTGACGCCTGTGAGGAGTTAGGAATCCCAATCCGGGCGCTCCCCGATGACCTCCAGTCAGAGTTCAAGCGGATGATGCCGGTATTCGGGAACTCTAAGAATCCGGTGGATCTGACCGGGCAGGCCTACGAGGAGAGCTATTCAAAGTCGGTCGACCTCGCTCTGAAAGACCCTCGGATAGGGTCCGTGATAGTGCTCTATTGCCAGACTGCGATCACTGACCCGGTCTCTATAGCCAAAGCGATAGCCGAGAGCTGCGAGGCGCACGGGTGCGAGAAGACACTTGTGACCAGCTTCGTCGGGGGCACGCAGTGTAACGAGGCGATGCAGAAGCTGGATGAGCGCGGAGCCCCATCCTATCCCATACCGGAGAGGGCGGTCTCAGCCTTGGCCGCTTACTACAGGTGGCAGAGGTACAGACTAAAAAAAAGGCAGCCTAGTCCCACCACTTCTTTTCGAGCGGCATTGCAAGTATCTCCTTGATCTCTAGCCGCTTTGTCTTATCTTTGGAGAAGACGGTTCCGGGGAAGGTCGACCTCAAAACAATGGCGGTGTCCGCACCGTCACCACTCCCTCCCACGCCTATCACGTCCTTGTACGGCTCCAGGACCCCGCATTCGACCGCGCAGAGGACTACCTCGACTGCGACCTTCATCCCTTGGCCGAAGGCGTATAGGGTGTCCCTGAAGGTCTTTGTCGGTGTCGGGACGTCTGCATCAGTCCCCTCGTACAGGGAGCCGTGGAGTATGAATGGAGCAGAATCGAGCACAATGGCACCGAGATTCTCCAGTTCCTCCTTGGCATTCGGGTCCATGCATGGCCACTCGAAGCCCATCTCCCTCCTGTAAGGACCGTCGGAGACACAGACTATCCTGGTCTCGTCCCTGAGCGCTCTCGCGAACTCCAGTGCAGTCTTACCGGTGGAGCTCGCGACCACGAGGTCCCTTATGCCGCTCCTTTCGATGTGCTTTGTGACCGCTTCCACCACAAGATCCGTGTTCTGTGGCCCGGGCCTCTCGAAATAATATACCTCGCGCATCTTGAAAGTCATACAAGTTCCCAATACAATAAGCTGTGTTGCCTTTTTAAAAGGATCTTCTTCTAAAAGGTTATATAACACCTTGAAACACCGTTAGGCAGTGTTGGAAATGCCTCTCGATGAACTTGACATGAAAATCATCAGCATACTACAGAATGACGCAAGCCTCTCTTACTCAGATCTCGCCCGGCAGCTCGGTCAGAACGAGTCCACCATAAGGAAAAGGGTGCTGACCCTGCGGGAACGCGGCGTAATCAAGAAGTTTACCATAATTGTGGACAACCTCAAGGTTGGATACAATACCATTGCAGTCGTAGGCTTCGATGTAGATCCTGGGATGCTTCTGGAGCTTGCGCAGAAGCTGGCGGAGCTCGAGGAGGTTAGGTATGTAGCCACCTCGACCGGAGACCACATGATCATGGCCGAGATATGGGGTAAGGACGGACGTGAGCTCGCGCAGACCCTTTCAAAAATAGGGGCGATACCTGGGATAAAGAGGATCTGCCCCTCGATCCTGCTTGAAAAAATAAAGGAATGACTGCCTAATTTTTCAGATAACCCCTGACACTCCGTTTTCTTTCATCCCTTGTATCTCTTAAGTAGAAGCGAATTCGAGACGACCGATACTGAGCTCAGTGACATTGCCAGTGCTGCTATCTCAGGCTTGAGCGTCAGGAAGGGGTAGAGGATGCCTGCTGCAATCGGTATTCCAGCTGAGTTGTATGCAAGTGCCCAGAACATGTTCTGCCTGATCTTACTCATGGTCTTCCTTCCTAGGCGGATCGCATAAACCACGCCCGCCAAATCCTCCTTGGTGAGTATTATCCCACCTGCCTCCTTTGCTATCTCCGTCCCACTCCCAATCGCTATGCCCACATCGGCCTGCGTCAGTGCCGGAGCATCATTTATGCCGTCACCAACGAATGCGACTACCCTGCCCTCTGACTGGATTCTGGATATCACCTTGGCCTTCTCTCCTGGGGAGACCTCTGCGAAGTACTTCTCGATTCCGATCTCCTTGCAGATCGCCTTAGCAACCCTCTCGTTGTCCCCGGTCAGCATGTAGACCTCTAGCCCGTCCTTCTTGAGCTCCCCAACAGCCTCCTTAGCATCTGGCTTTGGCATGTCGATCATCGCTATCATCCCTGCGACCCTTCCACCGACTGCAAGTATTGAGACCGTCTTGCCCTCGGACTCGAGCCTGGTCGCCTCCTCCTCTGCTTCATTCATCCTTATCCCGAGCCGGCTCATCATCTTCCTGTTCCCAATGGCTGCATCTTTGCCGTCAACCTTGCCCCTGACCCCCTCGCCGGGGATGGCCTCGAACTCCTTGAGATCATAACGCGGAAGCTTGGCCGCTCTCTCCACAACCGCGACGGCGAGGGGGTGCTCCGAACCACCCTCGAGCGTGGCGGAGAACCTGAGGATCTCTTCCTCACCGATTCCTGCGATGTCAACGATCTCAACAACTGAGGGCTTCCCAGCGGTCAGCGTGCCGGTCTTGTCGAAGACGACAGTATCAAGCTTCCGTACTGCCTCAAGGACCTCGCCACCCTTTATCAGGATGCCCATCTCCGCCCCCTTCCCGAGCCCTACCATTATTGCCGTGGGGGTGGCTAGGCCTAGGGCACAGGGGCATGCTATCACGAGGACTGAAACAGCCATGAGCAGGGAGAAGCCAATCCCCATCCCTGTGAAAAGCCACAAAATGAAGGTCAGTGATGCGATGACTACCACGGCAGGCACGAAGCGGGAAGCGACGTAGTCTGCGAACCTCTGTATGGGCGCTTTACTGGACTGCGCCTCCTCCACGAAGCTGATTATCTGAGCCAGGAAAGAGTCTCTGCCGACCTTTTCGACCCTGACCCTTATCATGCCCGTTTTGTTTATCGTCCCCCCGATCACGCTGTCCCCTTCTCCCTTGTCAACGGGGACGCTCTCGCCGGTCACCATCGACTCGTCCACAGCGGCGCTCCCAGAAATTATGGTACCGTCTGCAGGGATCGCCTCGCCCGGCCTCACGACAACCTCGTCGCCTACCGCGAGCTCCTCGACTGGGACCTTTCTCTCTTCGCCGTCTTTGAGCACAGACGCGTACTTCGGCTGGAGCTCGATGAGCTTCCTTATCGAGAGGGAGGCTCTCGACTTTGCGGCGTCCTCGAGGTACCTTCCGAGCAGCACAAAAGTTATCAGCATTGCAGCCGCATCGTAGTAGAGGTCTCCAGCCGCGAAGAATGTGTTGTATACGCTGTAGAGGTAGGCCGCAGAAGCGCCCAGCGCGACAAGCACATTCATGTCAGGCACCCCCCTCCTTAGGGACTTGTAAGCCCCGGTGTAGAACGTGCTCCCCCCGACGACTTGGACGGCAGTCCCTAGTAAGAACAGTATGATTGTGCGGTACTGCAGGTCCATCAAGAACATGCTTATCACAAAGACAGGTATTGTCGCGACAAGGCTGAAGACAAACCTCGGTCTGAAGCTGCTCCTTCTAGCGGTGGTACCGCCCACCTCCCTTATCATGGGACTATAGCCAAGTTCTTTGATTGTGTCCCTGAGTTCCGATGGGGACACCACAGAGGGGATGTATTCTACTATTACCAACTTTGTCGCAAGATTGGCGTTGACGGCTACAACGCCATCCTTTTCCAGCAGCCCCTCTTCCATCGCCCTTATGCATGAGGCGCACCTCATGTCCTCAACATAGAATGCAGTCCTTTCAGTAACGGGCTTGTAGCCAGCAGTCTCGATCGCTCCCTTTATTGAGCTGGCATTTGTCAACGAAGGGTCATACTCGACGATAGCCGTCCCAGACCCGAAGCTGACCTCCGCCTTCTCTACCCCCTTCAATGCAGCGAGCGATTTTTCTATATTCAGCGCACATGTTGCGCAGTGCATCCCTTCGATCCTGATCGAAGTTTTCTTCCTCATGAGTGATCAATCGTAGGGTTTTTCTATTAAGCATTGCATATGCCTTTCAACGGACCCAGATGCTCAATTCCAACCGGAGATGAGGTATGGCCGTGCCCCTCCCCCACTGGCTGATTAGGCTCATCATACGCCTCTTCCCGAATAGGTTTTCCATAGCTAGGCTTAGCAAGGTCCCTGTCCTCGGGAATCTGATCGATCTAGCATTCTTCGACAAGGACCAGCTCATGTTCGTCCCGAAGGTAATCGATCTGGACGCCAGCTTCGGGGATCCTGAGAGCATGCCCCTCCCATACGCATTGGCAGAGTACTTCGTGAATGTCGCAGAGCACCACTGGGTCATGAACTTCTGCATCTGCAGGGTCTCCAGCGGATGCAGCGAGTACCCCCGGGAGCTTGGTTGCCTCTTCCTGGGAGAGGCTTCCCAGAGGATCGACCCGAGCCTCGGGCGCAAGGTGACGAGGGAGGAGGCGTTGGAGCACCTTAGGAGATGCAGGGAGGCCGGGCTCGTACACCTCGTCGGTAGGAACAAGCTCGACTCCCTCTGGCTCGGTGTGAGGCCCGCAGAGCGGCTCCTGACGATCTGCAACTGCTGCCCGTGCTGCTGCCTGTGGAAGATCATCCCGGATCTCTCAGTGAAGATCAGGAGGAAGATAGTGAAGATGCCCGGGGTAGAGGTGAGGGTAGACGGCGCGAGGTGCTCTGGCTGCGGAACCTGCACAGGCGTCTGCTTCGTCAATGCTATATCGATCGAAGGGGGTAGGGCAGTGATCGGCAGCGAGTGCAGGGGGTGCGGGAGATGCGCAGAGTCTTGCCCCCATGACGCGATATCTGTGACGATTAACGACAGCGAGTACTTGAGGGAAGCAACTTCGCGAATATCATCTGCTGTTGATCTCTGATTACTTCAGGTACTTGTCAGGATCCTTGTCAAACATCCTCTTGCAACCTGGCGCGCAGAAGTAATATGTTTTCCCTTTGTATTCGCTCTTGAATTTCGCAGCCCTCTCGTCCACATCCATGCCGCAGACAGGATCTATTGCCATAAAGACCCCGTGGATGATATTCCAATCCACCTAGAAAAGGCTATCTGATTGATTTCAGGCCGGTTGTCTAAAAAAGAATCCCGGGGTTTTCGGAGGATACTCCATGAGAGGTAGACAACTAAACCCCGAGGAGTCCTATGGCTGTGAGATCTCACCCCTGCCTTTTTTATAAACTCTATGTTTCAAATGAAACAATAAACTATTTTCTGTAGAGTTCTCTCCTCCTTGCCTCGAGGAGGTCGTTGGGCTGTCCCATATATTCAGCAGCGGTCACAACCCTGCAGCCCTCCAGCCCTTCGGTGATCATCTGCATGTAGTCCTTGAACTTGAGGTCCCTGAGGAAGTGGTGGTCCAGAACGACCTCTTTGGCTCCGCTTGAGATGATCTGCCTCAAATTCTTCGTTGCAGAGTCCAGCTGTTCCTTCGAAGTCCTGTACCCCAGCATGTATGTCATCGGCCCGTCAATTATTGCCAGGTCGGGCTTCTCCTTCAGGACGAAGGATGCCTGGTCTTCGTGGATCGGTCCCTCAACGTCTGAAGTATGAATTACTTTCATCCCCTCGGACTCGACCATTGTCTGGACCACATAACCAAGGGCGCTGTTCGAACCGTGGAAGACCGCTCCAGAAAAGGAGACCTTCGTATTCCCGAAAACGAAGGATCTGCCGTCCGCGACCTCGACCTTTATTGCCCTTGCCTTCACCATCCCGAGGAATAGCGGCGCCCTGAAGTCCCTCTGGCTCCTGTTTATGTCGTTGTTTGGATCCTTGACAAGTACGGTTTTGCCCTTGTATATGTCGAGGGGTATCGCGTCACCGGGATCGTGGTGGTCGTAGTGGTAGTGTGAGATTACCAGTACGTCCGCTTCCATCCCTTTCTCAGCGATCTTTTGTGCCGCCCTCCCCATCCTCTCAAATTCGATCTGGTGCGGGGGGAGCCCAAAGCGGTTGGGCGCCAAGGCCACTCCTGGGTCTATCATTACCTTCAAGTCTGGGGTTTCTATGAATGTGCACATCGACCTTACGCCCATGCTATCGAACGCCAGCAACTCAACCTTCATACGCCCATTTTCCCCTTCATTATCTTCCTAAAACAGATAGATAAGCTGGATTTAAATTCTGATGGTGCGATGGGCTGGCAATGTCAAGATGAACTGCGGAGCGGGTAAAAAGTTTGTTCTACCAGGTCTGATATGAATCAACCATTCGAGTCAGTTTGAAATATGTGAATTTCAGGTAGAACATTTAATTTTAATTAACATTTAAAAAAAGGATTATTTTTGTTTTTTATTTATAACTAAAGTTAAAGCTATGGCGCCCGCTGCCACGATTATTAGCATTAGGGCGTTACTGGCCGCAGCCTCCCCGACCGTAAGAGGCATGTCCACTTGCAGGATCACCCCCCCGACGGGCACATGGGTCTCATTGTTACTCGCAATTGGAGCATTCCCGAAATGGTTGTTCAGGCTCTCTCTGGGACCTTCAATGCTCGCCACGAGCGTTATTGGTCCAATCATCGTCGGAGTGGTATTTACGTATTGTGTGGGCTCCTCAATTCTTACGTAGAATATGTACGTCCCGTTGTTGTCTATGCCGCCCGTCGAAGATGCATTCACGAGGTTGAAGCAGTAACTGCCAGGAAGCAGGTTTTCGCCTGTCTGCATCGGGTTGGCCTCATTTAAAGGGTACAAAAAGTTACCTGAGTAGTAATCCTCTGCGGGCGTGATCATGTCCGCTCCGAGCAGGGTTACATTAATTCCGTCGATGCCAGGCTCCAAGTCCGGGTCATAGATACCGTCCCTGTTTAAGTCCCCGAACTTTATGCCGCAGATGTGGAACGAATATCTCTCTTCAACAGGGTCCTCTAGCGGCTTCTGGTGTACAAGCTTGTTTGACTTCGCATAGGCGTTTGTCGTCGGGTTTCTGCTCCAAGACAGTTGTCCGAAGGAATGCCCGGTACCGATGTCCGCGTCGTAAGGGTCATAGCTGTTGTGAAGCGGCCACCAGTAGGAAGTCTGATCTGGACCGGGTGCCTTCGAGTAGTATATGTTCATCCTTTGTCCTTCTGGAATCGATGACAGATCCGTTGGAGGTGCACTGGGATTGGGATCAAACTCCGTCGCCAGGAAGAAGAACCATATCCTGCAGTCCCCCACGATGCCTTGGCACTCCTCCGTGACCGTCAGGTTCAGGACCTCAGAAGGCCTGAGCACTAGCAGTTCATCATTGAACTGGCTGCTGTCTGTATAGGCTTCTAGAGTACTGTTTGGTGCGCCCAAAGCCCAGGTATAGAGGTAAACTGTGCTGATGTTAGAATGCGGCGAAAAGATCGCTGCTGTGTCGAGCGTCCCGTTAATTGTTCCATATGCCCTTGGCACATTGGAATCTGGTGCGTAGATCTCCCAGGTGGCATTTAGTCTCAGCTGAGTCCTGGTGGGGTTTACAACTGCTGCTGCTAGGGTAATGTACTGGATGGTTGAGGCAACGTCTGACACATTGGCCCCTGCAGTGTTTTTGAAAGATACTGTGACGTTGGCACTGCCCCCCAGGGTCAGGACATTGTCTGTGCTGCTGACGCCTCCTTCTGGGAAGTATATGTTTCCACTCGGAGCTGCAGCCACCGATGTTATGTTTGCTAACAACAAGAATGCCAAAAACGCAGAGACTGTTCTCTTTTTAATCATTCCATTTCCCTCCAGAAAAAGCAACATGAATTTTCATAATCATGACCTCATTTTTATATTTCAAATAATAAAAACTTTGGTTTTTAGCTTCAATGCTGATGCATTGGTTACGGTCCGTTGATAGACCATGGAATCAAAGCCAGAGTGAGTCCCTGACCTTAGCTTTAGGCTGAATTGGCTCTTAATCGACAAAGTGAGTTTGGCTGTGCCGGTGGAACCCCCAGGGGATCCCGCAATATTTGATAGCATGAGGGTGATGCCGCCTGCCAGCCGATCTCATCAATTAGCGGCGTTGTCCTTGTTCCATTGCCCACACAGTGCTTTTTAATCAGCTTACATCTACCTGATCTGTGCAGGAAATGTACGGCTGGGTAGAGGGGATCTTGCCCGGGGTGGCTGTAAACAAACCGGCTCATCATGAGCTGACCGTGCGGTCCAGACATGCTTCGCTTTGCATAATGTGCAGGGGCGGGAGGCGCCTCTGCGGAAAGGCGGTGTGCCCCATTGAGATTAAGGCAAGGGCGCTGATAAGCAACTCGGGGGCGGTCATGAGGACAGAGCTGTCGGGTTCTTCTCCTCCAGCCGTATTCGTGGGGCGCTATGGTTACCCGGCTGTGTCAGTAGGGCCTATGGTCCCCCCTGTTTACGGGGACACCTCTGTGATGGACGTCCCCGAGTCTTGGCTCTTCGAGAGCATACCCTCGATTGTCAACTACAGGTATTCGCTTGTGAGGGGGACGGTGAAGGTAAAGGTCGACGCCGCCAGGAGAGGCGGGCGCATAGTCGACTCGCTCCAGGAGCTGTCGATGGGTACCGTTCCGGCGGACACCGAGGTCACCTTCACCAAAGCCCCTGCCGGCAGGATCCTGATTGACGACAACTCCCAGCCGTTCGGTCCTTCTGCGCCCCTCAAGCAGTTCTCTGTTTCATCAGTCAAGGTTGACCACAGGATAGAGAAGGCCTTCTATGACGGAGATTACCTGGCAGTTGACGCTTTATATGAACTCTACAATTCAGGGGTTGAGGTCTCGAAGCTCCAGCGGGCATTCAGCATGGGTGTCTTTGGGATCCAGAAGAACAGGCGACTCGTCCCAACCCGGTGGAGCATAACGGCGGTTGACAGCATCCTATCGCAGAGGCTTATTGACGAGGTGAAGGGATACGAGACGATCGACAAGTACCGGGTCTACTTCTGGAAGCACCAGCACAACACTTTTGCGGCGATCCTGATTCCTAGAACCTGGTCTTTCGAGTGGATGGAAGCATGGTTCCCGGGTACCTTCTGGAACCAGGAAGGGACCGCCGCCGCTGTCGAGGGGGACTATGAGGGATACGGCGG
>Ga0067045_1001458_pt1 | contig 116204 bp, 88 predicted proteins | sample TerdegcTABiofilm_FD_59184 | JGI IMG/M metagenome (GOLD analysis project Ga0067045, IMG submission 59184) | Combined Assembly of (Gp0054472, Gp0054536) Wastewater bioreactor microbial communities from Singapore -Terephthalate degrading...
CACTGATCCAGCCTCCAAATTCCCAGCCACGACAGGCCAAGAATTGCGGGGTCGGCAGCTTCCAGGCCTCCCTCGGCCGACACGGATCACAGTAGAGGAAGTTGGATAACCACCCTCCACATTCGCCGCAGCCCCCACAGCCGACATCGCATCCCACTGCGCTCTCCTGATAGCCAGCGGTTGGGTACACCTGGGCCGATACCAGTCCAAACCAACACATCCAGAATCCGCCCAGAAGGGCTAATGTCAGTCGTCGTTTCATCATCCCTGACTCTCCAAATAGGCAGGAAAAAGGTTGCTAATCACTTCTTCTTTCAAAAAGCCTTTTGTGCCCAAGTACGTTCCTGCGGATAAGGATCACTCAAATGGATTATCGGCCAAACAAGATGATGACGTTTATGCAAAGAACGCAGTTAGAATGGAAACGACTGAGAAAGCTAAGACGGATACGGTGATTAGGCAAGAACCTTGCGCCCCGGTCTTGAACGGCGCTGTTCACCGTTCTAAGTCACAAATTGACCAGGAGAATATCCCAATATCTACATCTTCGTATGCCCCTTGCTGACCGGAAAACGTTAGCCTAGACTTTGCAAACCACCTATTCAAATCTGCTTGCGTATTTTTCCGGGGAATAGAAATTGAACGCCACCTGACGGATGTATTCCACCGGTCCCACCCGTCGCTGGACATCCACCAGGACTTCAATCTGTTCCTGACTGGCGAAACACCGGATAGCTTCCAGCTTTCGCTCGAGAAGACTCTCAGGGGTGCTGATCCGAATTTGGGGCGGTTCCGGGAAATCGCAGTAGGTGGCATACTCATAGACGACCGGGATCTGCTGGATCGGCGGTCCCAATTCCGGCCAGATGCTCCCCTGCGCGTGAAACAGACTGATCAACATTTCCTCATACACAATCCGGTGGTCCGGGTGCAGATCCGTTGGGGTGGGGAGAAAGACCCGGGTTGGCCTGACCTGCCTCAAGACATAGGGAAACGCGTTTTGCAGTCCGCTGGCCCCTTCGATTTCGGTAGGGTCTCCGATTGTTGTGAAATGCCGCCCGCGATATGCATTTAAGTTACAGTCCGGGAATCCGAGATTTCGCAACCGTTCCAGGGGAAGCCCCAGAATCCGGTAGGCTTCGCGTGCCTCATCGGCCCGAATTCGGGTGATCGTCCGACGTTGCGGAATACGGCAGTAGCCCATCCGTCCATCCGTCGTGATGACGACATGGACTTCGGCGCCCTCAGCTATTCCCACCTGAATTGTTAGTCCCGCTCCGATCAACGCATCATCATCGTGGGGCGAGACAAACATCCAGCGCTCCTGGGGGCCCTCCCATCTTTCAAAAACGTCGGCAACCTCTTGTGAAGCTATCTTTTGATCACCCAGGCGACGCATGTATGAGATACCCGATGGCATGGAAATCCCCTCTGAATCTGATGCAATCGTCACACACTCGGCTGAACAAAATGTGCATTCGGCAAGCCTGCCTTATTTGCAGACTATCTTTAGGGCGGTCTCTTCCTGTCGCGGGTGACAGAACGGCCAACGAAGAAACCGGCTGCGCTCCTGAAAAACTAACTGGGCTGGTATTCGTTTCCGATCTTGCGTGCCCGAACCGGCTTGTCCAAATCGATCCCCATGGTCACCCCAACCTCGACAAGGAGGTTCCAACCGGCCAAAAGCTGCAAAACGGTTTCATAACCTGGCACGCGAGGGATTCGAATTGTGGGAAAGATCGTTTCGTCCGCCGAAATCGCAATGATCGTTAGACCGACCTTCTCGGCAAGCGCTTGCTGGAATTTTTCGGCCTCGGCCGGAAATGGCTCGATCACGATCATGACCTCGTTGGCGTCCATGACTTCTTCAATTCCGTGGACCGCATAGGTGCCCTCGAGAAAATCGCTTTTCTTCCGTGTGATCTCATTCGTCTTGAGGGTCAACTCTTCCGCCACCCCATTGTTTCGGCCAGCAAAATAAACCAAAGGGGCCTGCGCAATCCGTTCGATCATGCTCCGTTCGATCGGCTGTTCAAGAACCTCGCGGGCGGCCTTGGCAGCCTCATCGCGTAACTTCCACAGGGACGAATCATTCTCGTGAAAGGCCAGAAGTGCTCGATAGAACAGCGCCTGTTCGACCACACTTTTTGTCGCTGCCACCGCGTTTTCCGAGCCACAGGCCAGGTGATAACATCGTGTTGAAACCTCCTCAAGCTTCACCCCGCGATTTGCTGTCAGTCCAAGCCGTCTGGGGTGTCCTTCCTGGGCAAGCTTGGCGAAAAGCGAGATGACCTCTTTCGTCTTCCCACTATTACTCGCCGCAAAGACGGCAAAACGTCTCAGATCGTACTCATGGGCCTGTCGTGCACCATCCGTTGCGATGTGCCAGGCGCCTCCGCGTTTTAGATTTTCGTAAATGAGGTTCTTCGCCGGGAAGATCCGGCTTGATCCTTCACCCGTTAAAAACAGGTTATCCACCTCTCGCACGATCGCCGCGGCATCCGCCGCCCCGGAGGGATCAAAAGCTGCGATGATCTCCGGGGTTTCCATCATTTCCCGAACCAAAGCAAAACGAGAGTATCGTTCTTCTCGCAAATTCATGGGGCAACTCCCAAGTATGAACGGATAACGGCCGCCCATCTCATCCGTGACATGATGCTTGCAACTGGCCGAAAGCAACCCGAGCCTGTCCCTCGCTCCCCGAAAATGCTTCAGCAACGGTATCTTGGTGTTCGCGAAATGCAACGACGATTCTGAGTATCCTCGTGCTGGATAAGCACCCACTTTCGCGAACACCACGGACCCTGCATTCTCCCATTATAAGGTGTCGATTTCTGACCGCGAAACCCACCACCGGAAGGTGATCCTTGATTAACTAAGGAGTTGTAAACAAGGACAATTGACGATGGCGCTGGGCCGCCTTAGTCGTCGCGCCGTTCGACGAGCATCGTTTCCGTCAAAGATTCTTCCACAACTTTTGGAAGTGAGTCCAGATAAGCTTCTTCCTCCCGCTCTTCGGGTTTCTCCTTCTCGTATTGTTGCTCAATTTCTTCTTCACCCCTTGAGGTGACCGGCACAACCCAGCTATACACCAGATAGACTGTTGGAACCAGGATCAAAGCGATCACCGTTGTGACCATGAGACCAAACGACAGCGTCACAGCCATCGGGATCAAGAATTGGGCCTGCACAGATCGCTCCAGGACAATCGGAGCCAGCCCACCAATCGTTGTGACTGAGGTCAACATGACCGGCCGGAGTCGCCGCTGACCCGACTCGACCAAGGCTTGCATAATCGGCACACCTTGACTGATTCGTAGATTGATAAAGTCGACCAATACAATCGAATCATTGACAACCACCCCCGTAAGTGCCACCATCCCAAAAACACTCATGAGGGTGAGTGGAAGCCCCATAACGAGATGGCCCAAAATCGCACCGATAAGCCCAAACGGGATAATGATGAGAATCATGATGGGCTGAAAATAGGAGCGAAATTCGAGCGTTAAAAGGGCAAACATGGCAATCAGGGCGATTAACAATCCCCGAATCATGGCCGTAATTGACTCGTTTGTCGATTCCTGAGCGCCTTCCCAAGAGAGCTGAATATCAGCGTAACGGGGATCACTCAAGAGCTGAGGCAAAAACCGAGTCTTCAAGTCTGTGACCACTTTTTGCGAATTGACGACGGCCTCGTCCACATCGGCGGTGATCGCAATAGCGCGCAATTGATTCATACGATTGATTTGTGAATACCCCCTCTCCACGGTGATTTGCGCCAACTCGGTGATGGGACGTTCAATCCCTCCTACCCTCACCCGAATATCATCGAAGCGAGCCAGAGACCGCCGCTCTTCCTCCGGGTAGCGCACCATCACCTTGACTTCATGGCGTCCTCGCTGAAGCCGTAGAGCCTCCTCGCCGTAATAAGCCGCGCGAACCGTCCCCGCCAAATCGAGCAGAGAGACGCCAAGGGCTTTGGCCTTGTCCGTCGTCTTGATCTGAAACTCCCATTTTCCAGGACGGGCGTCATCCTGGATGTCAAAGACCCCGGGGATTTCGGCCAGGTAAGCCTTACATTTTTCGACGGCCTCCTCAAGCTCCTTCATCCGGTGGGTCGGCGCCAACATGCGGAACTCAATAGCTAATCCCCCCGGCCCATGGGCCTGGGTCTCGAACGTGACACTCTCGGCTCCCGGAAATCGACGTCCGAGTTGTAATGCCTTTTCCCGCCACCGCTTGACGATCTCTTCGCTGCCCAAGGACCGTGAACTGGCTTCCACCAATTCCACCTCGACCTTTCCCGAATGACTTCCCGTTGGAAGCTCATTGCCCACCCGTAGCGCACCGGCGGTAACCTCTCCGAGCACGCGGTAAACGGTTTTGACGAGCGGCATTCCCTGGCGGCGGAACTCTTCATCCAGGTCGCGGATCGCTTTCTCGATGGCGATTGTCGCCTGATCCGTGACCTCCTCCGGGGTCCCAGCCGGATAATACACAGTCGCTTCAAGAGACTCGGCATCCATTTTCGGAAAAGAAATGAACGGAACATATCCCGACTCGACAAGTCCCAAGGCTGTTGCCAGAAATGCTATTCCAAGGCTCAGGGTGACAAGGGGAAACCGAAGAGCCAACTTAAGCACAGGTGTGTAAACTCGATCGATGAATGTTTGCAATGCACTATCCGCATAACGGTTGACAAGGTTCGTAAAACCCTCAATCCTCGGCAATGCTCGTGCAAATGTGATCAGCGCCACAATGATCACACAGACTGTCCAAATGGGCCAACTCACATTCCAAGGAACATTCCCATAGATAATCGCAAGCAAGACGCCAACGAGCAGGAATGTGACGCCAACGCGCCAGAGAACCCCCAGCCATCGTCGGCCTGACCATCTCTGCCGTGCCGAACTCGGATCGCCATTTCCCAGCAGAGGTTGCTCATTCTCTGAAGCCTTTGATCGGCGTTCCCACTTGTTTGGATCGTGAGCCAGGTGGCAGGGCAAAATAAAAACGGCTTCGGTCAATGACACAAGAAGCATGGTGACAACGCCAAAAGGCAAAAGCCAGATGAACTTGCCCATAATGCCCGGCACAAAGAACAAGGGGGCAAAGGCGATCACCGTCGTGAGGACGGCAGAAGTTACGGAAGGCAAGACCTCATACGTCCCGTCAATCGCCGCCTGGACGTACCCCTTTCCCATCTGCCGATGGACATACACGTTTTCACCGATCACGATAGCATCGTCCACCAGCACTCCAAGGGCCATGAGAAACGCAAACATGGACATCATGTTGAGCGTTTGATCGCTCCACTGCATAATGATTGCCGTTCCGAGCATCGCAACGGGAATGCCAATCGCCACCCAAAAGGCCAAGTGAATCTCCAGAAATATGGCAAGCAAGACAAAGACGATGACAAGCCCTTGCAGACCATTTTCGGCAAGCAAATTGAGCCGTTCGCGGACGTAAACAGACATATCCCCCCAGGTGACAAGTTCGTAACCAGAAGGCAGCTTTTTTCTGGCCACGTATTCGTGAACATCTTCTGTCGTTTTGAGGAGGTCTTCCGTTGAGGTGCTGGTGACGACAATGGCCATGCCCGGACGCCCATTGATACGACTCACCGCCGTTGTATCGGCGAAGCCGTCGCGGACCGTCGCCAGATCGCCAACGGTAAGAATGCGACCATCCGGTTGGGTCACGAGCGGAATGGTCGCTATTTCCTTTCCCGTCAAGCCCTTGTTTTTTCCTCTGAGGAGCACTTCCTGAGAATGTGCCCTTAACGTTCCGCCGGGCACTTCGATGTTCTCCTGACGAATGACCTGAGCTACCTTTTGGAGGGTGAGACCGTATTCCCGCAATGTGTTCTCCGAGATCTCCACCGAAATCTCAAAGGAACGGACCCCCATCAAATCGGCCTGATTAACGTTCGGGAGAGCGATCAGTTCATCACGAACCTGTTCAGCCAATTCTCGAAGCGCCCGTTCCGATCGTGGATCATCCGACTCTGGACCGATGACCCCCACGGTAATGGCGGCGCGCCTGATTGTGATGACTTTGATCTCCGGGTTTTCCGCCAGTTCCGGAAAACTGGGAATCCGATCGACCTCCGAGCGGACCTCATCTAAAACCCGTTGCGGATCCTTCACGTCGCTGAACAGTTCCAGGATGACAGCCCCCCCACTCTCCCTTGCCACCGAATAGATTTTCTTGATCCCCGCCACAGCCCGAACGGCTTCTTCGATCTTCTGACAGATTCCCTCTTCCACCTCAGTCGGGCTTGCTCCAGGATAGGGAACATTTATCAGGATCATGTCCAGATTGAAGTCGGGAAACACTTCCCGCCTCATCCTGAGGAGACTGACCATCCCGACCACGAGCACTCCTATGAGCAATGTGTTCATGGCCGGTGCGTTGCTAATCGACCAGCGTAGAATGCCCTTCATAAGACTGGTTGCTCCTCAACTGGTAGTCCATCTCCCGAAACGGCCAAAGGATTATTCTCAACAAATGGTGTGGGTGATACTGCTACAGCATCCCCTTCCCGCAAGACTTCCGGCGGTGCAACGACGAGTGCTCCCTCGGGGACAACTTCTGCCAGTTCTACGGAAACCATCTTCAACTTGCCGTCACGAATCCGCCCCACCATGCCGCCCGGTTGAACCGCACGCTCGGGAATTCGAAGCACCCGTGATCCCGGATCGACATGGATCTTTACGGTGACATACATTCCACGAACCAAGGCTGGTGGGCGTCTCGGAATGTCAACCAGTGACTCATTGAGCTTTCCACCGGCAGCCCGTGTTGACACAGCGGTGGGCCGATCCACGAGAACCCGGCAAGGAACCATCCGCGTTCGATCATCCACACCGATCCCCTCATAACCATCAAGGACACCATTCCAGACAAAAGTCTGGCTATCAAGGCTGTACTCAACCTGGACAGGCAATCTGGGGATCTGGTACGCCGCCCGTTGCTGTTCACCCTGCAATGAAGTTCCGTGGACCAAAGCCCAGAGCCAAGCCACCTGACGGGTCGTCAGGCTGCATTTCACCTGGGCCACCGAGGTGTCTTCGAAGGTGAGAACGACTGTCCCCTTGCGAACATAGCTATCTTGTTCGACAAGATCGCTGATCACCACGCCATCGCTGGGCGCCCGAATCTCGGTTCTTGAAAGGTCAAGCTCGGCCTTTTTCAGAGAGACCTCGACCTGACTCTTTGCAGCTGCCAGACGCTGCCGCGAGCTTTGTTTGAGACGGAGAAGATTCTCCAGATTGATGAACTCTTGTTCGGCAAGCAACAGACTCTTTCGGGCTGCGTCAAAATCCGCCTGTGTGATGGTATTTGATCCAAACAATCGTTCAGCTCGACCAAAGTCTTGTTTTTGAATCTCGAATTGCTGACGGGCAACCTCGAGCAGTCTCTCTGTGTTACCGATTTCAACATCAAGTTCAGCTAAGCTCGCCTCGGCCTGTTTCAATTGCTCCTGAAGACGGGCAAGCTCGATCTGGTACTCACTCCTATCGATAACGATCAGTAAGGTACCCTTTGCGACGTACGTTCCTGCTTCACATTCGGGGGTTTTCTGGACGACCCGGCCATCGACTTCTGCCGCGATCTGGATTTCCCGGTACGGGACAACAACACCATCCGTTTTTAGCTCCAGGCCTCCTTCGTGACGCACAACCCGCGTGGTTTGAACGAGCGGGAGCGGTGTTTGAGGCGTCTCACGAGGAACGGGCTTTCGGAGGGCCTTGAGCGTTAGAAAACCGACAATTCCGATGCCGACGATCACAAACGGCGCCACAACGTTGAAGACGATCTCAAATGGTGATCGTTCGATAGTCACTCGATTAGACATACAATAACCCTTTTCGCTGACGCCCGGGCAAACATCTACGAGCAATCACCGTTTCACTCTCAATTGGAAACTCACGCCACAACCCCCAGTGCCCCGGTCTCAGGTTCACTGACATCCGTCGCTTGCCCCCGCCACGTGAGTGCGACGATTCCCTCCCTGGTATTCGCGATCAGTGCCGCGCCATTGCCGGACAAAAGGCGGCGTCAACTCAAGCGCGGAAAACACAAACTCAATAATATGCTCCGCCAAGGCCTCCGGCCCAAACGCCGGGTCGTCCGGATTTCCGGTCAAGTCATAGAGGATATCTCGCGCCATGCGATAGTAAACACATTGTGAGACGATGCTTAACGCTGTCTGGATACGCCGATGTTGTGGGGTCTCCCGAGGCAAAAGCGGATTGACAATCTTCATCAGCGTTTCAAAGCTTCGCTGAACGTGTTGACGAAAGTATTCCTGGCAACTGCCCGTCGGTTCCAGCATTTCTCGCATGATCAGTTTGATTTTCCACTCGGGAACCTGAACCCCGACCATGTGGTGCATCAATAGCCGAATGTACCTTTTGAGGAGTTCCGCCGCCTGCTCCCGTTTCATCTCCTCCGGGGTTTCCGTAAGTTCCATTTCAAGTTCAGCTAACTCTTCATGAAAGACAGGGGCCGCTGCCCGCACGGCCTCCACGTAAAGCTGTTCCTTAGACTTGAAATGGTAGTTGATGGCGGCCAGATTAACGCCAGCCCTGTCGCAGATTTGTCGCGCGGTCGCCCCGTCGAAGCCGCGTTCGGCAAAAAGCTCACCCGCAGCCGTCAATAAACGCGCTTTTGTGTCTCCCGCATCCCCAGGCATTAACAGAACCCTCCTCGTGCCCCCCACAAAACCCACACTGTCATTAAAACGATTGTATCAAACAAACAATTGAATGACAACAGGACGGTCGATAACTCCCGAGGGGAATCAACCGGATAGTCCCCGCATTTCGGGCGTTGGGATCGCCCGGGGGCTTCCCAGCCGATGAACGAACAACCCCAGCTTTGATCCATTTTTCACAGCGGCGATTGATATTTTTCCCAAGGAGACCGATTCGCCTGTTGCTGGAAAACAGTAGGGGCAATTCATGAATTGCCCCTACTGGTGAGTCACATATTCGCGGGGCAATTTCGTTCGGGGCAGATCGCGCTGCGGTTGCGGCGTGGACCTATATAACAACCTGAATGCAAGGAGATTCACCATCGCGTTTCCCTTCCGCTCATCCCAGCTTTAACCGACAAAACTTGCCCACAATTGAATCCCGTTGTGCAAGGCGATAGCATGATGAGTGCCTTTCTTCGGCGGGATATGTCGTCAGCAACGCAGAGGTGGCACTTTGGGGAGGTTTTTTCATGAGAGAAGTGATGGTCTTCTCGGCGCGTTCGAGAGCCGGTTTATCCACAGTGGGCCTCGCAATCCTGCTCGTGACAATGGTTCCGGCTCGCGCGGCAGAGGTTCAAACTTCGTCGGCCATTGTCCGTCGCGAGTTTGTTTTTGAAACCGCACCTTTCAAGAGTTGCCATGCATCCACGATTGCTGAAACTCAAGATGGCCTTGTGGCTGCGTGGTTCGCAGGGGATCGCGAGGGTGCGGCGAATGTGGGGATCTGGCTCAGCCGGTTGACCCACGATGGCTGGACCGCCCCGATTCAGGTCGCCACGGGAGTTCAGGACGGCGGTCAGCAGTACCCGTGTTGGAACCCAGTGTTATTTCAACCCAAAAAAGGTCCGCTCGTCCTTTTCTACAAGGTCGGTCCCCGGCCAAGCGGATGGTGGGGAATGATGATGACCAGTCGGGACGGTGGCCGGACCTGGGATCAGCCCAAACGGCTCCCGGACGGTTTTCTGGGGCCGATCAAGAACAAGCCGATCGAATTGGATGACGGAACATGGCTTTGCCCCTCAAGCACCGAAACCCCCGATTCGCCGAGTCGCTGGCAGATTCACTTCGAACTGACCCGAGATGGGGGCACAACCTGGGAAAAACGGACTCCGCCTGCGGGGGCCGAGCCACTCGACGCCATTCAACCGTCTGTCCTCAAAGTTTCCGAGAACCGACTGGTGGCTGTGGGAAGAACGCGGCAACGTCGTGTGTTCTTGACCGCGTCTTATGACGGGGGACAAACGTGGACGCCCGTCCAAAGAACGACTGTGCCCAATCCTAATTCGGGGATCGACGCGGTAACATTGGCCGACGGACGGCAGCTCCTTGTGTACAACCACACGACCAATGGGCGATCCCCGCTCAATGTGGCCCTATCCCAAGATGGGGCCAACTGGACAGCGGTTGCAACGCTTGAGGATCAGCCAGGTGAGTACAGTTACCCCTCCGTCATCCAAACACGGGATGGATTGGTTCACATTGTTTATACATGGAAGCGGCAGCGGATCTGTCACGTGGTCATCGACCCGGCCAAACTGGCTGGTAACGAGAAACCAGCGTCAGAGCCAAAGACGGTAATCGCACCGGCTGCAAAAAAAGAAGAGAGACCGAACGTCGTTATCGTCATCACAGATGACCAGGGGATGGGCGATTTTTCCTGTCTCGGAAACCCTGTCCTGTGGACACCCCATATCGACCGGCTGGCGGTGGAAGGCGTTCGCCTCACTGATTTCCATGTCGCCCCTGTGTGCACACCAACACGGGGGCAACTCATGACAGGTCAGGACGCGATGCGAAACGGTGCCCGGAGTGTCCCCGCCGGAACGAACATGATCTGGCGCCATGTTCCCACCATGGCGGAGATCTTTCGAAGCAGCGGTTATCGGACGGGCCTTTTCGGGAAATGGCACCTTGGAGATCACTATCCCGACCGACCTGGGGACCGTGGTTTCGAGAAGGCTCTTTGGTTTGGTGGATGGGGTGTCTCTTCGGATGTCGAGTTTGACAACGATTGTCTGAAGATTCGTTACCGAGATGGTGATAAAGTGTCCGTGGCCGATCGGTACTGCACAGATTTCTGGTTTGACCAGGCGATAAACTGGATGGACGAATGCCGTCGTTCCCAGCAGCCATTCTTTTGTTACCTTGCCACGAATGCCCCACACGGGCCGCTCTGGTCTCAGGAAAAGGATGCTGCTCCCTATCGAGCCCGGGTGCCTGGTCAGGTGGCCGACTTCTTCGGCATGATTGCCAATATCGACGAGAACATGGGGCGATTGGAGAATTGGCTCATCGATTCCGGGCTTCGCGACAATACCATTGTCTTGTTTATGACGGACAACGGTGGCACGGCGGGGCGAAAAGTCTTCAACACCGGGCTTAGGGATGGAAAGGGAAGTTATTACGACGGTGGTCATCGTGTCCCCTGTTTCGTTCGGTGGCCCCGGGGCGGTATTGAAGGTGGGCGCGAAGTGAAACAACCCACGCAGATTCAGGATATCTTGCCAACACTCATCGAACTGTGTGGATTGAATCCTCCATCGTCGCCCCGGTTCGACGGTATCAGTCTGGGAGAAGCACTACGCAATTCCGAAGCGAGTTTGCCAGACCGCATGCTTGTCGTTCAATATGGCGGACGAACGCGAGCGGAAAAGTACGATTGTTGCGTCATCTGGGGAAACTGGCGACTTGTCAAAGGAACCGAACTCTATGACGTATCACGGGACCGTGGCCAGGAACGGGACGTGAGTCGGGAACATCCTGATATCGTCGCAAAGATGAGACACTTTTATGAGGATTGGTGGGCAAATGTCGAGCCACGGGTCTATGATTATCAGCCGGTGATTGTTGGAACGGAGCACGAGAACCCAGTGATCCTTTCGTCAAATTACTGGGCCGGCGTGGATGTGGATAATCACCACCGTGTCTCTGCTGCTGAGGGTGGACCGCGTGGTGGCCCATACCATATCGACGTGGCGACGGCAGGACATTACCGCATCGAATTGCGTCGCTGGCCGTTCCACTGCAATGAGCCACTCGGTTCGCCGGGGCCCAAGCAGACGGTAGCAGGGCGTTCCCTGGAAGATGTGATTCGGGTCCGCAAACCTCTGCCCATTGCAGGCGCTGTCCTGGCAGTCGCGCAGCAGGAATTGCAGAAGCAGACGTCACCGGCGGTCCCGGGGGTCGTTTTCGAGGTGGAGTTGCCCGCGGGTCGAACGACGCTTCAGGGATGGTTTCGCGACAGCCAAGGTAACGATCTCTGTGGGGCTTATTACGTGAGTGTGGAACGAATTGGCAATTGATCCTTCGCATCGCGTTAGAGTCAAATGCATGGTGGTCATATCGGTAGGCTCTCGTAACGACGTGTTGTGTCGATCATTCCTTAACGGAGCTCTCCTATGAAAAAGGTAACATGGATCATCCTTTGGGTTTTTGCAGGGTTCGTAGCCTCTCATTTTTGGAGGGCAACTCTGGCAGAAGAACCTCTGGAAACCTCGACTGCGGTCAAGTCCCTTTTCCAGAAACCGCCCCGTCAATTCAGCTCGGCCCCATTGTGGGTGTGGAATGACCTGCTCACAGATGATCACATCGTTTCCACGTTGCATGATCTGGCAGGACAGGATGTCAAGCAGGTGTTTGTCCATCCTCGTCCTGGGCTGATTACACCCTACCTTTCCGACGAGTGGTTCCGATTATGGAAGTTAACCCTTAAGACGGCCGAATCGCTCGACATGAACATTTGGATCTATGACGAGAACTCCTACCCGTCTGGTTTTGCCGGGGGCTGGGTCCCCGAGGTGATGCCGGAATCAGTTGGCCGAGGTTTGACATTCAAGGAAACCGATAAACCTGCGGAAATACCGACCTCGGCTGTGGCTGTTTACCGCATGACGGAGAACGGTTTCGAGAACATCACCGGGCAATTCCAGGCAAAGGAACAACTTGGTGCTGGTCGGTTCCTGTACGCGGAGGTCGTGCGGGCCGAACCATCTCCTTGGCACGGGGGCCGCCCCTACGTGGATTTGATTTATCCGGGTGTCACCGAAAAGTTCCTTGAAGTCACATTGGACGCTTACGAGCGCGAAGTAGGTAACTGGTTCGGATCAAGGATTCCGGGATCCTTTACGGACGAACCGCGATTGCTGGCCGCCGGTCAAATTTCGTGGACCGACGACCTGGCAGAATGTTTTCGCAAAGAGTACGGTTATGACCTTCTGGATCAACTCCCGTCGTTGATTCGGCCTGTTGGTGACTGGAAACGGGTCCGCCACGATTACTACCGGTTGCTGCTGAATCTGTTCATCGAACGCTGGGCTAAGCCCTATTACGAATGGTGTGAAAAACACAATATTGAGTTCACAGGTCATTACTGGGAACATGAATGGCCCATGTGTCGGATTGTGCCAGATAACATGGCCCTTTATGCGTGGCATCAGCGACCATCGATCGATTGTCTGATGAATCAGTACGCAGAGCATACCCATGCACAATTCGGGAACATCCGTGCCGTTCGTGAGCTTGCCAGTGTCGCGGACCAGTTGGGGCGAAAGAGAACCCTCTGTGAGTTGTATGGGGCTGCCGGCTGGGATTTGCGGTTCCAGGACATGAAACGCATTGGAGACTGGCTGGGTGTTCTAGGTGTCAATACGTTCGACGAACATCTGTCATTCATTTCGATCCGGGGTGCGCGGAAGATGGATCACCCCCAATCGTTTTCTTATCACGAGCCGTGGTGGGACTCGTATCACGTGATCGCACGTTATCTGACCCGCCTTTCTCTCGTGCTTTCCGCTGGGGAACGTGTCAACGAAATCTTGGTGCTCGAACCGACGTCAACGGCTTGGATGTACCAGGGCGCGACTCCGGGGCAGTCTGAATTGACGGCACTTGGAGACCGCTTTTTTGACTTTATGAAATCGTTGGAAGAAGCCCAGATTGAATATGACCTGGGATGTGAAGATATCATGGCGCGGCACGGGACAATCGCCGATGGCCGTCTGATCGTTGGTCAGCGTCGCTATCATACGGTTGTTCTTCCGCCCGGGTGCGAGAATCTGGAAAGCTCCACACTGAAACTCCTTCAGGCGTTTCTGAAGGCAGGTGGAACTGTGTTCGTATGCGGTGAAGGTCCAACCTTACTCAATGCCAGAAAGTTTGATGAGGTTCTGACGCTCAGCCAGCATGCCGGCTGGAAGAAGACTGATCCTGTGGCCCTTTTGCCTGTTCTTACGGAAAGACAAGATCAACGCGTTCGGATCATTCGTCAGAATGACGATCCGGGGATCCTTTTCCACCAACGGCGCCGTTTGGCTAACGGAGAGATTCTCATCGTGATCAACACCAGCGATACCCAGTTCAGCCGTGGCGTTATCGAGGCGACATATCGGGGCGCCGAAATCTGGGACCTCGAACGGGGAGAAGTAAAGCCCGCCGTGTTTTCTCGAAAAGACGATTCTCTGACTGTCCGATACGATTTGCCTCCCGTGGGCAGTCTTGTCTTGTTCCTTTCCGAAAAAGAAATTTCCCCTGGGCACGTTGATAAGTTTGAAGAACAACGGGTTCCCACGTCCCACATCGATGTCGCCCGCTTGCAACCGAACGTGCTGACCCTCGATTACGTGGATGTCCAGGTGGGCGACGAAATCCGCCGGGGAATTTACCACTATCAGGCGTGCGACTGGGTTTTCAAGAAACATGGACTTTCTGGAAATCCGTGGGATCGAGCCGTCCAGTTTAAGGATGAGATTCTCAAAAAGACTTTCGAACCTGAAAGCGGCTTTGTTCTGACGTATCGCTTTCATGTTAAGGAAAAAGTCCCGAGTGATCTGTCAATCGTGATTGAACGTCCAGACCTTTACTCCCTCACTTGCAACGGACAGCCCATCGAATGGAACGGCAGGGATTGGTGGCTGGATCGAGCATTCGGGAAGATCGACATCTCCAAATTCGTGCGAGTGGGTGACAACGAGGTACAGCTTAAAGCCGCACCCATGACGGTGTTCCACGAGATTGCACCCGCCTACGTTTTGGGCGATTTTGCCCTTGAGCCAGCCGAAAAGGGATTTGTGATCGTCCCAGCAAGTCCCCTGCAAATCCAAACCAGTACCCCGGCCCATGTGTCTGAGCCTAATCGGACGATGTGGCTCTCGGCAGGGATCGGCTTTGACCGCAACGCGGCAGAAAAGGACGATCCTCAACCCTGGTTAATCTTTGATCTCGGCCAGACGGCGCCGCTGGCAGCCATCCAGATTTGGAATTACAACGAGGTCAAGTTGACATCGCGAGGCGTGAAAGACCTTGAAATCGTGGCCCTCGATGATGGTGCCTCACTGGAGTCAGGAAAAGTCATCACCCGCACTGTTCTTCCGCAGGCTCCCGGACGAGGAGTCGTCTATGAGTTGCCGGGGCTGCCAGCTACCATCATTCTCCCGGAAACAAAGGTTCGGCGGATCGGCTTTCGCATTCTGTCGAACCATGCCGGTGTGACATATCCCGCAGACAAGAATGCTGTCGATAACGCATTTGTGGGTCTAAGCGAGGTCCGTTTCCTCGTCAAAGATGGCGATGGATACAAAGAGATTGAGGGAGTTCAGGTCACATCCTCAAGTGAGTTGAAAGGGAGTTTTCAACGGCTTGCGCAGAATCTCGTTGATGGAAGTGGGTTGGTTCCCGTTGGTTGGAATGGCCAGGGCTGCCCATTTTATGGTCACAGTGTGGGTTATTCAGCCTCCTTCGAATGGACGAAAGGCGGCGCTCAATGCCTAGTGCGGCTAGGACGCTGGGAGGGGTCGCTTGCCAGGGTTATCGTCAATGGCCAGGATTGCGGCGCGATTTACAGGCCGCCTTACGAGTGTGACGTGACGTCGGCGCTTAAGGATGGTGAGAACACCATCACGGTTATCGTGGTGGGAACTCTTAAGAACACACTGGGGCCACATCATGCGGGTGTTATGCGCGGTGCAGCCTGGCCCCACGCCTTCGCTCAAGGACCAACAGAGGGGCCACCCCCTGGCGCCCGCTACGACACGATCGGTTACGGGTTGTTTGAGCCATTCAAACTTATCCGCCGTGTACCAATCGCCGCGTCAAGTTCAAACTGATGGTTGAGTCAACTCACCATTAAACAGAAGTGACCCAAGAGACTCAGCAAACGGGTCGAATCGCCTATTCTCGGAAAACCGGTAGGGGCAATTCACGAATTGTCCCTACCGCTGGGTCATTGTTCCCTTTGATAAGTGGCGCTCCGCGAGAATCCGCTCTGATTGTGGTCTGGACTTATATAGAATGAACGAAGAGCGCAGAGACGACATCCGGTAGATGTGGCCTGGGCGCGCTTACCATTCGGACCGCATTTCTTGAGACTTTGCTAGGAGTGAAAACAGTGCTTCGCTTCGACGGGTACCCACGGGGGCCGTCCTTCCCTTCGCAGCGGGAACAAAGACGCCTTTTGCTCCTGGTGCTCGTGATCGGGGGTGTTGTTCTGATCCCTCAGTGGATCAGTTTTCTGGGTTTCTTCGGACCTTCTGTCCCCACAAAGGCTGAGCATCAAGTCCCGATTGGCTCCGAAAATGGCGGACGCGCCGATACGACCAATCGCCAGGATGGGCCGGCCCCCTCGGGCCGCGGCCAGGAACTCATTGAACAACTGGCCGAGATCGACTTCTCTTCCATTGAAGATAATACCCCATTTCGCAAGGAAGAGAAAATGGCCTGGTTTGCCACGCTGGACATTCTAGCCCGTTTTTCCCCCAGCGACCTCCGGGCTGCTAAGCCGCCGTGGGTGACATTTTCGCAACTCTATCGAAACGCCGCTCAATACCGTGGTAATGTGGTCGCTATCCGCGGTGAGTTTATGGGCGTGGTCCATTATCCGGCTCCGCCCAACGACAAGGGAATCAAAGGGTACTACCAGGCCTGGTTGCGGCCGGACCGCGAGAACGACCCTGTCGTCGTGTATTGTCTCCGGCTGCCACCCGGTTTTCCCAAAGGAATGCGCATCCAGGAGCCTGTGGAAGTCGTCGGGGTCTTTTTTAAGCGGTGGGTCTATCACGCCCAAGATGGTCTCCGCGCGGCGCCGGTGGTTCTCACCAACGAACCTTACTGGATGTCACCTCCCCAATCTTCGGGCAGTGCGCCAGACTCCAGCCCAAATCTCATTCTCGCGACCATTGTTTCCCTGGTTTTGACAGGGGTCTTTGTGCTTTACATTCTCCGAAGACGGAAATCACACGGGCCACGGTCACTGAATGGTCACTGAATGCTTGGCATGACATCCGTAGAGGCTCAAAAGACCACACACTGAGAGGCCTTTTCATGACGAAGATAAGAACACATTGGGTTTGGTTGATCCTGCTATTGCCGCTGGCGTCGAGCGAAAACTGGGATAAAAGCGCCTGGGGACAGACGCTGTTTTCCGGTAAGGCCCGAAATCTTTCGTTAATGGCCCTATCCGAACAGGTCCAACGGCAGGATGCAACGGCTCAGGAACAAACAAGATTGGAGGGACCGCGCGACGTCCTGGCAGCTTTCGGCATCACCGAGAGTTTTCTGGAACGGGTCGAGGATGGTCAACCTATCCAGCCAGGGGAAATGGAGCTTTTGCTGCGACTTCTTTTTTACTCGTATGTTTTTCAACCCACCGAGATCGCAGATTGGGCCGAGTCTCCTCCTAACTGGCTCGAAATCGGCGGCCAACTCGATGCCATGCGAGGGAAACTCTTCCGGGTGCCAGGATACGTGAAAAGAGTCACAGCTCAGGAGGTCTCCCCGGAGTTGAGCAATCGTCTCGGTATGAAGTCCTACTACGTTTGTGACGTAGTCGGGGACGACGGCATCACGTACGTGGTGTATGCCAGGCGATTACCCCAGGGCTGGAAACCTGACGATCCCATTCATGAGAAAACGCTGATCACAGGTTTGTTTCTCAAGCTGGCCTCAGATGCCACAAACGGACCACAGCCGGTCCTTGTCACGGATCGTCCGGCGTGGTTTCCTGACAATCTTTTGGGGCGATTGGGTATGGACTGTGCCCTCTTTGATGACATCGTCTTGACGGGAATCACAAAGCGGTTTCTGGTCCCCTCGCCTGCTGCAGAGGAAGACGAAGAGGATCCCCTGAATCGTCTCCGACTGACAGGCCGTGATCGGGAATGCTTTTATCAATTGATGGCAGCCGTGGAACGGTCAAAACCGGGTGAATTATTCCGGATTGCAAAAGAAGCATTGGTCCAAGAGCAGCGCACAGCATCCTCTGTTGTGCCCCTTTTTAATGATCCAGCCCGGCAACGAGGGGAAACTCGTTCTGCTTTACGGCACCGCGCGCCGCATCGAGGAAGTTACGGTTGAGAATCCGGATATTCAGAAACGATTGGGTATCGACAGGTACTACACGGTGTATCTCTTCACAGAAGACTCTCAGAACTACCCTGTTGTTTTCTGTGTCCGTCATTTGCCGCAGGGCGTGGTTCCGGGCGAAGGCCCCCGCTATGCCGTGGATCTGGCCGTGGCAGGATTCTTCTACAAGACGTGGGCCTTTCGACCACAACGGAATCTCTCGCCGGATGCACCGGCCAACGCCTGGCAGTTAGCACCCCTGCTGGTTGGACGTGAAGCCATCAAAGTCACAAGTCACGCAGCACGAAATACAGGATTCGTGACCTTTGCTCTGCTTGCCGGTATCCTGATACTTGTCGTGGCCGTCCTCGTCATTACAATTTGGTTCACGTGGCGAGAGAACAGTCGCCCGCTATTTCCATCGTCCACAGACATCGGGATGTTGAGTGATGGGCCTTCTTCCGAGCCTCGGGGCACCGACGTATCCCCCGAGAGTCCGCCCGATGAGAATAGATGATTTTGCAGGCCGCGGTGCGAAACTCAAATCCCTCGGAGGAGCGATGGAGGACGCGTGAACGGAAAAAGGCTTTCCGAAGCCATGATGAGCATTTGAGTTCTTGCGAGAATATCTCACTTCCATGATTCCCATCCGAGATACTATCCCAAGCCGAAATGTTCCCATCACGATGTATCTTCTCGTTCTCGCCAACGTCCTGATCTTTTTATTTCAGCTTGAACTGCCAGACGAGGCTTTGCAGCGGTTTTTCTATTACTTCGGCATCGTGCCGGCCCGATACAGCCACCCAGCTTGGGCCGAGTTTGTGGGGTTGCCGGTCGATAATTACTGGCCATTTGTCACCAGTATGTTTCTCCACGGGGGCTGGTTGCACCTTATCGGAAACATGTGGACACTGTGGATCTTTGGAGACAACGTGGAAGATCGCATGGGACCGGTGCGGTTCATATTGTTTTATCTTTGCTGTGGCATCGCGGCGGGGATCGTGCACTTCCTCACGAACCTGAATTCGACCGTCCCCACGATTGGCGCCTCGGGAGCCATTGCAGGAGTGATGGGTGCCTATTTCCTCTTGTTTCCTCATTCTCGCGTGATCACACTAATTCCCATTTTCTTCTATCCTGTGTTCATCTCCCTGCCCGCCGTGGTCTATCTCGGCATCTGGTTCCTTACCCAATTTCTCAGTGGTGTGGGGAGCCTCGTTCCCGGCCAACAGGTCGGTGGGATTGCATGGTGGGCGCATATTGGCGGGTTTGTTGCGGGAATGGTGTTGTGCCCAATATTCGTTGAGCGAAAACGACCGTGTCGCCATTGCTATCCGGATCAGTATGGCTCAGAACTTGGTTGGATGCGGTGGTAGATTCGCGGCATAGCATGGATGACCACTTACGAGGAGAAGGGATCGAAAGATGAATGTGATTGATTTCTTCTGGGTGTTCTTGATGCTTTCGGCCCTCCAGCCCGTCATTCGGCAAAAGATGATCGAGGCGGCACGACAGCGGATGATCGCCCGGATCGAAAAGAAACGGCGTTCGCGGGTCATCATTCTCATTCATCGGCAGGAGACCATGAGTCTCCTCGGTTTCCCTGTCATGCGCTTTATCGACATCAATGATTCAGAGGAAGTGCTGCGGGCCATCCAGTTGACGGATCCCGATATCCCCATCGATCTTGTGCTTCACACACCCGGGGGATTGGTGCTGGCCGCCCTGCAGATCGCTCGGGCTGTCAAGAAGCATCCGGCCAAGGTCACGGTCTTCGTTCCCCACTATGCCATGTCGGGCGGCACGCTCATCGCCCTGGCCGCGGACGAGATTGTGATGTGCAAGCACGCCGTACTGGGGCCTGTTGATCCGCAGATCAATCAGCAACCGGCAGCGTCAATCCTGCGGGTCCTTGAACGGAAAAACCCCAATGAAATCGATGATCAGACATTGATTCTCGCCGACGTTGCAGAAAAGGCGATCAATCAAGTCCGCCTGGCTGTTAAGGATCTCCTGACTGAGAAGATGCCGGATGACAAGGCAGAAGAACTGGCTCGACTGCTTTCCGAGGGCACCTGGACCCACGACTATCCGCTAACGCCCGAAACAGTGCAACAGCTCGGACTGCCCGTAAGCACCGAGATGCCAGTTGAATTTGTTCAGCTTCTCCAGCTGTTTCCCCAGCCCCGCAGAGGCCAACCAACTGTGGAATATATCCCTGCACCGTATCGTTATCACCAACCGAGCCAGTCGAAGTCACTCCATCGGACAGAGTTCCCATCAGGCGCTTGACGTCCCATGGCCTGACACCGACAGGCGATCATGCGCGTAGGGCGCCCACGGGCTTTCCGGCGCCAGTGCCAGGAATCGTTGCCAGTGACCGATGGCCTCATCATGGTGGCCAAGATCATCCAGCAACCGCGCCAAAAGCAGGTGAGCATCGGCATAATCGGGATAAATGGTCAAAGCCCCCTGGTAGGCCGATAGGGCCAGTTCTGTTTGACCAAGCTCTGCCAGGACAGACCCCAGGTTGACTCGCGCTTCGATGTAATCATCATCTAGCTCCACGGCCATGTAATACCGTTCCCGTGCCCCGTTGAGGTCTCCCGTTTGATACAGCACATCCGCGAGACGGAAACACACCTCGGCGTTCGGACCGCCAATCGCCAGGGCTGCGCGATAACATTCAGCGGCCTTTTCCCACTCACCCTGCGATTCCATCCACTCTGCCGCCTCCATGATGTCCGAAAGCGACTGCGGATATCTCGCATTTTGGCAGGAATCGTCGCCCACCATTGCAATAACATCAGCACACTCTTCCCGTTCATCTCCTACATCTTTGAAATTCAAATGGAGTTGACCCCGGGAATCGATCAAGGTCTCGCCAGACTGAAACAAAACTGTCCGTCCGTTCACCACCAGGGAAAGCTCGCGGAATCGCTCTTTCCAACGGGGGATCACACGGCAAATGTTGCCCAGAATCTTGCTTAACCGTTGCGCCGAAATACCCGCCTGTCGCAACTGCGACAGGCGCCGCGCGTCGAGAAGACCCTGATAGTCAAAATACGGCAGACGGTGAACAACTTGCACCGGCGTGAGCAACCCCAAGCGATACCATCGTCTGACTTCTCTGACCGGGATCTTCAGCAGATCCGCGATCATCGCCGGTGTAAAAAGTGTCTTCGAACTGTTATCGGACGGAGCCAATTCCAGACGGCGCCACAGCTCGGATTCGGGGATGATTTCCGGGGGTGATCGACTGTCCAACAGTCGAGCAATTTTCGGATCGTCTGCCCAGGCCAGATCATACTCACCGAAGATGACCCAATCGGGATCGTCCGCGAGGTCGGAGATCAAAAAAAGGCCCCTTTCCGCCAACCGTTCCTGCAACTCTTGCCGGGACATTGCGGCCAGCCGCCCAATGACGGCCACTCGAATTCCCGCATAACTCGCTTCGTTCATATCCGAGCTTTCCTCTGTAACCGTCGTGAGCGATACCACGTCCTGACGGTCAAACCAATCCCCATCGCTTGCGGAGAAACCATTCCACGCTGGTCAACCCCACAAAAATGAGCAAAACTGGCCACCGATCCCAGAGTGTCTTTCGTGTTGCCACGGGAACCTCGAGTTCCTTGAGCTTCTGACGCAATTCTTCAACGACATCAGGAAACTCTTCCGGGGAGCAGGATCGTCCCCCTGAGGTGGCCGCCAGAGCAGCCAACAAGCCGGGATCCGAAGCCGGCTGGTCCATTTCCACATCACGTTTGACGACCAGGAATCGGGCCTTGTCCTGCCCGAGGAGTTGCCCATTCTGGGTTGCCTGGATTTCCAACTGGTAATCACCCGGTTCCGTTGTCTCCGCAAACTCACCCTGCCAGAGCTTGCCCTGGGGGCGAACGGCCACAGGGTGACGTTTGCCCCCCGGCGAGACAATTTCCACCTGCCATGTGACATCCGTTATGGCCTCCCCTAAAGGATCACCAGCTCCCACCTCGAAGAAGAGCCTTTCTCCGAGGGGAATCTGCCGCTGGGCCAGATGCATCCAGACCGGGTTTTGTTGGGTATCCTCTTTCTTGGCCAGCCAGAGAGTCAACTGCCGCCAGAATCTTTTGTGAGCGGTATCAAAACCGTGAAGGCACCACCGCCACGTCGAATCGCCCGCAAAGGCAACGACACGCCCCTGCCCGTAGAACTGGGCCACCAGAAGCGGGCCTCCCTGATCGTCCTGACCAAGGACAATCGCCCCCGGCTTGATACCGGACCAACGATTGGCCCCATCCAGTGGCGGCAGTGATTCCCACAGCCGTTGATTCTCTGCCGGTGAAGGCGACAAGGTCATGGCAAAATGGCGAAGTCCCACGGGAGTGGGTACTATCCGCACCGCCCCCGTGGTGTGCAGGTCTGCCCGAATAGGCTCATTCGGTTGCTGACGTTCGAAGCGGTTCATGCGAATTGGGAGCACGTCAACCAGGGGCGTTTCGGCATACCCCCCTGCCCCAAAGCTCTGCAATCCGCCCAGCATCAACAGTCCTGCCCCTTTGGATACAGCGTCAGCCAGTGATGTCAATTCCTGTCCCTGGAACAACGTCGAGTCCACATCGCCGAGAAAGTAAACGTCGTAACCGCCGGGTTGAAGACGGCGATCCATATCCGCCGGGCGTCCCTCGCGGCTGCGGAGATCCAACCGGACATAGTCCACATGGATGTCAGGCGAAGCGTCCAGGGCCTTTCGAATGAAGCGCTGCTCAACACGGAGTGCCCCTTCCACATACAGGACTTTGATCCCCCCTGCCAGGACCTTCACCAGCGTGCTCTGCTCATTGTTAGTAATCAGGGCTTCGCCTGGTTGTGGAGGAACAACAACGCTCACTTTTCGCTCGCCGATGGACTCGGGGATGTAACGAAAGCGCACGGGGATTCGCTCGTCGGAAGTCTCGACGGTGACAGTCTGCGTTTCCACAACCTCGGACTTCCCCGGTTCCGTTTCAAAGAGAAGCTGGACCTGGATCGCGCGATTCGCATAGCCGATCGCCCGAAGATACGTGCCGACATTCAACTCATTTTTTACAAAGACCCGGTCCGGCGCGAACAGGTCTTCCAAGACAATATCGCGTCCCTCAGCACCGGTCCGCGATCTTCCGAAGCGGACCGCATAAAGCGGCTGATCAAGCGAACGCAGCCGCTGCGCCGCCGGCTGGGGCGGTGTATCGCGAGGATAAAGTGCTCGCTGCGCCCCGTCACTCATCATGATGATCCCAATCACACGCTGTCCTGTAAGCTCGCGAATGACATCTTCAAGGGCCGCTCCGATAGCCGTCTGATTTCCACGGGCGGTTTCTGGCAGCTTCGGAATCCCCTTTTCCAGTGCCATTGCGTATAACTGTGAATCGAACGCGTAGGCCTTGATCTGAACATCCTCAGAGAACTTCTGAAGGAGGGCTGAGTTCTTCTCAATCGTCTCACGAACAGCTTCAAATCGGGTTTTGCCACCCACCTCATCTGGCACTGACATACTCTGGGATTGATCGATGAGAAAGACAACGCTGGCCGCCTGTTTCGTTTTTGTCAGATAAACGAGCGTTGGACGCAGAAGGACAAATAAGACAACAAGAATTGTTGCTACCCGAAGAGCCAGTAATGCCCTTCGCCGTGGTCGCGACAATTGCTGACTGAGTGGAAAAACCCGCCACAGCAGCAACAACGTCAAGATGACGCCGGCAACCAGATAGTAACTCTCTGCAATTGGGTGAAACGTCAGTGTCGGTTCCACAGTGTCCGTCTAACACGCGGGTGTTTCATATGGATACATCTTGCCTTTGGAGCGCGATTTGACACGACCCCGATCGCTAAATCGAACAGCTCGCTTACAGATAGCGGTATGTCATGAATTATTCCTACGGTTTTCCATCGACATACGATCCAAGTTCCTCGTGGGATCATTCCATTTGAACCGTCAAATCCGCTGAAAAATGTATCAGGCAACCATCAGTTACGGGTCAACACGCGCCTTCACTTCGCAGTACCACGTCCCTCCGCCCCGGGTGTTGGGGCACGATAGAAGCGGTTTGCCACAACTTGTTCTAACGCCAAAACAAGAACCATCAGAATCAGCACATAGGGTGTTGCATCCAGGCCTGTTCGCCCAGCGGTTAACTGACGAACCAGATCCGAGCGATCATGGGCTATCTGAAATGGAATGTTCTTGAAAAGCTCGGACAGCTCCCCTCTGGAAAACCGATCGAGTTCCATCAACGACCCCGGACAATTGACGCTGAAGCCAAAGACAAACTGTTCGTCTTGTCCACCAGACCGAATGCGGTAATGCCCAATTCGTTCGGTCGCTGTGATCAAAAGTTCCCTTTTATCTGGTTGAAAACTCAAGCGAATGGGAAAAGTCGTATCTCCCTTTGGCGAGTTGAGAACATCAGGCGGCACGTCCAGAAGTACCCCTGTTTGTTTTCTGTCATCCTCCATGACCACCCGAACCGTTTCACCCGCCAGGTAGTTGGTTCGCGTGTCCCCTGTTCCAGACAAATAGAATGCCATCTGATTTGCCAGGATCACAAATGGCCAGGCCTGACCCATTGGGAGCAAATTCCACGGGGAAGACTCTGGCAAATCTGAGACCGGGGTCGTGACCGTAAACACCCGTCCCTTCCCGACCACACGTTCGACAACGCAGGGCCGCCCGTCACTATAACTGAGAACAACCAGGGCGTTCTCCGCAAGCGGATCAATGACCCAATACCGGTAAACGGGAAAAAGGTCCCAGGGAACCGAACCGGCCAGTGACTTGAACGGCCTCAACACAGGATGGTCGTAACCTGTCGGGCGAACATAAACGTCCCCTCCAGGGGCGCGGGCCTGGACAAGCACATGTCCGGCAATCAGTACTGAAGCCGGTGGTACGTTCCATTGATCGGGATTTCCCAGGGACCGTCCCAGGAAAAACGCCACGCCCCCGCCCTGCTCAACAAACGTCTTGAGTCGCTCCCAGCTTTGATTCGGCAGAAACACCGGATCAAGGAGAAAAACCGCCCTGTACTTTGTCAAATCGCGTCGTGACAATTCGGCAAGATCGATCACATCGCACTGGAATCGTGCGACACCGGCCCGCCGAAGACTCTCCGGGGCCAATGCCTGAGAAAGATAAACGGCGCGACGGTCGGCAGGTGAAGGCGCCGCGATCAACACGGGTAATGAGGAGCGGACCTGCACTGTGAAATACCAGCGATCGTTTGGTGGCAGCGGCGAGTCACCCTCAAGCTGCAGGTATCCCTGATGGACACCCGAGGGCAACCCGGCCAATCGGAGGGTTGTTGCTCCGAGACCATTCGCGGGAAGCGAAACAGACGCCTGTGCCCTTTTGACTAGTTGATCGTTACCCCCACTTGCGAGGCCATTTCCATCCTGCAAGTACAGCGCCACAGTACGGGTTTCCGCCGGCCCCCAGCGGCGGCACTCGACCTGAAACTCCAGAGGCACACCCTCGATACTGACGTCCTCAGAGAGCTTCACCTCTCGAATCCCGGTCTCCCGTGGCTCTTCAATTCCAACGTCAAGCAGATAAAAGGCGACGTTCTTCGTTTTGAGGAGCCGGTCCCGCACCCCCCCAAGCTGGGTGCTGGGCCATCCCGCCACGGTCAAATCTGTAAAAACATAAATCTCCCGATGGGCTTTGTCGCTGGAATCGAGCAGCGTCACGGCCCGTTCCAAAAGTCGCGGTACGGGATCAGCAATTGCCGACAATTGCAGTCTCTGGATTTGTGTCTTGGCCGATCCCCGGTCCACGGCGAAAGCACTCGCGGGATTGCGACTGTCCAAGACGGCGATGTCGCTATCCCGGGGAAGCTGCGTCAAAAGCCATAACCCCAGTTCCTGGGCGACTTCCAGACGCGTTTGATTCCGATGCCGATACGCCATCCGGGGTGACGTATCGAAGATCAGGACCGCTGCCACGGGGGCCTCTTCGCTGGCAAATTGGCCTCCCCACTCCAATTTTGGCCGGGCCAATCCAAAGCCAATAAGAGTAAAAAGAAGTGCCCTCAATAACATGAGCAAGATATGCTGAAGTTGCAATCGGCGTCGCCGAACTTCATACCGTTGTTTGACAAGCTGGAGGGCAGGAAAAACAACGCGCCGAGCCTTTTGGCGCATGATGAGATGGAGCACGACCGGAATGGTCGCCAACCCCAATCCTGCCCAGAATAGTATCGGTGTTACAAATCCCATCTTACAAACGCTTCAATTGGAGCAAATCATTACCATTCAGAATCGTGCACGACGTCGCAGGAGGTATTCCATGAGGGCCTTGTCGAACGCCATGCTCGTATCCAGTGGAACGTAATCGATACCGGCACGAAAACATTCCCTGCGATACCGTTCACGGAACTGTTGCACGGCCTCAAGATAATCCGCGCGATAGGCCGCCGCATCCACCTCCAGCCTTTCGCCACTCTCAGGCTCCTCCAGCTCAATCGTTCCCTGAAACGGAAAAGAAACCTCGGCCTCATCCAGAATATGAAACACGATAATGTCATGTCCTCTGTGTTTGAGTCTGTGCAACCCCTGAAGGACAGGCTCAGGATCGGTCAACAAATCCGAGAACAGCATAATCAGGCTTGCCCGCCGGAGAATGGAGGCAATCTGCGAAAGGCAGCGAGCAACGTCTGTATTCCCCAGCGGCTCCAGCTTCGCCAGCACCGAAAGCACGGTCCCCAAGTGGCTGCGACGTGACTTCGGTGCCAGCGATTGCTTGATGGAATCATCAAAGACCCACAAGCCAACAGGGTCTTGTTGGTGGATCATGAGATAGCACAACGCCGCAGCCAGGCAAATGGCATAGTCAAACTTGGTTGTCTCCTGCCGATAGGTGTATCCCATCGAGCGGCTGGCATCGACCACCAAATAACCTGTGATATTTGTCTCAGCTTCAAATTTCTTGACGTAATAACGGTCCGTCTTGGCATAAACCAGCCAGTCAATGTCCATGGGATCATCCCCGGGGACATACCGCCGGTGTTCGCTAAACTCAACCGAGAACCCCTGGAATGGACTCGCGTGAAGACCGTGGAGGAACCCCTTGACGATAAACTGGGCCCGCAAATCGAGCCGCTTGATCTGCCTTGCGACCTCCGGTTTAAGATATTTTTGGACATTTGTCATAACATTCGCCAAAGCCCAAGGTCTGACTTGCCCACCAATTCGGCTCTGCTTTTTGTGCGGCGTGAACTCATAGGCAAAACTACGTCAAAGGCCGCAGGATATCAGGATTGACCTGGGAGGAAACCGGCTGTTCAAATTTCGGGATCGCTGGCGCAGGGACCTCCGCAACCAGGCGAACGATGATATCGTCGGTCGTTAGCCCCTCGGCCTGGGCCTGAAAGTTAGTGCTGATTCGGTGTCGCAACACAGGGATGGCCAGTTTGCGCACGTCCTCGATCGAAACGGCAAAGCGACCATCCATCGCGGCGAGGGCTTTCCCACCCTGAATGAGAAACTGGCCTGCCCGCGGTCCCGCCCCCCAGTCGATAAACTCACGAATGAACTGCGGGGCCGACTCATCTCGCGGTCGCGTCGCCCGTACCAAACGGGCGACGTACTGAATGATGTAGGGACTCACAGCCACTGAATTGACAAGTTTTTGAAGGTTCAAAATCGCCTTTCCCGACAGAATTTTGCGCACCTCCACCTTCTCACTCCGGGTCGTTGTGGCGAGAATCTTCTCTTCCTCCTCCAATGTGGGGTACTCGACTTTGATATTGAACATAAATCGATCAAGCTGTGCCTCGGGAAGGGGGTAGGTTCCCTCCTGTTCGATCGGGTTTTGCGTCGCAATCGTCAGGAATGGCTCGGGAAGGGGATAAGTCTGCTGGCCAACCGTCACTTCCCTTTCTTGCATGGCCTGCAAAAGCGCCGCCTGTGTTTTCGGCGGAGTCCGGTTGATTTCGTCCGCAAGCAAGACGTTCGTGAACACCGGCCCCTCAACAAAACGGAAGTATCGCTTGCCGTGCTCGTCTTCCTCCAGCACATTTGTCCCCGTAATATCTGAGGGCATCAGGTCCGGTGTGAACTGAATCCGTTTGAATTGGACATCAAGAATCCGGGCAAGCGTGTTGACCATCAGGGTCTTTGCCAGCCCCGGAACCCCCACCAGAAGACAATGACCGCGAGTAAAAACAGCCGCCAAAAGCTGCTCAATGACCTCGGTTTGTCCGACGATCACTTTCTGAAGTTCCTCGATCATCAGCCGCCGATGATGGCTGAATTCCTGAAGAACATCACCGAGACTACGGGGTTTTGTGGACAATGTTACACCTCGGCAAGAAATGGCTCTCCGATTTCCGCTTCTTCACATCGGGCAGACATTCTAATGCGTGACCCATGCTTCATTATAAGATGCAAAGGGAGTTGGACGAGATAGATCGCATCACAAGGTAACATCGACCACCGTTACGGTTTGCCTGAAGCACATACCTTATCTTCTCTTCGCGGTTTTTTGCACAAAAAAGATCGGAAAGATCGGAGCGTCCGTGGCCCGATAACTGCAGCAGTAATTCGTGAATTCCCCCTACCGCCGGCCATTGGAGTTCCGTGAGGTCCTGCTCCCATTCCGATGTGGACCTCCATGACAAACAAATCAGGAAAGATGCTGTTGCCAGTTCGGACGCCGAGGCGCCAGAATGAAGAGAGTCAGTCGTCTCGGCAGGCTGTTTGAAGACGGCGTGGAAGCCCGAAATGATCACGCGTCATGGCATTTGATTGTCATCAGGCGTCTCGGATGTCATGGCCGCATTTAAGCAGTTGCAGGATTTCTTAACGGAATGAAACCAAGCGATTGATCAAGAAATCAATTGTTATTGATCGCCATTTGTGTGCTGTCCTGGTTCCTATCATGATCAAAAGACTGATCCTCCTGGCACTGATTGGGGCATTTTGGTTACTCCTGCCGTGGGAGGTCATCACGCAAGGTCCTTTATCGCCCTGGAACTGCGTGCGGAGTTCGCGCTGTGTCATGGCCCAGGAGCGGGGTGAAGCCCTTGCGACGGCGCTGGAGGAGTCCATCAACCGAGCCATCCAGTACATCAAGAGGCAGCAGCGCGACGACGGTTCCTGGCCCGAACCGGTCAGTATGCCGTGTGGCATGACAGGGTTGTGCACCCTGGCCCTCCTCAGTGCGGGCGTGCCCAGCGACGATCCCACTGTGGCCAAGGCCCTCAGGTACCTGCGGAGGTTCTCAACCTCGGACATTGACAAGACGTATCCGATCGCCTTGCAGACGATGGTCTTTTGTCGGGCAGACCCGGCACGGGATGCCCCCAGAATTTTGGAGAACATTCGTTGGCTTGAAAAGACACAGATCAAGGATGCCCCTGACCGTGGTGGTTGGTCGTATCCCGGAAGTAGTGCAGATAATTCCAACAGTCAGTTCGCCCTTTTGGCTCTGTACGAGGCCGAACGTGTTGGTGTGAGGGCGTCGGATGAGACATGGAACATGACGCGAGAATACTGGGAAAGCACGCAGAACCCCGACGGTTCCTGGGGGTATCGTCGTGGTCAAGCGGGGACCGGCAGCATGACCTGTGCGGGAATTGCTTCACTCGTCATCATTCGTGATATTGCGTATCAACCCTCAGCCACGGTCGATGCCAACAATCGGATCAACTGTTGCGGGACCTCAACCCAGACTGTCGATCGCGTCCAGAAGGGACTGGAATGGCTCGCCCGCCATTTTACGGTCAGACAAAATCCCCAGGCGGGAAACTCCTGGTTGCTTTATTATCTCTACGGCCTGGAACGCGTTGGCCGCCTGAGTGCCCAAAGGTTCATTGGACAGCATGATTGGTACCGTGAAGGCTCCGCCTTTTTACTCGAATTAAAGTCAACGGTGGCCGAGGGCGGCCTTCCAACCGATTATTGGGTTGGGCCTGGGTTGGAAAACGATCCCCTCCTTGCGACCTCGTTTGCGTTGCTGTTTTTGGCCAAGGGTCGCCGCCCGATTCTCGTTACGAAACTCAAATATGGAAACGAACTGAGCTGGAATCAACACCGGAATGACGTAAACAATCTGGCGGGATACGCAGAAAGCCGCTGGCAAATGGATTTGGGCTGGCAAGTCACGGACCTTTCCGCGGCAAATGTGGAAGATCTTCTCCAGGCGCCCGTCGTGTACCTCGGGGGTGCGGAAAGTCCCCTGCCCAATGACGCCCAGCAACAGGAGCGTTTGGCCCAGAAAATCCGCGACTATGTGGACCGTGGTGGTTTCGTTTTTGCCGAGGCCATCTGTCCAGGGGGTGGATTCGACGAGGGATTTCGCCGTTTGATCGCGATGGCGTTTCCGGAACCGGAGTACGCCCTGCAAATGCTGCCCCCAGAACATCCTGTTTGGCGAGCGGAAGAACCCATTCCACCGCAGTATCTCCGACCCCTGTTGGGTGTGGAATTCGGCTGTCGCACAAGTGTCATTTATGCTCCGCCAGCCGCCAAATCTCCCAGCCAGCCTATGCCTTCGCTATCCTGCCTCTGGGAGTTATCACGGGCAGGACGGGGCGTCACCTTCGCCCCTTCGGTCCAGGCGGAAGTGACCGCCGGGCTTAATCTGGGGCTGAATGTCCTCGCCTATGCCACGAATCGGCAGCTTAAGTACAAATATGCCTTTTTCGATCAGCGGACATCGCGCGGAAGCGGGGACAATGTTCGTCGGAACAAGATCACGGTTGCCGAATTGCTCCATCCCGGTGGATGCCACGTCGCGCCTCGGGCACTCAATAATCTCCTCGAAGCAGCCGCCGAACAGTTGCGACTGCGTGTGGAACTCTCGAAGAACCAGATCAACATATCGGATCCGGCTCTCTTCGATTTTCACCTCGCCTTCATGCACGGACGGAGTACATTTCGTTTGACCGACGAAGAACGGAAACAACTGCGACTCTATCTGCAAAGAGGCGGAATGATCCTCGCCGATGCCGTATGTGCGAATCGGGCGTTTGCAGACTCTTTCCGGCGGGAGTTCGGGAACCTTTTGGCGGACCATCCCCTGCAGCCCATTCCTCCGGATGATCCCATTTTCACCAGCCAATATGGTGGATTTGATCTCCAACTTGTGACGCGGCGCGATCCCCAGCCTTCCAATGGCAACGGCAAGCCTGAGGAAACGTTCCGAAAGGTACGGCCCGAATTGGAGGGAATTCGTGTGGAAGACCGCTGGGTGGTCATCTTTTCGCCCTACGATCTGAGCTGTGCACTGGAAAGGCAGCAGACCATTGGATGCCGCGGTTACAGCCCTGAGGACGCTGCCCGCATTGGAATCAATGTGCTCTTGTATTCCCTTCAGCAGTAGTCTTGGCCGTCGTGAGCCATCCCATACGGCCATCAAATCATTTGGTGCATGACAAATGGAGGGGCAATTCACGGGTTACCTCTGCCACTGGGCGAAGTCCCTGTGTGGGGAATCGGAGTCCTGCACGGCCTCACTTCGGCTGCCATGTGAATCCATATTGGGCTGCCACAGTTATTGACACCCTGTCTGTCGTCCTTATACTCAACCCTTTGAAGAAACCGATTCGGACGGCTGGTCCAGGGTATCAAAGACAACGATCCATCGCCGTCGGCTTTCAACACGGTGTTGATCTCCGCGAAGAGGACCATCATGCAGCACAAGGCGTTCAGTGATTCGGAATCATCTGCCGATCTCAGGGTTCATCCGCGGTTCGAGTGTGAAGCCCCGTCGCCCGTGGCCGTGCTTCAAGCCCCCGGTGTCACGATAGCCATCTACGAGCACCCTGATGACATGGGGCAGGCTTCAGCAATTCATCTGGCTGCCGAGCAGTGTCGTCTTATTGAGTCACAGGGGAAAGCCAGTTTCATCATCATGGCTGCCCCTTCCGCATTCGCATTTTACCGGGCCTATCTCCGGCTGGTAGAGAGCTGTTCTCGTTTGCAAAAGGCTTGCCGAGCGACCCACTTCTTTCAGTTCGACGATTACCCATTGCCGATCCATCATCCGGCGTCCTTCCGGTATTTGTTAATGAAGCATTTCTTCATCCCGTTGGCGGTGTTCTGCGATCCAGCCAAAGTCCATCTTTTCGAAGCGGATGCCGCAGACCCAGACGCGGCAGCCCACCGATATGAGGAATTACTTCTCCAGCATGGCCTGGACCTGCAAATCATGGGGATTGGTGAGAATGGCCACTGGGGATTTCATGAGCCGGGCATCCCGATCGAAGGACCTCCCCGGTTTATGCGTGTTGCGTTGACAAGCGAGAACATTGATCAACAAATGCGTGATCACCCCCAGATTTTCAAATCGCCGGACGATGTCCCCCGCTCTGCATACACTTCTAATGTGGCCATGTTTTTGACAACACGACATGTCATCGACGGCAATGTGCCCCAGGCCAGCAAAGCCTTTGCACTCCTGGCGGCCTTCGGATCAGATGTTGTCCACGAATGTGTGCCAGCCAGTGCACTGAAGCGCTATGGACGGGGAATTGTTCGAACGACACGCGCCGCCGCCTGGGCCTTGGTGGACTACCAGCAGAAAGGAATCGTCACGCGAGATGCCCTTATTCGCTTGGCGGAAAGCCTCCGCGGCCCACAGTCTTCGGACACCCAGGCCATCATTTCCCGAATCTGCCAGGTCTTCGACACAATGCAAATCAAGTACCAGCGATAAATGTTCGCCCAAGGAAGCTTCAAGCCGATGGGCGGGGAATGATCAGAGCGAAGGTTCACCACGTCGCAGTGCTTGTTGGGGACACCTCGATGGCACGTTTGTCCCAAACCATGCTGGCTATCAGGCGCGAATCGCCGATACCAGTGTGACTATGGCCGAGGTTCCGAAAGAGGCCGGATATTTTACGGCCATGACCAGTAAATGGCATCTTGGGCAGGATCGCGGAACACGACCGTGGACTCGAGGCTCTCACGGGTCAGCCGTGGGAGTTATACGATATGGAAGCCGACCGTACGGAGCTGCATGATCTGTCGGCAGAGATGCCGGATCGGGTTGCCGCCATGGCGGCTCAGTACGACGCCTGGGCAAAACGAACCCGCGTGGTAGTCGAGGGAATTAAGGACCCCTTCGACAAACCAGCCAAGAAACCCGCCGCTGGGAACCGGCAATGATAGAACGGTTTACCCAGGACATCTCCCTGACCCTAAAGGGCAAAACGCTGGTATCTCCGAAAGGAGGAGAGTCAGTGATCGCATAGATTCTGGCTCACTTTGAGATGGCCCGTGAGGTAATCGTTGACAATCTGCTCGGGAACTTCCTCCGGAGCTCCCACGATCACATCAATCCCAAGCTCGGCCAAAAGTTGCTGCGCACGAGGTCCTATTCCACCTGCAATTACGGTCGTCACGCCATGTTCATGAAGCCACCGGGGAAGTAATCCAGGCTGATGGGGAGGAGCCTGCAGCAAGCGTGTACCCGTTATCTGTCGCGATTCATCATCGACCTCAATCAGTGCGAATTGTTCACAATGTCCAAAGTGCGCACAAAGCTTTTTACCCGAAAGTGGAATAGCAACTGTCACTCTGCATCTCCTTTCAATTTGGCGAACCTTGCTTCACATTAATGCTTACAAGCTCACTTTGATGGGCATCCAAACTTTGGGCGAGCCGTTCCATTATTGCTGAATAAATCGCTTTTACGGAACGCGATGCAGGGCCATCAGAGACCTCAACCACACTTCGTCCTGCTATTTCAGCCCGCACAACATCCGGATCAAAAGGAATTGTTCCGAGAAACTTGGCGCCGCACCTCACGCTACTCTGGGCGATACGTTCCACCATTTGCAGGTTAAGATCGGCCTTGTTGACCACTGTTAAGGCAGGAACGCCAAGTTGTAAACAAAGGTGCAAGACGCGCTCGAAATCGTGTAGTCCAGAAACGGTGGGTTCGGTCACAATCAGGGCAAGACTGGCACCCGTCAGGGAAGCAATGACAGGACAGCCTATTCCCGGCGGGCCGTCGGTGAGTAGCAACGTGAGTCCCTCCTTTCTTGCGAATTCGCTGGCAGATCGGCGAAGATGGGTCACCAGTTTTCCAGAGTTCTCACTGCCCACATCAAGCGAGGCGTGAAAGAGATATCCTCTTTTGCATCGGCTGACGTACCAACGACCATTGATCTGAGGGCGTAACTCAATAGCTTCTTGCGGGCAATGATCCACACAAACACCGCACCCTTCACACGCTAAAGGATCGACAGCGAAGCCGGCAGTTACCATTTGTACGACGTCGTTCTTCAAGCGAATGGCCCCAAAGCGGCAAAGCTGCCTGCATCGGCCGCAACCCTGGCACGCCGATTCACGGATGTAAGCCTTACGACCACCCACAAATGGTTGTTGGGCAATCGTATGCGGCTCAAGGAGTAAATGAAGGTCAGGAGCATCTACGTCACAATCGATTACGACACAGCGGTCACTTAAGACCGCCAGCGAAGCTGTGAGCGACGTTTTTCCTGTTCCTCCTTTACCGCTGATGACCACAAGCTCTTTCATTGATTGATGCTTTCAATCTCTCCATAACGCAATTCAACTCTTTGGCGAACTCTGGGATAACCTGTGCCACGATTTCCCCACGCGAATAGGCCTCGGCTACAGCTCGATTTTCCGTCAGTTCCGCCCATACCGGAATGTCCGCTGAGATCAAGCGTTGACGCCAACGATTGTCTTCGGTTGTCGCCCGCACACGATTGGCAACAATTGCCGCCGGCAATTCCATCGTCCTGACCAAACGGATGGCCATTTGCAGGTCATGCCAACCGAACGGGGTCGGTTCCGTGACAAAGAGGACCATGTCCGCCCCGCGTAAGGTTTCGACCACCGGGCAACCTGTTCCCGGTGGGGCATCAAGCAGGATCAGATCTGACTGCGGTAGAGCCTCCTTGACCGCCCGAATCGCAGGAGGACTCATGGCTTCTCCGATTTGAAGGGTGCCACCTACAAAGTGGATTCTCCCAGCCCGCCCGACTCGAAGGATACCAATAGGTCGAGGGCGTTCCTGAATCGCTTGGGCAGGACACGCCAATTGACATCCGCCGCAAGCATGACACAATTCGGAAAACACAACGGTCCTTTGAGGCAAACTCACAATGGCTCCGAACCGGCACACCTGGCTGCAGCGGCCACAGTGGTTGCATCGCCGTGAGTCAATAACCGGAACCGGTTTTTCAATCGGCCGTTCCCATTCGATGACTGGCCGGAGAAACAAATGCCCGTCAGGTTCCTCTACATCGCAATCGGCGTAGGTGACATTCATTCCATTGGCTGCGTCAAGAAAGGCCAGGCTGGTCGCGACAGTCGTCTTTCCTGTGCCGCCTTTGCCGCTTGCGATAACGATCTTCATGAATACCGATCACCTTTGCTAAATCTGTCCGTGAGAGAAGGCGCAAGTCCCGGCAAGCTTTCGTGAAACAATGCTAGCAAAATCTCCAACCTGAACAGGCCCCGGCAAGACCTGTCTGTCTTTCACCAGATCTTGAAACCATCCATGTAGCTCGGATCGCACCGCAGTGCGGCGGCCGGGAGCACCAGGCTCTAACTGCCGCATTCCTGTTGCCAGGCCAAACCTTGCCGCACCGCGGGCTCGATCCTTGCATCTTCTCGTCCCATTGACGTTCAAGCTATTCACGCCTCGCCCGGTTGCTCTTGTTTTTCCAACTCCTCAATCCGTTGCTGAACCTCCTTCAAGGTTTGAGATAACTCCTCAGCTTGCTTCCTGAGGATATTCAACTCATCCTGAGGAGACGTCGTGCCAACTGGCGGAACCACACCTCCCCAAGCTGGCCAACCCATGGCAGCCCGCTGCCAGCCTGTCAAACCTGTCCGGTAGAACCAGTGCCGATATCCCCGACCACCGCCTCGCCTACACCCCTGTATCCAACCGGTAAACCAACCCCAAACCCCGGGACGATTCATGAATCCCGGCACACCGAAACCTGTACAATACCCCATTCCTCGACCAGTCCTGGGACCAGCGCCCATCGGTCCTGTACGATCTCCACCTGGCATACTTCACCTCCTTTCTTAAAACATTCACGCTTGGTAATATTCTTGCTTTCCAAAACTGGCATCTGTGACGTTACTTGTTGCGCCTAACAGAATAACTTGACAGACGCGCTAAGCATTCGCTTGATTCGCCTGTGGGAGGCGGCCTGCTTTATACGCCTCAAGGGCCTCACGGACCGTTCCTTTCTCAACAAGGAAAACCCCCAGGCCCGCCGCCTGAAAAACAGCCAAGGCCCGTGGGCCAATATGACCCGTTATGACAGCCCCAGGCCCGAGCATGATCACGGTTCGAGCCGCCTGTGTGCCCGCGCCTTGCGGTTCAGATGCGGCCCTGTTTTCGTGGGCTGTTATCTCAAGTGTTTCTGTGTCCACGAGCAAAAAGTTGTTTGCCCGCCCAAACCGTGGGTCAACGGGACTATCCAGGGATGTTCCCTGCGAAGTGATAACGACTTTCATGATTCGTCCTCAACATCTGGGGCGTGACGCCCAAAACACCGACCTCGCCGCCAATGGTGTCGTCCTTCTCTATGACATCCAGGTAACTGAAAACATGGGTCGGAAAGTTTTCCCGCCATAAACGCCTGCAAAACTTCTGCAACGTCGCCACACACTCGACCGTAAACGGTGATTCCCTTTTCCACGAGCAACAATTCCAACGGCCGCGAAATCGCACCGCAGATGAGGGTGTCAATCCGCAGTTTCTCCAGAAACTCTGCGCGCTTATAGGGATCGAGAGTCTCCAACTGATAGCCTGATCGGCTGATCTCTGTTTCCTTCTCATACTCGACGACCGTTAGGTGCGCGGCGACGTCGAATACGGGAGAGACTCGATCTTCATAATCAGAAATGGCAACTCGCATGGATGTCTGGCTTTGCAAGACTTATGCCAGAATGCGACGCAGCAGCTGGTAGCGCCATAACAAATGATATGGACAAGATTTATGCTGATCAGATCGTTCCAGAAGGCGATAGCTGTCGTTGCAATATGCAAGAAAGGACCAGAGGTGGTATTGCAAAATGCAATATCTCCTATCACTTCGGTTCGACCCAATTGATCCCCAGACTCTTCATCTTCCGGAACAGCGTGCTGGGATGAATCCCCAATTCTCGCGCGGCTGCTGTGCGGTGACCACGGTGACGCCTTAAAGCATCCTGAATGAGAACTCGTTCCATCTCTCTGAGCGTTAATCCTTGTCTCAGCGAGCGATTACGGAAGCCTTCCTCTCCCCGGACTGATGGTGGCAAATGTTCAATCTCAATCAGGTTCCCCCGGCAAAGTACAAACGCGTGCTCAATGATGTTCTCCAATTCCCGGACATTCCCTGGAAAGCTGTATTCCATCAAGTGTGACAGGACTTCATCCGAGACTCCCAAGATGCCTTTTCCATGCAGCCGATTAAATTTCGACACAAAATGCTCGATAAGAAGTGGGATATCCTCCCGCCGGTCACGTAGTGCGGGTAATTCAATTCGAACGACATTGATCCGATAAAACAAATCTTCCCTAAAAACGCCCTTGCGGACCAACTTGGCCAACGGCCTGTGGGTAGCCACGACGATCCGTACATCCACCGGGATTGGTTCGACACAACCAAGCGGTTCAATGACACGTTCCTGAAGAACCCTCAATAATCGCGACTGAAGGGCCGGCGAAATGTCACCAATTTCGTCGAGAAAGAGCGTTCCACCATTGGCCACTGCAAAACGCCCAGGTTTGTCGTGTTTGGCGTCAGTAAACGCCCCTGCCTTGTAACCGAAGAGTTCCGATTCGAGAAGCGTGTCGGGCAACGCTGCACAATTGACAGCCACAAAGGCCTTGTCCCGTCGCGGTGAGAGTCGGTGAATGGCCCTGGCCAAAAGTTCCTTTCCTGTTCCACTAGGTCCCTCAATCAGAACTGTCGTCGGACTATCGGCGATCTGCGGCAAGAGCTGGAAAATCTGCCGCATTGCCTGACTTCGCCCTACGATATCAACGAACCTGTCACTTGCTTCTAATTCCCGATACAGTTGCTCGGCAAAACTCAGATCCCGGAACGTTTCAACTCCCCCCACAACTTCCCCCTTGGAATCCCGGAGAACCCCCGTCGAAATGCTAATTGGAACGCGATTCCCATGGGAATCAAGGATAAAGACAGCCTTATTAATAATCGGGCGCCCTGTGGCGAGTGTCTGCCTCAAAGCACACGCCGTTTCACAGATGCTTGCCCTCAAGACTTCGCAGCACGGTCGGCCCAAAGCGTCTTGACGTTTGACGCCGGTAAGCTGCTCAGCAGCCCGATTGAAACTCGTGATCCGAAACTCCCGGTCCACAGTGAAAACGCCATCGGCGACAGAATCCAGGATCATTTCCGTCGTCATAGAAGCATGCGATTCGTGCATCGCTCTACCCGCCGACTGGGGTTATCTCTCAATTTGTTGTAAATCTAAAACAGGCTATCACAGCTCTTGCAAACGTCCACGTCGCGGTCGGAGCGTAATCTGGGATTGTGGCGATTCCCAACAAGGTCGTGAAACAACCGTATGAGCAATTCATAAATTGCCATCGTCTCTGTCCAAAGGGCGCCGCGACCACATTGGAAAGCCGTTTTATGTTCATTCTGGCGAATAGCCCCATAGGTAGCAACGTTACTGGACCTCGTAAAAACCCACCGTTTTATGATCTGAGACAACGATCCCTACGCCAAAGTCTCTGTTTTCCTCAGATATCCCGCAATATCTGGTTTTGCTCTCAAGTCGGGCATCCTCTTGCCGCTGCATACAATGAAGTTAAGCCGTCGAGATCAAATCCCACTTTACGGTTCCCGAAACCTCGTTTGCTCCGGAATTCCCATGTCCGATCAAGAAACCCCACCGACAGAAACAGATTCGGCAAAGACAAACGCGGGGCCACCCTTTCAAGACCAGGTTATTCGACTCAGCTCAGAGGAAATTGCATCGCTCCTGCCGCGGTTACGCGGTTGGGAATTGCACCCCAACGGCAAGCGGATTGTCCGCCGTTGCCGTACAAGAGACTTTGCATCTGCGATGGCGCTTCTGGCACGGATCGGCCACTTGGCTGAAGGAGTAGGTCATCATCCTGATCTCCATCTGGAGTCTTACTGCCATGTGCGCATCGAGTTGTGGACACACGCCGTTGAGGGGCTAACACATCTTGACTTCCAGCTTGCAGCAAAGATTGATGAACTGCTTGTGAACATGACGGACCCTTGATACAGGTGGCTTATCCTCAGGCCAATTCAGAAATCTTTTTCATCAATTTGTTGGCACACCACACGAAAACCCACGTTGTGGACCTTTTGCCATTGCCGGTAGAAAAGGCGAAAAGACGATCGGCACCGCTGCGGCCGGTCATAGAATGACCCTCCACGGACCACCCGTAAACCCGAAACGCTGATGTCGTTTCGTCCGTCATCTTCACGATACGGATAAGGTTGATAGAAGCTCAGCGTCCACTCGGCAGCATTTCCATGCATGTCGAAAAGCCCCCATGCGTTGGGTTGATAAGACCCCACCTGACTTGTCGCAATGGCCCCATCGTCCCGTCGGGTATCGGCCGGAATGGGCTGCAACACGACCACTCCACCCGTCGTTGTGTAAATACGATCGATGGCTGCATCGGCCATGTTCGCATACTGAGAAAAGTCACTGTCCCGGTCTCCGAAGAAAAAGGCCGTGGACGTCCCAGCGCGACATGCGTACTCCCATTCTGCTTCTGTGGGTAGGCGAAAACGCAAATGCGTCCGTTCGCTCAACCATCTGCAAAACGCCATCGCCTCTTCCCAGGAAACACGCACGACCGGCTGCCGCGGTCCATTCATGGTAATGCCCGGTCCGTTGACATCCAAAGACCGCTTGGTAAAGACCCGCGAATCGTGCACGGGATTGAAACACCGATACTGCTCATTCGTGATCTCATACCGGCTGATCCAGAAGTCTCGGTCAATATCAACCGCACAGGCGGGGTTCTCGTCATCCTCACCGGATGGATCACCCATAATAGACCGGCCCGGGGGAATGCGTACAAGCTCCAAATCGACACCGGGACCAATCGTGATCGTCATCGTCCACGGTTTTTCTCGCTGCAGGGCCACTGCCTGATCAGCCGCCAGTGGAAAGCCGTCGATTCGGGGCGCCGGCAAATGCTCCCGGGTCAATGGTTTGGGCATCGTTGCCACTAAACGCGCAGGACGCATTTCCGGCAATTCCTCTGGATCGACATCGGGACCGCCGCTCTGTTTTAGAATGGCAAGTCGTCTCTTGTTAGCTTCGCCAGGCACGGGACAAACCACGCCCCAGCGGCCATGGCATGGCCCGTTCAAATCAATCCACGTCTGCAACCTGTCCCACGCTTCAGCATCCAGACTCACACCATAATGCCCTTTCCGGAGCATTTGAACCAACTCGCTCGTATCGACACTGTACTCGCAGGGATTCAGGAGGCAAACATCATCCTCGATGTTCACGCGTCGAATAAATGGAATGAGTGCCTCATACGCGGGCGTGTACGGATAGCATTTGTTTCCCAGCAAAGGATGCGGCGGTTGGCATGATGGAAGGAGGACCGCCACCTCGGGCCAAAGCCGATCCGCTCCCAGTTTGGAAAGCGGCAAACCCCGATAATCGGGGTGAAACCGCAAGGCCCGGAGATCGAGCGCCATGCCGGCATCGCTCTGGCCGTTGTGGCAATCGACACAATACTTATCCAGAACGGGTTGGACCTCTCGTTCGAAATCAAAACCCCGCGGAGGACCGTACCAGGGTTGGATATCCACAGGTTGTCTCATCCCGATAAGCGCCGGCATCTGACGGGGGGCTTCGACTGGCGGCTCATGGCAACCAATGCACGAGGTCTGTTCACCCGGCATCGCGGTGTACCAACTCCGCATGACCTGCACAGCCGCTCCGCCTTCATCGAGAGCTTGAATAGCGATGGGTGTATTCGCGGGAACACGAAACAACGCCGAGCCGTCGTCGGCCACAGGAACAGTCCCCAGAATCCGCATAACATCCCACGGCCCCGCTCGTCCCGCGTTATCTGGACCAGCCATCCCGGGAAATCCCCAGTGATATGCCACGATTCTCAGCTTCTTGATCGTGCCACGGGGAACGCCGTTCAGTCCTGGCCCCCGGTAAATGTCCTGAAGAAAAACCACAGCCGTTGGATCGGATAAATCCACGCGCGGCGGAATAACCGGCGGCCGAGGCTGTTTCCGGATAGGAATCGGCTCGAAGAAATCGTATCGTTCATCCACCAGAATCGGCACCATGTTGTCAAAACGATCGACCAGGTAAATACCCCAGTTGCCCTTCGCCTGCAATTGGGCGGCTACCAAGACGTACTTTTCGCTCAGTGGATAGGGGTGGAGGAACTTCGGCCAATTTGGCCCAACAAGGTCGTCCCGAATGATTGGCTCGATTGGCTCTCGCCCGTGCATGAATCGATGAATGATACCGCTTGCCTCGTGCCAGCCTCGGCCAAAATCAACCAGGACAAGATCCCCTGCCCGATTCACTCCGTGATAGCCCGAGAGAATCGCCACCAGTTTTGATGATTGTCCCGGAACTGCCCGGGGAAAATAAAGAGCGTTCGGATAATAGGAGTTTGTCCCATAAATCGCCCGCTGCTGAGTGCCGTCGGGATTCATGACCATCAGTGGCCGGAGATAGATATGCATGATTCCCGCGTAATCCCAGCGACTGAAGATGATCTGCCCATTGGGTAACACAGCCGGGTGTAGATCAACATCCTGATCGAAACAAAGTTGCCGTACCCCTGTGCCGTCAGCCTCCATACGAAAGATCGCGCAGGCCCGCTCTCGACCGTGCCAACATGGAACCGCCGTGAATGCCGCCGTTGATGCATAGGCAATTCCCCCATCCGGTAAATAGCAGGCGTCGAAATTATCAACACCTGGCTCTTCACGGGATACCCTCCGCAAACCCGTACCATCGAGGCGAATCTCATAGACCTGCCAGGTTTGACCGGTGGGCATCGTGAACATAAGCCGGTCCGCATCCCAGTGAAGGTCCATCTCTCCCACATACAGCCCTTCCGGCGGCCGGTACAGTGTCCGAAGAACGCCGCCACCGCGAATCGAGGAGAGAATTGCCAGTTCGTTGTCGTACCCTGTTTGCTGCAAACAGGAATTGCATTGATGATTGGTGGGTAATCCCAGTTGACCTCGTTTTCGCTTTAGAACCAAGAGATGATCAAAATCCAACAAAGGGTTTGCCAGAAGGGCCTCCGTTTGCAGTTCTGCCAATTCCTTCTGGATCGATCTTCCTTCTGCTTGCACTCTCTCCAATTCGGATAACCGGCGTTGAAACTCCTTCCCCCGCGGATAGGATTCACCGAACGTGGCCGTCAAATCGTCAATCGCCTGTTGAAGAGTGTTGAGGGCTTCCGATTTGGCGGGAACGAGTCGGATAAAGTCGATTCTGATTTCGGCATCAGGGGTTGAACCGACATCCAGGCGAAAACCCGTAATAATTCCTCGCCACAAGGGGTGACTTCTCAGATCAAGCTGATAAGTCCGCATCTTTCCGTCGCAAATGACGTTGGTCCTCACACTGGCTTCTTCCCGATAAGGACCGTTCAGGGTCGCCCAGAATAGTTGTAAACCATCCTCGAACTTGGCGGACTTCATCGCCACGGCTATTTCAATTGCAGTAAAATCTCTTGCTCTGATTTTCGTCGTGCAGTTAAACGCCGGATCGCCGTTGATCGTTCGAGCGAAAAGAACACCATCTGCCACGCTCACATCTGTTAGCCCCATCATGGGCTTCCAACCCTCATCGCGGCCGGGTGTGTCGAACTCCCAACGATTCTGATAGACCGGTTTTTCCAGGTCACGGAATTCCGCGAGTGGTAAACCCACATCTTCTGGTCCGCAATGAATTGGTGGTTGGCTCTCCGGACAAAAGACTTTACGGACAGCTTCCAAGTGTCCAAATCCATATTGCTTGTGGGGTTCGCAGTAAGAGCCTTCCCCAAACTCATTCCACGCCTCGATGAGAAGAACTTTCGGTTGACGTGTCTCCTCGATGAACTGTTTGGCCTTCTCCAGATGTTGCTGGAATGCCTCAGGAGTGCACTCAGTCAACACCAAGGCCCGGTCGCCATGCCAGGGGCGTGAATCCCACCCCGCACTGACGGGGGTGATCACGGGCATGAGTCCGGCCTGAGCTAGGGGACGCCACCAGAGGGTGTTGTAGTTTTCGGCGACTTCGCTGAAGGGGACCCAATTTCGGTCCTGAATGCCGCAGCTCGGCCAGTTGTATCCCGTCACAGCGTCAAATCCCATTTCCTTCATTTGCTTCAATTGCGAAGGGATTCCGCAGCCAGCCACCAGGATTTTGCCCACGCCTGCCTCTTCCGTCATTTGATGCCACAGCTCAATGGCTTTCCGGGTCCCTTCGATACCCAGGTCCCGCTGCATCGAATGGACGGAGAAAATGACAAGCAACGGGCGGCCCTCGACTTTGAAATACTCAGGCCGACGGAAGTAGTTCTCGATCCAATATTTGCAGACCCGTTCGTTGTCTTCGGGACTGTGTTCCCCTGGCCCATAATGGTTCGCCCAAAGGAGGCAGAATTTCATCAATTGGCGATACCGCGCCTGAAAGAAGCCTTCATGGAGGGCGTGCTCAAGCTGCCGTTGCCCCTGTCTCCAGTACCAGTCGTAGCAGAAGAATGTGATCCCGTGTTCCACTGCCCATTTGATGTGCCAATCGGCTATCTCCGGAAGACCTTCGCGGTAGAAGCCCAGCACGGGGCGCCGTTCCGGGAATCGCTCAATCGGTTGCCATGAACTTGGTCGTCCCCAACCCGGAAAGTAATACACGCCGACTTCAAAAGGCCCACGAACCGGACGGGGTTCTGGTACATAATCTGCACGGGCAAGACCAAGGTCCGGCAGAAACTGTTCCCTGCACTCAGTCTCTTCGGTTTCTGGAGAGACGATGCGTAGCCGGAATGTCACGGGACCGGGTTGCCGACTCTTGATCCGCCAAACGAGTGATTCCGTTTCTCCAAATTCCAACTGAGCTAAATGGCGGACTGAACCACCCTGCTCGGCGAGTTCAACTCCATCAGGCAAGACGAGTTCGGCCCGAACATCGCGCACGGGGTCGCCCCCGCGATTGGTGACATGTGCGACGACCTCACAGATACGATTCACCCTGGGGAGCGCGTCCTTGACAAAGAATCGCTCCACCTCGAGATCCGCGGGGCCGGTCGGTTCATCACTCAGTTTGAGCCATTTGATCCGTAGCTTGACCGGACGCTCAGTGCTCGGCTCCAAAGCCAGGTAGATCACAGGTGTCTTCCAGCCGGAAGTTCCCAGGACCGGAATGTTATACACCGTAGGCCGTTCCCCCGCTCGCAGGGCAAAGTTCTGGGAATGCTGGCCATTAACTGCGCCGGAAGCCCAGAACAATCGAGCATTCCCCGGCTGATCGACGGCCATTTCCATGGCGACGAAGGCCAATTGATCGGCATCTGCTGCAATGGGCGGGGCAACCAATCTCGCTCCTGGCTGAACCTCGGCATTCAAGAAACCATTTTCCCACCAAACCTTCCCCTCCCCTTCCAGTTGCCAGCCCGATAGTCCTTTTGAGAAATCCCATTCGGCACGGACCGGAGCTTCTGCCTGGGCCAGCTCGACAATGCGAATGTAGTCAATCTGATACTCGGGTGGCTCTTCCCCCGCTTGCAGAGATGGAAGATCAAACCGCAGGCGAACAATCTGGCCTTCCGCCTGCCAGAATGGCCGCACACGATAGGTGTTCCAGCCCGGCTTGAGGGTAAACGGCGTTTCCTTTCCTGGCGAAAAGCCGCCATATTGACCTTCGGTGGTATTCGTCCAGAAGAACTCCGCCTGCCCTGGACGCGGGGCAAAAAGGCGGACTTCTATGACCTGTGTGACAGTCGCCTGAAAAGGCGGATCGAAAACGTCGTGCATCAGGATGGGATCCCAATCGGTGACCTTGGTCCGCAACACTCCGTCGGCCACCTGCGTATCCTTCAGATGACCACCGACATTCCATCCTTCTGTGTCTCCAGGCCGATCGAAATCCCATTGGCGCACGATCGTCTGACCGACCGATATCGATGTCAAACCAAGACCGCAGTAACAGACCACAACCGTCATCGTTACGACAACGAAGAACCAACGCGACGAGGTCTTTGGGTTGGTCATGGCTCAGATCCTATCACAATAGGTAAGGTTAAACTGATATTGCTTTCCCGCAATCTTCAACGCACAACAATAGTGACTTGCTGGCAAACGCAAGCCATCATGGTGCGATAACGTCACTTGGTTACAGCGCAAAGACCTTCTCTCTTGCCACGGTGCACTTCTATTGTGATGAGATTGTTGAGAAAAGCAATCTGGTTGCTATGGGCATCCGCCTGGCGCCGTCTGAAGCCGTTAGATTCTCAATGAAAATACCGAGCCACTCGTAAGGGCAAGCCATGAATTGCCCCTACCGTAGCCAATCGATAGTCCTGCGAGTCCATCATGGAGTTATTCGAGCAGAGAACCATGTTGGTAAAAACATGGATACGAACGATGAACGATCAACCAGGATTAAAGGCGGGATGAGGAACCTGTGGGGGTCGCATCAACGGTGTTCAAGGTTTCCTCACAAGTGGCGGAGATCGCCGGCTCTGTGTTCCGCAATGGCTCTTGTTCTACGGTCCGGATGCCGTCGAGTCGGCCGATTTTTACGAGGTCTGGCCAGACTCTCATGGCGATCAGAACGGCCACAATGGCCCCGGTCCCGCCGAGGATGGCGGAACCAACGGCCCCGAAAAGACGCGCCGTCACCCCGGACTCGAGGCCCCCAAGGTCGTTGGAAACAACGATGAACACACTGTTGACCGCCGAGACCCGTCCTCGCATTCTGTCCGGTGTCAGCATTTGGACAAGCGTATGTCGAACGACAACGCTGATATTGTCCAAAGCACCAATGAGAAACATCATTCCCAGGGATAGCCAGAAGTTTTTGGAAAGGCCAAAAACGATCGTCGCCAAACCGAATCCTGTGACAGCCAAGAGCATATTTCGCCCTGCGTGGCGCATGGGCGGTAGATGGGCCAAGACCATGGCCATGGTGATGGCTCCCAGGGCCTCCGCCGAACGCAAGAAGCCAAGTCCTTCAGGTCCAACTTTGAGAATATCTTCAGCAAAAATAGGCACAATGTAAGTCACACCTCCAAGGAGCACGGCAAACAGGTCCAGGCTGATCGCCCCCAAAATGGCTTTATATTTCCAGACAAATTTAAGCCCTTCCCAAATATCCTCGCCTGCAGCCTGGCCGGAAACGACAATCGTCTGTTTGCGCGGTCGTAATAGGAAAATACCTACTACGGCAATGGCTCGTGCTACACCCACCACAGTTAGGACAAACGCGTAATCATTGGTCCGTCCCAGAAGGAGCCCTCCCGCCGCTGGCCCAATCATCGTCCCCAACTGGAAGATGCTGCTGTTCCAGGCGACAGCGCGACTGAACTGCCGTTGTGGAACCAAGAGCGGGATAAGAGCCGCGCGGGCGGGCGTCCCCAGGGCCTGTGTCGCCGCTTCAATAACCAGAATGGCATAAATCCACCAGAGGGCTGCATGATAATAAGCCACCGCGGCCAGGGCAAATCCGCAAATCGCCTGTCCCACCACGGTCAAAGCAAACAGGTATTGCCGGTTGAATCGGTCGGCCAAGTGGCCTCCCGCCAAGGCGAGAAGGATCATTGGCACGGCCTTGGCCAGCCCGACCCATCCCAGCGAAAGAGCATCGCCTGTCTTTCCATACACGTAGATCCCGATAACAACCGTTTCTACTTGAGTCGCGAGGACCGTCGCCAGATAGCTGGGGGCATAAATCCGGTATTCACGGGAGGACCAGACACCTGAAGGTTCTGACTCGAGGGGATCTTCGGATCGGTCAGGAGACATAGAAGGTCATAACACCCAAAATACGCAATGAGGAAACCTTTCGCCCGCTTCAACAGACGGGACACCTCCGCAGACGATCAATAGATTGGAACGCGACTTGGGGTATTGCTCAGATCGGACGGAGTCCATTCATTCAAAACACACTATTATAGAGCATTGTGTGCATTTCGACGACGGGTGCTCTTTCTCTATTTGAAGAAGCTTCGGTCCAGAGTGCGGTATTGAATCGCCTCGCTGAGATGCATTTCACTGATTTCCTCGGCCCCCTCCAAATCGGCGATCGTGCGGGCCACACGCAGGATCTTATCATGCGCCCGGGCAGAAAGTCCCAATTCATTGACGGCCGTCTGCAAGAGCGATCGCGAACTGGGGCTGAGGCGACAAAACCGGCGGATTTGCTGGTGGGTCATCTCCGCATTGCAACGGGCCTTACTCCCGTTCAAACGCCGCGTTTGAATACCCCGGGCCTGGGTGACCATCGTCCGGGCCTCGGCACTCGATAGCCCCGGGCGCGAGGTCATCAAATCCTGAAAAGGCACCGCGGGTACCTCCAGATGAATGTCGATTCGGTCAAGCAACGGCCCGCTGATCTTGGACATATAGCGCTCGATCTGGGGAATTGTGCAATGACACTGCCGCCGTGGATCATTCCGGTAACCGCACGGACACGGATTGAGGGCGGCAACCAGCATGAAATTGGCCGGGAATGTGGAGCTGAAGTTGGCCCGGGCAATCGTCACGCTTCGCTCTTCAAGCGGTTGTCGCAAGACCTCCAGCGTCCGGCGATTGAACTCAGGAAGCTCGTCCAGAAACAGGACGCCGTTATGAGCCAGACTGATTTCGCCGGGACCGGGAACCGATCCCCCACCCACCAACCCGGCATCGCTGATCGTATGGTGGGGCGCCCGAAAAGGACGGGTCGCCAAGAGCGGCTGTTGAGGATTGACCTTCCCCACGGCACTGTAGATCCGGGTGGTTTCAATAGACTCGGTGGGAGTCAATTCAGGAAGGATCGTGGGCAAGCGTTTGGCCAGCATCGTTTTTCCCGATCCGGGAGGTCCAATCATGAGCAGGTTGTGACCTCCCGCTGCTGCTACGACCAGCGCCCGTTTTGCCATCTCCTGGCCTTTGACATCGGCAAGGTCCTCCTCATACTGGGCCGAGGCGTGGAAGAGTTCGTCCAATCGCGAGGGCTGCGGAGAAATGTCGATCTCGCCGCAGAGAAACGCAGCAGCCTGGCTGAGGGACGATACGGGGATGATTTCGACCTCTTCGACAATAGCGGCCTCAGCCGCATTGGCGTGGGGAACAATCATCCCGCGACATCCTTTTTCCTTCCGCAGTTCCATCGCCATGGAAAGGACACCCCGCACGGGGCGAAGCGTCCCGTCAAGTGCCAATTCACCCACCACGGCGTATTCCGCCAGGCGTTCCGGCGCAAGCTGCCCACTTGCCGCGAGGATTCCCAGTCCAATGGGTAGATCAAATGAGGCTGCCTCTTTGGGAAGATCGGCGGGCGCCAAATTGATGACCGTTCGGGCATTTGCACGCTGGAACCCCGAGTTGACCATCGCCCTTTCCACACGATGGGTGCTCTCTCGGACAGACGCCTCGGGCAATCCCACAATAACCGTCTTGGGTAAGCCGGAGGGAGAGACATCGACCTCAACAATCACGGGCAGGGCATCAATCCCAAGAAGTGTGAATGTCTTGAGTTTGGCGAGCATGAGCTGTTTGCCCCCTGGTTGACGGTGTTCAAAAAATGATCTCCCCTATTTTCAGGACGCTTCGAAAGTCAAACAAGGTGCCTGCCGTCAGATCACGCGAAAGGCCCCCAGACTGACCACGTCTGGGGGCCTTTTTCCGTTCGAGATCCCATCACCCAATGCTCGACAAGCGCAGGGGTAATCTATGAATTATCCCCCAAGCAACCGGTGAAGCATTGGCGCCCGAACTTGAACCTTTTTCGCCGGGTTCCGAATCAAGTACGCCGTGGTCCGGCAATCCAGTCCAGCTTGCTGATGCCGGGTTTGGGCAGGGGGTAATTGCCCGTCGCATCAGGAACGGTCGGTGGTTCCATATCCAGGCGAGCCTCTTCGACCGTTGGGCGATACTGGAAGTCCATTTTCGCGACGTCTTCGAACCGCATGGCCTCTCCTGTATAGACGGCCAATTGACCCAACACGGTCACCATCGTGCTCTGAGCCATATGATAGCCACTGTTGATAGGCTGGCCCTTCCGAATTGAATCGAAGAGGGCCTGTTGCTCATCCTGATAAGGATTGTTCTGTTGGCCCTCGTACCGCCAATTTGTCTCGCCCACAATCCGCTTTTCGCCCAGATAACACGTCCCCTTGGTCCCCATAATGATCTCGCTATAATTCCCGTAGCATCCGTTTTGCGTACGGCACATCGCATACACACGTGCACCGCTCTTGTATTCGTAAACAACGGTCTGGTGGTCATACATGTCGCCAAGCCCTTCACCATAGGACGCCGAGCGACCACCCAGGCCAAAACACCACTCGGGCATTTCTTCCTTCAAAGCCCAGGTCACACGATCCATGTTGTGTACAAGGGATTGAGGCACGTCATCGCCCGAAAGCCAGCAGAAGTGATACCAGTTCCAGTACTGGAACTCGACTTCTGATTGTCCGGGTTTTCGGGTCATGACCTGATAGGGACCACGGAGGAACATCGCCTGGACCGCCACAATGTCGCCGATGATCCCATCGTGGATCCGCTTCATACATTCCTGCCAGCCAATGTCAAACCGGCTTTGCAGGCCCGACACGATGCTCAAACCCTTTTCTTTTGCCAGATCGCAAGCCGCTTGCATCCGCCGCACACCCACGGGATCAATGCCGTGAGGTTTCTCCACGAACACGTGTTTGCCGGCCTTGATGGCCTCCTCTGAATAAAACGGATGATACTTCGAAGCGCAGGCGATCAGGACAACATCAGAGGCCTCAATGACCTTCTTATAACCGTCCAATCCTGTGAAACAATGATCTTTATCGACAACCACCTTTTCGGGGAACTGTTGCTTCAAGTTGTTCAGTGCCGCTTCAACTTTACTCTCGAAGACATCCGTCATGGCCACAAGCCGCACATCTGGTCCAGTGGCAAGGGCCTGGGCCGCTGCACCACTGCATCGACCACCACAGCCGATCATCCCCACCTTGATAACATCGCTGCCAGCTGCATGGACGGCACGTTGCAATCCTACCCCAAGGGCCGTCCCACCGGCCACGAGGGCACCAGCTTTGACAAAGTCGCGTCGCGACACCTTACCACGATGGGATTGCACGGAGCGATTCATAGGGCGTTTCCTCCAAATAGGCTTGCCAAACCGAATGCCGCATCCCTGCCGATCATGCACATCGCAGACTCCGTCCCCAAGGTTGAAACCGTTATGACATCGTCTTTTCCTCGGGAATTCCCAATTCCTGCAAGGTGGACCGCAACCAGCGGAGCGACCTTTCGATCATCGGCCCCCCCTGCCCTTCGCATTCCATACTCAGCGGCCCTTTGTAACCGTGATCGCGGAGGATCGTCAAGACCTGGCGAATATTATCGGCGTTAACTCCCTCACCGATGGCACAATGACTGACCGCAATGCCGGTCTCGTGTCCCCGGACCGCCGCTGCCAGGGAAGGACTCACGTCCTTCACATGAACGTGGTTCACCTTTTCCTTAAACCGCTGACAGAATACCACCGGATCCCGTCCCGCAATGAAGGAATTGCCTGTGTCGAGATTCATCCGCAAAAAAGGACTCCGGCAGAACTCCAGCATTTCCGCCATTCGATCGGGATTGGTCGTAAAATAACCGTGCACTTCGATATTGACTGTGATTTCATAGGCCTCTGCGACCTCAATGATCTGTTCGTAGCTTCTCTTCATAAGAGCCATGGCTTCTTCGTCGCTCATGCCCGGCGGTTGGTGCAGACCATCTGTTGTGGCAATCCGCGGGCAGCCGGCATGTTTTGCCCAGGGAATCGCTTTCAGGACATATGGGACCCCATACAGCGGGCCATCACGACCGGAAAGTGGATAAGCCGCGTCAATTTGCGAGAAGCGAACGCCATAGTTCTCCATCTTTCGGCGGAGAAGGACGGGATCTTCGTACAACGCAACATGAGGCTGATACCCCAGTCCATGAATCCAGCTCACACCATCAATTACACCGCACTCAATAAAATGGACGTCGTTGGCCTCGGCCCATTTCAGGCAGCGTTCGAAGTTCCAATAGGCCGAGTTAAAGGCATCCGTATGAAAACTGATTTGCATAGCATCGCCTCCACTATTGCCTTTTCCTTCGTACGGGTCTGAATCCTTCGGGACCGTTCCCCCGACTCGTCATGGAGCACGACCGGTCCGGCTCCCTTTCCCTGCCCTGCACACTCCCTGTTACAGCCGCCGCGCCGCCCACAGGCAGCCCCTTCGGAAAAGCTCCTGAACCTGCGGTGACGCAAAGGCCTTGACATCATGTCCCAGAACAGAGTGGAACACACGTCCTTTTTCCACTTTCAGGACGAACGCCATGGGATAGTCCTTTTCATCAACCTTGGACTTTGCCGTGGCAAGCACATGGATCGGCGTGTCACCCGTTAAACATGTGTAGAGTTCATCAATGGTCTCAAACTCTTTCATACCCCGTGTGATGGGATGCTCTGAGTCCACAATCTGCACGCGAAACGTTCCATGAGGATCATGACCACGCAACTGGGGATCCCACACACGACCAGCCAGCTTCACAAAATCGTCCTTGAACTCCTGGAATGCCCCGCACGCAAAATGTACCAGAACCAATCCACCGCCTTGACGTACGAATTTCTGAAGCGTGTCAAATCCCTCGCGCCCCGGAACATTCGGATCGTAGTTCTTGAAATGCATGACGAGCACGTCGTACTGAAAGGGGCGATCCGTTCGGAGCACTTTGAGGTCGTCGGCAACGTCCACCTTGATTTGCCCGTTCTGTTCTAGTGCCAATTTGAGGACCGGCGTCGTCTCCTGCCATTTGTGCCCCGGATAGTCCTCACCCGTCACGATCAGACATCGAACGACCGATTGATCCTGAGACTGCCCTGCCTTCTCTTCAGCGGGTACATTCAGGGACTGCAGGGACAATGTGATCAGCAACACAACTGAGAAACACTTAAGACGTGGGGCCGCCATATCAACGCCCTCTCTCCGTTCTCATGAGGCCGGCTATCTTTCGGCAACGACTGCCAATCAACGCACTTTCGATTCCTACACGTTCATCATCCTGCTTCGACCGATAGCATAGCCGACAATCTTTCCCCGTCAAGCATTCGCTCTCTTTTTTCCACATACTGAGCCCCAGCTGGACATTAACAAAAAACCCGCGGTGACACACCGCGGGTGTTCTCAGCAATCCGCTGATTTCCTCTGAGTCAACTACGCCTGGGATTTCAGGATCTCCATGACCCGGTCGGTGATCATCTGGACCAGAGTCTCTCGCTCCTGATCGCTGGCAGAACGAGTTGCACAGCCTGATCCGTCCGAAGAGTGAAACCGGGGTGGTTGAAACACTTCCTGGCGAACCCCACTTTCCTTCCAGCTGTCGCGGAAGACATCGTTGGCACACAACTCGCAATTCTCCAACTCCAAGCGGGGGTCTTTGTAACCCAATCGCTGTTTCAACTCAAGAAGGGCCTTGGCCTCTGGTTCGGTGAAGTAATTGATGCGTCCCAGGCTTTTGGCCAGCATGAGCATGCGGCAATAGGCATCGAGGATTTCTGTGTACCAGTAAGCTTTTTCCACAGTATCTCCGAAACTGACTGTCCCGTGGTTGGCCAGAATAATAACATTGGATTTCTGGACAAAAGGCAGGATCGTATCGGCAAACTCCTGCGTTCCCGGCGTCTCATACCGCGCAATCGGCACTTCGCCGAGAAAAATTTCTACCTCGGGTAACACGCACAAGGGAATCGCTTCGCGAGCGATGCCAAAGGCTGTGGCATGCGGTGGGTGACAGTGCACCACAGCCCGAACTTCGGGACGGGCTTTCATGATGGCAATGTGCAATTTGATCTCACTGGTTGCCTTACGTACCCCGGAAATCTGCCTTCCCTCCATGTCCACGACGCACAGGTCATCCGGTTTCATGAAACCTTTGCAAATCATGGTGGGAGTGCAAACGACCTGGTTTTCGCTCACGCGGTATGAGATGTTTCCATCATTGGCTGCCGCGAAGCCCTTCTTGTACAAACGGTCGCCAATCTCACAGATTTCCTGTTTGACGCGATGAATGTTCAGCGCGCCCCCCGGCATCCCATTTCCTCCCTTCGATGCGCCTTGACCCTTTTTCGTTTCTACCTGCGATGCCATGACAGAACCCTCCAGGAATATCTCGTATTTATAGCAATCGTTTCATTTCTGTCGTGTTGAACTCGCTCTCAACCGGGCAAGCTCTCACTTCTGTTATCCTCTTGAACGGCTACTCCACGAGTTCGGGTAGTACTTCCTCCAAAGGGACAGCATCCACGTGGTCCAAAATTGCTGCCAGGTAAGCGTCCACCGGCTTTGGCTCCGGAAAAGGCTGAGCCGCTTCACGTCCTTCACTGAACGCCACCAAACAACCATCGTGGGCGCCCAACTCATCGTAAACGACCAATTCTTCAACATCCGCTGCACGTGAGTCGAGCAACATTTCCAGGGATAAAGGAACCACGACCTTAAACCTTGCCCCTCGAACGGTTGGATGGGCACGATTGAGCGTCACGGTTCCTATGACCTTTCCCACACGCACGGGACTTTCCCTTTCCCACAAAATGACTCTAACGATGCAACGAACTTATTCCCTTACGACAACTCCAATCTTTCGCGGAGGTTTTCCGGACAAACATGGGAGGCTCGGACAAACCCTGTGATCATTCGTTTCAGGGCGAATAAGCCTGCCGCGGCATCGGCCACCAGGGCGTTTGCCCCCACGGCGGCCGTCTCAGCCGCCACATCAATTCCAGCACGACCTGCAATTGCGCGTACACCCGGATGCCGGTTGGCCAAGCACAATTCGGTAGAAACATATCGCGTGAGAACCACTGCCAGTTTCCCAGCCTGGCACAGTTCACCGATGCGGTCACTTGCCCGAATCAGGCAATCCAGAGACTCGTATTCAGCGATGATTCCCTCAGGCCGTAGCAGGTTATCCAACTGCTGCGTTGAAACGCGCCGCGTCACCAGCAAAATGGTGACGGTGTCCGCAACTGGCATTTTCGTCCCATCCGTGGCCTGCGAGGCGCCCGGCTCTTCACGGCTTGTAGGGCCGAAGAATACCTTGATTCCTCTTTCTGCCAAAACGTCCTGAGCCGCCGGCGTGACGATGGCGCCCGGGGGAAGGACGACCTGTCGTATCCCTGCCAGTCGGTTCTCTAGAGTCGCAACAGTCACAACCTTGTTCGGCAGGGTTAATTCACCGTCTCGCGTCGAATACACGCGGGCCAAACGGGGGGAAGATTCACCCGTATCCTTACGCGCGCTACTTTGCGTGCGTACTGCTGCCTGTTCTTCGGCCCGTTCGGGGGAAGACCTTTTTTCACCGGCCGCTTTCGCTGGGGACAATGGCACCTCCGTGAGGGCTGCCAGCACCTCCCGAACAACCTGCTCAATCAATTGGATATCAATGTTCGGGGAATCCATCAATCAACAATCCCAATCACGGACCAACGGACAGGTGTGTGGGTATTCTGCAAAACCGTCTGCGTATGTTTTCCGTCACTGGTCACGATAACGAGGTGGCCTCGTCCTGCTCCCAGGTGATCGACCGCCAGGATCGGATCGCCGTCAGGCGATCGTCCGTCCGCGGACATGGGCTGGACCAGCAACAAACGCCATCCCTGCATGGAGGGATGCTTCACCGTTGACGTCGCATGGCCAACAACGCGACCCGCAAGCATCTTCGACCGCCTTTGTTCCCAGTTGCGAAAACCGTTGCTCGAACTTCGGTCTATGGTTTGTAAATAACACAACGTCATTTGCCAAGGATGCGGAGGCTGTCGATCATGGCACAACGACGTTCACGGGTGAATGTCAAAGGTGTTGTGATCCCTTCGCCAGTTGGTCCAGCGATCGAATACGAAATGTAACCTTCACCACCAATACCCAACCCTGCTCCTGATGGGCCATTCTTGACAAAGATCGTCGTATCCAAAGCCCGACCCATTTTCGTCATATTCACAACGTCGTGGGAATGGATGATCGCCGTGTGACGGAAACCATGCTCGGCAATCCGGGCCTTCTCAATCGCCTCATCGACGTCCCGACAGCGAACGAACGGCAAGAACGGCATCATCTGTTCCGCATGCACGAACGGGTGCGAGAAATCAGTTTCGCCGAAGATCAACTCGACATCTTCCGGAATCTTCTTGCCGGCGGCTCGGGCAAGGACGGCCGCATCCTGGCCGATGAACTCTTTGACGCCCACAGGGTGACGATGTTCTCCCTCTCCTGCATACGTGATCGCCTTTGCTGTGAGGGTCTCGATCTCCGAGGCGTTCAAGCGGACGGCCCCCGCTCGCTCCATGGCCGCCATGAGCTTGTCAAAAATCTTATCGACCGCGAAGACCTCTTTTTCTGCGATGCAGAGAAGGTTGTTATCATAGGCCGCACCCTGAATAATGCAGCGTGCTGCGCGATCAAGATCGGCTGTCTCATCAACAACCACGGGCGGATTTCCCGGACCGGCCACAATCGCCCGCTTTGCCTGTTGCATCGCCACGCGGACAACACCAGGTCCGCCCGTCACGCAAAGGATCGCCACATCGCGATGCTTGAAAATCGCATTTGCCGTCTCGATTGTTGGTTCCGTGATGACGCAAATGAGGTTATCGATTCCGAGATCCCGATAAATGGCCGAGTTGTAACGGCGAACACCCTCTGCTGCCACCCGCTTTCCGCTGGGATGGGGATTGAACACGGCCGTGTTGCCAGCCGCGATCATGTTGATGGCATTTCCCGTCAGCGTCGGCAGTGAATGCGTCACAGGGGTCACGGCCCCGATGATTCCAAATGGCGCATGTTCGATCACGGTCAGGCCGTGATCACCGCTGAAGACCTCGCTACGCAGAAATTCGACACCCGGCGTCCTTTCTCCGAGGACTCTCAGCTTCTCGATTTTGTGCTCGAGTCGGCCGATTTTCGTCTCTTCCATCTCCATCGTGCCCAGTTCGACGCACTGCTCGATGGCAATCCGCCGGATGTGATCAATAATCCGCTTTCTTTCTTCGAGTGTCCGCCGGGAAAGCATCTCGAAGGCCTCACCGGCAGCGGCGACCGCATCGTCAACATCTGTGAACAATCCAAGACGACCTTGATATCGTTTCACCACAGGTGGCGGGGCCGCCGGAGTACCATTACCTTTCAGGCGATGCAAGACCTCTTCCACCACCGTTTTCACAAGTGCCTCATTAACTTGCATGATCACGCTCCTTATGGATGTCGTAGCGTGGGAATCCTTACAATCTCGCCAACGTCATCAAACCAAATCCAAATCACTCTCGAAATGATACTTCATCACCACGCGTATGCATCCGTTCACCACGCCATTCAACCAATTCACGTCCGTCATGTTGAGCCGGAAGGACGGCTCTCCGGTTGTTTGCTGTACACGCTTCGTTGCTCAACGTGAACATGGTCCACAATCCCGATGATGACCGTGTCCACAGGAAGGTTTTTCGTTTCGGGCGTAAGGCGGGCGCTCGATCCCTGAACGATCAGGACAAGCTCCCCCTCACCTGCCCCCACAGTATCGACGGCCACGAAGGTTCGTCCCGTTCCCACCAGTTGCGATCGTGATTGGGGATCCACCCGATACGGCTCGACGAGGAGGAGCTTTCGCCCCACCATCGAATCGACTTTTTGGGTAGAAACCAGGTAACCTGTGACTTTCGCGAGAAACATGTTTATCGCCCTGACTCCAAAAGGGCCTTGGTCTGTCGAGCCACAATCAACTCCTCATTGGTGGGAATCACCCAAATCCTGGTCCGACTCGTTTCGTGACTGATCTCGGCCTCTCCGTGAGCCTGTTGATTCTTCGTCTCATCGAGCACAATCCCAAGCTCGCTCAGGCCCCGACACACTGCCGCGCGGATCGCCGCCTGGTTCTCGCCAATACCACCGGTGAACACCAGGACATCGGCTCCACCCAGTTCAACGAGCGATCCTCCGAGGTACTTCCGGATCGACGCCACGAAGACGTCCACCGCCAACTGCGCCCGCCAGTTCCCCTGGTTTGCGGCCTGGATGATGTCGCGGAGATCCGTACTGACGCCGCTCAATCCCAGGAGTCCACTCTTGTTGGCCAACATGGAAAGGACCTCGTCCAGCGACATTCCGGTCCGCTTCATCACCACAGGCAGGGCAAAGGGATCGAAATCACCCACACGGTTGTTATTGGGCAAACCGGATTGTGGGCTCATACCCATGCTGGTGAACACGCTTTGTCCGTTCCGGATGGCGCACACAGAACTGGACCCACCCAGGTGGCAGGAAATTAACCGCAAATCGTGGCGTCCCAGCAACTCCGCCGTCCGCACCGCAATGTAGCGATGGCTCGCCCCGTGAAAACCCCAGCAACGAACGCCCCAATCCGTCCACTCATATGGAACGGCATAGTATCGATTGCGTTCGGGAATCGTGCTGTGAAAACCCGTTTCGAAGGCCGCTACAAGTGGAATCTCGGGGAGTTTCTCCATCAGCAGCCGCATCGCCCGGATATATGGCGGGTTATGCGCTGGCGCCACCTCGGCCATTTCCTCCATCGCCGCGAGGACATCCTCTGTCACTCGCTGAACGCCCGAGATTCGCCCTCCGTGCACGGCCTTGAAACCGATAGCAGCCACTTCTCGTGCGTCTTTAAGGCATCCTCGCTCGGGATCGGTCAATTGAGCCAGGCACTGACGGACGGCCTCAGCGTGATCGGGAACATGCCGGGATTCTTCGAACCGCTGCCCTTTGATATCCACAAAGCAACGGCTTTCCGCAGCACCGATCCGCTCGACACCGCCACGAGCCAACTGGCTTTCGGTCGCCATGTCGAACAACCGGTACTTGAAACTGGTGCTTCCTAGATTGGCCACTAAGATATGCATCCTGCGACCTCCTTCCACTCGAAATCCCGCAGTCCTTCTCTCCCAATCTCCGCAAAATCTGCCGTCCGACAAAGCCAGATCAACCCGGGCCGCAACAATCTATTAGTAGCCATTGGATAGTCCGCCATCGAAAGACACGATGGACGTTCTTCCTCCGGCTGAACGGGAAAGCCTGGTCCATCACGTCAGGTAAGCCGCGATGACACCTTCGGCTGGTCGCGGGATGATATGGCTGGCCACCAGTTCGCCAACCTGAGCTGCGGCATTGGCACCAGCCTCGACCGCAGCGCGGACGCTTCCGACGTCCCCACGAACGATCGTGGTGACCAAACCGCCGCCGATCTGGACTCTTTTTACAATTTGCACGTTGGCGGCCTTCGCCATGGCATCGGTCGCCTGAACCAGAGCAACTAATCCACGAGTTTCAATCAATCCAATGGCGTCTTGCATGGTGTGAAATCCCCCTAATTCATTGTTCAGATGATCTGTTTTCCGAGTTTGTTTCCGAGGCATGACACAATCTCAGTCTGTCTTACCGCCCTTAGCCGGTGCACCGGGGAGCACGACATTCAGGTCGTCATGAGGACGAGGAATCACCTGCACACTTACGACCTCGCCAATGCGGCTCGCCGCAGCGGCGCCGGCATCTGTCGCGGCTTTGACAGCGGCAACATCGCCCGTCACAAAGACGCTGACCAGTCCGCTCCCAACCTTATCCCAGCCCAGAAACTGCACATTGGCAGCCTTGAGCATGGCGTCGGTGGCTTCCACCAGCGTCACGAAACCTTTCGTTTCCAACATTCCCAGGGCTTCCATTTGTTTACTCATCGGCTTTCACTCCACATCAAAAGGTGTTGATCATTAACGTCACAAGATTCGAAACCTCAACTTTTCCCTTGATTCCTTTCACAACGCATCCCTTGTTGCTCTCCGGTCACGCCTTGAACAATTCGACACGGCTGGCGTGATCGATATCAGCAGCGTTGCCCTCATCCGTGTCGAGATGGACCTCGAGTTTGCTTTGTTCGTCGGCCCGAACAATCAATCCCTCGAAGACGGTTGTGCATGGTCCAGATTCCACCCGCAGCGACATCGTCTCGCCGTTCTTGACTCCGTAGAAGGCCGCATCACGGACATTCATGTGGACATGTCGGGCAGCCCGAATCACGCCCTCCTTCAAGTCCACACTCCCCGCAGGACCAATCAGCACACATCCCGGCGTATCCTTGATATCCCCGCTCAGGCGCACCGGCGTATCAATTCCCAGCGAAATCGCATCCGTGAAGGCCAATTCCACCTGGGTCCTCGATCGCGGCGGCCCCAGAACGCGGAGAGTCGGCAGCATCCGTCGCCGTGGCCCAACAATCATCACGGTTTCCTCGGCGGCATAGAACCCCTCCTGATACAACCACTTGTAGGGTTTAAGCTCATAACCCGGGCCAAAGAGAATGTCGATATGTTCTCGAGACAAATGGCAATGCCGCGCCGAAACGCTCACCACAACTTCGGGACGTTCCGCGGGGCCTCCCAGCAACTTGACGACGACCTCACGGACGATCTTTTCCACCTGACTGCGATCAATCGGTGCCGCAACGCTCATGGCTCAATTAATCCTTCCATCTGGTGTTGCTTTTATACCAGCGGTTGTTTACGCCTCTTCTTATCCCCCTCCGTTCCTTATGAGCGAAAGGAGAAACTCCCCAATCTCACACCTGCGGATCCGTCGCCTGTTGGTCCTCAACACCTCTGTCAAGACTGGCAACAATCAACTGGACTCCCGAGTTGACGATCTTCGTTCGCCATTCCTGCGACAGACCGTCGTCAGTTACGATGCAGTTCACCTCATTGAGGGGACAAAGGTGCATCAGACTTCGGTGTCCGAACTTGGAACTATCGGCAACAATGATCACCTCGTCGGCAGCCTGCATCATGGCACGTTCCGTCTCGACGAGGAGGACATTGTTGTTAAAAAATCCCTCATCATTGGCCCCCGCCACACTCAGGATCGCTTTGCGGACACGAAGCCCCGCAATCATGGCCTCAGCATGAGGCCCTTGGGCGACCCCGGTTCGGGGACAAATGCTTCCACCAACAAACACTAGGTCACTGGCAGGGTCCGAGGCAAACAAATTGGCAACCGGCAAAGAATTTGTCACGACATGGATGGGCAACCCCAGCAAGAGCCGAGCGACTTCGTAGGTGGTTGTCCCTCCATCGAGGATAACTGTATCCCCTGGACCTACTAGCTCCACAGCTTTCTGGGCAATGGCTCGTTTCTGTTCCCAGCGCATCGGCTGACGGACATCAAAATGTGCCAACTTTGGTGACGTCCCTGTGTAAAAGGCCCCACCGTGAATCCGACGCGCATCACCCTGTTGTTCTAAGGCCTCAAGATCCCGCCGGACCGTTGATTCCGAAACCCCCAGAGCCGCCGCCAACTCTTCCAGCGTCGCAAATCGGCGAGTCCGGATCAGTTCGAGCAACTGACTTCGGCGCTCATGGACGTTAGAAGGCTGGTGGACATTCGGCATATTTGTTTCAGCATGCCGGGAAAATTCGGAATGAAGATTTCACAATTCTGACGGATTGTCGGCTAGATTCTGCTACAAAGAATAGCATTCCGGCTAGGGTCTGTCAAGAATCTGCCATCCACATTCCAGATTGCCCACGTTTCTTTCCAAGATTATGCCCAAGGTCGCCACAGCTGACCACCCACGTTGCACACTTCCTTTCAATCTTTTCCAGAATTGGCAACAGGGCATCTCAGCCGCAATCGTTGCGCCCGACATATTCCGAAAAACCCTCAAGGTTTACCAAACCCTTACCGATTCTATGGGGCAGTGGCGGAGGTCGTCTTCGGGCGACCCATATCTTCCTTGCGCCGCCGTTCCGAATCAAATCTCAACAACACATTACGTCCAGACCAGAATAACGGAGAAAAGTGTCATGAACCGGCCCCACTCCTCCTCTTCCGCACAACGACCGCAACCCACGTTGCGGGTTCTCGGTCGGTTGCCCTATGTGGCCCCGGCTTCCACCGAGACACCTAACGACGCCGAGCCAGAAACTACTTTTACGGGAGTCAGTTTCGCCATGAATGATTCCGTCCGGCGCGGTTTAATCTATGGTCTCATCGCAGTGGCAATCCTGGGTGTGACCTGGTACCTGGTTGCAAGGAAGACAGACAAGTCGCAGTTGGCCAGCAAGGACTCAGAAAAACCGTGGGAGGTCCACGTACCCCGACCCGACGCCCCGGAAGCCCCGGCCTGGGGTCCGTACGAGTCAGGTCAGCCCGCGGTCCAATCGGCTCAGGCCCAGCAGTCACCTGGGGGCGGTCCTGCCCTCGGAAGTGCAACTCCGACGACGAAATCACCTTTGGGATTTGACCTGCCTGCCGGCAATGGTTGGGGACAGCCTCCATTCTCTGAAACTACCACCAATCACTACCCCAATGGCATGGTTGGGCCAGCGTACGGTACGCAACAACAGAATACGACCCCTGCTCCACAGGCTTACCAGGTCCAAGCAACTCCAGAGTCGCTTTCCGCTGGAATGCCTGCAGGTTCAATGCCTACAGGTTCTCCGTTTCCAACTCAGCCATCAAACGCCACGCAAGCATTCGCTCCTACACCCCCATGGGCGAATGCCGCGGGACAGTCATTTGCTAGCCAGCCGTCTGGGTTTGCCGGCGACTCTCAGCCGGTTTTTCAGGCCGGAAACCCAGCACAGTCCCCCATCGCTGGCGCTCCAACCATTGTGCGTAATCCTTACGTTACTGATGTAAGCCCCTCTGTGGCGAACGGAAATCCTGGCACTGCGAACCCAGCGGCTTACAGTCCAGTACCCGCAGCCAATCTCGCAGACGCCGGCCAGTACACCCCCAGCAACGGCACAGCACCGAACGGAACCTTGCCCGCATGGTCCGGTGGAACCGGCGAACCCGGCTCTTATCAAGCCGCCGCCTACCTCGCTTCCAGACCGGGCAATGAATGGGGAGTTCCGCCCACATCAACTCCTCAGCAAGCCTCTGCTGGGAATGCCAGCAACCCGCAGTTTCCAGCCTCCTGGAATCAGACGAATGCCTACGGAAGCACGGCTTTAGCTCCTGCCGGGATCAATCAGAACGCCACTGCCCCGGCAACCATGTATGGCTCATCGGGTTATCCTCAGGAGAGTTGGGGGCCTGCAAATGTCCAGCAGCCGTCCAATTGGAACACCACTCCGCCAGTCTCGCCGGCGGTTGTTCCGGGGTGGAATCTCCCGGCCAGCCAGCCCACATCATCTCCCAATTACCCTGGGGCCACGAATCCCTACTCTCCGTCGGATCGTTCGAACACCATGCCGGCGTCAGGCCAGGATTCACAGGTGGTCCCGGCAACCTATGCGAACCCTGCAAATGGAGATCCCCGCCTGCCGCAAGGGTCACCGTATCCGACAACTCATTATCCATCCACGGGTTGGACACCCAACGCGTCTAATCCTGTGCCGAATCAATATCCCGTAACCGGACAAACAGGTTATGGCCTTTATCCTTCCACGACACTTCGCTGACTATAGACCGGATAAGAATCCTGTACTTGCGACAAGAGGCTTGATTCATCGTGCTGCGCCGAGTTCTCACTCAGCGCCTGCCAAGGGTCCTTGGGAGGTCCAAGCCAAACCATGAGCCAACATCAACCATCATCTGTTCGTCTTCAGGATGCCTTCCTGCGACTGGGAGGCAACCAGCGCGAACCTGTCACCGAGAGCGCTCAAGTCGCTCGTTGTGTGCCCGACCTCGGAATTGACAACGAAAAGTCGTCTCATACAAGTGACTCGCAATTCCGTCCAGGGTTTGAGGTTGACCAATTCGCTCCGTCGCCTCTTATTGATCAGCTTCTGGAAACTGTTTCACCGGTTCTGGCGAATTGCCTCCGCCAGATACGGCAGAAGGTCCCCAAAGGAGCACGCGTTGTTGGGTTTATTTCGCCCGAACCAGGGCACGGATGCACCACGACAACAATCTTACTGGCATATGGACTCTCTAAAGAGAAGACTTCTACGCTTGTGATTGACGCCAGCCCCGACAGACAATTGGCCGATTCCTTGGGTCTGGATATCGAAACCGGTTGGGAACAGAGCTTGATTCGGCGGCATCCGCTGCACGAGGTTATCATTCGTTCGAATCAGGACCACTTCGACGTTTTGCCCGGCCAAGGCGGTGCATTGGTTTCCAAGATTAACGGAATCAAGCCGGCGGATTGGCCCGAGATCTTAGCCGCGTACGAGTGGATCCTGATTGATTTTGGCCACGCTTTCATGAGAGCAAGCTGTTCAGCGAATTGTGGGGATTCGCCGGCTGTTGAGCGTGATGGCAGTACTGCCGCTGTTCATACGGCGGTTTCGACGGTTTCACCATTTCTTCCGTTTTGCCCATCATTTGTCATTGTCCAGCGGTATGACAGTGAGTCCGTTCGCCTGACGCTTCCGGCAGGTGCAGGTGAGATCCTCGGAGTCATCGAAACCTTCGTCCACCCGAACGCTGGCGAGCAAGTTCTGGTCAACCCCAGAGAAGCTGCCTGAAGGAACTTTGCCGACCACAATGGACCATTTGAAGGTCAAGAGATGTATGGGAATTACTGGCATTTCCGTGAGTCACCTTTCCGGAATCGATTCCGCCGGGCATACTATTTCCCAAGCCCGACGCATCAGGCTTCCCTCTTGAAGCTTCGTTACGCGATCGAGCAACGAGAAGAAGCTACGATCTTGGTTGGTGAGCCTGGCACGGGCAAGAGCTTCGTGAGCCATATTCTCAGCGAATTGCTTGCCGAATCGGTCGCGCCAATTGTCCGCACCTGTTGTCCTTTCGATATACCAGAAGATCTGATGATCCATCTGGCAACTGAATTGACAGAAGGTGGATTCAAAGGGTCGGGATACGCAGCGCTTCGCGAAATCGAAACCTTTCTGACCCGTAATTTCCAGGAAGGGCGTCACGCCGTTTTCATACTTGACGACGCGCAACTGCTCCAAAATGTCCGAACATGGGAAGTTTTGCGAAGTCTGATGACACTAAAGATTGCTGGCGATGCACCGTGGACGCTGATCATCCTGGCACAGCCACTCCTTTTGCCCTTGCTCGATCGCCTTCCCCACTTGGAGGAACTGTTTGCTTTGAAGGCCTTTCTGCGGCCATGGACACTCGAAGAGGTCGCTCAATATATTAAGCATTGCGTGAACACCGCCGGAGGCGATGATGACATTTTCTCGTCAGAAGCTGTGGAGGTTATAGCGGACCTCTCCTCGGGCATACCACGACGTGTGAACCGACTATGTGACCTGTCATTGTTAGTGGCCTTCGCTGAGAAGAGTCGTCGAGTCATGGCGGCCCATGTGGAAGCCGTTCACGAAGAATTGACGACCATGCCCTGTCAATGACGACCATGTGAAGATACGACGTGGTATAATCGAGAACATGGGTCGTCACTCAAGGTTACTGTATTCTTACCTGGCCAAGGGCATTCCGGCCCGAATAAGCCATCCCAAAAAAGCTTTCTGGCTCGGCGTCTGCGCGGGCATCCTTACCGCGGTCATCCTGTTGGTCACGTCCCATTCCACGCCTATGGTTTGGGATGAAGGTGACGCGATTCTGCGGGCAGAAAGAATCCGGGATTGGTTTGGCAGCCTGTTCCAGGTTGAGGCCAACGGTCCACCGCCTCTCTCGCAGGAGGGTCTTTCGCGGGGTTGGCCATTTGCCATCCAGCGGGAGGGCCATCCATCCCTGTATGGAGCCATCATTGCCCTGGGGCGCGGATTGGCACCCGGGTTCCTTGATCCTCTCACCCGCTACCGCTTTGGTCCTATCATCCTGTTTTCCCTCGCGATGGGAATGGTTGCGTACCGAGTGAGCCGCATTGGCGGCCCCATAGCTGCCATAGCAACTTTCCTATGCGTATTCCTTCAACCCCGGCTTTTTGCCCACGCCCATTTTGCTTCTTTCGACGGGCCAGTCACCGCCTGGTGGATGCTGGCCTGGGCATGCTGTCCTTTCGGTTCGACTCAAGACTCGCTGCCGAAACAGACGCCTCCAAGGAATCTCGCAAGAATCCTTGCATGGGGTATCATTCTGGGGGCAACCATGAGCAGCAAAGCAACCGGCTGGTTTGTGATGATCCCCTTTTTGCTGTGGGCGATCGTCATGCGTAACCTGAGAACACTCAGCCGCGTTGTTTTGGGTACTCTCGTCGGATTCGGGGCTTTTGTGATGTTCAATCCGCCGTTGTGGGAAGATCCTCTCGGCGGCATCCTGCGGTTCTTTCAACTCAACCTTGGCCGACACGAAAGGGCCGATCTTAATATCACGACGTATTTCCTGGGCAGGCTTTACAACCTTGATTATCCCCTGCCCTGGTACAATACCTTGTTTTGGACAGCGATCGCAGTACCCGTACCTATCTTGGTCTTCTTTGTCGCTGGCCTGGTGTACTCGCTCCGCAGCTCAAAACGGCGTGTTCTGATACTGATCGTTTTGCACTGGATCACCTTGGTCATCGTCCGCGCGATTCCCGGAACACCTCCTCACGATGGAATCCGTTTGTTCCTGCCTGCGTTTCCCTTCCTCGGAATCCTCGCCGGTTTCGGACTCCGCTTCACAAGGGTAGCATTCGCGGTTCAGTTGCGAAGATGGGGACGGCGTCTCCCTCTGACGCTCGGAAACCGCAGGGATCCCACAAAGGAGTCAGTATCGCAACAGAGGAAGCACCATGGGTGGCCAGGATGGCGTCCCCGAAGGGCCGCCGCGGTTTGGCACATACTTCTATGGGCGTTCGTCCTATCACCAGCGTTCAACCTGATATGTTTTGGCCCGCAGTGGCTTTCGTACTACAACACTCTAATTGGCGGGTTACCAGGAGCCGCTACTGCTGGGATGGAGCCAACTTATTATTGGGACGGCCTGGACCGCGAGGTCTTCATGTGGCTGGAAATCCATTGTCTGGAAACCGAAAAGGTGTACTACTCGGCGTGCCCCTGGTCAAATCTCCGTCTTTTGCAGCAATGGGGAGTCCTCAAACGTGGGTTTGCGACCTCTCCTGCCGACGCCCAGTGGTACGTCGTCCAAAACCGGCCCGGCGCGTGGTTTCCCGAGGACAGGTGGCTTTTTACCCAGGGAGAAGCGGCCTTCATCAAGTACCCGGGAAAAGGTCCTTCCTGTCCATGGGTCGGACGGGTCCCCATCGTCAAGGTGTTCCCGATTCGCGAGTACTTTCGGGCCTGTCGCGCCGTGTCTATGAACACGGAGGCATCGGATTAGGACTTCACTCGGTGCCACCGGGTCGTGCAAGTATGCGTTCGAGAAGGCCTAATCCATCTTTCGCCACGCCGTGAACGCCATTCCCCGCGGGTTTATCGAATGGAGAGGCGAACAGGCCCGGTGATCGGCTCATCTGACTTCGGCCATTTGCGACAGGAATTTCTCTTCCGTATATCGCATGATGAGTCGGGCACCGTCTTGCAGGGGAAACTGACGATCGACATTTCCTTCCACAAAGGCAACCTTGTTCATTCCATAAACGTCCGAGGTTGCCTCGTCCTGGCCAAGGACGTATCCCCCCGCCGAACGAATGGCGCGACAGCCGTTGGCCCCATCACGTCCCATACCCGTCATGATCACCCCGAGGACCCGCCGACCGAACACCTGTGCTGCGCTCGACATCATCACATCGACGGACGGCTTGTGACCGCTCACCGGCTCCCCGTCGAAAATGCGTATTTTCGCACAACCAGCCCGTCCCTGAACTGCCATGTGAAAACCGCCAGGGGCCACATAAGCGTGATTGGCCTTGATTAATTCTCCGGATTCGGCCTCCTTGACCGTGAGTCGGCTGACAGAGTTCAGTCGCCAGGCAAATGGTTTCGTAAACTGTGGCGGCATGTGTTGGACAATCAGAATTGGCGGCAACGGCGGCTTAAGCTCTCGAAACAGGCTGGTCAGCGCCGGTGGGCCGCCCGTTGAGATCCCAATTGCGATGCAGGCATTTGCTAACTCCGCGGAACCCTCAACAGCATCCAGTGGCGACTTGGCAACGGGTTGAGCCAGACGAATTGTCTCCGCCCGTTGTTTTCTGAGACGGACGATCCTTTTCACATCGCTGGTCGCCGCGAAACGAATCTTTCGAACTAATTCATGCCCAAAAACACTCGGTGCTTCCGACTTGTGGGCCGGTTTCGTGAGATAATCGATCGCCCCGCGCTCCAGTGCATCCAGCGTGATCGTCGCCCCTGCCTGCGTTAAGGAGCTCACCATAATGACGGCCATGGGCCGTTTCGCCAGGATTGCGTCTAAAGTGCTCAGTCCGTCCATCCCTGGCATTTCAATATCCAGGGTAACGACATCAGGTGATAGTTCGTCAACCAATCTCAGGGCATCTCGCCCGTTAGAAGCCATGCCGACAACCTTGATACCCGGCGCGGCGCCCAGGGCATCCTTAATCATCTGACGCATCACGATGGAATCATCAACGACAAGGACCCGAATGGCGCCTGGCATATACTACTTCCTCGAACTCCCAGGGTTGATTCTGATTTACCCCTTATCACGCACCGCAAGACACTCCCTGTGCCATCAAAAAGCCCCGGACATGGGTTCTCACGAGAAATATGGCATATTCTGGCAGACAATGCCGTCATCGTGGGTGACGAGAAGCTCCCATTTCGACTCAACAAGGTGGGATCATTTCGCCGGCGCCGCGAAATCGGCACGTTGCAAATAGTCGCTACAGACCGCACGTTTTCCCGACTCGGCCCAGCTTCTCACTCATGGCGAAAGAGCTTACGAATTGCCTCGATGATTTCCTGGTGTGCCCCCGTTTGTGAGTACTGTCGCAAGGATGACAGCGGCGGATGGAGGAGTTTGTTCACAAGTCGATCAAAGGCCAAACGGATTTCGGCTTGAACGTCCGGGTCCAGGTCGGAAAGTTTGTTGAACAAGCGGCGCAACTCTTGTTCTTTGACAGACTCCCAATCCTTTCGGAGTTGCTGAATCACGGGGCCAACGGTCCGACGCCTTAAATCGGCCATGAGGGCCGCGACCTCCTGCGACACAATCTCATCCGCCTGGGGTAACTCCCGGTCCCGCGCCTCGCGGTTTTTTCGGCACACATCCGCAAGATCTTCCAAACAATAAAGATAGACACCCGGCATTTCCGCGATCGAAGGCTCAAAGTCGCGTGGGACTGCTAAATCAAGGACAAAGAGCGGTCGCTCAACTCTTGCAGCGATCACCGAACCCAGCATATCGCGGGTCACAATCGGTTGTTCCGCCCCTGTGGTGCTCACAACCACATCCGCCTCGCGCAACACCAAAGGCAATTGCTCCCACGGACAAACATTCCCCTGCCATCGTTCTGCTAATTGCTGCGCTTTCTCCAGGTGCCGATTAACAACGACGATCCGTTTTGCGCCTTCCTGCCGCAAATACCGCAGTGTTTCCTCGCCCATTTTGCCTGCCCCAATAACAAGGACCAGCTTATCTTCAAACCGCTCAAAAACGGCCTTGGCAAAATCGCCGACGGCAATGCTTGGGATACTAACCCGTCGCTTCTGGATTCCCGTTTCCGAGGCCACCCGCCGTGCCGCCCGAAATGCCCCTTGAAAAACCAGATGCAACAGTGGCCCCACGACCCCCAACTCTGTTGCCGACTGATAAGCCTGCTTAACCTGGGAGAGAATTTGAGCTTCTCCAAGAACCATGCTTTCCAGGCCCGACGCCACCCGAAACAGGTGCTCAAGCGATTGGGGTGTGTAAAGGGCGAAACAGGTATGGGCAAAATCCTCTTCCGTGAGTCCGCGGCACTCGGCCAGAAAACCGATGACATCCGAAACCGGGGGAAGGGGCGAGATTTCACTGGCCAGATAGAACTCAACACGATTGCAGGTTGAAAGGATGACCACCTCCACCCAGGGAAAGCGATTCTCCCAGAGTCGAAGCGCTGCCCGAGCTTGCTCAGGGGAGAATGCCAGCTTTTCGCGAATGGCAAGGGCTGCGGTTTGATGACTGCAACCCACAACACAGATTTCCATGTCGGCCTTTCTCGTTGCAACCTCTCTTTTTACGTGCTTACTCAGGTATCGGGTTTAGCTCTTCATCCTCAACTCAGCGTTCGAGAACACCAACCAACTGGCGTCAGTATCCTGGCCAAAACGTCCCGCACTCAAATCGGTTTTCCTTAAAATCGACGCTAAACTGGCGTAATTCAAACCTCCGACGTGAAGTGCCGTCCTTGATTGCAGGGGCAATTCATGAATTGCCCCTGCCAATTGACATTAATGGAGATCCGAGTATCCAACCGCTTTTCTCGGGAAATTCTTGGTGTCATCGAACCGCTGCTATTCCACGAGAGCGCGCGTCCGAAAACGCTGGATGCTGGTAAAAAATCCGACGATTGTGAGGCGCCGTTTTTCACCCGCTGTGTGTCGATCGGACGTTCTCGGGATTGACCATGCTGAGTGGTCCCAAAGAGCGCCATCCCCAGAACCAAGAGCATGAAAACAAAACTGACCATCGTCAGATACACAACACGGCGTCCCTCCCGCAAAGGTCGATAAACGGAACCTACCAGGAGCGAACCGCCAAGCCAGAAAAAAAGAATCCACGTGGACACAACCACGGGGTCGTTCCAGGGAAGACTTTGTTGAACACCGCTGTGCTGCAAGACGTTCAACCAGATCCCGGAAAAAATACCGACTGCCAGCATGGCCTCAGCCCAAAGAAGCGTCTGTTTGATCACGTTTTGGAGCCACTCCAGACTGGGAAGGCGAAATCGTGAGCTGGCGATGGCCCGGCTTCTCAGCCGATAGACCTGCCCCAGGTACATGACCCCTGAAAGTAATGCCACGCAAACGGCCAAAATGGCCATCAGAATTGACAACCCGTGGATGAGCCCCCAGGTCCGCGAAGCCGCCCCCCGAGCGAATGGAACGGGATCGCCCCAAATTACACCCAGTAAAACGAGCAACAAGATAAAAGGCAGAAAAAAGGCACCAAACGGCGTCGCTGGTCGAACGAGCATCCACAACAGACAGACAAGACTCAACCCCCACGCGATTCCGTAATACCAATCCTGCCGAATCGAAAGAACGTGCGCTCCAAGTTCGACCTGCTCCTTAAACAGCACGATTCGATAGATCAACCAACCACTGTGTGCAATCAACCCCATCGCCAGAAGTCCAGCGCTCAACCGGCCTGAGATCTGCCAACCACGGGCGCGGCCCAACTCCAGAAGGAAGGCCAGGCCATAAGCACAGGCCATGATCATAACCAGTTCACTCATGCTGCATACCCTGTCATCAAGACTCAGGTCTCTTCAGAAGGGAGGGGAATCTTGTCGGACGTCGAACCATCATCCTGCGATTCCGTTGTATCGGTCCAGCCCCATTCCTTAAGCTTTTTCCGGAGTGTGTTGCGATTCAACCCCAATTGAGCCGCTGCCTTGATCTGGACATGATCACAACGTGCCAGCACCTGATGGATTAACTCCTTCTCCACACGTCCGACAACCTCCTGATACAACTGGGTATGATCGGCAGGAAATTGAGCGAGGGCGGCAGCAACCAGATCTCGCGCCAGTTTTTCCAGATCTTTCCGACGGTAACCCATGCGTGGCGATCGCCGGCCCAGCACAGCATCCGGGAGAAGATCACACGTCACCTCATCGCCAGGGGCCAGAATCACGGCTCGCTCCACGTAATTCTGCAACTCCCGCACATTGCCTGGCCAATCGTAGTTCTTGAGGGCCTCCATCGCTTTCGGGTCCACAAAGGGAACATACCGGCGGTTTTTCTCGTTGTAAATCCGCAGGAAATGTCCCACCAATTCCGGAATGTCCTCACGTCGTTCTCGTAACGGAGGCAAATAGACCGTCACCACATTGAGGCGGTAATAGAGGTCCTCCCGAAATCGGCCTTTCTCCACCTCTTCCAGCAGATCGCGGTTACTGGCAGCAATGACGCGGACATCGACATGCACCGTCCGAGTGTCACCCACCCGCTCAAACTCGTGCTGCTGGAGGACACGCAACAGTTTGACTTGTAACTTGAACGTTGTGGAGTCAATTTCGTCCAGGAATATCGTCCCGGTATGGGCCGCTTCAAAACGACCTGTGCGATTTTCCACCGCACCGGTAAAAGCACCTCGCACGTGCCCAAAAAGCTCGCTTTCCAGAAGCCCCTCCGGAAGTGCCCCACAGTTCACTCGGATGAAAGGACCGCTCCGCCGCGGACTCAACTGATGAATGGCTTTGGCGATCAACTCCTTGCCCGTACCCGTTTCTCCCAGGATCAAGACCGAGGCATCTGAATCAGCCACGCGACGCGTTAAACGATAGACCTCCCGCATGGCCGGGGAGGAGCCAATCAACTCCGGGATGGGAGGGGAATCGTCGGACGTCAACACGTTAAGCACCCTGTCCTGTTTGACGGCACGATTAGCCGAAGTCTGAATCCAAACGTTATTTTAGCGGCAAAGGCCCGAGTAGGAGAGACTTGCTTCGGCTTGGTTTGGCAAACGAGCGAGTCAAAGAACCCGTTTCAGCCCTGATGACCTGATGGCTTGCCACCTTGAAACCACCGTCCGACTGGGAGAGTCGCAATCACCCTTGCGACAAATGACCTCAGTTATTCGACTGAACTTCCACGGATCGTGTCTGTGCTGGAGCCTCGATGCAATCCAGGACAAGTCCCAGAATCTTTCGCACTTCTGCCGGCGCCTGCTCGCTCTGGTTGTAACGTTCGTACTGCTGAAGAATCTGTTGTGTCGTCAACTGGACCCCACGTTTCTCAACAGCCTTTCGGAAAGCTCCAAGAGCCTTCACCCGCACGGGAACAGTCCAATCACTGCGGCTAACGGCCTCGACAAGGGCGTACTGAGCCTTAGGCGTTGCCAACTCTCCCAGGATTTCCAGTGCGATTTCGCGCAACTGGGGGACATCCATCGCCGCCAGAGCAGCCGATTCAATCTCGAGTCGTGAAACGCCCTCGGGCGGATGCTCAACAAAGACCAGGAACCATGCCATGGCAGTTTTTGCCCATTCCAAACGCTGTTGGGCGGTGACTACTCGAGCCTCGGGAAGCATCTTCGCCCGAGAAATCAAACCGGCCAAATCCTGCGGGTCCGCGGGGACTGCAACGCTGAGAGTCGCCGGGATGCTCCGTGTCGTCGCATCAGCCATGGGTAACCAATCGGCGTCGGCATAGACCAGGATCGGCACCCGCGCCAATCTTGCTTCGGCACGCAGCCGCTGCAACGTCAAATTAAGGGGCGGTCGCTGGATGCTCGCCGAGATCAAAACAACCTCATAATCGGGCGATAACGGGCCTGCTTCGAGAAGTGCCCCTCCATCCGACACGATGTCCACCTGTCCATAGCCGATCGTCCTGAGGTAGGAAGCCAGTTGGCTGGCCCGGGCCAGAACAGGATCCGCCACCAGAGCCCGAGCCATCCCCTCCGAAGAAGCAAAATACACGAGTTCCTTCATGACCTGACTTGCCCCGCGGAATGTTCCCCCCGCCGAAAGCGTTAGCGCCGCATCTGTGGCGGCAAAGCGGACTTCAGGGTCTGGAGCCTGAAGGGCCCGGATCAGGGCGGGGACTTCCCGACCCAGCAATCCCGTTGCATCCCCCGACTCCTTCAACCAGCAAATGGCGGCCCATGCCCCGTGATACCACTCCCGCGTCAGACATTGGCCCAGCCATCGGCTAAGATCCTGTGCGTTAGGGTTCCATGGCCCCAAAACCTGCCCTATTTTCCCCGCTACAGTGCGGCTATCAGCCGTGGGTGCCTGAAGAGCATCTGGTTCTCCTTCCTGCCGCGACTCCACCCCCCATTCCACACGTTCCAAATAACCCACCCTTTCCAATTGGAGACACGCCGCCAAATCACGCAATTCTTGATCATCTGGCACCAATTGGGTAACCTTTTCGGCAAGATACGCTGCTCGTTCCCGCCGCCACATTTCGAACGAAACCTGCTTGGCAACCATCTGATTCGCGGCGGAATCCCACTGCAAAAGCGTCAGAACCTCCAATCCTAAAGGAACCGGCTGAGTGAAGATTGTTTCCACTTCTGTCCGCAAGACACGCGCAACCTCTCGTTGCGTGGGAAGAGGCCTACTTAGGTGTTCTAAGGCCTTTTTCGCCAGTTCACGTGTCTCTGCAGAGCCGTTCGCATCACATGCGAGAGCCAAAAGGAACGGAACACCGCGATTCACCTTCAAAGCCACCATCCCCCCGACAATGCCAGGCTTCTTGTCATCCGGAACGGTGAAAAGGAGCGAAATGAGGGCCTCGTCTGAATCTGGCCGGAATTGCCCCAGAACATAGTAAACCCGCGGCCAGGCGGCATACTTGGATGGATCGAGTAAGACCTCGCAAAGCGGCTTCACAACCACAGGTCCTGCCTTGATTAACGACTCGGCCAGATCGTACCAACGATCAGCCGGTGATTGGCACAAGTCGGTAACAAGCGTCGCCAAATAGGATGGATCGCTCCGCTGTCTTCGGACGGCGTCGAACACGGCAGTGGCCAGGTTTGCTCCCTCCGGAGCTAACTCAGGGCGGCTTGCGAAACGAAAAAAAGTCGCCGATCCGAATTCCTGGTTGAGAGACAAGAGCGTCACGTCATCCAGAGGACTTTTCAGAACCTGTTCCAGCATTTGCTTTGCCAGGTCCGGCCGATTCAGTCTAAGGAGGACATCGGCTGCCCGGACCCGTTCCCTCGGGGTCAAAGGATTGGCCGCCAGGACTGCTGCCACAGCGGGGTCCTCAGAAACCGGAACCTGAATCGTGTCCGAGGTCGTCGGGGACGGCGCCTTGCCACCTGCCTCACCACCCGCTGGCGGACCCTTGACCGGCTCGGCGGAGGAAAAACGAGCACATAGCAAAAGCAGACCCAATGCCGCGATAACCAACCTGGTATCTCGGACGGAATTCATGACCCGGTCCTCTGATGTAGGACGATAACAAAGATGCAGTATCAACTTTTCGGAAGCCGAGCGTGCACCGCTCCCGATGTCAATTTAACCTGGCCATTGTGAATAACCTAGCATACGAAGTTACCCGGGTAACCCCGAGATAATCCCCTAGTACCCCATGATAATTGGGGCATCAGGAATTGTCCCTCAAAAACAAAAATGGCCCCTATGTGGAGGGTTTCTTCCACCCAATGTTGGGGACCTACCCTTTGAGGGTCTGTGCCAAGCGTTGGCGCCACGCTTCGATTTGTTCGCGAACCTGCTCGGGAGCGGTCGAACCAAAACTACGGAAGGACTGAATAGCGTTTTCCACACCCAAAACGCCATACACATCGGCATCCAGGGTTGGATCGACCGAGCGGAACACGTCCAGCGGCAGGTCTGCCAGACGGCACTGCCGATCCATGGCTTCCCGGACAATTCGCCCAACCTGGGAATGAGCCGTCCGCTGCGGAGTCCCCCGAGAAATCAGATACTCCATCAGCGTGGTCGCATCTAGATGTCCCCGTTCCAGCTTCTCAGCGATTCGAGAACGATTCAACTGTGTCAATTCCACAAGGGGGATGGCCACTTCCAGACAGCCAACCACCGTATCATAAGCATCAAAGACGCCGGGTTTATCCTCCTGCAAATCGCGGTTGTAAGCCAGGGGAAGGCCCTTTAACAGCACAAATAACTGCTGCAGGTGACCAACCACACGGGCCGTCTTTCCCCGGATAAGCTCCAGAACGTCAGGATTGACCTTTTGAGGCATGATCGAAGAGCCAGTGCAAAATCCCTCCGGCAACTTAAGAAAACCAAATTCTTCGGTGGACCAGATGATCCACTCTTCGGCCCAGTGGCTCAGGTGGAGCGCCAGAAGCGCTAAATCGAATACAAACTCAACGGCAAAGTCGCGATCACTTGTGGCATCAATACTATTGGGGGACGGATGGTCGAATCCCAGGTCCCGAGCCGTCATGTGGCGATCAATTGGCAGGGTACTTCCGGCCAGAGCCGCCGAGCCGAGCGGACAAACATTGACCCGCTTGCGGCAATCGAGGAGTCGCTGACAATCGCGCTCAAACTTCTCGCAATAGGCCAGCCAGTAATGCGGCGCCAACACGGGCTGAGCACGCCGCAAATGTGTGTATCCAGGCAGGATGCAATCAAAGTCAGCATCGCAACGATTGACGAAGGCAGCCTGGAGTTTTCGGACGAGCGGCACGATCGTATCGATCGCATCGCGAACCCAAAGCCGAAAATCGGTGGCGACCTGGTCATTGCGACTGCGGGCCGTGTGCAATTTCCGCCCCAGGTCCCCAAGCCGTTCGATCAAGACCCGCTCGATGTGCATGTGGATATCTTCCCACCCGACGCGGAATTCGAATTTCCCGGCACGGATTTCCTCTCGAATCTCTTCCAGGGCTTTGACAATCTGATTCGCCTCATCGCGGGTCAATAACCCGATCGTCGCCAGCATTCGTGCATGGGCAATCGACCCCGCAATATCCTGCAGGTAAAGGCGATGGTCAAAGCTGATGCTCTCGGTGAACACCTCCACACGCTGGTCGGTTTCCACACGAAAAACGCCACCCCAGGGCTTTTCTGTCACAGGAGCACTCCTCAAATTTGCAAAGTGGCTCTCTCTTGCCTTGATCTTCCTGGCCAATCAATAGTCCGAAGGAAATCCTTATAACGACATACCGCCGCGGGTCTCAGCGATGATAGAAACGGCCTGGCCCCCAGCCACATGTCAACGGCCAATCTTCTTTTCTAGATCGTTCGAAATCGCTTTGTCAATCGGCTCAGCGTGCGTGAATCACTCCCCTGTGTCTTGCTGCATCTAGAAGAGATCTGGGACGAGATCAGACCACCCATTGGGCGAAGACGGTAGGGGCAATTCACGAATTGCCCCAACCAACGAGTCATGGATTCGCATTGTGGGCCGCGCTTCGTTCGACTGCCGTATGGAGCAAATCATTTCGGTCTGCGATATGCACATATATCTATGTCCTGATTAACTACCACTGCAGGGTGGGTTGCGAATAGCCAAGATTTCGGCATAACATGAGAAGATTTGCCAGTTGTAAGGCGGGGTTAGTGAGACGAGAGTGTCAAGCATTCTCACTGAAAAAGCATTGCTTGTAGGATATTGGGTTTGGAATGGAACGACCGTCTCTCGTCACCTTCGGTGAGAGGCCCCCCGGTAACCTCTCGAAGCCGTTCTAACCCAACGGTAGTCCGCATCAACGTTGTCATTTTAGGGAGACACTACGGACGTGCCACGTCGCAACGACATTCGCAAGATTCTGTTGATCGGATCAGGGCCAATTGTGATCGGTCAGGCCTGCGAATTTGATTACTCAGGTTCTCAGGCGTGCAAGGCCCTGCGTGAAGAAGGGTATGAAGTCATCCTCGTCAATTCCAATCCGGCCACCATCATGACAGACCCAGAAATGGCGGACCGGACCTACATTGAGCCTATTACGTGGGAATTCGTTGCAAAGATTATCGAAAAAGAACGGCCCGACGCTTTGCTTCCCACGCTTGGCGGCCAGACGGGGCTAAACGTGGCCATGGACCTCCATCGGCACGGTGTCCTTGAGCAATTCAAAGTGGAATTGATTGGCGCCAGTGCCGCAGCGATCGCCAAGGCCGAAGAGCGAGATCAGTTTCGCCTCGCTATGGAACGCATCGGCCTCGACGTTTGTCGGGGCCGAACCGTTCACAATTTGCAGGAAGCTCATGAGGTCCTTAAGGACATTGGTCTGCCGTGTGTTGTTCGACCAAGTTTTACCCTCGGAGGAACGGGGTCAAGTGTGGCCTACAATCGCGACCAGTTTGTCGATCTTGTGACTCGCGGATTGACCGCGTCGCCGATTCACGAAGTTCTTCTTGAAGAATCCGTGCTCGGCTGGAAAGAGTTCGAACTGGAGGTCATGCGTGATGCGGATGACAATGTCATCATCATCTGTTCGATTGAGAATCTTGATCCGATGGGTGTCCACACAGGAGATTCCATCACGGTCGCTCCCGTGCAAACCCTGACTGACAAAGAGTATCAGCGACTCCGTGATGCCGCCATCGCTGTGATCCGGGAAATCGGGGTCGATACAGGGGGATCGAACATTCAATTTGCGGTCCATCCCCAAACGGGGCGAACGGTTGTCATCGAGATGAATCCCCGCGTTAGCCGCTCCAGCGCCTTGGCTTCGAAGGCCACGGGTTTCCCGATCGCCAAGATTGCCGCCAAGTTGGCTGTGGGTTACCGCCTCCATGAGTTGGCCAACGACATCACGCGCAAAACCAAGGCATGCTTTGAGCCGACGATTGACTACGTCGTGACCAAGATCCCGCGATTCGCTTTCGAGAAATTTCCTGAAGCCGACCCAACACTCACCACCCAGATGAAGAGCGTGGGAGAGACCATGGCCATTGGCCGAACTTTCAAGGAGTCTCTGCAGAAAGCACTGCGGGGTCTTGAGGTTGGCTCCTTCGGCCTGGGATGTGATGGGAAAGACCTCTGGGGTACACCCCAGCAACCGAGCCTCGACGAGATTCGCTACAAACTCTCGCACCCCAATGCCCAGCGGATCTGGTACATCCGGTACGCTTTCAAAGCAGGAATGACCGTCGCAGAGGTCAACGAATTAACGGCCATCGATCCATGGTTTCTGGCGAACATCAAGGAAATCGTTGACCTCGAGGATGAATTGCGAACATATCGGGACATCACCGAAGTCAGCGATGCGAAGCTCAGACAGGCTAAGCGATACGGATTTTCCGATCGTCAGTTGGCCCACATCTGGACACGCGCAGAGATGGAAATCCGCGAGGAACGAAAGCGGCGTGGCATCGTCGCCACATTCAAGGCCGTTGATACCTGTGCTGCTGAGTTCGAAGCTTACACGCCGTACTACTACTCGACTTACGAAGACGAAGATGAGACTCCGCCGAAAAAGCCGGGCAAGAAACGGATCATGATCCTTGGCGGCGGACCGAACCGAATTGGGCAGGGTATTGAGTTCGATTACTGTTGTTGCCACGCCAGTTTCGCACTGCGAGAGCTGGGGATGGAAACCATCATGGTCAACTCCAATCCGGAGACAGTGAGCACCGATTATGACACGAGTGACATCTTGTTCTTTGAGCCTTTGACATGTGAGGATATTCTCAACATTCAGGATCGCGTCCAGGCTGACGGAGTCATTGTCCAATTTGGCGGTCAGACGCCTTTGAATCTGGCAAGAGCCTTGCAGGTGGCTGGGGTCCCTATCATCGGCACAAGCGTGGACACGATCGAAGACGCAGAAGACCGAGAGAAATTCGCGGAGGTTCTCCGGAGATTGAACCTCCGTCAGCCTCCTAACGCCACCGCGAGGACGCTTTCCGAGGCCCAACTCGCTGTTCAGCGAATCGGTTTCCCGGTTCTGGTGCGACCGAGTTTCGTCCTCGGGGGGCGTGCGATGGAAATTTGTTATGACATGAATCAATTTGAACAATTTGTCAAAGAGGCTTTTGACGCCTCGGAAGGCCAACCTGTTCTCATTGATCGCTTTCTCGAAGATGCCACGGAGGTCGATGTTGACGCTATCGCTGACGGTGAACTGGCGATTGTGGCCGGCATTATGGAACACATCGAGGAAGCCGGGATTCATTCCGGAGACTCCGCCTGCGCGATTCCACCTTACAGCCTTCCAGGCCCCGTCGTGGAGGAGATCCGACAGGCAACCTGCCTAATGGCAAAGGCTTTGCAGGTTAAAGGTCTTATGAATGTCCAGTACGCCGTCAAGAAGGAAGGCGGACGACCCGTGGTGTACGTGCTTGAGGTCAATCCTCGGGCAAGTCGGACAGTGCCCTTTGTATCGAAGGCCATCGGTTGGCCGTTGGCGAAATCCGCCTCCAAGGTGATGGTTGGGATATCCCTGCGTGAACAGGGCTGGACCAAAGCTCCAACTCCTAATCGTGTTTCGGTCAAGGAAGCCGTTTTGCCTTTCGCAAAGTTCTCTGGCGTTGACATTGTTCTCGGCCCAGAGATGAAATCCACCGGCGAGGTGATGGGCGTCAGCCGGTATTTCTCAATTGCCTACGCCAAGAGTCAAATTGCGGCCGGAACTGCACTTCCGCGGTCGGGTCGGATCTTCATCAGCGTAGCCGACCGAAACAAACATCAAATTGTTGAACTGGCCCGCCGTCTGCAACACCTTGGCTTCGATCTGGTGGCAAGCAAAGGGACTGCTGACCGCCTGGAACAGAATGGGATCTCGGTCACACGTGTCAAAAAAATCAAGGAGGGCCACCCCAACATCCTTGATTACATCGTTAATGGAGATATTCAATTGATCATCAACACACCCAGCGGAAAAGGGGCGCGAACTGATGAAGGTCGGATTCGAGCCTCAGCCATCGCCCAGGGAATCCCCTGCATCACAACGATTTCTGCCGCCGAAGCCGCCGTCAAGGCCATGGAAGCCATGGCACGAGACACCGACTTCGAAGTCGAGCCAGTGCAGGACCGCTTCCCCGAATACGGACGACCGCCCCAATTGTGAGTCTCAGAGGAATTTCTTTCTTGCCTATTTCACATATTTTTCCAAAACCAAGTCGGGTTACGGAATGGGCGATTACTACTGGACTGAGCGACTGACAATGAGTAAAAGATAGGTAACGGCGTGTCACCCCTGTCAAATGGGGTAGAAGGAATTGTCAGTCCGTCCGGATAGAGGGACCACGTTCGATGATTTGGCCGCGATTGCCGGTTGCATTGGCGCTTATTGGTACCTTTGTTTCCTCATCCTTATTGGCTCAAACTGTCGGCACACAGCAGAGGTTTCTGGAGGCCCTCAAGTCTCGCGGGTACTACGACACGGCGGTCGAGTATTTGGATCTGCTCGTTTCTGATCCCGCTTGTCCCGCAGAGCTGAAGGAAATCATCGATTACGAAGCCGGGGTCTCTTTGATCGGCGCGGCCCAAACGGCTCGCAATCCTCAAAAAAGAGATCAAGCCTTGAAGGACGCAATCGAACGATTGCGGAAATTCGTTCAGGAGCACCCCCAGCACGCGTTGGCTGATGCCGCCCGGGCCCAATTGGGACAGGGATTGGTCGAGCAAGCCAAAAGTCTGCTTCAGGGAATTGAGACGAAAACCCCTGAGGAAGCCAATCGCCTGCGCGGCGAGGCACGAAAATTGATTGAACAAGCCAAACAAGATTTTGATGTTTATGAGAAAAGTGCCTATGCCCGAGCAAAGCAGTTTCAGGGTAAGACTATTGATTCTCGCAACGAGCAATTGGTCAAAGAGCGAGAGCAAGCATACGCCGATTATCTGAAGGCTCGTATGTTCGCAATGGGGGCCACGTACCAACTGGCACAGACGTATGCAAAGGAAGAGAAACAGCGTTCCGATCTGTTGAAACAGGCCGCGAGTGACTACGAGAAATTCTACGAAAAGTATCGCGACCTGTCGGCTGGCTTTTTCGTCTCGTTTTTACCTAGGGTGTGTGTATGCAGGAGCTTGGGCAGGATGCCACGGCGATCGATATCTTCAAGGAAACCTTGACTGTCCCTGGGGATTCACCCGAGATTCAGCGATTGCGAACAGAAGCCTTGGCACGTTTGATACAAATTTACCGAAAACAGGGCAAACATCAGGATGTTGTTTCCGCCGCGGTGTCCTGGGAAGAATCTGTCCGCCCAGACGTCCGAAACACGGACTGGGGATTAGAGATTCTTTACCATGGCGCTCTGTCAGCAATGGAAGTGGCCAAAAGTGCGGAGCAGAGCAAGGATGGAAAAACAGCACAGCAACAGCGAGCGCTAGCCCAGCGGTTATTGAAGATGGTCGCCAGCGTACCTGGACAGTACCGGCTGGATGCACAAGCCAAGTTGGGCGAGCTGTCGGGGGAAGAGAAGACGATTGAGCAATCGCCTGTGGTTGACTTTGCCGATGGGAAGGCGCGGGGTGAGGCGGCCTGGGGACGTTTCCTCGGCGCTATGGCGCAGATTGAGAAGCAAGAGGGTGATGTCGCTCAAATACGACAGGAAGCAAACCGGGCCAGGGACCAGGCCATCAGTTTCTATCGAAAAGCCCTTGCTTTGTACAAGAGTGAGCCAATTGAAGAATTGAACCTGGTTCGGTATCAACTCATCTACCTGTTCTGGGATGCCGGCCTCCTCGAAAATTCTGCCATTCTGGGTGAATTTCTGGCCCGCAATTACCCACAAAATGCGGGTTCTCAAAAGGCGGTCGAAATAGCCGTGAAAGCGTACCGCAATCTCTTCGATCAGGCCCGAAAGAACGGCCAGGATGGCGCTTTTGAATTGGAAAAGATGAGGCAGTTGACCGAATATGCCCTCTCACAATGGGCTAATGAACGGGAGGCGAGTGAGTGTGTCCTCACGTTGCTGGAAAGCCTGCTCGATCTGAACTTAATGGATGACGCAAAACAGTTTTTGGAACGGATCCCGGCGGAGTCATCAGGGCGTGCTCGTGCTGAGCTGCGATTGGGACAGGTCCTGTGGATGCAGTATGCAAAATCAGCTGCCAGCCAGGATGCGCGGCCTAGTGATGAGGTTATCCAGAAGCTCTTGCAAGACGCCCGGCAATACCTGGAACAAGGGTTAGCCAGAGTCCGGAAGGCCAACACGGAAATTGACTACTTTGTCGAGTATTCCGTGCTGCTTTTGTGCCAGCTGTACGTGAACAATGGCGAGACGGATCAGGCCATCACGCTGTTGGAGGATTCCACACTTGGACCATTGACGCTGATCCGGCAGGGGCACGGGGCCGTAGCCAATACCAAATTCCGCGAAGAAGTCATGAAAGTTGCCCTTCGGGCCTATGTGGGCGGTCAGCAACTCGATAAGGCCTTTGAGATTCGAAGCCAGCTCGAGGAGTTGGTTGCCGGAAGTGGCGATGCAGACGCAACAAAACGGCTGACAGCCGTTTATGTTGGCCTTGGACGTCAATTGGAAGAGCAACTTGCTCGGCTCCGCGCCGAGGGAAAATCTGCAGAGATGGAAAAGGTCCTGGAGGGATTCACGAAGTTTCTGGAGGCGATTCAGGAACGGGCTGAGGGAGTCGATTTTCGCGCTCTCAATTGGGTCGCGGAGACATTTCTGGGACTTGCGAAGGGGTTGGATCCGGGTGGACCCCAGGTATCGGAGCAGGCGAAAGAATACTACACAAAAGCCTTGGCAACATATGTCCAGCTCATCAAACGGTGCGAAAGCGAAAAAGGTTTTGGGCCGGAAGACGCCCCCCTATTCTTGCGAGTGCGTTTGGCCACTGCTTTGAGAGGTCTCCGCTTGTTCGACAAAGCCATGGAGGCCGTTCTGGTCGTGATCGACAAACAGGGTAAGGAAAATCGCTTGGATGCCCAACTGGAAGCTGCCCAGATTTATCAAGAGTGGGCTGAACAGCCAGGAAAAGAACAATACTATGAATATGCCATCCGGGGAGGACATGAAAAGAACGGGCGTTATCTGATTTGGGGTTGGGGAGGGATTGCACGCCGTGTCGCAAATGACTACAAGCGCTTTGAGGAAGTATTCCACCAGGCGCGTTACAATCTGGCGTATTGCCGACTGAAACTGGCTCAAAAGGCAAGCGGGGCAAAAAGGGATCAGCTACTTAAGGACGCTGAGCTTGATATTCAAAGAACTTACCTTCTTTATCCCAGCCTCGGTGGCAAGGAATGGTACGCCAAGTATGATAAGCTGCTCCGAACGATCCAGCAGCTTCGAGGTGAAAAGAGTCCACAAGGATTAAAGGCGTTTGACAATCGACCTCGGCCAACCCCGGCCTCTTCAAAGTCGGGATGACGGTATTCAAGGGTGGCCTCGTTCGGTCAGGTCCGTGAAATAGACTGAGAAGGAGTTTTGGATGCGAGTTTTTTTGCGAGCCGTATTCCTTTCTGCCGTGTTCGGGGTTCCGACGTTAGCCGTCTTCGCAGCCGATGTGGTTCAGCAGGCAGGCCGGGGGGTGTCTGGTCGGATCACCCAGATGACAAAGACCGAGGTTGTTATCGAAACGACGAGTGGGGCCCAGACGATTCCCGTCAACCAGATTCAAAGCATCGCCTGGGATGGGGAACCAGCGACCCTCAAGAATATCAGGATGGCGATGCAGGTATCGCAATACGAAGATGTGATCTCGGCACTCGACCGCATCAAGATTGACTCGGTCACGCGGCCAGAGATTCGCCAGGATATCGAATTCTATCGTGCAGCCGCTACAGCTTATTTGGCTCTACGCGGAACAGGCTCGATTGATGATGCGGGAAAACTCGTGGCAAACTTTACCATCAATTACCCCGACAATTACCACTATTGGGAAGCCACAAGGTTGGTGGCGGATTTGTTAGTCGCGAAGGGAGCTGTCGATAAAGCTGTCGAATACTATGCCCCGTTGACGCAGGCCCCCTGGCCAGAGTTCAAGGCGCAGGCGGGCACGGCAGTTGGCTGGGCCTATTTGACGGCCGGCAAAGTTGACGAAGCCGAAAAGGCCTTTGATGGAGTCATTGCCCTACAGATCTCGGGGGACGATAGCCCCAAGGTTCTTGCCACCGTCGGAAAGGCCAGATGTCTTGTCCAGAAAGGCCAGACTGATCAAGCCATCCCATTGATCCAAGAGATCTTGAAACGGCCCGACCTCACAGAAAACGCCGAGGTCATGGGCCGAGCTTATGTCGCATTGGGGTTGGCCTACCGCAAGGCGGGTGACGCAAAACGGGCAATCATGGCCTTCTTGCACACGGATCTCATCTACTTCCGCCACAGCGGTTCACATATTGAGGCCCTTCAGAATCTGATCGAATTATGGCCTCAAGCGGGGCATCCCGAGCGCGCCGCCGAAGCTGCTGATATCCTGAAGAAACAATATGGTCGGGAGATCAGCACAAACACAAATTGAGTTTTGTTCCCTTTGCGTTGCTAAAGGTCGTTTCGATGGTGGGAGTGTTTTTGCCGGTTGTCGGCCATTTACCGCAACCAAAACATGAGATTAAACTGAAAAAGATACTGATAGATTTTTCCGGGAAAACAGTGATCACAACTCGCCCGGCCTGTTTGCCGGGTTTGATTTCTTTGGAACGTTGACAAAGACATCGTAATCGACAGTGTAACGGAGGTACCCATGCGGCAGGGTGTGTTTTCGACCTGGACGGGAGCGATCCTTGGTTCATGTGTGAGTCTGGTCCTTCTGCTTGGTATTGTCCCCCAAGTTCCGGGGTGGCTGCAAACGTCGGCCACGGCTGAAGAGGCAACTGCAACTGATGATCAATTACCTGAACCTGCTCCGGCGGCAGAGGCCCCCTCGGAAGGCCAAACAGCGGCCCCAGAGAAATCCGTCCTTGCCTGGTTCTTTGAATCTCTTGGTTGGACGTACACACTGGCCTTTTTGACAATCTCATTTTCATTCGTGGCGCTCCTGGTGATGAATCTCGTTGCCTGCCGGCGCGAGGCCGTTATGCCTCAGGCCTTGATCGACGGTTTCGAAACCCTTTTCAACGAGAAACGTTTTCAGGAGGCTTATGAGCTTGCGAAAAACGATGAGTCTTTCCTTGGCCAGGTGCTTTCCGCAGGGTTGGCGAAGCTTTCGGCCGGTTATCCCCAGGCGCTTGAGGCTATGCAGGAAGTCGGCGAAGAACAGGCCATGCGAATGGAACACCGGCTGAGTTACGTTGGCCTCATTGGTACGGTCAGCCCAATGGTTGGGCTTCTGGGGACCGTCGATGGGATGGTTCGATCGTTTAGCGTGATTGCCAATAGCACGACTACACCCAAGCCTTCTGAACTCGCCCGCGGTATTTCAACGGCATTGATCACGACACTGGTCGGTTTGTGCATCGCGATTCCGGCGGTGATTGTGTATGGGATCTTCAGGAACCGTATTGCCCGTTTGGTTCTCGAAGTGGGGATCGTCAGTGAGGGCTTGATGTCGCGATTCTCAAGTCTCGCGCCCAAGAAGTAACATGCTGAGTTGTTGGAGTGGTAGAGGTTAACGTTCACGTCACGGCGTGGTGATATTCAAGTTGCAGAGGTACGGACGATGCCCCGTCGAGCAGCTCGGCAGATCCCAGAAGCAGAAGGCGATATGACGCCGATGATTGATATGACGTTTCAGCTCATCGCTTTCTTCATGATTCTGATCAACTTCTCGGAGGGCGATCAGAACCAATTGATCCGTCTGCCCGCCAGTGAACTTGCCAAGCCGCCGGATACCGCGCCCGCCTGGCCGATTACGCTGCAAATGACGTCGAAGGGAACGGTCTTTTACGGCGTTGATGAATTGACGCTGGAAGGATTGCAACCCGTTCTGGAAATCGAAAAGGAACTCATTCGGCGTCGGGGGGGTGATTTTCGGAATACGACCATCATCATCCGGGCGGACCGTTTCGCCAAAACTGGGCGGGTTCAGGAGTTGATCCGCGTGTGCCAGACCGCCGGATTTGAGAAATTCACACTTCGGGCAAGACAGGAGAGTTCGTAACATGAAGTTTCGTGGCTCCGGTAAACACGTCGGGGGCAAGATCGAATTGATGATGACGCCGATGATCGACGTCGTCTTCCAGCTTCTGACGTTTTTCATCATGTCGTTCAAAATCGTTGCCCCGGAAGGTGATTTTTTCATTAAGATGCCGCTCGCAGCTCCGAGTGCGGGCGTTCCTTCCGATTTGCAGCTACCGCCCATTAAGGTTCGCATGACTGCTGGTCCTGGGGGCGAGCTTGCCGGACTTTACCTCTCGGAAAGACGCCTTGGAAATTTCAACGATCTGCGCGATCAGGTCAGAGCACTGGTTGGTGATAGTGGTGGTCCAGGAAGTGCTGGTGATGCCGAGGTCGAGCTGGATTGCGATTACGACCTTCGTTACGAGTACGTGATTCGGGCCATCACAGCTGTTTCAGGCTACGTGAGTCCTGATGGTCAGATTGTGCGGTTAGTGGAGAAGATTAAGTTCGCGCCACCACGGTCAGAAAGCGGGTGAGATTCTCCTATCGGGTCGAGAAGAGTGATTGAGCGACCCCCGGTCTTCGATGAAACAACGGGCCGTTTCAGTCAGGCACGCGGATGAAACCGTCGATGAATGGCTTTGAGGCGGGCGAAATCAACGTGAGTGTAGATTTGGGTCGTTGCAATCGACGCGTGTCCAAGCATCTCCTGGACGAGCCTTAAGTCCGCACCACCTGCTAGGAGGTGCGTTGCGAAACTGTGGCGCAATGTGTGCGGACTGATATCGCCCGGGAGTCCTTCTCGCAACGCATAGAACTTGAGGATCTCCCAGATCCTTTCTCGGCGGATTCGGCGGCCCCGATATGAGAGAAACGCCCAGGGTGGGTCCCCGCCGCTTTTTCTCGCAAGCTGGGGGCGTTCTTCAGCCATGTACTCTTGAAAGCGAACGACGGCGCGGTTCCCCAGAGGAACGACCCGTTGCTTGTTGCCCTTGCCACGGCACAGGCAGTACTGCTCGCTCAGGTGAACATCTTCCATTCGCAGGTTCGCGACTTCGCTGACCCGGCATCCGGTAGCGTAAAGAAACTCCAAAATGGCCCGGTTCCGTCGGTAACAGGGATCACGCGGCTTTGGGCTGTCGAGAAGGGCCTCAACCTGCTGAGGGGTCAGCACCTTGGGGATTCGCTCCCAAATCTGTGGACTGCCAAGCAACTCCGCCTGGTTTGAGGTTAAGGCGCCTTCCAGCTGCAAGTACCGCAAAAAAAGACGCAGAGAAACGACATGCCTGGCCAAAGAGCTGGGAGCCAACCCCCGTTCGTGGAGCCAGCCCACATAGTCGGACAAATCCTGGACGCTCAGACGTCCAACGTCACGTCCATTGAGCCACTCCAGAAAGCGACGTAGATCACGACGGTAGGCCGCGACGGTATTCTCTGAGAGATGGCATTCGGCCGACAAATAGTGCGCGAAACTATCTTCCCACGTGTTTGTTATCACAGTGGGCGTCGAGTGGTGAGGTTTAAGGCGACGTCGGGGGGGACTCATATGTTGCCAGATAGTATCTCAGGACTGACTCTCTACAAATAAGTTCGGCAACCATACGATCTAAGATCGAACTTACGTTGGAAAACACTCCCCACCTATCTGTTTGGCAAAGGCGGCATGGCCCATGAGGGGTGCCGCGGAGGAGAGAAAAAGCGTGCGGCCTTGGCATATGAGAGGGATTGTTCCAGCTGCCCGCAGACAATCAGGTCACACGTAGCAGCCTTCGTCCATTCCCAGATAGGTTTTCAATTCTTCAAACCGGCGTGCGTAATGTTCTGTCGAGGAATGGACGTGTTCAGCCTCGGTGATGAACCGGATTTGCTCGTTACTCGGGATCTTATGGCTTTTCAGAATCCTCTCAAATGCCCGCAAATCCGAACCGTAACAAATCAGAAGCTTGTGCTCGTCAAATTGCACTTCCAGAGGGATGTCAGCGTTTAACACGGCGATGCCAGTGCAGCCGTCGTTGAGAAGCACATCCTCAAACTCCCAGAGAATGCTCTTTAATACCGGCATGTCAATATGTTCGCGATAGAGATCATGGTGCCCCGGTCGATCGCGGTGATGGCTGGTTTCGAGAACAACATCAACCTCCTCACCCAGGGGCTCCAACAACTCCATGAAGGTCTCGAATAGTCGCTCCTTGGACACAGAAGCCATGAGCACTGGGATAACGGTTTGACCGTTTTCACTCCGATACACGTCGTGGCGGAACCCCTCACACGGTACAACTTGAAGGTCGTAAGAGGGTCGGACCGCGTCAGTCAGGGTGAAGTTTCCGTACTTGGCGATTCTCAGATGGGCTTCAAGCTCTTCTTCGCTGAGGTGCTCGAAGCTGCTTCGTGCCGGCGTCTGAGACCCTTCCCGCAACACACCGCCGATGAATTTTTTTAGGAAGCCCATCGCTGTATCAGACCCTTTTGTTGCTGTTGCCTTAACGGGACTTTCCCGGTCAATCGCTCAAAACCAATACAACTGTCAAATCCGTTATCTCGCTCTTTTCGGCGACGTTTCTATGCTTTCTCAATACCAACAACCGTTAGTCAAGGGTTAATTGTCCCCTGATGTAACCTAGGCCACATCTTGTGTTTCATATCCACCCCGATCCCTAATTTCTCGTGCCGCTGTCCCCGGTTATCCTGTAAAACCTGCATGACCGTCCAAACCACGCCGGACCTCCCGTGCAATTCCGTTCCTATCGAGGAGATTGACGACGTCCAGCAGTCATGACCAGGCACCCAGAGGAGCGGCGTCGAATCCCGCATCGTGTTCCCTATGAGAACTCTAGCACCAAAAACCGTTCCATGCCTTGTCGAAGAAGACACAAGACCATTCGACAAACGGCCAGTTGCGACGAATGCACAGCCCCCGAAAGAACTCGCGGCCAACGAAAGATCAACGGGTATTCGGTTTCTACTTACTGGTCAGACTGGTGCAAGCACAGGAAAAATAGGGCAATGCCAGGATTCTGACCCTTGACCGGCGCCGAGAGCAAACCGATATACTGAAGCAAATGCCAATCACGCACTGGAACCGGAGTAAGGTCTTGCTGTCTTCGTAACGCCGGATGAGAAGAAAACCCATGCCCGGTCAAGTCATGAATTCCCAGCCCAAAAATCGCACAGTTGATCAGCGAATTGCATGGGTGGTTGTTGTGGCCGTAGCCTTAGTCGGATGCTCAAGCAAGGGTGATACAAGCCAAGTTAAGGAATCCGAGAAAAGAACCACAGGTCACGTTGGGGACGGCTCATCTCAGACGGAGTCTCTTCCGGAGCTGTGGTACGTGAACTATGTGCTGGGGGAACGTGTCGGATACGAAAGACAATCCTTTGTGTGGATAACGCAAGAGGGGCACCGTCTTCGCAAAATCAGCGGCGAAAGCCGCTTACGGGTCAAGCGAGCCAACACTGTGGTTGAGATGATGGTCCGGCACACATGCTGGGAAACTCCCGAAGGACGTCCCATCCGATTTGAGGTCGAAACCGACCAGGGAGGAACGATCAACAGGACAAAAGGGGAGGTCCGCGAGGGACACGTGATGATGGAGGTTGAGGTGGCAGGACAAACTGTTAAGCGGACCCTCCCCTGCCCCGCTGATTGCCGGGGGTTCCTGGGACTTCAGGAATCATTATTTGAGAATCGGATGAATCCTGGCGAACAACGATCGCTGACAACTTTTTTGCCCGGACTGAACGATGTGGCCACGATTACCCTGAAGGCAGGCGAATGGGAGATGTTGCAACTTGGCGAGCGCAGGATCCGTTGTTTGGCCATTGGATTCACGATGAGCATCGGCAGTACGGGCACATTTCAGGGGCGGCTGTGGGTGAACGAGCAGGGTGTTATCGTGAAACAAGAGACCGACTCACCCCAAATGACGACGATCCTTGTCACCCGGGACGAGGCGTTAGAGGAGCCAGGTGATCCTGGTCTGGATCTGGTCCGCGATATTCGCATTACTGTCAAACAGCCGGCGTCGGACCTTGATCGTGCCGTGCAGGCTGTTTACAGGATGTCTTCGGACGGTGAAGACTTGTCGCAGTTGATCCCATCCGATAGCCATCAGACGGTTAAACCGGTTGGGCGCCACGTTGTGGAGCTTCACGTCCATCCGCCGTCATCGTCTTCTCAACCGTTGAATTGTGGAGAAGTCGCGGATTCTTCGACGACGGAATCAAGCGTTTGGATTCAGGCGAATGCCCCTGAGATTGTCCAGCTGGCTCAAACCGCGTCCTCGGGAGAATCAGATCCTCGAAATATTGTTCTGGCCCTCGCCAAGTTGGTGTATCGAACGGTGAAGAACAAAGGTTACGATCATGCGTTTCTTTCGGCGCTCGAGGTTGCGCAGCGCAAGGAAGGCGATTGTACGGAGCACGCTGTTCTCTTGGCAGCGTTAGCTCGTGCTCGCGGTCTTCCTGCCCGGGTTGCGGTTGGTCTAGTCCTTCAGGGAGATGCCTTCTACTACCACATGTGGACCGAGGTGTTCATTGACGGTTGCTGGGTTGGCTTCGATGCCACGCGGGAAAGATGCCTCGTGACCCCAGGATATATCAAGCTTGCTCAGGATTCCCTACAAGCAGCAGATGGCATGGGCGCGTTGCTGCCTGCCATGAAGCTCATGGGGCAACTCAGAATTGAGTTTGTCAGCGTCGAATGACAATTGTCGGTCATTGAGGTTGGGAATCAGGGGACTTACGCGTCAAGCGGGCAACGAGGATATCGCATCCTTTCTTCTATGAGGTTTTGATATGACGGCAAAAATCTATACAAGGTCCGGTGATGCCGGGGAAACGGGACTCCATCAAGGCCCGCGCGTCGGGAAAGACTGCCTCCGCATCGAGGTCTGTGGCACGATTGATGAATTGAACACCGTTGTCGGGTTAATTCGGGCTGCAGATCTTCCCCAAGGCGTCGATGCTATTTTGGCCGAGATTCAGAATCGCCTTTTCGAAATGGGGGCCGAAATTGCAACACCGGAGGCTGAGCGTCACGGGTGCCGTTTCATCACGGCGGAGCACGTCAAATGGCTCGAGAAAGAAATTGATCGAATGGATGAACAACTGGAGCCGCTCACCCATTTCATTTTGCCCGGTGGCACCCATGCAGCGGCGCTTGCGCATTTTGCCCGGGCCGTATGCCGCCGAGCGGAACGGCGTCTTGTCGCCTTGGTCAGGGAAGCCCTCGAACTTGGAACCCCGTTGTCTCCGACACTCCTGGCCTTCATGAATCGTCTCGGCGACTTGTTCTTCGTTTTGGGACGATGGCTCAATCAGAGCGCAGGGCAAAAGGAATCGGTTTGGCTGCCGCCATCAAAAAGAACCTCAGAGAACGCGACCGGATAGGCCCGCTGTTCAGAATATGGGCGTAGATGCCTAGTCTTTGGGCAGGCAGTGGTTTCAGGCTCATCCCCTGGGAATCTCTTCCGCTCTCAAAATCCTTAACCTGAGCTGCTCTCTTTCCCATCCGTTGTGTGTTCTTCCCATCTTTTTTCAGTAAGCGATTGCCGTCGATTGCGATTCGGCACGACGCTTGCTTTGCGTTCGTGAGGATGCTTTTGTCACCGGGAAAGAGACACTAAGAGGAAAGGGAGTCTATGTTGCGAAAACTCGTGTTATTGGCCGCACTGGGAATGGCAGTTTTTTGGTTAAACATTCCGGCTGTGTCTAGAGCTGCCGATGTGAGTGATCAAAAATTTGCTGAAATGTCCCTGGAGGAAAAGCTGGACCTTGTTGCCCAATCGGCAATTGCGATTGACAGTGAGGGCAGAGTCTCTTCCGCAAGTCTCCTCAGCGATGTGGATACACTGTGGATTTGCGTGGCAGCCTTCCTGGTATTCTGGATGCAAGCAGGGTTCGCCTGCGTCGAGATTGGTTTCACACGTGCCAAGAATGCCGCCAACATCTTGATGAAAAACGTGCTCGACTTTTGCGTCGGCAGTTTACTCTTTTGGGCCGTCGGATTCGGATTAATGTTCGGGGTCAGCCACGGCTTTCTGGGAACGACTGACTTTTTCTTTTCGGGTGCAACCAACAAAGATTGGGCCTTTCTCATTTTTCAGACGGTTTTCTGCGCCACAGCGGCTACCATCGTCAGTGGGGCAGTTGCCGAACGAATTGAGTTCCATGCCTACCTGATTTACTCTGCCGTGATCAGTTTGGCCATCTACCCCATCTTTGGCAGCTGGGCGTGGGGAGGCCTGTATCACGGAGGAGGTTGGTTGGAAAAAATGGGGTTCCACGATTTTGCGGGATCAACAGTGGTCCATTCCATCGGCGGTTGGGCGGCCCTGGCGGGCGCTATCATGCTGGGACCTCGTCTGGGGAAATATCGAGACGGAAAGATCGTTCCGATTCCTGGGCACAATATACCACTGGCTGGTTTAGGGGTGTTCATTCTGTGGTTGGGATGGTTCGGTTTCAATCCGGGGAGTACGACGGCCGTAGGGGGAGGTGATTTCGCGTTCATCGCCGTCACAACGAACATGGCGGCTGCGGCCGGGGCAATTGGGGCACTGGTGGTATCTTGGGTCTGGTTTAAGAAACCGGATCCCTCGTTTGTCCTTAATGGCGTGCTTGCGGGGCTTGTGGCGATTACCGCGGGTTGCGATGTGATTTCGGTACCCTTTTCGCTTTTGGTTGGGTTGATCGCCGGCTGTCTCGTTGTGATTGTCGCGGTGAGCATCGACCGTTTGAGAATTGACGATCCTGTTGGGGCCGTGTCCGTGCACGCGATCTGCGGCACCTGGGGGACCCTGGCGGTCGGACTTTTTGCCATGGACGGCGGGCTTGTGACGACCGGAAGCGGGCGTCAGCTCCTTGTCCAGGGTGTAGGTGTTCTTTCGGCGTTTGTTTGGTCCTTCGGTCTCGCTCTGTTGCTTTTCTATATCATCAAGATTACGGTGGGACTTCGGGTCAAACCCGAAACTGAAATGGCTGGTCTCGATATCAGTGAACATGGGATTCTCGCATATCCCGAAGCCTTTGTTGTTGACACAGGAATGCCCATGGGCAGTTCGGTGGCTCTGCCTCGGCAGCATAATAGATGATAGTGGCGATCATTGGTTACAGTCTCAGAAGATTCGTGAGGTAACCGGGTTATGAAAAAGGTTGAAGCGATTGTCAGGCATTTCAAATTGGAAGATATTAAGGCGGCCCTCATGCATATGGGCGTCCAGGGCATGACGGTGACCGAGGTCCGTGGATTTGGCCGTCAAAAAGGTCACACGGAAATCTATCGGGGCACGGAATACAGTGTGGATCTGATTCCAAAAGTGAAAATCGAGGTCGTCGTGCCCGACAGCGACTTGGAACAGGTGATCAATGCCATCATCGAAACCGCCCAAACAGGACAGGTTGGGGATGGCAAGATTTTCGTGAGCGATGTGTCGCATGCCATCCGAATTCGAACGCGCGAAACCGATGATTCAGCACTCAGATGAATATCTTCGGTTCGAGAAATAGCGGCCCTCCCAGCCATGCACGAGATGCGTTGACGCCTCACGTGAGGGAGTTTCGTGATCGGCTCTGGCAAACGAGCCAGATGGCCGCCACGTCGGATTACACGCCAGGGAACGGCTTTCGTGTTGCCAACTCACTATGTCGCGTCCGCGATGATGTCTTGCACGAGCTATGGAAGGTCCAGTTCACGGCAGGACATGACCGCGCTCTGTTGGAGGAGCCAAATTTCTACGCTGTCGTTGCCCTGGGGGGCTACGGGCGAGGAACTGTATCGCTTTACTCTGATGTGGATCTGTTGGTCTTAACGACCAAGACAGAGCCTGCATGGTGGAAACGGCTGATCGCATCTTACTTTCGAGATATTTATGATCTCGGACTCAAGCTGGGGTTTCTCCAGTTGCGTCCGCGCAGTGCCCTGCGGATGGTTCTGGAAGATCCACATTTTTGCACAGCCGTCTTATCCGCCCGTTTCTTATGGGGGTGTCGCGGCGTTTTTGATTCCTTTGAGGAATCCCTCCGGGATCGATTGCGACGTCATCTTAAGGCCGTGTTTTTTGCCATCGAGGGTGCCCGACGCGAAGAGCGCGAACGTTTCGGGAAAACCGTCTTCTTATTGCAGCCGAATATCAAGCGATCGCCTGGTGGCCTTCGTGATATTCAATTCATCGATTGGATGAAACTGCTCTGGGAGCTGGGAAAGCCGACTCTAATTTTTCCGGTTGATGAGTTGTTGCCCTGTGAAGAAAGTGATGCAATCCGCGACACCGAAGACTTCCTCCTGCAGATCCGTCATAGTCTGCACTGTTCAGCCAACAGGGCGGAGGATGTTTTTTCACGCCCTGATCAATGGCGATTAGCGGAAGCGTGGAAATATGGACCAACGGCTGGACTGCTTCCCGTTGAGGTGCTCATGCGGGAGTATTTTCGTCGCACCGAACAAATTGTCGCCGGGGCGACGAGACTGTCGCAGGCACTGGAGCGGCAATTGATACGGTCGAGAAAGACTTCGCGACGTCCAAAGGATCGCTGGCTTGTCGATGTGCGGGGACGCCTGTGGTTAACGGAGGCTGGGCAAGACGTTCTCAGTCGTGGCTGGGAAGGATTATTCGACCTTTTGGAGACATGCCAAAAGCTGGATTTTCCACTGGATGCCAGTGTCTGGATCGAAATTTGGAAGCGAAAAAGCCTCTTTGCCTCTTCACCGGCACTTGAGGTCCGGCGGCGATTCCTACAACTCTTGCAGGCTCCCCGACAAACAGCAAACCTGATGCGGGGGCTTCATCAAGTCCAGTTGTTGGAACAGTTTCTGCCGGATATGGAGCATGCTCGAGGCCTCTTGCAGTTCAATCAGTACCACAAGTACACGGTCGATGAGCATTGTCTCAATGCTATGGAATCCGCCATGTTGCTCAATGACCAGCCAGGTTTATTGGGCGAAACGTACCGAAAAATCACCGACAAGAGAATCCTTCATCTGGCCATCCTTCTTCACGATCTTGGAAAAGGCCTTACCATTGACCACAGTGAGGCCGGACGATTGATCGCACAACGAACGGCTCAACACTTGGCTCTTGAACCGGATGACGCAGAGTTGCTCGAGTTTCTTGTGGCCAATCATCTGCGAATGAATCACCTGGCCCTGCGGCGGGATATCAACGACGAACAGCTCGTCGTCCAATTTGCCGCTGAAATCGGATCCCCCGATGTCCTTCGCATGATGTATATTTTGACGGTTGCGGACCTGATGGCGGTTTCTCCAGATAACTGGACAGCATGGAAGGCGGATCTGCTGGCCGAGCTTTATCAACGGACGATGCGATATCTTTCCGACTCGGGCGACGTGATGCTCACGGAGCTGGATGTTCAAAGTCGGCGAAAGGCCGTTGCAGATGCCCTGGGACATGATGTGGGTCGGCCTTTTTATTCGCGGCACATACGGGACTTGCCTGTTGGTTACCTGCTGGCCACGGATGTCGATACCATTGTTCGTGATTTGCGTTGGTTGGCTTCGCTGGGCGATTGCCCCGTGGATGTTCGTGTGGAATACCGGCCATCGAACGAAACACTTAGCCTGACCATTGCGACTCGCGAGGATGTTGTGGAAGGGATTTTTCACAGACTCACTGGAGCAATCACAAGCCGTGGTCTGGAGATTCTTGCTGCTCAGATTTACACCCTGGCCGATGGGTTAATCATCGACCGGTACATGGTCCGTGATCCGTATTTCGTTGGGGAACCTCCCTTAGATCGAGTTCAGGATATTCGCTCGGCGATCGTTTCGGCATTGACTGACAAGAGTTTTCACCCCGTTTTTCCAAAGATTTGGGAGATGTCGGCCAGATCACGATCGCAGGTCCCTCAGGCTCGAGTCCGTGTTCAGATTGATAACGCGAGTCATTCTGACTTTACGTTGATCGAGGTCTTTGCGAATGATCGCCCGGGACTTCTGTACGCAATCAGTCGTGAGCTTTTCGAGGCCGGGTGTTCGATCTGGCGGGCAAAAATTGGCACATTCCTCGATCAGGTGGTCGATGTTTTCTATGTGACGAATCACGAAGGACAAAAACTGGTTGATTCCGATTATTTGCAAAGACTGCGTCGAAATCTTCTTCGGGTGGTACAATCAGACGCGATGACCGGATGAGGAACACCCTGGACGTACAAACTCAACCTGTTCACGATTTGTTGTGCTGTTCCGGCTGGCAGGAATCGAATCGCGACTTAAAACGACACCCCACTAGGACCAGTCGCTGGGGCTCCCCGAGGTCCAGCCTCTCTTCCTCGGCAAGTTCACTAAGCACTTCCTCAGGAACGACATCCCCACTCGGGTAGAGATAGACATAAGCCCAATGGGCGACCTCGGCTTCTAAGTAAACCTTGCGCTGAGGACAACTCAATTCCACAATCAGGCGACGAAAACCGGGAGGTTCTTCGACGAAGAATGCGATGCCGTTCTTGTTGAGATCAAAGCAGCGAACAGAAATGAAATCCTGATCCCCTGGTCTCTTGTCCACCCAGGGCGCGATACGTTGCCATGTATCAAACGGCAATCGGGGGCGAATTCGTCGCTCACGAAGCGGACTTCGCTGGGAATTCGACAGAATTTGGTGAACCAGTTCGTAAAATCCCGCGTCAATGAAGGGATCCGATCCGTTCATAGTTGCTCGCACGGTTTCTTAAGATGCCGGACGGAAATCGGTTCTGGTAACATTCATTCGTAAGGAGAATACGTAAGTATGGGTATGGAGCCTTCGAATCGCATCTTGATCAACGTCTCAATTCTATCTTAGGATAAACTGTTTGGACCACATATTCGGCTTCGGAACCGTCAGAATCGATTCAATCGGCATGAAAGGCGTCTTGTCCTGACGTAAAGGCCCATTTTAGATGCACGTAACAAAGAAAACACCTGATGAACGGGGGCGATTCGGCCGATTTGGCGGACGATTTGTCCCTGAAACCTTGATGTTTGCTCTCGATCAACTGACAGAAGAATACGAAAAGGCCATTGCTGATCCGGCCTTTTGCCAGCAGCTCGAGGACCTTTATCGCCATTATGTTGGGCGTCCCTCCCCACTGTATTTTGCAGAGCGACTCTCGAAACTCTGCGGAGGTGCCCAAATCTACCTGAAAAGGGAGGACCTCAATCATACGGGTGCGCATAAGATCAATAATGCCCTGGGGCAGGCCCTCCTCACAATTCGAATGAAGAAGCGTCGTGTGATTGCAGAGACAGGTGCAGGACAGCATGGGGTGGCCACAGCGACGGCGTGCGCGCGATTTGGATTGGAATGTGTCGTGTACATGGGTGAGGAGGATATCCGCCGACAACGCCCTAACGTGTTTAGCATGCGATTACTCGGCGCCCAGGTGGTTCCCGTCACAAGTGGCTCAAAAACCCTTCGCGACGCGATTAACGAAGCCCTCCGTGACTGGATGAGTTCTGTCGAAACCACGCACTATTGCCTTGGCTCGGTGACAGGGCCTCATCCGTTTCCTCGGATTGTGCGTGATTTTCAATCAATCATCGGACGTGAAACTCGTAAGCAGTGCCTCGATCAAATCGGGCGGTTGCCAGACTGGGTTGTCGCCTGTGTCGGTGGAGGGAGTAATGCCGCGGGAATGTTTTATCCATTTATCGAGGATGATGTTGCTCTCCTAGGCGTGGAGGCCGGCGGCCGCTCGCCACAGCTGGGAGACCACGCCGCAACACTCTGTTTTGGGCAACCGGGTGTTCTTCACGGGACTTTTTCCTATATCCTGCAGGACGAAGACGGACAGACGGCGAACGTCCATTCGATCTCTGCCGGACTCGACTACCCCGGCGTCGGGCCTGAACACAGCTACTGGAAAGAGACCGGGCGGGTCACCTATACCAGTGTCACTGATCAACAAGCCCTTGATGCGTTTCAGACGCTGGCACGCTGGGAGGGGATCCTACCGGCCCTGGAAAGCGCTCATGCCCTTGCCAAAGCTATGGAACTCGCACGATCATTGCCATCTGATAAGGTCGTGGTCGTTTGTCTTTCCGGGCGGGGTGATAAAGATACGCAAGAGGTTGCTCGTCTCCTTGGGCAACAATTTGCATGAATGGTTTCAAAGTGAAAAAAAGAGCGAATTGTCTCGATGTTTTGAAAAAAACAGGATTCTATGTCACGCATCAGTGAAGTTTTTGACGCTTTACGCAATCAAGGCAAGCGGGCGTTCATGCCATTCATCACGGCTGGCGACCCCGATTTGAAATTTACCTCCCGGCTTATGCAGGCCTTGGCAGAGGAAGGAAGCTCGTTCCTGGAGATCGGGTTCCCATACAGCGATCCCATCGCCGATGGTCCTGTTATTCAGGCCTCGTACACACGTGCACTCACATCTGGCATTCGAGTTAACGACATTTTCGCCATGTTCTCCCGAACGCTTCCTGGCCTTCCCATCCCAGTCGTGGCCATGGTGAGTTGCGCCATTGTCCTCCGACACGGGTTGGCAGCGTTCGTCAACCAGGCCAGGGATTGCGGACTGGCAGGGTTGATTGTCCCAGACCTCCCGATTGAAGAATGTGCAGAGCTGCGCGAACGATGCTTGACCAGCGGCCTCGATTTGATCCAGCTTGTGACGCCCACGACGCCTCGAGAGCGAGCCCTTGCCATCGTTCAAAAGAGTACGGGTTTTCTCTATTATGTTTCTGTGGCCGGAATCACCGGAGAGCGTAAGGAACTCCCACAGAGCGTTGTTGAAAACGTGACGTGGTTGCGGCAACAGACCTCCTTGCCCATTTGTGTTGGTTTTGGGATCAGTCGTCCGGAACACGTCCGGATGATTGCCCCGGTGGCTGATGGAGTCATTGTTGGTTCCGCATTTGTCCGTCGAATTGCCGAGGTCCCGGAAAAAGGCCCTGATGTTGTCATCGAGGAGATTCGACAGTTCGCGCGATTGCTTCTTGAGTCGCTTGCGAACGAGCCGTAACGGTCGTGATTGACAAGCCCCCTCTCGTCTGTAGAACGGGAGGGGGCTTTCCCAGGAAAGATTCCTCTTTGACTGATGCTTCCGCGGGCGCGAGACAGTGGTTCAGAATTTCCGGGGTCTGATTCTGGCCTGGACGCGGAGCGGCAACCCCTGGATTCGCAAGAATCCTTCGGCATCGCTCTGATTGTAATCGCCGCCGCCTTCCATCGTGGCGATGCCCTCATCATATAAACTGTTGGAACTTGACCGCCGGTCGACAATCATGTTGCCTTTGTACAGGACCAGAGTCACCTCTCCCGTAACTGGCTTCTGAATCTCCCGAATCATTGCCAAGAAAGCATCCATCTTGGCCGAATACCAGAATCCGTAGTACACCAATTCAGCGACCTCGGGAGCCAATCGATCACGAAGGTGCATCACATCCCGATCCAGCGTAAGCTGTTCGATCTGCCGATGGGCGAAGTAAAGCAGTGTCATCCCCGGGGCCTCGTACACCCCACGGCTCTTCATCCCGACAAAGCGGTTTTCTACCATGTCCACAAGGCCAATCCCGTGACGTCCCCCAATCTTATTCAGTCGGCTGACGATCCCGTAGGCCGAAAGCCTCTCGCCATTAACACTGACGGGAATACCCGACTCGAAGCCGATCGTGACCTTTTCGGCCTGGTCGGGCGCTTTTTGTGGTGGCACCGTCATTCCGAATTCCACCAACTCGACTCCATTGACGGAAAGATCTTCGAGGCGGCCAGCCTCGTAGCTGATGTGGAGACAATTCTCGTCCGAACTGTAAGGCTTTGAGGCGGTGGCTTTGACTGGGATGTTGCGTTCCTGACAGTACGCGATCATCTCCTTCCGTCCCGGAAACCGTTGTCGGAACTCAGCTAATCGCCAGGGAGCTAGAACACGGATTCCTGGTTGCAGTGACTCGGCTGCCAGCTGAAAACGACACTGATCATTTCCTTTTCCGGTGGCGCCGTGCACGAACAGATCACACCCTTGATCGCGGGCAACCTGAAGACATACCTTGCTGATGAGAGGTCGCGCAATCGACGTCCCCATCAGGTAGAGGTCTTCATACCGGGCTTGCCACTGCAAAACGGGGAAGGCAAAATCACGACAAAGTTCTTCCTGAGCGTCGATGATCTGTGCCGACTTAGCTCCAATCTTTCGTGCTTTTGTAAGAATCGCTTCTCGATCCTCACAGGGCTGTCCCAGGTCCACGTAAACGGCATGAACCTCGTGCCCCTGCTCCACCAGCCAACTGAGAATGACGGACGTATCAAGCCCACCCGAATAGGCCAAAACGCATTTCGCCATGATTGTGACTCCCTGAGAGTACTATATCGTCACTTCGATTCGCATACCGCCCAGGAGCGTTGAGCTTAACTGTTCCCAGTAGGTGACAAACCATGAATTTTAGCCACTTGTGTTTCATTACCCAAGACACTGTTTACTGAACTCTGGGAATCAGGCACGAGATATACCCTTTTATGCGTCCCCATTGAAAAAAGTCCCGGTGTGACATACATTTTTATTGGACGGACGGTTGCGGCTCTGCCGACACGACCGTTCGTTGTTGTCCAAATCCGGAGGGTATGCGAATTGGTGAGCAGCCTGACTCGAAATCAGGTGCCCCGAAAGGGGTTGCGGGTTCGAGTCCCGTGCCCTCCGCTTGGTGAATCATCGCTGTCCTGGGCGAGGAAATTGCCGTTTGGCAGTGTTTTCGTTTTTGCGGCGATCGACACACAACTATCGGGTAAGGTCGTCGTTCTTCTCCTGGACTGAACGCAAAGAGGCCTCAGAAAGGTCAAAGCCCCATCTGAGGCCTTCGTCGTTCTGAGATAGTCACAACCCGATGATCAAACCGGAGCGACTATCTTGAGCCATTACCGTCACTGGAACGATGTCGTCCAAAGGCGATCGCTTACGCAGCACTCTTGCTGCAACAGGAAGTCGCCTGAGTCGAGCCTGCCGAGCACGAACAACCGTCGCACGTGCATGGTCCGCCCTGGGCACACTCGCAATTGGGACAAGTACAGGTTCCACCTGCCGCACACTCGCAGCCTGGACAGGTGCACTTGTCGGCACAGCATCGCGAGGCCTGGCCTTTGGCAGCGCAACACGAATTCGCTTCGCAACACGGGCAGTCACATTCACACGGGCCGCCCGACTCGCAGCAACACTTCTCGGGTGTGCAATGGTCGCACGTGCAATTGGGGCAACCACAGGCATTGGCCTTCTTGGTCTGATTCCCTGATTGAGCACTTCCGAAAGCAATCCATCCGGCTAACCCTAGCAGCGCTACTGCAGAGAAAGAGGTGATGAAAAATCGTCGGTTCATGTTCAAATCTCCTATTCAATTTCAAAACTTGAATGGAAACACATCAAAAACAAATGTGTAACACCACGATACCTTGAAATTGAGATGCCACGTCGTGGTTCGCACTCTCATTTGATCGCAATTTGATCCCGAGAACCACGTCGGTTGATTATTTCAACCAGCGGCAGAGAGCTGCCAGCGACAAGGCAGAGACACCATTTTTTGACGGGAAATCACGATCGGGTCGATTCTTGACCATCCCCTCTTGCCCCTCTTGCCAGGTAACGGTGCTCACATGGAGGGCAATATCTCCCTGGGAAGTAGGTGAGACCGATGAGACCAACGTCTTCGACTTGGCGCAGAGACAAACGGGACCGCAACAATCAGGACTCTTGTCTGAAGCGGCCGCCTTAAGGGGATGTTCTCCACAGCACGTGGCCTCGGATTCCGACTCGATAGGCGCCACTGAGCCAAATGATTGCTCGGCGCAACATCCACCTTGTCGGCAAGTACAATGGTGCACGTAGCCTACAAGCCAAATCAAGGTTGCCAAAAAAGCCAGATTGGTCGCCGATCTATTGGCCATCGAATTGACCTACCGTTTCGAGTTGCGCCGCTCGCTGTTACCCGAAAAAATTATATCAATTGTGTCTGTGATAAACAACAGAGCATTTGGTTTGAGATGTGAAGCGAACGGGATGTTCCGGAAAAGAATTAGCAGAGAGAACACGGACTAAAATGACCGCAGGCGCGGAAATCACGGTGTCAGGATCTCAGATTTCTGGTTTTCCGGTTCGCGGGACTTGATCGCAGAAGCGTTTTGATCCCCAGGACGGGGTACAGAAGCTACAACGGGAAGAGGGTCATAAAGCGGCATGTGTCGGTAATAAACCTCGAGCGTGCAAACAGCCAGCGACGTGGTGTAGATTCGGCCCCCCTGTGCCCCGTAGCGCTCCACAGGGTCCCAACTCCCCGCCAAGGACCCTGTTTTTCGTTGAGTTGGAAGAAGGGTGGCTTTCATGGCGTCGTTCCACTTTTCCCAAAACGTTCCTCCCATATTCCGCATGACTTGCGTAGCGTAATAGATGTAATAAAACCACGGTTGAGAGGAATCGAGCTTCTTGGCTGAGGGAAGATTCTCCAACAAATAGTAGGCCCCGGCCTTCATGCCACGATGCTCCCTTGGCCAGCCCAAATACTGACGACACAGGAGGGCTTCGGCGGTCATGGTGGGGGTGGCTGCGTTTCCCGGAAGATAACCGTAACGCCCCCCGTATTGGTCGGTCTGGGCGCTGTCAAGATAGTTCATGGCCTTGTAAAAAGCATTGTTCGGAACGCTGAGATACGCCATCTTGCCGCTGCGGAGGGCCATCAATTGCCATCCCAAAACGCTTGTATCACCTTGTTGCCCCGGTTCATATCGCCATCCGCCCTCGGGATGCTGGGCGCGGACGATGAAATCGAGGGCCTTCTGCGCAGGTTCCCGCAGTTGGATGTCCCGTGTCATGGCGTAAGCTTCGCACAGCACGATGGCGGCCTGCCCATGGGCGTACATATCCCCGATGCCGTTTCCTCGGAGATCGCCGTCGGGTTTTTGTTGCTGGACCAACCAACTCAGGCCTTTAAAAACAACTTGGCGGTAATCGCCGCTGAGGTGTGTTTGCCCTGCTCCAAGGAATGGCAAGAGTGCCAGGGCTGTTCCGGCTACGTCTGCTTGGTGGCCCAGGCCGTCTTCGTCACCGGACGCACCCGGTGCGAGATGAAAGGCATGGAGGGACCAACTCCCATCTGCATTTTGGTGTCTCGCCAACCAACGAAGACCTCGCGACACGGCGGCCTCGGTTTCGTTCGTTCCGCCCCCCTCTGCTAAAAGGCGTGCTCGCACCGATGGGTCTCGGCCCGCAAACATGGTTCCTGCGGGTAATGGCGGAGCGAGCGTCAACGCCTCTTGAGCGAAGGCTCCCACGGGCAGCGACGGCTTGATCGACTCACCCACCTCTTTCGGAATCAGATCGGTGAAGATTCCCGGGCTTTCTAGAGGCGTTGTTTCCGCGTCAATAACCAGCCCAGCTTCTTCAAACTCCAAAGGAGTCTCCATCCTTTCCGACAACGTACCTTCCTCACCTGGGGCATCTCGGTAGTTGATCGATGTTGAAAGGGTGATTGATGGCGGCGGAAGACGGCCAGGAGCCGTCAGCATACCTAAAAGCAGCATCAGGACAAGGTGAAAAACAAAGCTGACGAGCCATGCGGGGGAGTCTTCCCATAGAACTGTTTGCCACCTTCGATGGCGACGCGGGGCAGATTCCTGGCGGAGGACTTCACGGCGGTCTAGGGCAGGTGATTGTGGAACGGAAGGAGTCGAAACCTCAAACGCCCAGCGGCGATTCGGCAACTGCTGTTCCGGGGCCGTTTGTCGGGCGGGTCTTCCCGGCACAAAATCGCCGACACGAGGCGCGATTGCGGCAGCGGCCTCCGCGGCACGCTTTGCCATTTCGCTTTCCCAGTTCTGCAACAGGCGAATGGCCTCGGCCTCTTGCTCTTCAGTCAGCTCAACACTTGCCCCGCATCGCCAGCAGTCGGCGAGTCTCAGCCAAAGGCGAATCGACATGGGAGCACCGCAATCCGGACAAGCACAGGCGAGAACGCCACCATCGAGCCAAATTTGTCCTGCGGTGGGCTCGACACTCGGACTATGTTGTTCCACCGCTGCCTGTTGGGAGGCAACTCGGCCGGGGGGTGGCGTTACCTGGTTTGGACTCTGTTTATTAACCATCCGTCCTTCCAGCGACTGAGCCATTGTCCAGATGCGGATGCTACGACGCTCGTTTTCTTCATTGTACCAAATCCATCTCTCTGAAAACCTCAGAAAATGGGAGGAAATCTTTGTGAAAAGTCCATCCACTGGTATCCAGCTATGTCCCAGTGATGTTCGAGAACAACAATGACGAAAAGGTTCAAACGACTTGCGAACTCATCCTCGCGCAATTAACGCCCAATGTTATTCCTTAAGCGGTTCATGTTAATCGCGCGCGATTTGGTTGCGGCGGTCAATAGTTGGTACCGGCGAATTGTCGCTAGACTCATTCCGTTGGCTTATGCCTTTTCCCAGTTCGGACAGCTCCTCCGCCTGGGCATCGCCCAAGAAGAACTAGTCTTCGAATAGTCTCAAGGACGTTTTGAAGGCCAGTATCCGGCGACATCTTGTTTCATCTCAAGGTCTTTGAGTCTAAGGCCCAATACTCGTGAGGATCGTAAGAGTGGAATAGCCGGGCCACCGCTTCTGCCAGGATTGAGACAAATTCCCGTCGGAAGACTGTCTCAGGGACATCTGATGTGGGAACCACGGAATTGGGCGGATAATTGAGATTGCCGAGCGATTTTTCGTAAACTTTTTGGTTGGTGTTACAATCATAGACAGCAACGCGGAGTGTGGCCGTTCCCTGATAAACTGTCTGTCCCTTGTAGAGGCTGAAATCTTCAATTTCAACCCCGATTACGAGATCGGCTCCCACGCCTTTTCCCACTTCCGGAAAGGTCTCCCATTCGTTCTCATCAATCCATTTTTCGACTTTCTGTTGGTCAATCCACTGGGCTTTTCGGACCCGTTTGACGAGAATGGCCTGGACCCTTCGGGCAAGTTCCTTGTCTACATGTGCATCCCTGTAGGCCAGCGACACGACCGGTCGCGCGACAACGGCCACCTTTTTTTCTTTGAAACCGTCGTATTCCGGTTTCACATCGGCCCCACCGGTAATCCACAGCGCCGTTGCCAAGGCACTGCATCCCGCGAGACTTGAACAAAACAGCACGCCGGCGGCAATAGCTAACAATTTCCGGATAAGAGCATCCATGGCCATCCCTTGCTTACTTGAAGACATCCATCCGTGAAAGTCGTTTTCGGAACTCCAGCTTGATGCGGCTATTTCAAAGCTAATTCCAGTACAGCCTCATCAACCACTCACATAAGAGTCCAATCCAAATGACCCCAAAAACGATGGAAAAACGTCTCGCGGTTGGAACAACCAGAGTCCATTTCCCACGATACGCGGAGACCATCAGCCAGGGCACACCGGCGGTCGCCAGCGCGGCAAGCACTGTTCCTGAAACACTCGACGCCAAGGCCTTCAGCATTCTTCCCCGGGTCCAGTAAGCCCACGACGTCGTGATACCGCACGTGGGGCAGCGCTTGCCAAAAACCATTACCATCGTGCACGGTGGGAGTCCCAATTGCTGATGTGTTCCAAATCCCTCAGCCGCCGGTCGTAACCACCTGGCCACAAGCAACACCACCACCAAGCCAATGCCGATCAATCCGATTTGAAGTCGTTCGCTAAGTGTCCACGAATCACTGGGCGCTACATCTCTCCCGGGACACCATGACTGGTGGCCAGTACGGTGTTCCGACAATTGCGATCGAACCAAATTGCCCTGCGCAGACATCTATTCGGTCCTTCGCGCCGTCGGTAGGATAACGCCTTTCGCGATCTGCGACAAGATCGCTTCGGTCAGGTCACTTTCGCGGAGGCAGAGCCGCCATATGCCCAATGACTTGCCTGTGATCGGGTCAACCTCGACAATTGACCCATTGAGACGAACATCCTCTGTCGCAACTTCGAAAGCCGTGGGTTCGAAAGTTCGTGTGGTGTGAAGGACACGATCAATCTTCCGCCCGATAATACTTTCGTGGGGGCCTGTCATCCCCACGTCGCATTGAAAAGCGGTCCCGCCCGGCAAAATCTGCTCATCGGCGGTCGCCACATGGGTATGAGTCCCCAAGACTGCCGAAACCCGCCCGTCCAGATACCGCCCCAGGGTTTGCTTGTCGCTGGTAGCCTCCGCGTGGAAATCCACCAGAATAACCTTGACCAGACTTGATAGTCTATCGAGGACTCGATCGGCAGCTTGGAGGTAACAATCCACAGGCCGCATGAATACCCGACCCAACAGGCTGATTACGGCCACCGGTTCCTCGTTGGCCGCGTGCAGGATGGTGAATTCGCGACCGGGTGCATCAGAAGGATAGTTTGCCGGACGCACGATCCGCGAGTCATTGCGGAGAACGCTCTCGAGTTGCCGCCTCGCGTAAATGTGGTCCCCCATCGTGACACAGTTGGCCCCCGATTCGATGATCTCATAGAAAAGCTCGGGGGTAAGCCCTGAGCCGCCCGCTGCATTCTCCGCATTCACAACGATGAAATCGAGGCGATAGTGACGCCTGAGTAACGGGAGAGCCCGCGTAACGATTCGGCGACCAGGCTTGCCAACAACATCTCCGATTAGCAATAACCGCACGGAGGAAACCTTTCTCTAGCTCCGACAAACGCGGGGACACCCCGGCATTCTTTTATCACGCTCTCGCGACACGTTTCTAATAGCCCTATCCATCAGTGGGCAATCTCAGTGCACCGAATCTCGCGCAGGACCGTCACCTTGATCTCTCCCGGATAGGTTAATCGTTCTTCAAAAGCCCGTGCAATATCCCGACAGATTTTTGCCGCGATTTCGTCAGTCGTCTCCCTCGCGTTGACCATGACACGAAGTTCACGGCCTGCCTGAATGGCGTAGGCCTGCTCGACGCCAGGGAAACTCAAAGCGATACTCTCCAATTCCTCCATCCGCTTGATGTATCGCTCCAATGTTTCTCGACGTGCCCCGGGGCGAGAGGCACTGCACGCGTCGGCAGCTGTCACAATGACTGTGTAAGGATTCTCAATCCGCATATCCTCGTGGTGAGCGGCAGCCGCGTGAATAACTTCCGGTGCCTCGCCATATCGACGCAAGAGGTCTGCGCCAATCTTAGGATGTCCGCCCTCGGCTTCGTGGTCCGCTGCTTTGCCGATATCATGCAGAAGGCCGCAACGCCTAGCCAGGGCGCCATCCAGCCCCATTTCTTCAGCGATCATGCCTGCCAGAAAGGCCACTTCGACACAGTGTCGCAGCACATTCTGGCTATAACTGGTCCGGAAATGGAGTCGTCCCAGCATATAGATCAGCCGTTCATGCAGGCCGCGAATATCGACCTCCTGGCAGGCTGCTTCTCCCTGTTGCTGAATGAATCGGTCCAATTCTTGTTGTGTTTCGGCAACGATCTCCTCGATTCGCGAGGGATGAATTCGCCCATCGGCAATCAGCTTGTTCAAAGCAATCCTGGCGACTTCGCGGCGGACCGTGTCAAAAGCGCTGACAATCACGACCCCCGGAGTGTCATCAATGATGACATCCACTCCCGTGGCCTTCTCGAATGCCCGAATGTTTCGGCCCTCACGACCAATGATCCGCCCCTTCATCTCGTCGTTGGGAATATCAACGGTACTGGTGGTAGCCTCGGTCGTGTGAGCAGCTGCATAACGTTGGATGGCTGTCAAGAGGATTTCACGACTCTTTTGCTGACAAATCTCATGCAGTTTCTGATCATATTTCAAGACGAGGGCCCCCACTTCCTGCTGGAGTTGCGATTCAAGAAGATCCAGCAGCCGTTTGGTTGCTTCTTCGCGGGAAAGCCCACTCACCTCGTGAAGGACCTGCCGCTGAAGATCCAGGAGCTTCTGCAATTCTTCTTTCCGCCGATTCACTTCCTCCAGACGTTCAGCCAATCGGCGCTGGGTTGTCTCTACAATTTGCTCTTGCCGCCGCAGTTGTGCGGATTGTTCTTCCACAGAGTCTTCGCGTTTTTCGAGCGCCCGTTCGCGATGGTGAAGCTCCTCACGAATTTTTTGGAACTCTTTCTCACGAGCGGCTCGTTCCTGAAGGTCCTTTTCACGAAGCTCCAGTTCGACCCGACGCTTGAGATCCTCAGCGTCTCGCTCGGCCTGCTCTATGATCCGGCGAGCCTCCGACTCGGCGTCCTTCCGCCGCAAGTAGTCCAAAAGCTTTGTAACAGCGAAGGTCAATCCTGCGACTAAGACGCACAGGATTGCCATGAAAAGGACTTGGTTTTCTCCGAACACGGTCGCGCCCTCTCATATTCTGCCGGGTGAGGGCACCAATCCCAAGAGCATTCGAGGAGGACGCTTATTCTTCGCAAATCGGACGAGGTCGGAAAACCCTCTCGCCCACAATGCCCAGCCTCAATCTATTTGCCGGGAAATCGAGATTTGCGCTGAGAGAAGCCGCTGCCATCATCCGACGCAACCCCACCACGTTTGCTATGTCGGCGGGGAAACAGTGCTGTCGAATCCATTTCGGAGTGCGAACACCCCAGTACTCTTCGAACGCGCTTCGTATTGTGCCGTCCGACACGGACAAGAATTGTGGGACACATGAGGATCCCTGCAATCTTCATCCAGGCGGACTGCTGGCAAACCACGCCAGTCCACAGCCGAACCGCGTTTGACAGCCCACTGGGTGAATGCTCGCCGAGATTGTACCTGCCCGTTGAAACGACAACGGAGGCGACGCTCATCCTCGGTGTGCATACCACCCAAATTAGGGACAAAAAACCGACAACAAACAGGGCGGATTCAAACATACACCAGTCTCGCGGTGCAATGGCTCATCGCTCGTCGAACAAGACGTGATCCGACAATGCAACCTGTTTAGCCCTGGCGCTAAACACGAGCGACTTCTTCCTCAGAGTTCCCGAATGCCTCAGGATCTCAGCCTTTACTACCCGTAGTAAAATACATCAAGACCCTATACCAAAACCACAGTTACCCCGGGACCCAGTCCCTGAATAACTGGGCTAACGTTATTATCATATACCCATTAAGCGGTTGCCGCAACCTGAGATGCTCGCTTCGTTTTGCACGTCACGAAAACGTTTTAATACGGGCGGTTCCGGTTTTGGAGACTCCGGTCGTTGATCTGCTTGGCACATATCTCCCTAGCAAACAAACTTGCCCCTTTTTACCCACGGTGTCCGAAAACGGGTTTCTTTCCAACATCGAACGGCGGTTTCAGCAGTCTTTTCCCCCCTGTGGGTGGGAACGGTTCCGGGTCTTGGTCGCTGTCTCGGGAGGTCCGGACAGCGTTGCACTCGTTCATTTACTGGTCCGTTCCGGCGGTAAGCGGGAGAATCTCGTGGTCGCCCACGTGAATCACCAATTGAGGGGAGCCGATTCTGATCGCGACGCCGACTTCGTGAGCGAGCTATGCCGAAACTTGGGGATTACATCTCGCATCCGAGCTGTTCAACCTTTGACGCTAAATGACAGAAACGGCATCGAGGAGGCGGCGCGGCGGCTTCGGTACGCCTGTTTGCGAGAGTTTGCAGAGGCTGAAGGTGCAAGGTATGTTTTGACCGGGCATACCGCCGATGATCAAGCCGAGACGATTCTCTACCGCCTTCTTCGGGGTACAGGCCTCCACGGTTTGAGGGGAATTCCCCGCAGTCGGCCCTTTGGTCCAGCCGCCCTGGTCCGTCCCTTGCTGGGTTTCAGACGGCAAGAGTTGCTTCGATATCTCGATGAGTTGGGTGTGACTTACCGGTCGGATGCCACAAACGAATCGCTCGACTTTGCCCGAAATCGGGTGCGGCACCTTGTGATTCCCGCCGCCCTGCAGGTCCATCCGGCAGCAATTGACGGGGTTTTGAGACTCGGCCAGACCGTTCAAGAGACATATGATTTCATCCACCGTCAAGTTCAGTCCGCCGTTGAACAATGTGTCCTTTTGAGAGATAAGCTGTCTGTGGTCGTTGACCGGGATCAACTTGCAGCTTTGGACCCTTTCCTTATCCAGGAGATTCTTCTTGATTTGTGGCGATCGCAACGCTGGCCAATGCGCAACCTAACGAGACGCCATATCGTTGCATTGCGTCAACTGATCATGTCACCCCCGGACCAACACACAGGGGCTATCGTGGTTCATTTGCCGGGTCAGGTCGAATTCAGATTAGACGAACACCGGATGTCTCTACGATCCTTGAGAAGTGCCGACAATATCAGCGACCAGACCTGACTGCCCAATTGCACACCGCAAAGCAGCGGCAAACTGAAGCCAGACCGATCTGCGCTGACCTTATTCGACCAACGGTAGGGGCAATCTATGAATTGCCCCTATTCTTCTCGGTCTCCACCTGGTCTGGTTTGCATCGCGCCTGTGCCTGCCTTTCCGCATGGGACGTGACTACGCTAAACTGTAAATGGTAGTCACCGAATCCGGTGCCGCCTCATTGTGAATGGACGCATCGATTGCTGAAACTTGTGCACCACTGGAGGTATTTGACATATGCCCATCTATGAATACCAGTGTCCGAAATGCAATCAACGCTTCGAGCACCTGGTCCGGGGCGACGAAACGGTAAAGTGCCCCAAGTGTGGTTCCAAGGATCTGACGAAGCTTTTGAGTACCCCATCGGTATCTGTAAAGACCTCCGGCGCTAAGGACATGCCACCCTGTGGAAACCCCAATGCATGCTGTAATGGCAATTGTCAGTTACCTGGCTGACGCGGAGAGGCCCCAGAGCAGTCGCGGCGTGCAAAAGGCCACCCACGGCGTCGCTGGATCAACACAATCCATGACGGCCGTGCGAGAACTCAGGGAATGAGGAACACCATTCCGGTCCAAACCCCACCTTCGGCCAGAGCCGCTCGAACGCTCAACGGAATCGGATCGAGGATCCACGGGGCACAACTCCCTGGCCGATAATAGCCCAGAGGATAAACGCACTCATCGGGCGGGTTCAGCCCCATCTTGTAGGGCAGAATAGGTATGGTCAGGAAGAAATGAGTTCCTGCAGCCACATGCTGAAGGATCGGCCCCAGGCTATGTCCGTAGCGTTCCACGGCCACCTGCTCAAAGTACAGCGGCTTGTGGCAAAGGCCTGAGGCCTTCCAGGTGAACACAACTGGTTCCCACTCACGCGGCGTGAATTCGCCTTCTTGCAGAGGACACTCCTTTGGAAACTTACCCGGTTTCGCAGAGATATCGTTCGTGATTTCGGAAATTCGCCGCATCCGTCCGAACGGCGGGCATTCGTCCGGTTTCAAAGGCGGAGCCTGAGTCAATTGTTCTTCCATCGGCCGTCGGTCCACAGGCGCGGGCGGAATTCCTTCCAACAGTTCTTGCGGAGTCTTTTTCGGTTCCGCGCCTTCGGTCGTTTCCGCAGGTTTCGGTGCAGGAGATTGGGGTACGATTTCCGTTGTCACGGGTGCCTTAGCGGAAGGTTGAGATTGCAGCGTCAAAGGCGGTGGCGACGGAAGAACTTCTAGTTGCTTGGGTGGAGCTTCTGGTGTTCCAATCTGAGGTTCAGAAGTCAACGGCGTAAGAGCCTGGGACGCAGAGGTCGAACTCGGTTTGGACACATCACCAAACGGGTCCTGCATCGGGTCCTCACTGACACTACCGTTTTGATCAACAACAGGGGCCTCTAACACCACGGCAACGTTTTCTGGATGATCCCTTTCCGTTCGAAACACATCTGCCGACGGCGCCTCCCCCATCTGTTGGCGGGGTAACCGATCGCCAGAGTCTATGGCGACTGGGGATGCCGGCGTCTTACCCTCCGGTGGATTGACGGGGAGCCATTGTAATTCCCCAGAGCTGGTGAAAGTGTCTCCTCTGCTGTGCGATGTCAACTGGATCTGCGCAGACGACGCGGCTTTGTTTGCCACCACATGCTGTCTATCCGAATATTGTCTCCCTCGCGGAACCCAGTCAGAAGCCACCACACCCGTCGGTGACCACAGGCACTGGACTACTACCAGCCCGACGATAACAACTCCGGGAAACCACATCAAATGCCGTTCTCGACGGGACGTTCGGCCGTCAGTGCTCCTCCCCTGCGTAATCAACGGTGTAGTTGGGTGCTTCCTGCGTGATTGTGATGTCATGGGGATGACTCTCCCTAACCCCAGCAACAGAGACTTGGATAAACCGGGCTTTTGATCGAAGTTCCTCAATGTTACGGGCGCCACAATAGCCCATTCCCGCCTTTAAACCACCGACCAACTGGTACACGAAAGGCCCAAGCGGCCCCCGGTAAGGGACCCGCCCCTCCACGCCTTCCGGAACCAGCTTTTCGGGTTGCTGCCCATCTGCCTGGCGATACCGTTCGCTTGAGCCTTGGACCATAGCACCGAGGGATCCCATCCCTCGGTAGGCCTTATAGACTCTCCCGCGGTAGAGAATCCTTTGTCCGGGACTCTCATCAAGGCCCGCCAGGAGGCCTCCTAGCATTACCGCGTGTGCCCCTGCCGCAATCGCTTTTGTAATATCCCCTGAATACCTAATCCCGCCGTCGGCGATGACCGGCGTCCCGGTGGCCTTTGCCGCCTCCACGGCTGCCATAATCGCGGTGATCTGGGGCACCCCAACCCCTGACACAACCCGCGTTGTGCAAATCGAGCCAGGGCCGATCCCGACTTTTACTGCGTCAGCTCCCGCATCGATAATCGCTTTCGCACCTTCATACGTTGCCACGTTCCCCGCAATAATGTCCACGTTGTACCGGCCAAACTGCCGTTTCAGCTCGCGCACAGTCTCTAGGACGTTGGCCGAATGCCCGTGGGCACTGTCCACACAAATGACATCCACCCCTGTCTTAATCAAGCTTTCAGCACGTTCGTAATCGTGAACACCCACAGCAGCCCCCACGCGGAGCCGCCCGTATTCGTCCTTGCATGCGTTCGGAAACCGTCGTTGGTTATCGATGTCCTTAATCGTTATTAGTCCCGTCAGTCTAAAATTTTCGTCAACCAGCAAAAGTTTCTCCACCTTTTTCCCCATTAAGATTTTTTCAGCCTCGCTGAGCGTTATAGTCCCCGTAGCCGTTACAAGGTTCTCCTTCGTCATAACCTCAGAAACAGCCACGTCCAGGTTTCCCAGAAACCGAAGATCCCGCCGGGTGACAATACCGACAAGCCTGCGGTCCGGGAGAACAATTGGGATACCTGAGACGTTGAGCTGGTCCATCAACTCCCGAGCTTGCCGCGCCGAGGCCGTGGGAGGCAAAGTCGCAGGGTTATCAATAATTCCGTTGGCCGTCCGTTTGACCTTCTCTACCTCGGCTGTCTGACGCGCAATTGACATATTCTTGTGGATGATGCCAACCCCCCCTTCCTGGGCCAGTGCAATCGCCATGGCGCTCTCCGTGACAGTATCCATCGGAGAACTCAAGACCGGGATTCGCAGTTCAATTCTCGATGTCAGATGAGTGCTAACATGAACTTCGGCGGGAACAACATCACTGTAGCTGGGTTCGAGCAGAACGTCGTCAAACGTAATGGCTTGTCCAATGATTTTCTGGTTTTCAGACATGGATAAAAACTCCGTCAGGTTTAGTAATTCGCGTTTCTCTGAGAATGTTTTAGTATTCAACAAGCCCGCCGAGATGACAAGGACGCTGGTCCACGAACCGGGGCACAAGTCGCATCAAGTAGAGAAGACGCTCTCGAAGTCTATGTCGATCCTCCCCACCCAACTACCTTTTTGAGTCTGCGAACGCAGCTTCTCGTCCTGATTAGCCTGCGCCGGTCAAGGCCAACCCCATGACCTTTCCGGCCACCTTACCGTTTGTCACTGCTGCCGCCCGGCCAAGTCAGGCCTTGCGTCTCCGGTAACAATCCTGGTCGGACCCATTCGTCAGGAAGTCTGTAAACCTGCCGTGGCAGTAATCGCCAACGGAGCCCCCCAGAGTACCTCAAGCCGGGCCGGAGACCAAAATCCACAAGTTCCAAAGTCGTCCGCCGCACCAGATGTCCCGCTTCGTCGGTTTCCTTAGCTGTTTGACATACCACACCACCTGGGACTTCATCCGAAACCAGGGAGAGCGTGACGACCGACCCTCGGGGAAATGTCTGGACAGCCCGCGTTTGCGCTGCGGAAAGAACGCGTAATCCCACCCGGCAAGGAACATCCAGCACATTCACCTCAACACGACTTGATTCCAGGACACGACCACCAGCAAGCTCCGTCCGCGTTGATTCTCGCTGAAACACGTACGGGGTCAACGTTGGTGAATACGTGATCTTGTTGACCGTCCGAACACCTGAATTGATAGACTCGACTTCCAGGACTTGGCAGCTGATCGACCGCCCTTGAATGGACAACTGAGCGGGACCGAGATCCTTGACGTTCAAATCCGCGGTCAGCGGTTCACCATGAAAACCCTGCCGGACAATCTGCGGCTCAGGCCGAAATCGCTTACCCGCAACCTCTACGAGGACTTCGACACGGATGGTCACTCCCGTGTCGCTGACTTCTTCAAGTGTCGCCCGGGTCTCTGTGACACTCACAGACTGGCCGCCAGCCTCAAACGATTCGGTTGTCGCCCGGATTATCTTCCATGCCCCTGGTTCAAACCGTCCCCACGGGTGAATCTGACGAGGGACTTCGACAGCTAACCCGCAGCTCGCAACTACCAAAAAACCAACCGAGACAAAGGCAACAGTCAGAAAATCAAGCCTGAACCCCAATGGTTGACCATCGATCAGAGAAGGAAACTGCAACCCGCAAGAAGAAGTTCGCGCACACCTCCGGCCACGCCTCTTCTCATGAACACTATTTAAGGGCAGGAAAAACATCACGGGGAAAACAGCTCTCTCGCTAAACCTAACGTTCCCACCGAAGCGATGATACAGCCGGTATGTTGGCAGCCACTACCACGGTAAATGTAAAACCCGTCCGTGGGAACAAGCCCCAGAGCCTTAGCCCCATTTATATCCCCCTGTAGGTGAAGATACAAGCCTCCCAGCAGTACTATTCGCCTCCGGTTTGGATGGCGAACGGCCTTGCTGGGCGTCTGTCAGCGAACACCCGCTTGATGAGCAGTTGGAAACGGATCATTGGCGACCCGCTCCTGCAGTTGGTTCTTCTGGGGGCTTGAAGCGATCATCGACGCGCAGCCAGCAAGGCAGCTCAGGCCGAGCATCGCACAAAGAAACCAGAGCCATAACTTCGCAAAGTACTTCGCACGCATGGAAGTTGTGGACGACACGTTGCCAACAGGTGTTTTGTTACCTCAGCAAAACAAACCCTCTCGAGACTGGATTCGCCAATCAGCTTACCCGGAGAGCACACTCAAGGCAGCAGGGGTTCTTTTCCAATCCAATCGCAAACGGATTCCGATTTTTTGGGTTCGGTTTTCGGCTTCATCCAGCCAAGCAGGCCTTTTTTTTCCGGGGCTTTTTTGGACCCTTGGGGTGGATAGTAACGAGACGAGGTCGCCTCTTGTTTCTTGCCTGGCAGCAACGAACCAACAGCGTTCGTGACCTTCTTCGCGCCGCTTCCGATAACTTCGATAGGGTTCGGAATATGGGGAAGGCGAAGTGAGCTAGTTGACGACGCCGGCTTAGCCTGAGTTTGCCCTGCGGCAGCGTCAGACGCAATCATCACCAAGCCAAACCACGCAAAAACCATAAATGCAGCTTTGGGATTCACAGAGAAACGTTGCCACATTCCTTTTTCTCCACGACCAACACACCGACACGCGTATTTGTACGATACAGGACCGGCTAACGGGTACCAAAAAAGCCTCGGATTGTCCAGGCCAAAGTGCTTGCGATAACCATCGAGGGTGCATTTCGCACTTTGTAATTGGCACGGGATTTTGTAAAACGGAGACAGGTTTTCTGCAACGGATTTTTTGTCTGTCAAAACAGGGAGGTTAGGCAATGGACGCGAAGGTCAGAGCGGCAATTCAGAAGGCCGTGGCAATGGTGAAGGAGGAGTGTGCCTCAGACCTGGCGGCTGCCGGGACACTGATGGACCTGGAGGGACTGACAGTCGCGATTGGCGATGAGATGGCCCGCCAGTTATGCGAAGAGGAACTGAAAGACCGGGCAGAACGGGCCAGCAAGCTGGAAATGTGCGAATGCCCGGAGTGTGGTGCCCTGTGTCGGCAGGGAGAGCTGGAACCTTCGGTGGTGCAGGGGCTGCGGGGTGAAATTGTTTTTAATCAGCCGGGTTACTATTGCCGGCGATGTCGCCGGTCTTTTTTCCCTCTGGCGGGCCGCTTGGGATTGGAGGCTCGGGCCACGGTGACGCCCTGGCTGAGGCAGAAGATGGTATGGGCAGGGAGTAATCTCGGTAGCTATGAGATGGCCGCGGAGGCGATGGGGCAGCTGGGGAACGTGGAGGTTTCGATCGGGCGGATTCGGCGTGCGGTGGACGAGGCGGGGCAGGAGCGGGTGGCGGAGCGTGAGGCCGCCGTGGAGGAGTACCGCAGGATGGACCTGCCTAAGCAGCAGATAGGATCCTCGGCTGCTGATCCGCCGGAGATTGCCGTGGTCATGATGGATGGGGGACGTTATCAGCGGCGGGATCACTTTGGGAAGAAGGGTCGTCCCGGAGGAGAAACGCACTGGCGGGAAGTGAAGGTTGGGTGTTTGTTGTCGATGCGTGGGGTGGTGTTCGAGGCTGA
>Ga0067045_1002450_pt1 | contig 115765 bp, 87 predicted proteins | sample TerdegcTABiofilm_FD_59184 | JGI IMG/M metagenome (GOLD analysis project Ga0067045, IMG submission 59184) | Combined Assembly of (Gp0054472, Gp0054536) Wastewater bioreactor microbial communities from Singapore -Terephthalate degrading...
CCTCGTCCCACCATCGATCCTTCAAAAAGTGCAAACTGTTCTCTATCTCTCAGTGCCGCCGAATCCATTCCAACAACTGCTGCGGACTCACCTCCCCTGGATCAAGACTGGTGATGTCATACCGTGTCTGTCGCTGCGTCTGACCACCTTCTGCCCCCTCCCAATCCACCCGAATCACCATCCGGCAACCCACAATTCCCAACGTCTCCCGCACATAGACCGCGTCAACCTCGTTCACCCACAACCAATATGTCTTCCGCGCGCCCCCTTTTTTCCCGTCCTCTTGGCATACGGCGGACGACTCTCAGCATCCGCAAAACAGACCTTCAGGGCCTCCAGCAACTCTGGCTGGTTGCCCTTCACCTGAAACAGATCATCCAACCCCTCTTTCTGCAACACCTCCAACAGCGGCCGCTGGGCAAAAATCGCATCTCCTGTCAGGAGCATCACTAACGGATAATCCCTGCTCAGCTCACAGACATGCTCGCGCGGGGCTGTCGCCTCGTTCGTCTTGCTTTCCTTCAACTGCCACTGCTGAATGGTCAACTTCAGCTTCTGTACAAAGACATGCAGCATCATCACCGGCGAACCGTCTTCATCCTTCCCCTGACGACAGGCCTTGCCGTCCACCGCCGCCACCAAGGGTTCCTTCTCTCAAGCAAGTAACCTCTGGACCACCTCGCGAAAGACTTGCTGGAAGGTCTCCACCGTAAGCCCTGCCAAGGCCCGCGAGATGGTTGTGTCGCAGGGCGGCTTATCACGTGTAAATCCGAGAGAGTCTTTCAGTTCAGACCAGTGGTCTTTGGCCCAACGAACCAGGGCCGCCATTTCGGTGATCCTGACCACAAGTCCCAGAAACACCAGACTGAGAATGGCCCCAAAAGGATGTCTCACACCTCGCCGCTTCCGCGGGTCGGGGACCTTGAGAAAAGATCTTGGCAACACAACGTAATGCTTCATCACCAGCCATGGCCTGGCCCTCCGTGAAGAAAAGACACGATCCTTTGGCCCACTTCTTACGATTAACCGCCCAAACCGCACAGGATTCGTTTATCCCGCCACATGAGGGGTGACAAGAGACTTTGCTGAGGTCGTGGCGTTTGGACCACAGAGGCGACCCGTGCTGTCGCTTCCGGTGCTTCCCAGGGTGCTCTCGTTTTGGCCCGAGGTGAGCGCCGGGGTGCTATACTGCTTGCCGCGGGTTGCATCGGTCTGCACTGAGTTGCAGGGAAACGGCGGGCCAAAGGCGTTAGACCATCGGTCTTCACGACCGACGCAACTGGCGACGGGGGCTAAAGTTGGAGCCGGAAGGCAAGGCGCCGCAAGCGGTTAGGGCTTGCGGCGGCTGGGGTTATGGCACGGGACCGCCAAACGCGCCCGGAGGGACTCGAACCCCCAACCCTCGGTTCCGAAGACCGATGCTCTATCCAATTGAGCTACGGGCGCAATGCTCGTGAACCCGCCCACTTCTCCAGCGGTTGAATGCACACCAAGTAACATTCCTCCTTTTCATTATCCTACCGGGATCGCCATTCTGCGCGAAGGGTGTGTCTGAAAATCAGAGCATCTTGTCGCACCCTTGATGCACATGGTTTTCAGCGATACGATAAACACGCCAGAGTTGAGTTGACCACGTTCCCACTTGTCCATAATACCTGCCCGGAGTTGTTTACGGAGTAAGAGCAATGTCGTTTTCGCGCTTTCTAAGAGTTCTGCCCCTGCTTGTTATGCTCATCAGTCATTTCGCCAGCGATGGGGCTTTTTCGCAGCCTCCATCAAGGGCAACCGATCCTTCGGGAATGGCTACAGATGAGTCCACTGATAACCGCTTGTTTTACCTGGATGAGCCGATCGAAGAGGCCGTTCAGCAACTCGGCGGACAAGTTATCGGAGGGACGCTTCAAATAGCGGACGATCCGACACGTTTTCAGAGTCTTTATTTCGATGGAAAGACTCACGTTGTTTTTCCGAACACCGCTCATCTTGACGTGCCAGAAGCGACAATTGAGTTGTGCTTTAATGCGCAGTTCTCATCGCCAGCGAAGTACAATCCCTGTCTTATCGCCATGAGAGAATCTGGCGACCACAGGCAAACACGGTGGAGTATCCATCTCATGGGCGACTATTCCGCCATCGCGTTGTGGAATGGTAAGAGCGTTGCCACTTTCAGGTCGCCCGGTGGGTCGATTAAGCCGAATGTCTGGTACCATCTTGCCGTCGTCAGCCAGAAATCGGGAACGATGGTCTATCTTGACGGCGTTCCATGCCTTACGGATTCTTCGTCGTGGACCATCAATCTCGAAGAGAAGGGGCGTCCGCTCAATCTGGCAGCTTCACAGCCCTCTGGACGAGAAGCATTCCAGGGAAAACTGGCCAGGGTCGCGATTTACAAATCCGTCCTGAGTGAAGCACAGGTTGCAGCGCGGGCTGACCAAATGGGATTCCGCGAAGACAGATTGGATCTCCTTCAGAAGTACCAAGACCTACTGAAAAAACAGGCCGAAGAACAAGCGCGCCTCGCCGAGCTTCGCGAAAAACGGCGCGAGGAGTTGATGAATGACCCAGTGTTGTTGGCCAAAGGACAACCCACGGTCTATGAGGGAGAGCGTCTTGAGTACATTGATTTTCCCGTGGGGGGAATTGGTGTGGGCGCCGTCCATATGAACGGACAGGCGGCCCGTCATGCCTGGCAAATCTTTGGTGCGGTCGTCTATCGAGAAGTCCCAGAAAGTTTTTTCGCAATTGGACTCCGTTCTTCCTCGCAGTCCAGCGTGCGAGTCCTTCAAACAACACCCGTCGGAACACTTTCACCCATGCAAAGGCTCCGCTTTGAAGCCCGCTATCCCTTCGGAGTCTATCGCTTTTTCGACGACCAAGTTCCCTGCGAAGTAACTCTGACAGCGTTCAACCCGCTTATTCCGCTTTCCGCACGGGATTCGGCCATACCCTGTGCTGTGTACCGTATCACTATTCACAATCCAACAGGTGAGGCAATTACGGCCAGCGTTCTTGCGACACAGCTCAATGCCATAGGGTACCGAGCGGACAAACCAATCGAAGGTCGGCGATATGAAGGTTTCGGGGGGAATATCAACCGGGTCCTTCACACCAACAAAGGGACCTGGCTCTGTATGACACGGCAGGATCTACCGGACGCCGGCGAGATGATCCTGATGGTTGATCATTCCCGAGCAAAGGTCCTCACGAATTGGCAAGATTTTGAGATGCTGAAAACTCTTCTAAACAATCCCCAAAGGATCGAATCACTGGAAGAGGTGGCATCGGCCCCATCCGCGCCCGGCGAAACACTCAATGGTGGCATCTTCAATAATTTGGAAATCCCGGCAGGGGCCACCCGGGAGGTAACATTCATCTTAACCTGGTATCTCCCCGGATTACCGGGTGGTGCGGGGGCTTGGGGTTGTAAAGGAAGACGCTACGAAGCATGGTGGCAGGGGGCGAAGGATGTGGCCACCGAGCTGGAACAACGACTACCCGAGCTTGAGGCCGCTTCAAAGACATACGTTGATTCTCTCTACGAATCCAATTTGCCTTATTGGTTGGTGGATAGGATCGCGTCACAAGTGGCGATCTTGCGATCACCCACCGTGTTCTGGTGCCGTGAAGGCTATTTTGGCGGTTGGGAAGGCTGCAACGTCGATGCAGGTTGTTGTCATGGAAACTGCAACCATGTGTGGCATTACGCCCAGGCCCACGCCCGACTGTTCCCGGAAATCGCAAAACAGATGAGAGAACAAGAGTTTGCTTTCCAGAAACCAGATGGTGCAATTCCGCACCGGCAACCTGATTCCTTTCCCGCATTTGATGGTCAATGCGGGGCCGTGTTGAATTCGTATCGCGAGCATCTGATGTCTGCCGATGGTCAGTGGCTCGAAAAGCACTGGCCTGCGATTCGATTGGCGATGGATTATGTCATCCAGCGGTGGGATCCCGATCAAGATGGTTTACTCGCAGGTCCCCAATGGAACACGCTCGACGGAGAATTAGGGGGCAATTCCTCCTGGTTGGGCAGCTTGTACCTGGCGGCTCTTGCTGCTGCCGAAAAGATGGCAGTCCTTCGGGGTGATGCCACGTCTGCTCAGAAATATCAGCAAATCCGCAAATCAGGTACTGCAAAACAGGATCAGTTGTTGTTTAACGGTCGTTACTACATCCAAGTTCCGGACCCAACACCCCATGAGGACTACGGCGAGGGATGCGCGATCGACCAGGTTCTGGGGCAGTGGTGGGCCAACCAGCTCGATTTGGGCTGGGTTTATCCGCCTGAGCATGTGCAAGCAGCCCTGAGCAGTCTTTTTCAACTAAACTTTCGCGGACGAATGGAAGGACTGCCACAATTGCCCCGAAAATTCGTCGCTGATGACGACGGCGGGATGCAAATGTTCGTTTGGCCCGAGGGAGTCAGGCCGCCGGTCCCGACCATTCGTTATGCCAGCGAAATCATGACGGGTTTTGAATACGCAGCAGCAGCGGCGATGGTCCAGTCGGGATTGCTGAAAGAAGGGTTGACCGTATGCCGGGCCATTGCGCTTCGCTACGACGGTCGAAAACGGGTCGGATTGTGCGGCGGAAACTGGGGGTTTTCCGGAAGTCCTTTCGGCGACGATGAGTGTGGAAAGTACTACGCCCGTGCCATGAGTGTGTGGTCCGTTCTCCTCGCTTGCCAAGGGTTCATTTACGACGGTCCAAATCAACATATTGGCTTTGTCCCGGTGTGGCAGCCCGACAACCACACGTCGTTTTTCACAGCCGCAGAGGGTTGGGGGGTTTATCGCCAAACCCGCGATGGCAACCAGCAAAAGCATACACTGGATATCCGATACGGACAGCTTCGCGTCAAAACGTTCGAGGGTGCTGTGCCTACCGGGATCACGCCGAAGACAGTCCGATGCGTGGTGGAGAATCGTGAAGTTCCCTGCACCCTTCGCCTTGAAGAAGGGCGGTTTTCCTGCATTCTCGACGAGTCTGTTCCTGTTCAGCAGGGTCAGATTTTGGAGATCCAAGTCAACTGGTAATGGAAAATCGTGGCCACCACGGTCTTGTTTCATATGAATGAACGAAAGGACATACGTATGCCTAGCAAACGCGAATCCAGCCCTATGTCGTTAGCTGATTTTCACCGCGTGATTTGCCTTGGTGTGGTCGCGGTTCTGCTTGTGCACGTCATCTGGAGTGACGCCGTCGGGGCTGCGAACCTCAACGACGGCCAGGTTGTTTTTTCTATTATTCGTGGCACCCCTCAGGAAAAGAACTTGCTGGCTCATAACGCGTGGCGGAAATATGAACAAGGCTTTGAGGAAGCCAACGGCGTCGTCATTTGCGATAATGGCGATTCCAAAGGGCGCGCTGGCGCCGTTCAGTCGATCGAGCTTAATCAAAAAGAGCCACGTGCGCTTGTCGCCATTGCCGAAAGTGCGGCTCAAGGCGTGGATGGTGCACGGGACAACGACTACTCTCTTTACATTGATATTGAATACGTCGATGGGACGCCACTCTGGGGACAGACAGCCCCGTTCGATGTTGGGACTCACGATTGGCAAGAACGAAGGGTCGTCATCTTCCCGGAAAAGCCGATCCGACGATTATCCTACTATCTGCTTTTCCGGGGACATCGTGGGAAGGCCATGTTTCGAAATCCCCGTCTTTACGAACTGACCGCACGCGACGGAGGCATTTTTGACGGTATTCCTTGCGTCAATGTCAGCCCCGGTGCCAGTGGTCTGATCGTACGAGATGTTGCTAAGAATACGGATTTTGTGTCGATTCAAGAATCGACCCTTGGAATTGCTTGCACCTCCAAAGTGAGCGAGCAAAACGCAGTGCGATTCTACGATGTGGTGTTCCGAAATCAGTCAAATGACGATCGCGCCTTGACCGTGGCGTTTCTCGAGCCGGTCAAACGGCAGGCGACTGGAGGGCAGCCCACCCTCTGGCTGGAAAGTCCTCGACGAAGCGAACCCGTTTCACACACCCGCGAATATGCAACAACTGTGCGAACGCTGGCAGGGGCAACTCAGCGTATGTCACGGTGGCCATTGGCAGCGGTTTGTCACGGATCCCAGGGCTATGGTATTGGCATTGACTTGCTTCAACCCGCGGTCTTTCGCGTCGGCTATAACGCGACATTCGAACAACTGTTCATTGCTTACGATATCGCCCTGACCAAAGAAAAGCCCGAAGCTCATTTGCGATTTGTTGTTTTCGGTTTTTCCGGAAAGGGTGACTTCCGCTCCGCCCTTGCTCGCTACATGAGTGTTTTCCCTGACTATTTCAATTCGCGAATTTCAAAACATGGTCAGTGGATGCCGTTTGCCAAGATCTCACAGGTTCAAGGCTGGGAGGACTTCGGTTTTCGCTTTAAGGAAGGCGATAACGAGACGCAATGGGATGATGCACACGACATCTTGACTTTTCGCTATACAGAGCCAATGACATGGTGGATGCCAATGGCCGCAGACCTCCCGCGAACATACGAAGCGGCCGTGGCTGAAGCGGAGCGACTCGTTCAGCAGGGACGCCCTCAGGCGAAGGCATGGCTATCCAGTAGCTTTCGAGATGAAACAGGACGAATTCCTGTAAGGCTCCTCGATACTCCTTGGTGCAATGGGGCCGTTTGGAGCATGAACTCCCTCCCGCAGATCCCAGGCGAAGTAACCGATTTCAAATTGAAATGGAATCCCGACATTCGCGAAACGCTTTATGGACCAAATCGCAAAGGTGATCTGGATGGGGAATACATCGACTCAAGTGAGGGATACGTGACCGACGAGCTTGATTTCCGTCGAGACCATTTCGTCGGTGAGTGTCCGTTAACTTTTGATTCGTCTCATTATCAACCAGCCGTTTTCAGGGGACTGATTGTCTTTGAGTACGTCCGTGCCATCGCTGAGGATGTGCACAAAATGGGAAAGCTGATGATGGCCAACGGGACCCCGGGCCGACTGTGCTGGCTGGCACCCCTACTCGACGTGATGGGCACAGAGACGGATTGGAACCCGAACGGCCGATGGCAACCGATGAGTGAATCGGAGCTGTTCTTCCGTCGTGCACTTTGCGGTCAAAAACCGTACTGTTTCCTCATGAACACGGATTTCGACCGGTTTGACACAACCCTTGTCGAAAAATACATGAAGCGGTCGCTGGCGTATGGAATGTTCCCAGGGTTTTTCAGTCCAAATGCATCGGGGGGGCATTACTTTACACGACCCGAGCTTTACAACCGCGATCGGCCGCTCTTCAAGAAATACGTCCCCTTATGCCAGCGGGTATCCGAGGCCGGTTGGGAACTGGTCACACGGGCGCGATGTGATACCCCAAACGCCTCTATTGAGCAGTTCGGAAATCGCTATTTTACAGTCTTCAATGATTCGCCAGGCGAGATCATTGCTGAGATTGTATTCGACAAGGACCTCAACCTACCGCCTGCGATAAGGGAACTCGTACGAGACCAGTCTTTGCCCGTGAACGAAGGTAGAGTTACAGTTCGATTGCAAGGGGAAGACGTCGCCGTGCTGGATCTTTTACAGGCAAATAACGCCAGTCAGTAATGTGTCATTCCCGAACATGGATTCCTCGCAGCGTGGGTTCAGTGCAAGAGGGATTGCATAAAGAGGTTGTACGGCACGGTCACATGGTACCGAGACAATTGACGCTATTCGATGGCTTTCTTGATCCGCCAACGCAGGACGCAAGCAAAGTTTTGCCTGTGGCCCGCATCGTGTTTGGCCAAATGCCGAAAGGAGAGTTCGACTACCTGGTTCCGAAGAGTCTTGAGGATCGCCTTGAACCCGGGCAACGGGTCCTCGTTCCTCTGGGCAGGTCAAACCGTTTGCAAGTCGGATATTGTGTTAACGTCACTCGGAAACCCTGTGAGGGCGATTTGAAAGCAATCCATTCGATTGTGGACGAACAAAGGCTGTTGTCCCCTGCGATGTTGGATGTCACGCGCTGGATTGCCGAGCATTACTTCTGCGACTGGGGGCAGGTTCTCGAGACCGTGGTACCGAAATGTGTTCGGCAGAACGTTGGATTGCGAACTGTGTTTAAGTATCGTTTGGCCCAGCCAAGGGGAGAGTCGCAAGTATCCGGACGCCTTACGGCAAAACAACAGCGGGTCCTGGAGATCCTTGCAGCAGCCAATAGCCCATTAACCGCAGACGCTATTGCCGCGCGAGCCGGTTGTTCCTCAGCTGTATTGTCAAGTCTTCTCAAGAAGGGGCTAATCGAAAGAGAGACAACCCAGGTGCGAAGTGTATCCGCGGCTTCCCAAGCAACGCTGCGGACAGAACCCCTGACTCTGAACGCCGAGCAAAGTGCAGCACTCCGTACGATTCTTGAAGCCATTCGTTCAGGTTCACACAGGACCATCCTGGTCCACGGCGTGACGGGCAGCGGCAAGACCGAGGTGTACATTCAAGCTATCGAGGAGGTCGTACGCCGTGGTTCGCAGGCCATTGTCCTGGTCCCCGAGATTAGTTTGACTCCGCAAACGGTGGAACGGTTTCGCAGTCGTTTTCAACATGTTGCTGTTCTCCACAGCCACCTGACAGATGCAGAACGTGCGGCGCAATGGGAATGGATTGCCTCCGGCGAGGTTGAGGTCGTTGTTGGGGCACGGAGCGCGATTTTTTCGCCGACACCGCGACTGGGTCTCATCATTCTGGACGAAGAGCATGAATCATCATTCAAGCAGGAGGCCACGCCACGTTATCATGCCCGCGAGGTCGCCGAGCAGCGCGCGACGATTGAGCAGATCCCTCTAGTGCTGGGATCAGCCACTCCATCTTTGGAGTCCTGGTACCGTGCGCAACAAGGGAAATACATTCTCGTCCGTTTGCCGAAAAGGATCGCAAACCTTCCCCTTCCCGATGTGAAGACCATCGATCTGCGAGAGCCTAAACGGGCCGCAGAAACTCGAGGCGTGATCACGCGCCAACTCCACGCGGCTATCGAAGAGGCTCTCAACGACGGCGGGCAGGTCATCCTCCTTCTCAATCGACGTGGTTTCGCAACACATGTACAATGTCCGTCGTGCGGCGCGGTCCTGCAATGTCCCCACTGTGATATCAGCCTCACACACCACAAAACGGCGGGACGTGCGGTTTGCCATTATTGCGATTATGAGATAGAGACACCCCGGGCATGCCCTCAGTGCGGATCACCCCGGATCCGTTTCAGTGGTGTTGGAACAGAACGGCTGGAAGCGGAAGTCAAGGCTCGATTTCCCAAAGCGACATGCTTTCGGATGGATGCCGACTCTATGAAAAGCCGTCTGGCCTACGAACGGGCGTTTGCTGAGTTTCGCCGGGGAAAAATCCAGATCTTGTTGGGAACGCAAATTATTGCTAAAGGCCTTGATTTTCCAAATGTTCGGCTGGTTGGTGTCATCAATGCCGATACCGCATTGCACTTCCCGGATTTTCGTGCGTCTGAGCGGACGTTCCAACTGGTTACACAAGTCGCAGGCCGAACGGGACGCGGCCCCCATGGTGGCCAGGTCCTGGTACAGACGTTCACGCCGGAGCATCCGGCCATCCAGGCCGCTCTTCAGCACGATTACGAGACGTTCGCTCAGCAGGAACTGGCTGTTCGCCAGGCCTTTGGTTACCCGCCTTTCTGTCATCTGGTGCGAATTGTGGCCAGTTCGGAAAAGGAAGACGAATCTCAGCAAATGATTCATCAGCTAACCGAATCCCTCCGGACAATTCTCGAAAACACGCAAAGCCGAGACCAAATCCGACTTGTTGGCCCCGCCCCAGCACCGCTGGCAAAGCTAAGGGGCAAGTATCGATACCACCTTCAGGTTGCCGGACGTGACCACTCGCAACTCCTCCACATCATCGGTATGGTTCGTGACCGCTTCAATCCGTCAAAAACGGTAACATGGAGCGTTGATGTTGATCCGATCGATATGTTATGAGCCGTTTCTTGCTCCGAACAAACATCTGCCAACAGGCGAATTTGCGTCGCCTCGTCACTTCGTGCGTTATGGTGCCCGGAGGCTTTGGTGTTCCGAATCCGCCCGCAATTGAATAAGATGAAGAAAAACGGTACGCGGGTCCAAACCCCGGTCGGTCATGAACTAGCACTTTCGGATTAGAACCACGATGCCCCAGCGACGATTGAACCGTGCTCTCGTCGAAACCAGCCTGGAGGTCAAATGCCTCTTTCTGTTTGGGGTTTTCTTGGTTCTTGTTATTGCAGTCAGTGTTCTTCTCTACTGGCGTGTGACGGGGGAAGTGGTTACGCGGCAGAATCCGGACACAGCCCGGCTCCTCGTGGACCAGGTCATGCTGACAAAGCACTATGCGGCAATGGAGCCGAATAAGGATTTTGTCGATTACCTGACGGGTGTTATCAAGAGCCGTTCCCAACAGGGGTATCGATGGCGATTCGTTCGACCACCAGGCAGATTTGTGAAACAGTCGGAGGATGCGGGGCCTCCGTCCGATGCGATGGAATCGGAGCTAATTCAGCACTTTGCCCAGATGACCGAAGAGGAACGATCACAACCGGAAACGCAGCTCTATGCCGATCGCCTGGTTGACGGTGGAAGTATCTATCAGTATTACCAGCCAATTTGGGCAGAACAATCTTGCGTCGCCTGCCACATCGCGTTGGAGGGCGCCGGATACAGCCCAACGTCCGGAGGTATTGTTGCCCCCATTCGCGAAGGCGACTTGATGGCCATCTTGCAGGTGACGATTCCGAATGGTCCCACTCAGGCTGCGGTCATGAAGTACTGGAGCATGCTTCTGGCAGTCGCCATTGTGACAGCCTTTTTGGCTATGATCGCATTCTACATTACGATCCGGTACGTGATCGTCCGACCGTTGCGGCATTTGCGAGCGGTTAGCGAGGCCATCACAGAGGGCAACACGGCTTTGCGGGCTCATATCCACACAAGGGACGAATTTGAACTTCTGGCAAATGCTTTTAACCGCATGCTGAGCCATCTCGTTGCGGTCCAAGATGAACTCCGTCAGGTCAATGCAGAACTGGATGCCAAATTGGACGAAGTCGCTCAGTTGAATATGCAGCTTTATGAAATGAACCGAGTTAAGAGTGACTTCATGGCGACAATGAGTCACGAATTGCGAACGCCCCTAAACAGCATTCTGGGTTTCAGTGAGGTTCTGGCATCCATTGAGTCCCTCGATGAAAAACAACGACGGTACGTGCAAAATATTCAGAAGTCTGGTCGCATCCTTCTGGAAATGATCAATAACGTGTTGGACCTTGCCAAGATGGAAGCTGGGAGAATGGAGATTCGCCCGACCGAGTTTTCCATCGAACAGGTGGTTCAAGCGCAGTGTGATATGGCGCGGCCGCTTTCGGAAAAGAAGAATTTGCAGCTCACGGTGGATGTCCAGCCTAATCTCCCTCCTATGTTCCAGGATCAAAATCGCGTTGCTCAGATTCTCAACAATCTGCTGTCGAACGCGATTAAATTCACCCCAGAAGGCGGTGCGATTCGTGTCTCTGTACGTCAGGACAACGACGGCAACATGGTTCTGCGTGTCGCCGACACGGGGGTAGGCATTGCCGAAGAAGATCGTCAAATCATTTTTGAGAAGTTTCGCCAGGGACGAACGGCCATGCCGGATGGGGATCCTCTCAAACGAGAATATCCGGGGTCTGGATTGGGGCTTTCGATTGTGAAAGAGCTTTGTCGGCTTTTGGGTGGTGAAGTCAGCGTCGAGAGCGAGTTGGGACGGGGAAGCGTCTTTACGGTGAAACTTCCCTGGCGACTCGAACTGGTGGAAGGGTCTGAGCGAGCATTTGACGTCCAGGTCTTTAATATGGAGGAGATGCGATTCGATCGTGATCGACTTGTGAAGCGTACGCGTCCGACCCCCGCCGGCGACAGGGGCACACGATGATTCACACTTCAAGCCGAATCGGGGTCCCTTCAGTGAGACCACCTCAGGTCAGGTCAAGTCATTCTAACAACCGTTAGCGGGTACAGCGTCCGATGATGACACGCCATCTCCAGAAGCAAAACCATCGCCCAGAAGTGCATCTTTTCACAGACGGGGCGTGTAGTGGTAATCCTGGCCCTGGCGGTTGGGCATTCATTCTATGTCATCCTGCCTCCGGAAAAAGGCTGGTTCAATCAGGGGCGGAATCGGAGACAACCAACAATCGGATGGAATTGACCGCTGTTATTAAAGGCCTGGAAGCCCTACGCAAACCAAGTAGGGTTCAACTTTACACTGACAGCGTCTATGTGGGCCGCGGTTTGATGGAATGGCTTGCCACGTGGAAGGCAAAAGGTTGGAAACGGGGGAAAAACGAACCCGTCAAAAACGAAGACCTCTGGCGCCGACTCAACGAACTCCTGCAACTCCATGAGGTTGAGTTTCATCATGTTCGCGGGCATAGTGGTCATCCCGAAAACGAAACATGCGACCGCCTCGCGGTTGAAGCATATCAGAAGCTACTTCAGCAGCCGAAGCATTCATAATCGAACGTCGCCATTCGGGCAAGCGCCGAATTGATTGCCAATTCCTTGCTATTCAGCCGACATCGGCCAGAGAAAAGGATTTCCCATAGCGGCGCAAGACCATTCGACGCAATCGCGCATGTTCCGGACGAGACAACCCGGGATCCTCGCGGACAAGATCCCACGCATCCCGGCGTGCTTCAAGAACGACATCCTTGTCACGGAGGATATCGGCAATACGAAACGGTGCTATACCGTGCTGCCGTGTGCCAAGCAGCTCCCCGGGACCACGAAGGGCAAAGTCGATTTCGGCCAACTCAAAACCATTGGTTGTGCTGCAAAACGCTTTCAAGCGCTCTTGCGACTCGGGAGAATCAGATTCCGAAAACAAGCAGCAAAACCCAGGAGACTGGCCACGAGCCACCCGCCCCCGCAGTTGATGAAGCTGGGCCAAACCGAACCGTTCGGCGTTTTCAACTGTCATCAATGTCGCATTCGGAACATCAATACCGACCTCAATCACGGACGTGGATACAAGAACATCAATCCGCCCTTCCCGAAAATCCGCCATAATCTTGTCCTTCTCGTCTCCGCTCATTCGTCCATGGATTATCCCCAATCGGAAACCTGAAAGCTCGGTCCGGCTCAATTCCTCGTAAGTTGTGACCACACTCCGAACGTCTTCATCCCCTTCTTCGACCAAAGGGACAACAACATATCCCTGCTGTCCTTCGCGCAATTTTTTCCGGAAGAATTCCCACCACTGGCTCCGCTGCTCATTTGTGGCGAGATATGTTCGAACAGGCTTCCTGCCCGGCGGCGACGCATCAAGAACAGTCAGTTCCAAATCTCCAAATAGAGTCAATGCGATTGTTCGCGGAATCGGCGTGGCCGTCATCACAAGATAGTGCGGTTCCTCGCCTGCCCCTTTCAAGGCGGCCCGCTGACGAACTCCGAACTTGTGTTGCTCGTCGATAACGACAACGCCCAGACGATGAAACCTGACTTCCTCTTGAATAATGGCTTGGGTTCCCACGACCAAATCGATTTCGCCGTTGGCAATGCTCCGAATGATTTGGGAACGTTCGTGCGGTGGTAAGCCACCAACCAGCAGTGCTCGTCGGACGCGGCTTCTTTCAAGTAACTGGTTGACAGTCTGAAAATGTTGACGAGCAAGAATTTCTGTGGGGGCCATCATGACAGCCTGATGTTTGTTGGCAACCGCCAGCAGCATGGCGTAAACAGCAACGACCGTCTTTCCACTGCCCACATCACCCTGGAGCAATCGATTCATTGGAATCGGTTTCTCCATATCGCGTGCAATCTCAGCGACGGCCTGGTCCTGCGCCTCGGTCAATCGAAACGGGAAAAGACGGCGAATCCTTGCGTCGATCTTCGGGGTCAGCTTCAAAATCGGTGCTTTCTTCATCGCCATCTGGTGATATCGCTTCAGCGCCAGGGCGACCTGCAAGATGAAAAGCTCTTCGTAGATAAACCGATGCCGCGCTGCCTGTAAGCGCTCGTAATCACTGGGAAAATGGATTTGCTGCACAGCCTCTTGAATGGGCATGAGTCGCTGCTGCAACAGAAGTTTTTCCGGAAATACTTCTTCAAGGTAGGTACTGTACTGTGCCACGACTCGCTCGATAAGCCTTCGCATTTCCCATTGCTGGATCCCTTCGGTCAGCGAATAGACGGGCAGGGGAGCAAGCCGGGGCTGTTCATCTTCGCCAAGAAATACCACGCGTGGATGGGCCATCTCCCAGATCAGGCCATTGCGGCGTGGTTTGCCCGCCACCATGACACGCTGCCCCTCTCGAAAATAATCCCGGCGATAAGGCTGCTGAAACCACACGGCCCGGAGATACCCCCCTTCCGCCGCAATCAGGACGCCCACGACGCTCTGTCCGCCCCGGAGGATCCGGCTCTCGATATCTTCCACAACACCGATAATCGCCTGGATCTTCCCTTCTTCCAGCTGATTCACCGAGCGGAGGTCGCTGCAATCCTCATAAGCCCGTGGGAAGAAGAAGAGGGCATCACTGACAGTTTCGATCCCCAGTTTGGCGAGCAGCTCGGCACGCCGTGGGCCAACCCCTTTGACAAATTGGATGGGAAGCCGTAAAGGGTCCTGATCCCCTGTGGATGCGGCTGACGGCTTTTTTTCCTCATTCCTCATGACTCGTCGTGACTTCGCGCTCTCCCGCGACATCCCGAACAAAAAACCCCTGTCCGGACGGATAGCTTTTTTCTTCGATCATCAGCTATTGTCGTCAACTTTCCAATCGCAGCCAACTCGTCGTACACGCCGGTAGAGGCTGTCCCTTTCGATAGGTTCTCTTCCGGTTTCGCGAATCAATCCGCACAATTCATCCACCGTCAGCACATCCGGAGAATCGGCTCCCGCATTATGATAGATGTTCTCGTATCGCACTGTGCCGTCCAGATCGTTCGCCCCATACTCGAGCGCCGTTTGTGCCAATCCGATCCCAAGGGCTACCCAGTAGGCTTTGATGTGATCGAAGTTATCCAGCAATAACCTGGAAACGGCTATCGTCCGCAGGCAATCAAAGGCCGATGGCCTTGGCAAATCTCGGAAGGCCGTCCTTTTGGGATGAAATGGCAAGGCAATGAACGCTTGAAATCCCCCCGTTTCATCCTGGATCGCCCGAAGTCGAAGGAGATGATCGACACGGTGGTGAACCTCTTCGACGTGCCCGAATAACATCGTTGCATTGCTTCTCAATCCCAGAGAATGTGCGACTCGGTGGACGTTTAACCACGTTTCGCCATCGGGTTTATGGGGAGAAATTTTCGTTCGAACTTCGGGATGAAAGATCTCAGCACCGCCACCCGGCAGACTTCCCAGCCCAGCGTCGATCAAACGGAGCAAGACCTCCCTAACCGGCAGGCCGCTAATCTGGGTGAACCAAGATATCTCAATGGCGGTCCACGCCTTCAGGTGTAGCCGCGGATAGTGCCTATGGATTGCTTCGAGGATCCCCACATACCACTCAAATGGCTTGTCCGGCGGAAGACCACCCACGATGTGCAATTCGGTGCAACCTGCCCGGTCGGCGTCTTCCGCTCGCTTCAGGACGTCTTCCCGCGACATCGTGTAGGCATCCGCGTCTTTCTCCGTTCGGTAGAAAGCACACAACCTGCATCGGTGGACACAAATATTCGTGGGATTGAGATGCGTATTCAAGTTGTAATAGACCACACGAGCATGGCGCCGCTGGCACACGAGATTCGCCAATTGCCCAACAGCATGGATGGAAACGGATGGTTGGAACAGAAACACCCCGTCATCAAACGACAATCGTTGGCCGGCTTCGATCTTGTTACGGATCTCATCCAAGCGGGCTTCCACTACTTTACCACTATGAACAGCATAACTGGATGGCATGACAAACTCGTATCATCCTTCTAGTGCAATCACTCTATAATAGCCAGATATCAATGCTTCCGATGATTAACAATCCGACACTCACGACCGCGTTCACATGAAAAAAGGCCTCATTGACACGTCGCAAATCATTCGGACGAACCAGGAGATGCTCATAAATCAACAACAACGCCACGAGAACAAGCCCACCCCAGTACAACCACCCAAAACCTGAAAAAAGAAAAGGCAATCCTGCCAGGCACAGGACCATCAATCCATGAGAACCCGCTGCGAGCCAAAGCGCATTCTTGATTCCAAAAACTGCAGGAACACTCCAAAGTCTCTGCTGACGGTCGAATTCATAATCCTGACAGGAGTAGATGATATCAAACCCGGCCACCCAGAAGACCACGGCACAGGCAATGAGAATCGGTGGCCAGGCTAACTGACCCTGGATTGCCAACCACACACCCGGCGGCGCCAACGCCAAAGCCATTCCCAGCCAGAAATGCGACAGCCACGTGAAACGTTTCGTATAACTGTAGGCAAAGAGAAAAGCCAACACAGGACCTGAGGCCAGTAACGGCCAGCGATTGGGCAAGAACAGGAGTGTGGAAATCACAAAACCCGCGGCACAAAAGGCCGTGAAGACCTGCACCTGGCGCACTCTCAAGATTCCCCGGGGCAGGTGTCTCCCTGCTGTCCGTGGATTTATCGCATCCAAGTCCCGATCCGCCAGACGGTTAAACGCCATAGCGGCACTGCGTGCGAAAACCATACAAAGCAAGAATCCCAGCAGGTGACGCCATTGAAAAGGCGTTTCTCGCCACACCATAGCCGCGGACAAGGCTGCAAATGGCAAGGCAAACAGGGTATGACTGAATCTCACCAATTCCAGGAACTGGCGAATCCGTACAAACCAAAGCCCTGGGTGCACGGACCGCTTCCGCGCCGGATTATTTCCTTGGGCTTCGGCCATGACGATGTCTGGTGTTGTATTCTCCATCTCGTTTTCCGAACACAATGATCTCTGTTACACATGCGACATCCTTCGGCCCGAACATCGCATCAGTTACCCCATCGCCGAATCAATTCGTTCTCAATCCCCAATTGATCGATGATCCGCGCCACAATAAAGTCAATCAAATCGCGGACCGTCAACACACCGTGATAGAATGCCGGCATCGCGGGCAGGACAATCGCTCCTGCTTCCGCCGCGAGAGCCATATTCCGCAGATGGATCAGCGACAGGGGTGTCTCGCGAGGAACAAGAATAAGCTTTCGCCGTTCCTTCAGGTGGACCTCCGCCGCCCTGTGAATCAAGTTATTTCCCCCGCCATGCACAATTGCACTCAGCGTACTCATCGAGCAGGGACAAATAACCATCCCGTGGGTCAAGAACGACCCGCTCGCAATGGGGGCGGTTAGCCGCTTGTAATGATAGTACTGAAGCGTCCCAGGCTCGCCTATGGGAACGCCGAGGACGTGGCTGGACTCACCTGTCACCCCTGCCATGCCTCGCAAAATCCGCAACTTTGTGTCCTCCGTGCTCTGTTGACTATCGAGAAGCAACGAGGTTGGCTGAAAGTTGTCCAGATCGACTGTAAGGTCTAACTCCTCTTTCAATACCGTCCGGCCTGCCCGGCTGATTGTCAAATGGACATCACAGACGGCAGCAAGCAGGACCTCAATGAGGCGAACAGCGTAAGTCACTCCGCTGGCACCAGTGATCGCAACCACAATCTGCCGTTTCATTTGACCCCCTTGTACAACGTGGCAATTCCCAAGGTGAATGGCTGAGCCATGAGATTCCGCAACCCAGCTTTTTCCATTTCGGCCAACAATGACGCGCCCTGAGGAAACTCCAAAACACTTTGCGGAAGGTAGTTGTACGCCATTTCACGATTGGGGGCTAAAACCTGACCTATTAGGGGCAGAAGAAAGCGAAAATAGGCTCGATAGACTATGTTCAGAGGGAAAAGTCTGGGCAGCGTAAACTCCAGGATCATAACCTCTCCCCCGGGCCGACAAACCCGGACCATCTCTGCCAAACCTCTCCCGGTGTCGGCCATATTTCTGAGTCCAAAAGCAACCGTCACTACGGCAAATGTCCCATCCGGAAAGGGCAAACGCAAACCATCCCCCTCAACAAAAAGAATGTCGGCTCGACGGCGCTCCGCTTTCCGTTTTGCCAATCTCACCATGGGCTGGCAGAAATCCACCCCAACGATAGGAAAACGGTCGCGCCCATGCCGCCAGAAGGCAAGGGCCAAATCACCGGTTCCGCAACAGACATCCAGAATAGGACCTGATCCAACCGCTTCGGAGGCACGCACGGTGCGAAAACGCCAGTAAACATCCGTTCCAAAAGATAGGACATGATTCAGCAAGTCATATCGCGGAGCGATCTCGGCAAACATGCCGCGAATTCGCTCGGACCGTTTATCGACAGGTTTAATGTATGATCGATGCACGTTGATGATGACCTAGAAAACACATCGACGCCATATCTTGCCGCGTGAGTCGCTCGCCTGACATAACAGAACCGGACATCTCCGCAGCCGAATCACGTCGGGCACAGCACCTGTGTCTTGTCAAGCTCCGCCCTTTTTCGTATCGTGAGCTTTTTCGATATTCACTATCAGAAGCCGCTGTCCAAACTCTGTATTATACCGGATATTTTTGACGTTTTTCATGTACGGGACCACCCCATTTGAGGCGTCCGGAAAATGTTACCGAAGATCAGCGTTTATGCGGTTCCATCTCTTGTTAACTCTGATGATTTGACCAACGGTACGGTTGTTGTCATTGACATTCTTCGTGCTACCACCACGATTGTTCACGCCATCGCCGCTGGTGCTCTTGCCGTCGTTCCCTGTGCCACCGTCGAGGAAGCCCGGCGGCTTGCCGAAATGCTTCGAGAAACGGACGACCAAACAACCGTTCTGTTAGCGGGGGAACGGCAATGCCTGCCGATTGAAGGATTTGATCTCGGCAATTCCCCGTCTGAGTATCGTCCAGAAGTTGTGTTTCGGGCCATCGTGATTCTCACGACGACCAACGGTTCGCAGGCCTTCCAATTCTGTCGGCGTGCTCAGCGCGTCCTGGTCGGTTCCTTTGTGAATGCCTCAGCGGTCCTTAAGGCCCTTTTCGAGGAAACAACAGCGATCCACCTCCTGTGCGCCGGGTCGGACGGTGAATTCACGCGAGACGATACGCTATTCGCGGGAATGCTGGTGGATCGTCTGGAACGAATGAGTGGGTTACGATATGAACTCAATGCCCAGGCAATCACCGCCCGCGAGAATTGGCGTAGTGCGTTCGCACCACCATATTCGAGCGGTGCGGAGAGTATTTCACCAGAAATGCTTGCCGCTCAACTCCGCAACAGCGTTGCCGGGGAAAAGCTCATTGCAGCCGGAATGGAAAATGATATTCTCGACGCGGCTCGGATCGATGCTTTTTCCTGTTTGCCGACATTTGATCCGGCTTCCGGCATCATTGTCGGATAACGATCCAGCGACTCTTGGTCGACCCCGAAAGCCCTTTTACCATTTCTCGGCAGATTGCCTATCTTTCTATTGGTCGTTGGGGGAGCCTTTAAGCGAAAGCTCATCCCCAGGCGGGTGGTTCTGTCGCCCCACAACGACCAAGCACATGTCGTCAGTTTGAGGACGCTGCCCAACAAAACGATGAACTTCTTCAACAACTCTGTTTCCCACTTCTTCTGGTGAGCCTGTGGAGCGGCGAAGAACTTCCATTAACCGTTCCTGCCCAAAAGCGTCACCATTGCTGTTCATGGCATCAACAATACCGTCGGTAAAAAGAATCAGCAGATCCCCAGGAGCGAATGTGCCCACATACGAATCATAAGTTGTGTCGTGTGAGACGCCGAGTGGCGGTCCCGCTTTCTCATCACCCACAAGGCAAATGTCGTTATTGGCTTTTTTGAGAAGGGCGGGCCAGTGTCCGGCATTAACCAACCAAAAATGATGAGTGACAGGATCCAGGACAACAAGAATCAGCGTGATGAAGCGATCATCCCAACGGTCACTGCAAAATACCTTGTTTAAGCGCTTGAGGGCCGATTGCGGCGAGGCCTCACTGGCCAGGCAGTATTTGATCTCCGCAGAAAGCTTTGCCATCAGCAGAGCAGCGGCGATTCCCTTCCCCGACACGTCGGCCATGATTAAGGCCAGCCGATTTGCAGGCAACGGGATGTAGTCGTAATAGTCACCCCCGACCTCGTGAGCGGGATCATAAAAGTCGAAGAAATCATATTCTGGTACTCTCGGCGGTTCCGAGGGCAAAAAACCCTGCTGGACCTTGTGTGCCAATGCCAATTCCCGTCGCAAGAGTTCTTCGCGCATCGAGGCGTCATGCAGAATCGCATTCTCTACCGAAACGGCAACCTGGCTCGCCGCACTGACAAGAACTTCCAGATCCTCTGGCGTAAAACGCGCCTTTCTCTGACGGGTGTCCATTTGGATGACCCCCAGAACCTTCCCGTCGCTGCCGACCAGTGGTACACACATGACGGAATGGATTGGGAAATCGACGATGCTTTGACTCAAGTCGAACCGGGAATCTGTAGCCACATCCGCCGAAAGAACGGCTTGCTTACTTGAAATCACCGAATTGACGATTGTCCGACTGATTCGAAGTTGCTCCCGGTCCTCCGGCCGACGAGTCTTCACCGCCCGCGGCACTAATTTGCCGGTCTTTGAATCGACCAAAATAACGAATCCTCGATCAGCCTGCGTGAATACGTTAAACAAGCTCGTCAGAATCTTGTCCAGAACGTCGTCAACAGATATCGCCTTGCCAAGATTCTGACTGATTTCTATCAAAGCACGCAGTTTTGCTTCTGGATTGACCTGAACGCGATTTCCCGTCGCCGTAACATCGAGTCGCGACATGACGGTTGAGCCGGACCGAAAACGGTCCTCGTCGTCCACCCAAGCCGCGTCGGACACTTTGGTGTCTTCACCTTCCGGTCCCGATGGAACACTCTCAAAAAAGGAAAAGACCAGGTCACAAATCCTGATCCGGTCGCCATCCTTCAGGGGTTGGCGCCCGTGGACCCTCTGTTCATTCAGGAAGGTCCCGTTTCTGCTATTGAGGTCTTCCAAGAAGAACCCCGACTCTGTCCGCACGATTCGTGCATGCTGACGACTGACCGCCCCAATCTCGAGGACAATGTCACAATTCGGATGCCGACCGAGAATCACACAGTTCTTCTCGATCGGGAAAATCTTTCCGCGATCCGGTCCCTCGGTCTGTCGTAACTCAGCCATACTTAACCTCAGTGACCGTAAGAGTGATTTTGGCGTTCAAGAAACACTGACGGTCTATCGAAATACTCACCCCCTCACTTTCGACGCCATATAGCGTCGCACCGCGAACTCGTCATCAAAAAGCAACTCGGGAAAAGGCACGGCTCCTTGTCTGACACCGTCAACTTCCAATCCTATCCCAGTCAGGCAAACAATATGGGGAATGTCATTCGAAACGGACACCACTTGACGGCTATTATAGTGCGAATTGACATTACCTAACCAGAGAGTCGTCGCCAACGGTCTAAACCCACCAGAACAAACCTCTGCGGGTCCGTATAGCGATTGAGCCTCAATTGACATGATCTTGATTCCCCATCCGAATGCTTCGCTCACGGATAAAGGCAGTTCAGGGACCGCTCCTAAGGTTTCTCAACAACCGGCGATCCGATAGTCCTCTGGGGCTGAAGCAAGCTCTCCAACTCATCTAGGAAAACAGTCTGCCGGCGCCTACAATAGGTTTTTTGCGTCATCTTCGAACGCGCTTCATCAAAGCGACAGCGGCAGCGACGTCTAAGGCGACGGAAAACCGTTTTCTGATGGCATACATTTGTTTCCCGCATCCGGCGGGTATGAAAGAGCGTCAAAGTTCCATTGCGTCTTGACAGAAAGGAGCATGAGCTTTGTTACGGACGCATACCTGTGGCGAGTTACGGGCTTCCCATATCGGCCAGCAAGTGACCCTCTGTGGCTGGGTTGATACTTATCGGGACCATAAAGGCGTCGTTTTTGTCGATCTGCGCGACCGTTATGGCAAGACGCAGGTCGTGTTTTCCTCAGATAATGGTCATGCACTGCACCAGATTGGGCGGTCTCTTCGGCCCGAGTACGTCATTCAGGTCACCGGGGTAGTCGAAAAACGCCCCGAGGGAACGGAAAATCCCAAGCTTGCCACGGGCGAAGTCGAGGTGAAGGCAGAACAATGTACCATCCTCAGCCGTGCCGCGACGCCGCCTTTCCTGCCATCCGCGCCGGATTTGCCGGGTGAGGATGTTCGGTTACGTTATCGGTACATTGACCTGCGCCGTCCCCAGATGCAACAAATCCTGATGCTCCGGCACCGTATGGTCAAGATTATGCGCGATTACTTCGATGAGCACGGGTTCATCGAGGTTGAAACGCCCATGCTCGGACGGAGCACGCCTGAAGGGGCCCGTGATTATCTTGTTCCAAGCCGAATCCAAAAAGGTACGTTTTACGCACTTCCGCAGTCTCCTCAGCTTTACAAACAGATTCTCATGGTCGCCGGGTATGACCGATACGTTCAAATCGCTCGATGCTTCCGCGATGAGGACCTGCGGGCAGATCGCCAGCCGGAGTTTACCCAACTTGACCTCGAGATGTCATTTGTCCAGGCCGATGACGTTATGGGCATTATTGAGGGGTTGATGGCCCGGTTGTTCCGTGAAGTCTTGGGGCAAGAGCTTACCTTGCCACTCCCAAGAATGACTTACGACGAAGCGATGGAGCGATTTGGTCACGATGCCCCCGACTTACGGTTTAGCATGGAACTCGTGGACATCACGGCCATTGCCAGGGAATGCGATTTCAGGGTCTTTCGGGAAGCAGCGGAGAATGGCAAACGTGTCCGCGGGATCTCTGTCCCGGGTGGCGCAAATCGTTTCTCTCGTAAACACATCGATGAGTTTACCGAGTGGGTCAAGCAAGACTTTGGGGCCAAAGGGCTAGTGTGGTTTCGTGTCGAGCCGGAAGGAGCGCTCAGTTCGACGGTGGCCAAGAATTTCACATCTTCCCAGCTTGAAGCTATCCGAACAAAGATGGGTGCTCAGCCGGGTGATCTGTTACTATTTGTCGCCGACGATTTTGAAATCACGTGCAAGGCATTGTATGGTCTGCGGAAACGGTTTGGCGCCGAACTCAAGTTGTACGACCCGCGAGAAATGCACCTCTCCTGGGTCGTCGAGTTCCCCATGTTTGCTATTGACGAGGAAGAAGGGGGATGGACCTCGATGCATCATCCCTTTACAGCACCACGACTTCAGGACCGGGAGTTATTGAAAACAGACCCTGGAAAATGTCGTGCCCAGGCCTATGACCTCGTGTTAAACGGAACAGAAGTTGGTGGAGGAACGATCCGAATCCACGATTCTCAGCTCCAGCAGGAGGTGTTCAACCTGCTTGGTATCGATGAGGCGAGGGCCAAAGACCGCTTCGGTTTTCTTCTGGAAGCATTGCAATTTGGTGCCCCGCCACACGGTGGTATCGCCCTTGGCGTGGATCGCCTGGTGGCGATCTTCGCGGGAGTCGATTCCATTCGCGATTGTATCGCCTTCCCAAAAACACAGCGCGCCGTTGATTTGATGACAGGCGCGCCGAGTGAGGTCGATCCGAAGCAGCTTCGGGAACTGGGGATTAAGTTCGACAAATAGCTGGTGCTTTTGTCCTTGTGTTGATTTGGTGGGACAGAAATAGGAGTCACCGGATATGCGAGAATTGGTCTTTCGTTGGCATCGACTGGCGATCCTTGTTATCTTTTGCTCAGCGTCGGTCACCAGTTGTTCTCGACATCAAGACTCCCAGGGGAATCGGGCCGATATACCAAACCCACCTGCATCTCAGACGGCGACGCAGAAGGAACCAGCAGAGCCAATGAACCCGGCAGCCCCAGTCGCTGAGGCAATCTCGCCCAGTTCCTCGCGAGACGGAGAGCAATCTCTGGCAATTCCAAAGGTCGTCATGGCCGAGATTGATCGGGCCAAGTGTAAGCTGTTCGTGGATGATGCCATTCCAAATGGCGAGTTGCGAGGATTCAGTGGTGGTTCACAGCAAATTAAAGACCTTATCGGCAATAAAGGAGCTGTTTTAGTTTTCTGGAGCAGTGGAGCAGACCGTTACGCAAATCTGAATGCCGCAAATCTCCTCAGCGACATGGAGGCAGACATCTACGCGAAGTTTCAGGAAAAAGGGATCACGGTTGTTGGCATCCACGTTGGTCCGAATTCGCAGGAGACTGAAAAGATCATTGAGGAATCAGGGGCACGTTTTCCTATCCTTTCTGACGACAGCGGGGAATATTTCCGACAGTTTTCGGACCACCAACCGCCCTGTTTGTACCTTGTGGATCATTCTGGCAAGATTCTTTGGCTCGACGTTGAGTACAGCCGATCTGCACGGGAGGCACTCAAGCAGGCAGTGACAGCTATCACCCAATAATGTACCCTCTATTTTCGGCACTGAGGCAACCGGTTTCTAGGCCTTTCCGATGAAAATCCTGGCTATTAACGCTGGCTCCAGCAGCGTCAAGTTTGCCCTGTTTGATTGGGAAACGCTCGTTCCTACTGTCCGTGGGCTTGTGGATTTCAACGCCCAGCCTGATGTAACCCAAATCGTCATTCGAGAGGGTGAACGCCTCGTTGCCCAAAAATCGTTGCCTTCAAAGAAGTATCGGGACGCAGTCGCAGAAGCCTTAGGGTTGTTGCAGGAACTCCATTTTGTGAGTGATCCAAAGGAGATTAGGGCCGTTGCGCACCGTTTGATTCACGGTGGAGAGACCATCCGAGAACCAGTCATTATCACGGCTGGGATCAAAGACATTATTTGCCAGTTCATTCCTCTCGCACCACTTCACATTCCTGCAGGACTGCACGCCATCGAAGTCACAGAGTCTTTGTTCCCTGACGCTGTTCAGACTGGCGTGTTCGACACAGGGTTCTTCGCCCATATTCCGCCAGCGGCGTATCTCTACCCTGTCCCGTATGAATGGTATAGCGAGTGGGGAATCCGACGATTCGGTTACCACGGGACCAGTCATGCGTACGCTATGGAACGTGCCGCCCAAATGCTCGGGCGATCCGTACGGGATCTCCATCTCATCACGTGCCACCTTGGCCAGGGTTCCTCAGCCACTGCGATCGCCGATGGTAAGGCTGTCACCAACACAATGGGCTTTACACCCCTGGAAGGGTTCATGATGGGGACTCGTTCGGGAACAGTCGATCCCGGCATTATTACGTATGTCCAGCGCCATCACGGCCTGACCGCTGACCAGGTCGAGGAAATCCTGCACAGGCAGTCAGGTTTGCTTGGTGTCTCGGGTGTTTCTGGCGATTATCGAGAAGTCCTTCGGGCAGCCGAGGCCGGACACGAACGCGCCCGACTGGCTCTTGATATGTACGCCTACCGCGTTCGTGCCATGCTGGGCGCCCTCGCGGTGACGTTAGGAAAGGTCGATGTTCTGGTCTTTACTGGTGGGATTGCCGAGAATGCTTGCGAGCTAAGAGCTGATATCTGCAGGGGCCTTGAATGTCTTGGATTGTTTCTCGATCCCAACCGTAATGCGAATTGCAAGCCGGATGCCGACATTGCCCAGGCTGGATCACCTGGACGGATTCTGGTCATACACAGTCAGGAGGATTATATTCTGGCAAGAGAGGCCAAGAGGTTAGTTGGCGAGAGAATCGTTAGTCGCGGCAAGCCCAACAATTAGCGAGAAAAGGCAGTTTATCACCACGGCTCGGCAACTTGCCTCACACGGCAACGCCAGAATACGGGAAGGGAGGTTTGGCCATGTGGACTTCAGATCGGTTACAACCATTCCAAGTGGTTCCACGTTCTCACGTGACTGTTTGGACGGGAACATGGTTGTTGCAAATCTTGCCTTTCGTCGTGTTGGCCGGTCTCGGCTTTTCGGAATCGGCAACTGCTTACGGATATGAGGAAATTGCTATGAAGGTGGAAAGCCAAGTTTTCGGAACAATGCCGGATGGCGAGGTTGTCACATTGTACACCCTGGACAACGGCAAGGGATTAGTGGTCCGCGCCATGTCCCTCGGCGCGACACTGACGGCCGTTGAGTTCCCGGACCGTAACGGCAATCGGGAGAACGTAACCCTTTATCTCGAAACCCTGGATGACTACCTGAAGGGCCATCCATGCTTCGGTTCCGTGTGTGGGCGGTATGCAAATCGGATCGCCAAGGGCCAGTTTCAATTGGATGGTATTACGTACCAGCTCGCCACGAACAATGGCCCCAATCACTTACATGGTGGAAAAGTTGGTTTTCATCAGCGACTGTGGTCTCATCGACCAGTCAAAGGTGATGGTTTCGTCGGCGTCGAGTTTTCCCGTGTGAGTCCAGACGGTGAAGAGAATTATCCCGGAACATTGACGGCCACGGTGACGTACCGGGTGACCTCAGATAATCGTTTGGAAATGGAGTATGTCGCAACAACTGACAAGGCAACAGTCGTCAATCTCACCAATCATGCCTACTGGAACTTGGCCGGAGCAGGTGTCGGAACGATTCTGGACCACATTTTGCAAATTAACGCAGATTCTTACTTGCCAGTTGATGCTACACTCATTCCGTTAGGTCCTCCATCACCTGTAGTCGGAACTGCATTCGACTTTCGCCAACCCAAGGCCATTGGCCGAGACATTGCCCAAACAAAGGGCGGGTACGACCATTGTTTCGTTCTCAACAAGCAGAGGCCCGGTGAGTTGAGTTTCTGTGCGAAGCTACAAGACCCCAAAACAGGCAGAGTGATGGAAGTTTACACGACCCAGCCGGGGGTCCAAGTTTACACCGCGAACGGCTTAAACGGACGGCTGGGGGCTAAGGGACGGTCCTATCCCCAGTTCGGGGCCGTGTGTCTCGAAACACAGCATTTTCCGGACTCGCCGAATCATCCGGACTATCCCACAACAGTTCTTCGCCCCGGAGAAACTTATCGCGAACTGACGGTACACCACTTCAAAGTGGAATAGACTCGCCGCATAGCTGCCGGTTTCACAAGATCCCGGATCGGAGATCGTCCGCCCGTTGGTCGGTAAAAAAGACCACGCTAGCAGACGCGAACGATTACTTCTGCGGCGAGTTGAGATCACCAGGCCACCAATTGTCAAGGACGTTTTCCAGTCTCTTCACAATCTCAGGCCGTTGCGCTGCCAGGTCGGTCATCTCATGCGGGTCCTCGAGAATCTGGTAGAGTTCCGGCTTTTCCCCCGGATCAACAGGGACAATGAGTTTCCAGTTATCCTGGATCACCCAGCGGTACTGCAAGGACTTTGTGGGATGATTGACGTCAGCCACATTGTGGGAATAAACTTCGCCAAAGACCGCATGCCGCTTTCCCAGCGCTTCTCGATCCATAACATTCAAACCCGGAAGACCCTCGGGAGCGGAAACACCACATAAATGCAACAATGTTGGCATAATGTCGATGCTACTGACGAGAGTCGTATCATCGCGTTGTGCCTTAATTCGTTCCGGCCAGGAAAACATGATGGGAGTTCGCAACCCACCATCATAGGGAGATCGTTTGGACCTCGGCGCGAATTGATTAGGCTTTTCAGGATCTTGGATCCAGCCGTTGTCGGCAAGATAGACAACAATCGTATCCTGACGAAGCCCTTCATCCTTAAGGAACCCCATTAACTCGCCGATTGTGGTGTCAAACCATTCGCACATGGCATAATATCTCGCTTGAGCGGGTGTCACATCCGGGCCTGAGTATTTTGCCAGGATTTCCTGAGGTGGTGTGTGTGGACTATGTGGCATCATGGGGGCATACCACACAAAGAACGGTTTGCCAGCCGCCTTTGCCCGCCGTATAAAATCGAAGATCGGTTCCAACCCCTCTCGGCCAATCTTCAGGCCTTCGTCACCGTGTCGGCCGCCGCGCTTGGGATCACCATGTGTCATACCTTCCGTAAAGCCGCCACGATTAAAGGCCCCCTCCCACCATTTGCCGGTCTGAAGGGAGACATACCCCGCCTGCCCCAGGATTCTCGGCAAGGTCGGTGTTTTCTCGATCCGCTGCATCAGCGTTTCGTAAAAGGCCGCGTACTGCGGGTTGGACCGCCCTGCCATCGGATTCACATTAGGATCCGGCAGATCAGGATCATTCCCCGTAATGCCATGCTGATGCGGATAAAGCCCTGTGATCATCGTCGCCAAGGAAGGACGACACAGCGAGCTGGGAACATATCCGCGTGTAAACACCAGGGACTCGCTCGCCAATTTATCAAGGGACGGTGTTTTTATCCGGGGATGACCCATGAAGCCATAATCCGTCCACGCATGGTCATCGGAAATGATCAACAAAACGTTGGGACGTTTTTCCCCAATCTCTCGACCCTCAAGAGAAAAAACCGCACACAATCCGAAAAGACACGCTGCTGCAGCTAACATGTATTGTCGCATCGAAATATCCTCCCCACACGTGCAATGAGAATTAGGTTGGCGCTTTCAGCCCATCCATCTTTACTGCTTGTAGGCTGAGTAACAAGCATTTCTGGCAAGAGGGTAACGATTCACCCCAGGATACGTTTCCATCTTTCAATATTGTAAAGGGCTCTTTCCTTCGGCGACATTCGGCTGAAATCGGGATTATCGTTTGGTTCGCGCCAGGTGGACATGGTTATCCGCACATCACTGGTGGCTATCTTTTCCCGACTTGCGCCGCTCTCACTTTGACCCGCATAACTCGTTGCTGTTGACGTCAGTTTCAAATCTTCATCGAGTGACCGATAGGGCGTTATGCCCAATTTTCCCAAATCATTATGATAGGCCCGGACCGCCTCTGCCGGTTCAATCTCGTCATCTGCAACCAGCCGAAGGTACTTAATAAATGTGAGTTGATCTTCGGCATTGTTGATTTTTCGACCGTACAGTGCAACCCGTGCACCGTACTTCTTGGCCTCCCAAAGCATGTGGAAGGCATCATACGTGGTTCCCGCGGACCCGCCAAGAATCCCAACGACGATGGTGCTATCATAACGGACAAGGGCCTCCATGGCTTCTGGGCCGTAGTACGGTATTTTCAAGAAGAGGGGGCGTCCCGCGCTTGTGACCCCTGCCAGAGTTCGCACAATATGGTCATTGACAAAACGTGGGACATCGCGGGGGGCATTTTCGCCAGGGGCATTTGGGCTAAAGACTTCCAAAAAATGTCTGAATCCCTTCTTTTCAGCCTCGATGCGAAACTCCTTGTATGCTTCCAGAGTCCTCAAATCAAGCTCGACATCGTTGTTGAAAGTCACTGAATAAAGCCCGAGGTCTGCACCCAGTTTCCGTTCCTCTGGCGAACATTCAGCCTTACCACACATCATGTGATCAATGGTCGCGGTACGGAAAGGCCGTGACGGCTGCCGGTCATAGACACCCAATCCTCCGCCTGCAAGCCAGATATCACTTGCATCATTGGCGCGCACGGCTGGAGTGACATGGCTCTGATCAAAAATCCTTTCGCGAATGGTCAGGAGTTCATTCGTACTCGCACTCATCAACATGATATCGACCAGGCCTTGAGCGACGATCTCTCGGATGATCTGGCGATACTCGTCGAGTGTACGAAACCTGGCCTCAGCCGCGTGATGTTCCGGGCTGCGGCCCGGGGCCGCCAGTCCAAAAGCCATGTCAGCATCTTTGGCATCGGCCAGAATAAAATCGCGACACGCGCGATCAGCACGGATCCGGGCCAGTTTTTCGTCCAGTGATTTTGCCACCATACTGTAAGTCTCCAGCCGCTTTGCAACGATTCGGCCTGAAGGTATCTTCGTTCCTGCGGTCAGCCCCCGCTCAGAATCGACATTTTACACAAAACCCTTATCAACCATCGAGTACAACTCCCAGCAAGTCAAGTCATCTCACACTGTCTGCGCAATCGACAACCTCTAACCCGACGGATTAACCGGTACCTCTGAAACATCCAATTCGAGCCTGCGTTTGTTTCTGCTCTGCGGAACGGACGATTCCTTGCAAATCAAGTTGCTCGCCGCGGCTGGGCCTGAACTGAAGAAATCATTCTCGATCCCCCCTGGTTTTGCATGGGGCGATGGATCACAATAATCGCGCGGGTTTCGGTTCGGAAGTTAACATCCGATAGCCGCGTTCTCTTATATCGGGCCTTGTAGAGGAACGACTCATGAACAAAGCACCGGCGACTCTTGTTGAAAACGCGTACCAAATCGCCAAGGAGCGTTATGCCGAATGGGGAATCGATACCGATCGGGTCCTAAGCCGTTTGGAGGCCGTCCCCATTTCCATGCAATGCTGGCAAGGAGACGACGTCGGAGGTTTTGAGAATCCAACTGGGCTTTCCGGCGGCGGGATTCTGGCCACGGGAGCCTATCCTGGAAAAGCACGCACCGCACAGGAATTGCGTGCCGACGCCGATATGGCCTTTCGTTTGATCCCGGGAAGACATCGTTTCAACCTTCACGCAATTTATCTCGAAACGAACGGCGTCCGCGTTGAGCGGGATGAGATCGAACCATCGCATTTTCAGAACTGGATGGATTGGGCAGGGGATCGAGGGATCGGACTCGACTTTAATCCGACTTTTTTCTCTCACCCATTAGCAGCTAGTGGTTTCACCCTCACGCATCCCGACGATGGCATCCGGCGTTTCTGGGTCCGTCACGGACAAGCCTGTCGGCGAATCGGCGAAGCCTTTGGCAAACGCCTGGGGAAGCCGTGCGTTACGAATATATGGATCCCTGATGGCATGAAAGACCTGCCGGCAGATCGCAAGAAACCCCGTGAACGCCTTGTCCGTTCGTTGGATGAGATTCTCTCCACTCCCTTGAATCCTGCTTATCATCGGGATGCCGTTGAGGGCAAGCTTTTTGGGATTGGTTCAGAGGCTTATGTAGCGGGTTCACACGAGTTTTACCTGGGGTACGCCATCACGCGCAAGACACTTCTTTGTCTCGATGCCGGTCATTTCCATCCGACCGAATCCATCGCGGACAAGATTTCATCCGTTCTCCTTTTCGTCGATGGACTGTTGCTTCATGTGAGTCGAGGGATCCGCTGGGACAGTGATCATGTTGTGATTTTGAGCGACGACGTTCGTGCCATTGCGGATGAACTTGTGCGGGGCGATTACCTGAGCCGTGTTTTCATCGGCCTCGATTTTTTCGACGCAAGCATCAATCGTATTGCAGCCTGGGTCATTGGAATGCGAGCCATGCTCAAAGCACTTCTGGGGGCACTGTTGACTCCCTGGGATCGCCTTTGTGAGTTCGAAAACCAAATGGATTACACCGCGCGACTTGCCTTACTTGAGGCTGTCAAAACTTTACCAATGGTCGCTGTCTGGGATTACTACTGCCTAAAGCACAACGTCCCGCTTGACGACATGTTTCTGGCAGAGGTCAAACGTTATGAAGCTGAAGTGTTGTCAGTCAGGGGACGGTGAGGCACGATGGGCTAATCCGTTCATCGAAATAGCAAAGACATGGCGGCCATCCCGGCGAAGCGCTTGACAAGCATCATCTTAAACCTTCATACTTTTGCACAGATTAGGCGTTTACCCAACGGTTGTGACTGAAAGGGCGTGATCATGGCCACTGTATCCAACACGCATGGAAAAGAATCAGTCTTCGCACGACTGGACAAACTCAACGAGTTTGAACGAAAACCCGTTACGCCGGATAAATTTCACAGCGGACGTTATTTTGCCGGTCTCTTTGCCGGAGAACATGTGGCAGCCACCGAGTTCGTCATTGGGGCGCTTTTCGTCGTATGGGGAGCACAAACCTATGACATCCTGGTTGGGCTGTTGCTGGGAAACGCCTTTGCCGTTCTTTCATGGACGCTGATTTGTGCACCGATCGCTATCCAAACGCGATTGACGCTTTACTGGTATCTCCGCCAAATCGGTGGCCCCGTGATGACCGTTGTTTACAACCTTCTTAACGCCGTCCTCTACTGCATTTTGGCAGGCTGCATGATCACCGTGGCGGCTTCCGCTGTTCGAATTCCTTTCGGAATTCCACCTCAGACGGGTATTCTGCCAACTGATCCCGGATTCGTCGTGGTCGTCATCGTTGTCGGGGCCGTCGTTGTGACGTTGGCAATTCTCGGCTTCAAACGTCTTTCCCAATTCGCCGTTGTCTGTTCCCCGTGGATGTTACTGATGTTCGTCTGCGGGGCCTTAATGGCACTTCCGAACGTGGGCTACGTGCGAGGCTGGGGGTCATTCTTGGCTGTGGCCAAGGAGCGAATCTGGACCGGAACGGGGCCAAAGGTGGTCGGTGTCGCAAAGAAGGAGAAGTCCCTCGTTCTCACCCTTGGAGAGTATCAGGGCCGCGTGCAAGTCCTTAAAGATGGTACAGGGCCGCTTCCCGCCGTTGAGGCCGCCCCGGTTGGCGTCACGTTGCCTGGTTTCCATGTTTCGGAGCAAAGAGGCGACAAGGCAGTTTTTGTCCCGGCGGAGGCCCGTCTTGAGCCGATTTACGGTGAGCTTCCCAAGTCTCTTGGCGAAACGCTCGATCCAAAGCTTTTGAAATCTCTCGGCTTCGATACAGAGAATTCTGCAAACGGAAACGGCGAGTCAGCTTCGGAACAAAGCAAAAGCGAAGAAAAAGCAGGAGCACAAGAGGCGCCCTCCGCGCAGCCGGGGGAGGAACGCGGTCAAGAGCGTCCCCGAGACGAAGGAAGACCGCGTCGCGGTCGAGGCTCGCGCGGTCAACAGGAGGGCAGGCCCCAAGGTGGAGGAATGGAGGGCGGAATTCTCTCCCCGTCTGAAGTTCCCCCAACACCACCGATTCTGGGATGGCAAATCATCGTCCAAAGTCCCCAGGTCGCCAATCCGCAGTCTGTCAAGTATGAAATGCCCAAGAAACGAGCGGGGGTTCTCTGCGACGACAATTTCGTGCCGATGCAGAGCTTCCAGGCTTCTGTAACCGATGGCCCACGCGCGGCCCGTTCCCCAATCGGTTTCTGGCACATTGTTTTCTTTGCCTGGATTTGCAATCTGGCCATGCATCTCGGGCTATCTGACATGGCGATCTTCCGATTCGCGAAGCGTTCGTGGTACGGAGTCTATTCGGCGTTTGGCATGTTCCTTGGACATTACCTGGCCTGGATTTGTGCGGGGATTATGGGGGCTGCCGCTGCCCGACTCATGATGACCCCCCTCATCCAACTGGATTCTGGCCAGGTGGCTTATCTCATTCTTGGCTGGGCCGGTGCCATTGCCGTGGTCGTCGCAGGATGGACAACATCCAACCCGACCTTGTATCGGGCTGGTTTGGCACTCCAGATCATCACGCCCAATTGGCCACGGTGGTTGGTCACACTCCTGGCAGGAACGATTACGACAGCCATTGCATGTTTTCCGTTTGTGTTCATTTACCTCTTGGATTTCGTGGGGGTCTATGGGATTCTTCTCATGCCGGTTGGCGCGATCGTCGTGATGGAACACTGGGTATTTCCGCTCCTCGGCTGGCAACGGTTCTGGGCGACACGACGGGGCCAATGGCTTAATCTTGCGGCAATTCTAGCTTGGGCCATCGGACTAACCCTTGCACTGGTGTGCTGGAAAATGGGGTGGCTCCATCTTTTCTTCCTGGTTATTCCGGTATGGTTTGCAACAGCAATCAGTTACCTCATTCTCGCTGGGTTGGCGGGCGCAGCGAGAAAGAGCGACGACGGGGAAACCTCTTTACCTGGGCAGGAAGAGCCAGTTTTATCCATGCACCAAGCTGGCGAGGACCAAGGCAAAGAGCGGCAACATCCCTCACATCGTCGCAGTTTTCTTATGTACGTGTTCGGTCTCGCTGCCTTCATTTGCTTGCTGGGCAGTCTGGCATTTGCCTGGTTCGTGTTTGCTGGTTTTATGACCGCAGAAGATGTGAAGCCGACACTCTTGTACCTGGCCATTGCGTACTTTGTGACGGGTGTCATTTACCTTTCCTTGCGTGAAAGACGGACTAATTCACTTGAGCAGCAAGCTTCCAGCAACTGATGGGGAAGAACATTCTTCGGAGGGTTTACAGATGCGTTGCACTTTGGCGATACTTGTTTGCGGTCTTCTTTTCACAGGCTTCCTGGAAGGTCTCGCACGGGGCGAGGATCAGAGTCCTGCCCGTGTTGTCCAGCTGCGGTGTGAGTATCGCACCAACCCTCTAGGAATAGGGACAGTGCGACCTCGTCTCAGCTGGATTATCAATGACTCGAGACCCGGAGCCATCCAAACGGCTTACCAGATTCTGGTAGCATCGACGCCTGAGATCCTTGCCCAAAATCGCGGCGATCTGTGGGACACAGGAAAAGTCATTTCCTCCGAAATGAACCAGCTCGAATATGCAGGAAAGCCGCTGCAATCACGGATGACGTGCTATTGGAAAGTCCGCATCTGGGACGCCAATCAGCAGGTCACACCGTTCAGCGAACCTGCCATGTGGTCGGTGGGGCTTCTGCAACCGGAGGATGTCCAGGCCCGGTGGATTCAGGCCTCTCAACCCCTGGTTCATCCCGTTAAAGGAACCCAGCTTGATTTTGGCGATTGCCCCTGGATCTGGTATCCCGAAGAGAACATGCAGCCACGGGAAAAGGCCCCTGCCGGTCCACGGTACTTCCGAAAAGTTGTTGACTTACCAACCGACGAAAAAATCAAACAGGCTCGTTTCTTGGTGACAGCGGATGACTCTTTTGAACTGTTTTGCAATGGTCAACTGTCGGGCCGCGGTACAGGGTACAATGCCCCGCAAATTGCCGATGTTACCAATCGTTTGAACCCGGGCAAAAACACACTGGCGATTGTAGCGACAAATGCCACTCCTTCGCCTGCAGCGCTCGCAGGCCGGCTTCGCGTCGAGTTTGAATCGGGGCACGTCTTGGACCTAGTTATTGACCAGACATGGCGGAGTTTCACCCAAGCCGCAGCCGGTTGGAACCAACCTGGCTTTGATGACTCAGCCTGGCCCCTTGCCATCGTTGTGGGCAAAATGGGCGACAAACCCTGGGGGACTATTTCGGCTGAAGGGCTCGATGTTTTTGGTTGTGCCCTGTTTCGCAAGGGCTTTCAGATCGACAAACCCGTCCAGAGTGCCACGCTTTACATGAGCGCTTTGGGAATCGGCGAAATCCATATCAACGGACAACGTGTTCATGATGAGTATTTTGCACCGGGTTGGACCGACTACCGAAAGCGCGTCTATTACAACACTTATGACGTAACCCGGTTCGTCCGGCAAGGAGAGAACGCCATCGGCGCCATCCTCGCTGCTGGCTGGTATTCTGGGGCAATTGGTTGGAAGAGTGAGCGATTCCATTTCGGTCGCGATCCCAAGCTTTGGATTCAGCTCGAAATTGTCACCAATGACGGGGAGCGCACCACAATCATTAGTGATGGTACATGGAAGTACACGTTCGGCCCTCACATCGAAGCGGAATTTCTGGCCGGTGAGACGTACGATGCCCGGCTTGAGATACCAAATTGGTCCAGTCCGGGACTTGATGACAGCCAGTGGTTGCCTGCAAGAATCGCCGACGATGTCCAGACTGTTTTGGAGGCCCAACGGGGTGTCCCCGTGATTAAGACTGGCGAGCTTCCCACCCGGAAAATCACTGAGCCAAGACCGGGTGTTTTCGTTTTTGACCTTGGTCAGAATTTCGCGGGCTTTGCTAGGCTAAAAGTTCGTGGTCCCAAAGGCACCGCAGTCCAATTACGCTTTGCGGAGATGCTTAATCCGGATGGAACGATATACACGACGAATCTTCGATCCGCTCGGGCAACGGACACTTACATCCTTAAAGGCGAAGGCGAAGAGACCTGGGAACCTCGGTTCACTTTTCACGGTTTTCGTTACGTGGAGGTCACAGGTTATCCCGGGCGACCAACTGAAGATGCGATCACAGGGGTTGCCATTAACTCGGACACCCCATTGGTTGGGGATTTCCGCTGCTCAAGCGAGATGATCAACCAGCTTTACAGTAACATCGTGTGGACCCAAAGGGCCAATTTCATCTCCGTGCCAACCGATTGCCCCCAGCGGGATGAGAGACTTGGATGGACGGGCGATGCCCAGGTCTTCATCCGAGCAGCAACGTACAACGCCGATGTGGCGGCCTTCTTTAACAAGTGGCTCGTCGATCTTGAGGACGCCCAGGGGCCGGATGGAGATTTTCCGGACGTGGCCCCCCGGGTCGTCGCTCTTGGGGGTGGCACGGCGGCCTGGGCGGACGCGGGGGTGATTTGTCCGTGGACGGTTTACTGGGTGTACCGGGATCGACGCGTACTTGAAGAGCACTTTGACGCGATGGAACGGTGGATCGCATATTGTCAGAAACACAGTCAGGGGCTTCTTCGCCCAGCAGCGGGGTACGGAGATTGGCTTTCCATCAATGCCGATACACCAAAGGACGTCTTGGCTACCGCATTTTTCGCGTACAGCACTCATTTGACCGCAGAATGCGCAAGAATCCTCGGCCTGACCGAGAAGGCCGCTCAGTACGACAAGCTTTTCGAAGAGATTCGCAACGCTTTTCAGAAGGCATATGTGACGCCGGACGGCCATGTGAAGGGTGATACTCAAACCTGTTACGTCCTGGCTCTTTACTTCAATCTCCTCCCTGAAAACCTACGACCGAAGGCGGTCCAGTACCTTGTAAACGACATTGTCAAGAGAGATACGCACCTTTCGACGGGTTTCATCGGCACGGCCTATCTGATGCCCGTCCTTTCAGAAACCGGGAATACTCCTCTGGCATATCGGCTCTTCTTGAATGACACATTCCCGTCGTGGGGGTTTTCCAGTCAAGCATGGGGCCACATCGATCTGGGAACGTTGGGACGGATGGACCCCGGAAAAGGGATTCCAGGACCCCGGCATGAATTCCTTCGCCCACTACTCGTTTGGAGCTGTGGGAAGATGGATGTTTCAGTACGTCGCTGGAATCGACACTGATGGGCCTGGATTCCGTCAGTTGGTCTTAAAGCCGCATTTGGCCGACGGGTTGGACTGGATCGAAGCCAGATACGCATCCATTTGCGGCGAGATTTTCAGCCGTTGGTGGTACGACGATAATAAAACCTGGCACTGGCGTATGACTATCCCGGCCAATACCAGGGCGGTCGTTTATGTGCCTTCGACACAGAGTCAGAAAGTCCAGGTCAGCGTGGGAGCTGATTTTGCAAAATTTATCAAATACGAGGCAGGATACTCGGTCTTCCAGGCCCCTGCTGGAACCTACGAGTTCACCGTCTCAGGTGGCGAACGGAAGGATTGAATCGAATGATCGAAAAGAAGATTGGTCTGATCGGGTCAGGTCAGATGGCCCAGGCGCTGGCGGTCGGATTTATCCGTAAAGGCCTCGTATCGCCCGCTGAGATCTTGGCATCGGACCCCAACGACCNTGCCCGCCAGAGGTTTCATGAGGTCACTGGGGCGGGAACGACCGACAACAATCTTGAGGTGATGCGAACTCAGGACATCATTATCCTGGCTGTTAAACCCCAGGTCCTTTCACGGGTTCTGGACGAGATACAAGGAAGGGTCAGTCCAGAAAAATTGATCGTCTCCATTGTGGCCGGGGCGACCCTGGATACGCTCCACCGGGCGCTCGGTGAGAACGCCCGAATCGTTCGAGTGATGCCAAATACACCAGCACTTATTGGCTTTGGAGCGAGCGCCTTCGCACCGGGAAGAAACGTGCGACCGGCAGACGTTCAAATTGTCCAAGTGATGTTCAGCGCTGTCGGAATCGCGGTTCAGGTCGAAGAACGGCTGATGGACGCCGTCACGGCCCTTTCCGGTTCGGGACCGGCCTTTGTGTATCTTTTTATCGAAGCGCTGACAGATGCAGGTGTTCGTCACGGTCTTTCCCGCGATCTCGCCCGGCAGCTGGCCGTGCAGACGGTTCGCGGAGCTGCTGAAATGGTGATTCAGACATCCGAACACCCCGCCGTCTTGCGCGATCGTGTGACAAGTCCGGGCGGAACAACCATCGCAGGGTTAGCGGCTATGGAGGAATCTGGTTTTCGAGGCGCCGTTTTTGCAGCCATCGAAGCCGCTGCACAAAGGGCCTGGGAATTATCCCGCGAAGGACGGTAGTTTCGAGTGTCAGTGGAAGATTGCTTTCGAAATTGGATATCAAGATTTCCATCTGACGTGTGAAACAACTTGGTGGGTCTGACGAAAGAGGTTTGGTCCCATGTATCGTCTAGCTCTTTATACAGAAAGATCGTTCGTGACTATTGCTGTGCTGAGTTGTGTCGTTGCTCTTCTTTCAGGCCCATTAGGGATAGGGCAGGAGGTGTGTCGCCAATCCGCACGGTCTGTGCCAGTCGTGGCAGAAGTGGATGTGGCCGTTATCGGTGGGACTACAGGCGCCGTGGCAGCTGCCCTCAGCGCGGCTAAAGAGGGGGCCAAGGTTTTTCTGGCCGCGCCACAACCTTATCTTGGTGATGATATGACGGCCACACTTCGCCTCTGGCTGGAACCGGGGGAGGAGCCAACGACCGAACTGGCCAAGCAGATCTACTCGGACCCCATGCGTCCGGCTCCGGAAGCCGACCGCCCGTATTATGGTTTTCGCTATCAGGTGGACGTTGCACCAGATCCGAAGCATCGCGATACAGACCCTCCGTCCATGCTGACAGACGGTCGATTTATGCAGGCCCCGACCGAAAGTGTGCAATACAACAGCGATGTCACAATCACGGCCGATTTGGAAACACCGCAGTTGGTTGATCGTGTGAATCTCATTTTCTTCTGGCGTCCCTCCGGTGAGCCAGGCGTGGGATTCAAGGTTGCTGGCATCGAAGTCAGTGTAAGTGGCGATGGAAAAGAGTGGACGACAATCGGCAAGGCCGAGGTGGAGCCTCCCCAGGCTGCGAGCGGCGACGTGCCGCTTTCAGTAGCGGTGAACGTGGGTCAGAAGAAGACTCGATTCGTGAGAGTCTTTGTCCGGAAAGCCCCCGATGTCCAACGAATGCTCCTCGGGGAGCTTCAAATCCTTGGGCCGGCAAAGGAACCCGTTCAGGCACCTCGGCCAAAATATCTGCCGCCGCGTCCCCTCCACGTCAAGCAACTCCTGGATAAGGTACTACTGGACGCCAACGTCCAATACCTTTACAGTTGTTACCCCACCGATGTCATCCGCGATTCGTCGGCGCGTGTGTGTGGCGTTGTCATTGCGAACCGTGCGGGTCGCCAGGCCGTTCTGGCTAAGGCAGTTATCGATGCCACGGACCGCGCCACGGTCGCGAGGCTCGCAGGGGCCAAATTCTCACCGTATCCCACGGGAATTCACGAATTTCGTCGCGTTGTCGTTGGCGGGGAGCCTGTAACGGCAGAAGGCGTGGAATACCGCATCATCGATCCCCCGTTTGCCGGACCATATCCCAACAGAGCGAAAACCTCTAGTGGCGTTTTCAAAATCATCGAGTACACCCTCCACCTCTCCATGCCGGACGACTCATGGCACAGCTGGGCCGCGGCCGATCAGAAATCGCGTTCGCTCACGTATCATCCAGAACAGCAGTTTACGTCCGACTTCTTGTTCGAGGTCCCACCCGATTCTGTGGTCGCCAAGGAAGAGTCGAAAGGACCTTGGAGCGGAGTTGCTTTGCTCCCGATCGGCGCTTTTGTGCCGTCAGAAACGGAAGGGCTGTGGATCCTCGGAGGGTGTGCGGGCGTTTCTCGAGAACAGGCTGAAAAACTCCTTCGTCCCATCCACCTGATGGAAATGGGGGAACGGTTGGGGCGAGAAGTTGCAAAGCTTGTTCCATCAATTCCCAAGCCTGAATCGCCGGTTGTGGTTACGCCACAGCCCAAGGGAACCGCTGTGACAGGTGATGTGGGCGAGTTCCTGTACGGCTTGCGCCCTGTTGTCGAGTATCCAAAAATCTCCCAGCCAGAAGGCGTGATCCCAGTGATTGGGAAATACGACGTTGTCGTTATCGGCGGTGGTACCGGCGGAGCCGCCGCTGGCATCGGCGCCGCTCGCCAGGGGGCCAAGACGCTTGTGGTAGAGTACCTGACCACGCTCGGTGGGGTAGGAACCGCTGGTGCGATCTCGTCCTATTACTGGGGTAATCGGACGGGCTTTACCTCAACAGTCGATCAAGGCCGGAATTCCTGGGTCATTGAACAGAAGGCCGAATGGTGGCGGAGCGAGATTTTGAAGGCCGGCGGTGACATCTGGATGAACTGCCTGGGTTGCGGTGCTTACGTACAAGACGGTCGCGTGAAAGGGGCCATTGTTGTGACACCTTTCGGACGCGGGGTGGTTCTGGCTGACGTGGTTGTCGATTCGACCGGAAATGCCGATATCGCCGCTGCGGCCGGGGCCGAAACGATGTACGTGGACGATACCGAACCGGCCATGCAGGGAACAGGCCTTCCGCCGCGTGAATTGGGGGCCAGTTACACAAATACGGACTTTACCATTACTGACGAAACTGATCTCATGGACGTGTGGCACGTGTTCGTGTATTCGAAATTCAAATACGGAAATGCCTTCGACCAGGGACGATTGGTCGATACCCGTGAACGCCGGCGAATCGTGGGCGAATTCACGATGACAGTCCTTGATCAAGTTCTCGGCAGAACATATCCAGATACAGTTTGCGTGGCCTATAGCAATCTCGATACACACGGTTTCACCGTGGACCCGTACCTTGAATTGGAACATCCGGACAAAAAGGGCTTCCGCGTTAACATTCCGTACCGTTGTCTAATTCCCAAGGGTCTGGAGGGCATTCTTGTGACTGGATTGGGAGTCAGTGCCCATCGTGACGCCATTCCGTTGATTCGAATGCAACCTGATATCCAGAATCAGGGTTATGCGACGGGCGTTGCAGCGGCGTGGCTGGCCCAGCAGGATCTTCCCGTACGCAAGTTGGATGTCCGTGCTCTGCAGCGTCATCTCGTTGAAATAGGCAATTTGCCGGAGTCGGTTCTCAACGAGGAAGACTCCCTCCCGTTGCCGGAAAGCGTTGTCATGGAGGCCGTCTCGCAGCTAAAAAACAACTACGAAGGTGCGGCTGTCGTTTTGGCACATCCGCAGATCGCGCTTCCGAAACTTCGAGAGGCTTATCTCAAAGCACAAACTGAGGAAGAGCGTGTGATTTACGCTCACGTGCTCGCCGTCCTGGGCGACAACACCGGGTTAGAGACCCTGATGGCCGAAGTCCGCAAGTACGATCAATGGGACCAGGGCTGGGATTATCGCGGCATGGGCCAGTTCGGTCGAGCGCTGAGCCGTTTGGACGAATTGATTATTGCCCTTGGAAGAACTCGCGATCCGCGGGCTGTGCCGGTTATCCTCGAGAAGGTTCGCTTGCTGAAACCTGATCTTGAGTTTTCTCATTTCCGCGCAGTCGCGCTCGCCCTGGAAATGATTGGGGACAAGAGTGCCGCCAGACCGTTGGCTGAGTTGTTGACAATTCCTGGCATGAGTGGTTACGTCCACAAAACAGTGCAGGATGCCATCCGTTTTGATCAAGCCAGTCCCGGCGGCACCAATGCTGTTCAGACACGGCGTGATTCGATTCGCGAGCTTTCGCTAGCAAGGGCGTTATATCGTTGCGGAGATTACGGCGGGATTGGCGAACAGATTCTGCGGGCTTACACCGAAGACCTGCGGGGACATTTGGCTCGCCATGCGAAGGCCGTGCTCGACCGCGGACCGAAACCACGCCAATAGGATACCCTGCAGAAAAACGTGACCGTACAGCTTCTTGCAACGCTCTGTGCAGGTCAGATCATGACTACGTCACAGGGTTAAGCAAACCTGTGTACCTTTGGAAGAAGTATTTCGCCGCCGCAGAGGGTTCAAAGCGATAGGGCGGTGGATACGATCGATAAATTGCTGCCAGAAGCTCATCCTCTGGAGCGATCACTGCCTGGATAGGACGCGCAAGCATAATTTGAAGCTCTTGCATGTGGCGAGATGTCGGCGGTTGCGAAACCGCAAGCACGATCGCTTCACCGTCCGTCGCAATCGGCAAAACACACAGGTGTCTCGCAACCCCACCATCGACTAATTTCAGGACATCGTCCGAAACCTGAATGTCATGGAGCCTCACAAAGCGGCAATCCGCGCTGGCGGCGAGGGCCTGGGCGGCCTCCACCAGTCGTGGATCCGATGGGAATTCGATCAAAGCGGCAAGCCCTTCGGTTGCCGCATGCAGTCGTACCTCCGCCTGAATAGTCTTACCAGCAACAGTGACCTGCCACTCGCTTTGGTTGATCAGATTGGCCAGCAACCTGGATACAACCGGCAGGAACCAGCAAACCGGGTATCGCATTGTACACAAGATACGATTTTGAATGCGGAAAGCCACTTCGAGCCATTCCGAATGCGGAAGCAGCAACATGTGGGACGCACGATAGTGTCGCGCCTCAGCGACGAACAATTTCAGCATGGCGTCCGCAGTGCCGCATGTTTCATCGATCACATCTTGGACGAGCGTTTGCCGCGCAAGTGTTTCCAACCATTTCGGCGCGGACTCGACATCCTGGACCAGTGACGGATCCCGGGTTATGGCCACCACACTTCCCACCAGGTCTTCAGCCTGATTGACCAAGTAATTGAGCAGCGAGGCATTCGTCTCAATCTTCGGATTGCTCTTCAAAGCGTAGCAGTACAGGAAGTTAAACCACTCGTCGAATAACATCACCGGATCGATCGGAACATTTCTCTCCCCTTCTGCAATCCGACATGCCGCAACATACAAGGCATACGCAATGGCCACGTGACGCACTTGGGCGTACTTCACAATGATATTGAAGATCCGGGCAATGATGGCCTCACGAACCAGCCAGAGGCGGTTTTCCAAATAACTGCGATAGGCCGCGGGCAAAACAGAAAACAGATCGGCCCGCGGAATGACGGCCTCAAGCTGCCAGCGTTTTGTGGAACGTAGGCAGAGTTTTGGGCGACGACGGATATCCTCAAACAACTCCAGTAGCTTCTCAGTCGCCATTTGGCGGAGGTAACCAAAGATCGCTTCCGCCGGATGTCCTTGAGGTGGAGATGGTCGTTCCCATGTCGCCAGACGGCCCGTCACCTCGCTGGCCGCCATCGGGCGGGCCAATTCAGCGAGAAGCACCGTAACGGCCTCTGGTTCCGATGGCCCGTAGAATCTTTCAATCGCTGCGCGTAATCGTCCCTCGGGTGCCAACGTCACCTGGAACGACCTTCCCAACGCAAATCGAAGTTCATCCAGGAGTTGCGGCCCGGGCGGGTCCGCCATTGCAATAACCACAACATCGTTCGCCAGCGATAGCGGCAGGACATGGTAGGCTCGTGCAATATCACGCGGCACCGTGGCCAGGACATCCGCTGGTATTTGAGGCTTGTCAAGCTCCGTAAAGGGATAACTTAACAGACTGGCCTTCTCCCGCGCCGCTTGAATGGCTGATTCGTCCTTGTCAAATTCAATAAGCAACGCTAACCCGTATGGCGTCGTGCGACACGAGGCCCGCAACCGCCGCTCGGTCCCCCGAACAGCAACCTTGATTGTCCCATAGAAGTTGGTCATCCCAATCAAACGTGCGGCAATCGGAGCCAATAAGTCGCCCGGCAGATCATTTCGAGAACAAATACCATCTTCCACCCGAAAACCAACCTTTGTGACCCCGTGATAATACACCATGGCGACCCGGGCTGCCCCCAGGCGAATACCTTCGCCCACAATGGATTGAATTGTCCGGGTCACCTCAACGGAATCTGGATCAATCGTTGTCTCCACCGCCGATTGTGATTCTTCCGACTCAACCTGAATGAACTCTACAGGACCTTTTGTCTCCTCCTGCAATTCTGCAGATTCAACGCGGTCCTCATCTCCGCCCTTTGCTTCGCCGTACCACCGTCCGATAGCCTGCAAGAGGTGACTCTTAACCGCAAGCAGCGTCCGTACAGGACAATCCAGGCTGAATCGTAGTCGATCCGATTGTTCGGGCGACAACGGTTCACTCACGGCAACAACGAGGTGATCCTGCTTGCGCTCCAAAGGCAAAAGCTCATATTCCCGTGCAATATTTGCCGGGACAGCTTCAAGGGCATCTTTGGAGGGCTGGACCTTTCGCACATCGACAAATTGAAAGCCCAGACGTGTCGCTCTCAGTTCAGCCAGTTCGACCAGTCTTGCTTCGGCATCATGATTTTCGTTGAGTTCCCCACCAGGGTTGAGTCGTGCATCTTCATTGAGGCTCATCGTGCCACCTCCCATCGCGCCAACAGGCCTTGAGCCGAGCGCTGTTATTGACACCACAAAAGAAACTTGCTCGTCCGGCAGTCATCAGACAATGAAGTCAAGCACGCATATTGAAGGGCTGCTTTCCACTGCTATTTCGCCGCTGAACTCCTCACGGAAAAAGAAGAGACTTCCCTCCAAACCTCCGTGGGCCATTATAGCGTTCATCAGAGTGCATCTGCAAATATTCGACAATGCACCCCCAGTCGCAGAAGCGACATGCGCTAAGTCGTACAAGATCTGTTACGTTAATGGTGCAAAGCCAGCGTCCTAGCCATATCCGCGCCTCAATCGGCCGGATGCCAATAACTGGGCCTACCCCATGTGACTATGATCGTTGTCGATCGGCGTGCAACTCACTGCTGGGGAAAGGACGGGGCTTCGCCAGAAGGCTCCTTGGGGGCATCCGATGATCCTGCCGCAGGAACCGGCACGAGCGAACGAGCCGCTCGAAATACGCCGCCAACCATTCGGCCAAAAGAGACCTGTTCTTCGTCACCAGCCGGTTCGTCTCCGGAACTGGCCATCTCTTTCTGCTGACTTGTTGCCTGATTCACTTCCGCAAAAGCAGCTGAACCCCGTTCGTCGCCTGCCACGGTCGATGGATGGCTGCTCACATTAACGCCATCTTCAGCAACCTGTTGATCATTTGTTTGAACTTGAGAGGCGGCCTGTCGCTCTGCTGCGCCTTGGTCCGCTTTTTTCTGACATCCCACGTTAGAGAAGCACACTATCATACAAGCCAAGCCGAACACGATCATCTTGTCCAATCGCATTTGCGATACCCTTCTGTGTGAGGATTTCCCATACTCAATTCGCAGTCCCAACATGACCCGAATTTGATTCCATCATATGCGACAGTGTTCGCAAAGAAAAGAAACGATTCTCTCCTTTCGCGTCGTTCACCTGCGGCCACGCTTCGTGACGATCATCTGCATCTGGCCAGCTTCGTACTACCTAGCCGTGCCTCCAGCCAAAGGACGCCGCATCACGATAGAAAGCCCAAAGACATCGTGACGTCGGAGAGCCGAATAAAACTTGAACTCGTTCAGTTCCATCAACTCAAACAATCGGCCAAGCTCCCAACGGATGCTATCCTCCGACACGGAAGGAATGCCTGGCAAACTCTCTTCACCACGATAGGTGATACACAGATAGTAGGACCCAGGCTTCGTTACTCGCCAAAGAAGATCAAGCAAGCGGGACAACTCCCACTGGCGCACATACTGATAGAACCCACAATCATAAACGAAGTCGAAGGTTTGAACGTGATATCCAAAATGGAACACATCATCGAGGACGAAACAAACATTGACCCCGGCCCGCTGGGCCCTTGTTCGTGCGCGTTCAATCGCCGTCGGGGCAAAATCGACAGCCGTGACATCCAGGCGTCGCTGAGCCATCAAGACGGCGTCAGCTCCCGTCCCGCACCCCAATTCCAGCACGCTCCCTTTTCGAACAAGTCCTTTCTCTAAGAATCGGACCAACTCTGGTGCAGGACACCCCATTTCCCATGGCGGTAGTCCTTCCTTGTAAGCCAAATCCCAATCCGCAGCCGTGGGAACACCACGACGATTCGTTTGACGATTGGCAGGGCTGTCATCATTCATCGTCTCGTTCGCCCATTTTCGCGACGCGACTTCGATCTAAATCCAAACGCTGAAATGCTTCACGCCTCTGGAAGCACAAATTGCCCCCAAGATACCAAGAATCGAACGGCCTATCTATAGCAGACTTTTGATACGAGCGCAGTTCACCTGCATGTTCGCAACGAGCATAACTGAAGAATCAAGGATCGCCAGTTTGACTCACTCCCAACAGCATTCATCGCCAACTGCCGAACCGGATTCCCCGGGCACCGCTCGTGATTCTGTATCATCTTGATGCCTGACCGTGACCATCGGCTCATACCCAGACTGCATCTTATAGGTGGTATAGTGACCTACCTCAGTTGTATCACCCGGCCAGTCTTGCGAAAAGTCGGTGATTGAATCCACTCTTTTATGTCATTTTATACCAGTCTAAAGTAGGACTGCATTCGTTCGTAGCCGATCCTAAGTCGAGAACCAATTGACAACGCCACACCGCGTAAATACAAGGGTGAAAAGAGGGACCACAACCCAGTTCGCTGTGTCTCCTGATAGGGAATGACTTATGCCCAAAGGCGTCAAGACCGCCAAGTCGTTCAAAGTACGATCGAAGCCCACGGTGGCCAAACTGCAACAGGTCCTCGCTGAACTTGATCAGCACATTTTGGAACTTTCTAATGTCCGTGCTGAGATGAGTGTCCAATTGGCCGAGCTTCGTCGGGCAGAGGGGCAGCCAGACTTCCAACTTTCTGACGAGGACAGACAACTGGCGGCGGTCGTCGAAGCCAACAAAGGCCCGTTACCAGCTGGGGCGGTGAAGGCCGTTTTCCGAGAGCTAATCAGCGCATGTCGTGCCTTGGTTAAGCCGCTCAGGGTTGCCTTCCTTGGCCCGCAGTATAGTTACAGCCATCTGGCAGCAATCCACAGATTTGGCCAGCAGGTCGAATATGTCGCTGTGGGAACCATTGCGGCCGTTTTCGAGGAAGTCATACGTGGGCATTGCCAGTTTGGGCTGGTCCCGCTGGAAAACTCGACAGATGGACGGATCGCCGATACGCTCGATATGTTCATTCGCACGCCGATTCGCATTTGCGGTCAGGTCGAGCTTGAGATTCATCATGCTCTGCTGGCCAAGTCCCCCAGGTCCGACATCCGAGAGGTTTATAGTAAACCCCAGGCGCTATCTCAGTGTCGAAACTGGTTGGCCAAGCATCTACCAGGAGCACGTTTGGTGGAAGTTACCAGCACATCGACGGCCGCACAGCTTGCCGCGGAAAAGCCGGGGGCTGCGGCGATCGCCAGTGTCCAGGCAGGGACTCATTATGGTCTGAACACATTAGCAGAGAACATTGAGGACAATCCAGGCAACACGACGCGTTTCGCAGTCATCGGTCACCTGAGTTGCCCACGCACGGGACACGACAAGACGGCGCTGATGTTTCAGTTGGAACACCGGCCCGGCACACTGGCTGAGGCCATGAATATCTTCAAACGAAATCGGCTGAATCTGACTTGGATCGAGTCGTTTCCCGTCCCAGGATGTCGTGGTGCTTATTACTTCTTCGTGGAGATGGAAGGCCACGAATCGGAGTCCCGTGTTCGTCGCGCTTTGGCAACGCTGGCAAAGAAAACTCATCGTCTCGAGCTTCTCGGTTCATACCCGATTCCGATACCAGTCAACGCATAGTTAGAATGGAACGGGTATGGCGCTGACAAGCAGAAATTGTCAGAACTCCTGTCGTCGCACCTGCGTGTCTATGTTTACTCACCGCACAATGTTTTCGTTTTTCGTATGTCGATGCATTCCACCGCAAACGAGGGTTCCTGTGCCGAGCCACCGACGAATTCCCTGCGCGTTATTTCCGGTGGGCAAACAGGTGTCGATCGTGCTGCTCTCGATGCGGCCATGATGGTCAATATCCCCCACGGTGGCTGGTGTCCGCGGGGACGATTGGCGGAAGACGGCCGCATACCAGACCGGTATCGGTTGCAGGAGACCCATTCCTCTGAATACGCCGTCCGCACTGAATGGAATGTACGCGACAGCGACGCCACACTTATCGTAACTCGAGGAGAAATGAGTGGGGGTACGAAGCTTACAGCGGCACTGGCCCTGCGATACTCCAAGCCTCTATTAGTTGTTGATCTTACGGAAAACCCGCTTCCGATGAGTGCGGTTGAATGGCTTTTGCGTCACAATATCCGCACACTCAATATCGCCGGCCCCCGAGAGAGCACTTGTCCAGGCATTCACCAGGCCGCAAGGACTTTCCTTTCCGATTTGCTTCAGGCTTGGAAAAGTCTTTGCTCCGAGCGATCAACTCGGTAAGCACACCGCGCCGTCGACTCAAGCCCTTGCTAGACACTTTCAGAAGGAGATCAAATCGCCCATTAACCGACAACCGTCGGGGCAATTCATGAATGACCCCGACGGCCGAACGTCGAATACTTGCATTGGCAATCGGAGTCTCCGATTGCGACGTGGATCTTCACAGGGCCATCACTGACTCTGCTGATTCTCTTTGACGCGAAACGTGTAATTCGGGTTGCGGATATCGAAATCCAAATCGGTGAATCCGTTATTCACTTTGATGTTAAGATAAGTGTACTCTTCAATGAGTTGAGGTGCCCCGTCCGGTTCCGTAGGCCAATCATAAGATTCGTACCTTACTGGCAGATTGTGCTCGGTATCAACGTAGATCCTGGCCAAATGGAAACGGAAGTTACGTCGCGGAACGGGATGGACGACCTGAATGCAGGTGCATGTTCGGTCGTTGATTTTTGCTCCCTCAAAGAACTTGACCTCGCACTCGCCGTACTTCATATCCTGTTCGCCCACCTCGATCAGTCGGCGCACCAAGTTCAAGACGCCGATTTCCGTGATCGGATAACGATTATTCTGCATGGCAATGGGACCCGTCGGGTCAAGAGACACCGTCCCGATAAGCTTGTTCTTAATACCCGCAGGATGTGCCCACATCTTGCCGTCATTCTGTCCTTCGACAAAGATGACTTCCTGCCCTTTGACGGATGCCGGTTCAAGGAAGTGCATATACACACTGAACGGTTTATGCCGAATCTTGACGAAGGCGTACTCCGGATCGTTCAGTTTCCCGTTAACGCGCTCCCGTTTGACCATGATCGCCGAATAATCCTGAATCTTCTGTAAATCTTGCAACCCCTGATAAGCCCACCGGATTGCGGGCATCAGGGGATGTTCCACGACGGGGTTTGTCTGCGGTACGACGCGATCCGCGACTCTTAACTGCGAACCACCTCCAGAAGCTTGACTCGGGGGTACCGTCATCTGCCCCTGGGATTGCTGGGCTAGAGCCTCGAGACAAACGCCTACACTCAGAACCAGACCTAATGACAGGACACACCGAGACATTTGCCGAGAAAAGAATGTGAAATTACTCAACATCGAATGTCCCCTAGCAACGCAATAGGATAGTCTCTTCAATTGTGACGACACTTCCCTCGCAGAATCGCAAAAGCGACACGAGCCATTCACGTGTTCGCCTTCAGCGGCCGACTGGCACGACACCAAGGACCAAGCGAACCAGGACCGTGTTCATCTCCATGCCGGTAATCTGCTATTACTGGCGTATCGCTGAATAACCATGGAAACATTAGAATGATCGTTTTTAACCAAACGTGTTCCATAACAGTATGGGGCAGCGCAATCTGTACTGTTTTTTTCCTCAGCAATCACAACCCAGTTTTCCTAAGTTACAGGAGGTCGTGTAGTGGAAAGAAGCCACCCCCGGGTCTGGACGGTTGTTTCGACAATGTTCCAACAGAATTGTTACGTCGTCGCTCCGGATGAACTTCAGGAATGCGTTATCATCGATCCAGGTTTGGAACCGGGCAAAGTGATTCGGTTGGTGTCCGCACAGAACCTGACCCCCAAAGCCGTCCTTATCACACATGGCCATGCAGATCATATTGCCGGCGTGGAAGCAATTTCGCGTCGCTGGCCGGGCATCGAGATCATTGTCGGAACCAATGATGCTGAAAAACTGACAAACGCTCGTTTGAATTTGTCAGCCGACTTCGGCTTCCCATTAACGACCCCGCCGCCTACCAAACTGGTTAAAGATTGCGATCAACTGACAGTTGCTGGGCTAGACTTAGTTGTGTACGAAATCCCCGGCCACTCCGACGGCCACGTTGTTTACGTGGTTACTCCCGCCGAACCTCCGTTGGTATTCGTGGGAGACGTGATCTTCGCGGGAAGTATCGGAAGAACCGATTTCCCAGGAGGCAGCTTCGACAAATTGGCCGCCGGTATTCGGGGTAAGATTTACTCACTTGCGGATAACGCCGAACTTTGGCCAGGTCACGGCGAACCGACCACGGTCGGGCGAGAAAAACGCACCAATCCATATGTTCGTGGATGACCAAGTCTCTCCCAACGCAACCCCGGCAGGCTCGCCTGTTCGCGCTGAAAGCCACCGGCCCTTCCACGATCACGACGAGCTATGACAGGTATCGCTCACGCCCAATTAGGCGACGCAAGCCTAACCCACGCGACAACCGATATTAACGGTAACCTGGTACTGGGCGATTTTCCCTTCCGAAATAGCCCCTCGCATCTCCACGACCTCAAACCATGAAAGATTTTTCTCCGTTTCTGCAGCCTTGCTAATTGCCTTGGCGGTAGCATCACTGAATGACTCACTCGATGTGCCGACAACTTGAATCTTCTTGTACACGGCGTCACCCATGATCGTTACCTTCTCTCCTGATTCATCTCTTGGCAGGAAACCAACGAAACCATTCCGCGTCGGCACAGCCGGCCATAAGTGTGGCGAAAGGGCACAGCGACTCGACGGTGCTACGCTACTTTGATAAGATAACCGGTTCACACTGGCATGAGAAGCTTCACGATACTGAAAAAGGGTTTGTCTCGATGACCGAAGAGCGACGTCGCATCGTCATCACCGGCCTGAGCGCGATCTGCCCTATTGGAACGGGCATGGACGAGATTTGGCAATCCGTTAGTACCCAAAGAAGCGGGGTTACAAACCCCACATCCTGGCCGTCCGAAGCGCTGCCGATACGAGCAGTTGGAGAAGCACGGCAATTTACGGGACATATCAAAGATTTTGGGGAGATGGACAAGGAGTCGCAAAAAAATCTGCGTAAATCCTTGAAAGTCATGTGCAGGGAGTGCCAGATGGGGGTCGCCGCCGCCCAATTGGCGCTAAATGGCGCCTCCCTGAGTTCGGGAACCCTCGAACCCGAGCGGATAGCCACCAGTTTCGGCAGTGATTACATGGTAAGCTCTCCGGAGGAGTTCACAGAAGGGGTCAAGGCGTGCTTGGATGGTGAAGGCAAATTCGAATTTCGCCGGTGGTCCACGGACGGCATGCCGCGATTGTTTCCGCTTTGGTTGTTGAAGTACCTGCCCAATATGCCGGCCAGTCATGTCGCCATTTACAACGATCTTCGGGGTCCCAGTAATTCGATAACCATGCGGGAAGCCAGCCCGGCCATCTGCATCCGCGACGCGATGCACACGATCCGCAGTGATCGCGCGGACGCGGCAGTCGTGGGGGTTACCGGAACCCGCTTGAGCCTGACAAAGGCCATGCACGCGGTGCAACAGGAGGAGGTCGCCATCACCGACGAAAAACCCGAACACGCGTGCCGTCCTTTCGACCGGCATCGTCACGGCATGGTCCCAGGGGAGGGGGCTGCAGCGATGGTTCTTGAGGAACTCAACACGGCCCGCAAGAGAGGGGCACCAATCTATGCCGAAGTGCTAGCTGCCGTTTCCGCCGCTGTTCTCGACCGTCATTGCGTCGCCCGGCGACGGGAAGCCATGCGATTGGCATTGGTCGGCGCCCTCCGTGAGGCTGGGTTAAAACCAACGGACATCGGTTTTGTGATGGCCCACGGTTTGTCCACCCAGTTGTCTGATATTGAGGAGGCCGGGGCGCTCAGTGATATCTTCGGCCCCAATGGTGTTCCTGTCATCGCAGCGAAGAGTTATTTCGGAAATCTCGGGGCCGCAAGCGGCCTGGTGGAAATCATTCTGGGAATTTTGGCATTGCGCCACGGCCAGTTGTTTCCCACACTCAACTATGAGACTCCAGATCCGGCATGCCCGGTTGATGTCGTCACCGAACCGCGTCCTCCGCGAGTCAACGTGTTCATGAACGTGAACGTTACTCCCCAGGGTCAAGCATCGGCGGCGATCATTGCCAGGTTTGACGGTGCATAGCCCTGTACAAGGCGGGACGGCATTCGGATGGTCCGTTCCAAGTGGGCAGACTGAACCTTGACAAGAACAGGGACACCTGCCATTTGTATTCGAGAAATCGCCACAGTTGCTATGATCTCTTCGGATCGCTCAATTATTGTTCGCGGGGCAAAGGTTCACAATCTAAAGGGCATTGATCTCGATCTGCCCAAAGGAAAAGTTGTGGTGATTTGTGGCCCCAGTGGAAGTGGGAAAACAAGCCTGGCTTTCGACACGCTGTATGTGGAGGGGCAGAGACGTTACATCGACAGCTTCTCCACCCGAATTCGTCAGCGATTGGATGAGTTGCCGCCGCCAGAAGTTGAGTATATCGCCGGTCTTTCTCCGACCGTCGCTATCATGGGACGTCCCTCGTCTCGGCTTCACAAAGCCACGGTGGCCACGTTGAGCGCGATTCATCATCATCTGCGTCTTGTCTTTGCGCATTTCGGGCAAGTGTTCTGTTCCTGCTGCGGTCAAAGAGTTCAGCGTTGGGACCCGCTTTCAATTGAACAATTCGTGTCCATGCATTTGGCACGTCCGTTGCAACTACTGGTCGCCTTCCCTTTGAGGTCTCTCCATGATCTTCCTGTCGGTCAGCCCATTGAGTCGGCTCTATGCGGTCTTCGTGCTCAAGGCTGGAGCCGAGTCATCATCGGAAACCGTATCGTCAACCTCGCGGAACTTGATCTTGACGTAAGGTCATCCGAAAGAGAAACACCGACGGAAGACGTAGGGCCACCTGTCCCGCAATTGACCATCACGTCCGAGAGTGGGCTTGATTCCGTTCTCGTCGTGGCTGATCGATTGACAGTTCAGGACGAACTCCCAGGGCGATTTCGCGAGACCTTGGATCGGCTCTCTTCGGAGGGCCAAGACACTTGCACCCTTTTCGTTCGTGGAACTGAAAGGATCGACCAGACCCTCATCCCAGGTGTTTGTACAGCGACCACAGAGATCGACGGCGAGTCATGGACGCGATATGACTTCCCTTTGATATTGAAATGTCTCTCTTGCGGAATTGAGTATCAACAACCGCATCCCGATCTATTCAACTTCAACACAGCAGCGGGGGCGTGTGCAAGATGCGAGGGTTTAGGAAACATTGAATGTTTAGAGGCGGGTTCAGTATTTCCTGACCCTGATTTGAGCCTCGCGGATGGAGCAGCAGCCCCCTTTCGGTCGGGAAGTTTCCTCCGCCATCAAGACCGCCTGATGGAATATGCCCGCAAACTGGGAATTCCCACGGATCGTCCTATTGGCAGCCTGTCAGATGAGCAGATTCAGTGGTTGCTCTATGGCTCGCCAGACGACAAATCCTCGTGTATCGAGCAGATCTTCGCTGAACTGGAACGTAAACGCTATAAACCGCAGATCAGGGTCTTCCTGCATCGGTGGCGAGTCCGACGAACATGTCCAATGTGTGGCGGGTCTCGTTTGCGACCCGAGTCGCTCGCCGTCAGACTTGTTCCACACGGGAGAGGGCAGGGGACAGCCACTGGAGAATTGGCAGCCCCTCGGTCACCCGTCGGTCCGCACGATGGGTGGAACATTGCGGAGTTCTGCAAGCAAACGGTCTCGCAGGCGCGGGCATTTCTCGAGAATGTGGCGGTTCCTGATAACATGCATCCCGGGCCGAGACTGGCCCTCGCCGAGGTTATGCGACGGCTGCGATTGCTTGAATCCCTTGGTTTGGGTTACCTGACCTTAGACCGGGCGGCAGACTCTTTGAGTCAGGGCGAGTTTCGACGTGTTTTATTGAGTGCCGCTTTGGGGTCTAGTCTTGTGAATGTGCTTTACATTCTTGACGAGCCTTCGCTCGGACTTCACCCGGCGGATACCAATCGGCTTCGCGATGTTATCCTGGCTTTGCGCGATCGCGGCAACACGGTCGTTGTCGTGGAGCATGATGAAGCAATCTTAAGATGTGCCGACTGGATCGTTGAGTTGGGACCGGGCGCCGGCGAGCGGGGTGGGCAGGTCGTGTTTCAGGGGGCACTGTCTGATTTGCAATCTTCGGACACTCTGACAGGGGAGTATCTTTTCGGAAAGCGCCACATCCGCGGAGAGAGAACGCGACGCGCGCCTGCCGGATGGATTAAACTGGCCGGAGCAAGGGGACACAACCTTAAGAATGTCACGGCAGAGTTTCCGCTTAACGTCCTTTGTGTGGTGACGGGCGTCAGCGGAGCAGGGAAAAGCAGCCTGGTCGAAGAAACCCTCTATCCTGCCCTCTGCCAGCGACTTTTTGGGCGAGCGATTCCTGCCCTTCCATTTGACGATCTCATGGGAGAACGACAGAGTCTCGGAGGTGCTGCTGGTCGATCAAAGCCCGATCAGCAAGACAACTCGCTCCAATCCTGCAACGATCGTCAAGGTTTTCGATGATATTCGAACCGTCTTTGCTCAAACAAGTGAAGCCAAGACTCGTGGCTTCACGGCTGGTCATTTCAGTTTTAACTCAGGGGATGGTCGGTGTTCACGATGTCTGGGAGAAGGACGCCTCGAAATCGACATGGAGTTCCTTCCCAACATGGAGGTCACTTGCCCTGACTGCCACGGCCGTCGTTATCGACCAGAGATACTTTCCATAATTTACCGGGGAAAAAACATCGCTGATGTTCTCAATTTGACCGTTCGCGAAGCCTATTTTTTCTTTCGTGGTCACGCGGGGATTCAGTCGAAGCTCCGTCGATTGATGGACGTAGGACTTGAATACATTCGCCTGGGACAGGCAACGCGGACGTTGTCGGGCGGAGAATCTCAGAGGCTTAAGCTGGCATCCTACTTTACCCGGTCCCGTAAGAAGGCGACCCTTTTTATCCTCAATGAACCAACGTCCGGTCTCCATCCTCATGATATTGTTCAGCTCCTTCGCTGTTTCGAATCATTGCTGGCATATGGGCATTCACTGATCGTCATCGAACACAATCTGCACATTATGGCCGCGGCGGATTATATCATTGACTTAGGACCGGGTGCCGCAGACCAAGGCGGGACGATTGTGGCCCAGGGGCCACCAGAAGATGTGGCCCGGACTCCGGGATCAGCCACCGGCCGGTCCCTGAGCGAAATCCTTTCAGAGGTCAACTGACCGCTTTGACGACCTGTGTTTTTTTGAGCGAGAGACCAGGGTGCTTCGGTGTGGCTATCCCAAAGTCACAATTGCTTTGAATTGCGTTGAGGTCGATCATGTCAGAGGATCAACCGAATCGCTATATTCGACAGATTCAATATTCCAATTTCGGGACAGATGCACAGCAACGACTTCTGAAAAGCCGTGTTTTGATTTGTGGTTGTGGAGCGCTTGGGACCACGTTAGCCAACCACCTTGTCCGTGCTGGGGTTGGCTTTGTGAGGCTTGTTGATCGCGACATTGTGGACATTGTCAATCTGCATCGCCAGATCCTTTTTGATGAGGCCGATGCTGCACAAGCCGTTCCGAAAGCAGTCGCAGCCGCACAACACCTGAAGCGCGTCAACTCTCAGGTTTCAGTGGAAAGTGTTGTTGCCGATGTAGGGCCTAATAACGTTCATCAACTCGCTTCCGATGTGGACCTTATCCTGGACGGCTGCGACAATTTCGAGACCCGATTTCTGCTCAATGATTTTTCACTCAAGCAAGGGATTCCCTGGATTTCCGCGGCTTGCCTGGGAACTCAAGGACAGGTGTTCACAATTATCCCAGGCGAGACACCCTGCTTGCGATGTTTGATTCCTGAGCCGCCGCCACCGGGATCGATCCCCACCTGCGAGTCGGCGGGGATATTTGGTCCCGTTGTTGGCGTCGTCGCGTCCATTCAAGCTATGGAAGCCATGAAAATCCTGGCCGGAAAGTGGGATGCAGTTGTCAAAGACCTGATCGCCATCAATCTCTGGCCTTTTCGCATCCATCAGATCGCGATTAGCCGACTGAAGGAACAACCATGCCCCGCGTGCCACCTGGGTCAATATGAGTACCTCTCGACTTCCCGGACATCCCAGGCCACCATATTGTGTGGACAACACAGCGTTCAAATCAAACCACCGAGTCCTGTAACGTGTGACTTTGACCAACTATTGGAGCGATGGAGCAAGCTGGGGCTGGTAGAACAATCCCCGTTTTTCCTCAGATTCTGCACATCGGAATGGACCCTGACATTGTTCCCCGACGGTCGGGCAATCATTCATGGCATCAATGACGTGGCCCAGGCACGGACCATCTATTCCCGCCTCGTGGGGATGTAATACATTGTCGATGAAGCAGTCTCTTGTTGGAAACCGGCCGCTTCGGCAATTTCCGTCATGGTTTTTGACTTGGCCACTCCTTCAAGGGAACAACCTTAAGAGAGTCAGGTTTTGCGCTCGGATTAAATTGAAAAGCCACCACGATCTTCGTCCCCTCTTTTGGGACTTGCGTTCGGACAACCAAACGCGTCACGCCGGGGTTTTGACGCTGTGGTGGCGGAGGATTGGCGGAAAGGGTCTCGAAGGTCGCATTTTCAGGATTCAACACAATCGCCTTGATAGTCTTCCCCTTAAGGGCTAAATCAGCTTCTTTGCCGCGCACTTGAACCTTCGCCTCGGTGTGAATCTGCCATTGAACAGACTGACCCGCATGTCCGACCATTTCGTCCTGAACGAGAACCCAGTCCTTACCCAAGATGGCGATCCCCCGAAGCACAGAGCCTTTAACGCCACCGCCGCCTCCGTTTTTCTGATCAGTGTACGCAGCACTCAGGTCAACGACACCATGCTTGCGCTGATCACCGTCGTAAAATGCGATGACAGGGGCTTTAGCTCGCGGATTTTGGTTCTGACCATCAAATAGGAGTGTGTTTTGACCTTCAGTACCAAGCCGATAGTACGTCCAACGCTGCGCCCCGAAGTACCCTGGCAGATTGTAATCATCGGGTCCAAGATCCAATACCCAACGCACTCCCAACCCGTCCATCACAAAACTTCCCAGCTCCAGATGGCTGTGATTGACCGTGTTGTCCCCGCCTTTTAGGCCGACAAAAACGGCCTGATCAGACCAGTCGGTCCGCATGGTAACAATATCCGAGTTGCGGAACCACCGGCTTGTCGGTTCAGCTTCGAGATTAGCCGAAGGACGGAAATACCACCAGAGATGCAGCGGAGATTGTGCGCCAACACGTTCCAGTTCATGCCATGCGTAAAGCGGTCGCTGGAATCTTTGGGCCAACCAAAGCATGATGGGCGCAGATCCAACCCGTGCTCCGCCGTCCGCAAAGTTGAACGCAAGTCCACTTGGTCCAATCACATGGATTCGAAAATCTCCCGCCCGATCGAATCCAGGCTGTTTCGACAATCCAAAATCTGTCCCAAGTGCTGTCTCTAATGCGGCAAGCATATAGACTGTGTAGTGTGTTGCATAGCTCCAATATCCCGGCCCTTCGGCCCAATCGCCATCCGGTGCGTAATTCACCAAAGCTCGTGGTATCGACTGAACCGCCTGTTCGATAATGTAGCGCGACAGTTCCGGTTCCTCGTCCGCAATAGCCAGGGCACCAATTGTCATTCCACCATTGCAGACCTGGTTCCAATTCCAGGAACTTTTCGTCCACCACGTCCCCTTTCGATAGACCTTTTCCCCTTCTTTCAGGCCTTTCTCCACGATGGCCCGGCGGACCTTTTCTCGTTGTTCCGGCGACATGACCGCGTACAACCAATCGTAGCCGATCGCCAAGGCGTGGGTCATCTCGGCTGTATCCAGAAAATGCGATGGATTCCAATCAGGAAACTCGGCGGCCGTGAGCATCTCCCGGATGGCCCGATCCGAGAATCGTTTGTCGCCCGTTAACCTGTAGGCCGTGCCCAGGATGTACACGCGACTCAGACATCGACGGCTCTGATCGAGAAGCCTCGGCCCGATGAGCCTGTGTTGGATAGGCTCCTGGCTGAGAATCTCCTCGGCATCGCGCCTAATACGGCTGAATACCGCCTGTACCTTGTCGTCCTCTGCAAGTAGGTTCTTGACGCGCAATTCATCCTCCCGCAACACAATGAGGCGAGGATGCTCCTTGCGCAAGGTCGCCAGTACATCTTCTGCCTTCATTGGTACGGCCTGCCCAAGCACGTAAATGGCAAATACTGCAGACAGCACGGTCTTGTTACACGCGATCCTGAAACAACCCATAGTCGTTCTCCTGTTGGTAGTCACAAAGCGTTTACGAGGGGGGATTCAATCCGGCGGGATCAAAATGAGAATGACAACGGCATGCTTAAGCGCACGGTAGCAGATATCATATGAAGATTCAAATGCTTGAAAAGCGGTTTCCATCGGTCGCACAAACCCCACGGAAAATGGAAAACGCTTGTAAAACATATATTATTACACATGTGGCACGAATAGTGCTTTTTTCATGAAACCGACCTGGTAACCTACAAACGGCGCCAAAACATCTTGGCACAATAACTTACCTATTTTGCACATGCCGCTCGTTCGGAACATTTTGCGCAACCCATACCCTTGACAATGGCTCCGGGCTTGTTAGTCTATTGAAACTAGATGGTGGGAACAATTTCTTCGTCATGCCGCTTTCAAACAGGGCAGCGGTAAGACGAAGACGGGTTAACGGCCCGTTGTCGTTTCTGGTCCTCGAAGGCCGTCTTGGGGACCGGTGATTATGAGAGGCTAGATGACGGCGTGTTTTGGAGTGAATGCTCTCGAACGAGGAGGAACAAACGATGAACCGTCTGAGCATCTTGAGTCTAGCGGCTTTGAGTATTGTTTTTGTGGCTGCCCTCGCAGCAAATGCCGGCCCATGTGATCAGCCGTGTGCTCCGCCCGCATGCCAGCCAGCGTGCGAGCAGCCAGCGTGCGAACCCGCCTGCGAACCAGCTTGTGTTCGTGTTGGTCTGTTGGCGCGGGTCCGTGCCTGGTGCGAAGCCCGCCGTGCAGCAGCGTGCTGCCAACCCGAGGCTTGTGAACCGGAAGCCTGCAAGCCAGCCTGCGAAAAGCCATGCGAGCCAGCCTGCCAACCCGCTTGCGAGCCGGTATGTGAAAAGCCCGCTCGTTGCTGTGGTCTTCTGGCTCGTTTGCGTGCTCGCCGTGCTGTCGTTGAATGCTGCGCCCCCGAGGCAGCTCCGGCTGCCGAGCAGCCCGCAGCTTCACCGGCTGAAGCCGCTCCCGCGGCTCCCCAACCGGCTCCAGCTCCGGCTGAGAAGAAGTGAGTTTCTTCCGAAATGTCTCTTCCTTTCTCAAGATTTGAGCAAGGTGTGATTTAGAGAGACAGCTGAGTATCCAGCGTGCCCTGTTCGCTGGGAAATAGTCATAGTTGACCAGTCGCGCACGAGGCCGATTCCCGGTAGCAGTTGAGGGAATCGGCCTTTTCTTTCGCCCATTGTGCGTGACCTTTCGACTTACTTCGCCGGATGTCACAATGGAAGTTGTTGTAGTTGGCGTTCATGTCATCTGGAGGAGCTGCGTGGGCAAACGCCACAATGGATTGGCCGAGAATAACCGCGGGTTCAGAAAGGCGAATTCTTGCTCGGAGGCAGGACAATGAAGTGCCCTTACTGTCGCGAAGACGATGATCGGGTTACCGATAGCCGAATTGCCGAGAATGGCTACGCAATTCGTCGGCGGCGCCAGTGCAATAGGTGTGGTAAGAGATTCACTACTTACGAACGAATCGAGAGACGAAGGCTCAAAGTTGTGAAGAAGGACGGATCGCGCGTCCCCTACGACCGAAATAAGATCAAGACCGGACTGGAAAAGGCCTGCTGGAAAAGGCCCATCAGTGATGAACAAATCGAGGCGATTGTTACGGCCATCGAGGATGACATCGAAAAGAACTTCGAAAGCGAGGTGGAAAGTCGTTATATTGGGGAGCTAGCCATGAGATACTTGCGGGAGTTGGACCAGGTCGCGTACGTCCGATTCGCCAGTGTCTATCGTCAGTTTGAGGATGTCCACGATTTCATGGAGGAAGTTCGCCCGATGTTAGACCAGACAACCCGGGACTGATTGTCCCCAGGCATGAGTCACAAAGGATCCTGCACTCTTCGGTTTCCGGCTGCGACTTGCACTCTTCTGGGTGACTACTTGCCAGTTCTTGCCCCGACTGAGGCCAACTACATCATGGAAGCGTTTTCGCGGGCACTTCCTGGTTCTCGATGTGCGGCTCCAATTGGGGGACCGCTCTAGAGGGTTCCTTTTCGGCAACCGTGTGCTTTGATTGGCATGACCGCAAGGCTTTGTGCAATAAGACAATGATGCAGGGGACAAGTATCGTGCGAATGACAAAGGTATCCAAAAGGACCCCCATTGCCAATGCAAACCCCAGTTGGTGCATGGTTCTCAACGAGCCGCTTATCATCGCAATGAACGTCCCCGCCATGATGATCCCGCAACTCGTGATGATCCCGCCTGTCTTGCGAAGAGCCGATCTAAGCCCTTCTTCAAAACCCAAATAGTTCTGTTCTTCTACGACGCGCGTCACAAGGTAAATGTTATAGTCTTCCCCCACGGCCACCAGAATCACGAACAAGAACGTGGGCAACTTCCAATCCAGACCGTGATAAGTCGCACCGTGAAGCCAGGAGAATAACAACTCCGTAATACCAAGCGTCACATAATAGCCCCAAATAACCGATACGACCAAGAAAACAGAAAGGAATGGCTTGCGTAGGATGAGGACCAGGACAAACAGCACAGCTATGGGAACGAGTTGCTGAATCAACTTCTGATCACTCAGGGTCACCGCTCGCAAGTCCCGAATACCAGGGGTTGTTCCAGTGAAGTAGAATGCCGCCCCTGCCCAGGACGGATTCTTGGTGGACCACTCGTTAAGATATCTCTCGAGAGCATCCAAAAGATGGATGCTTTCGATGGAAAAAGGGTCATACGGGAAAATGACATCCAAACGCGCAACCTTTCCCTGGTAGGGCCCATCCTGGGCCACGTACATGGTTTTTGCGCGTCCGCTAATCACACCACGTCGCAATGAGCCAAACAACCCGGAGCGGCCACCCTTCTCCCCCAAGGGATCGACAAGACTGCGAACCGCCTGAATGGGCTTGATTCGGTTCCCACTCGCGTCTGTGTATTCCATCTGGTAAAGCGCCGTCACAAGCTCCGGCAATCGTCGATAGCGATCTGGACCTTCATTGAAATTGGCACTGGGGTGGTAAACGAGGATAGTCACTGGCCCTGTTTCACCTGCGGGAAAGTATTCTCGCAAGAGATTTGTTCCTTGCACACATTGCCGATCTGCTCCAAGTTCACTGAGCAGGTCGTACGTCAGATCCACCTCCCATGCTTTCCAAACGAACGGCGCCATTACCAGGAGAGAACCGACTAAGATAAGCCCTGGGACCTTCATGACCGCAGTTGCAAGTTTATTCCAGAAGCCCAGGGAAAAGCTGCCCAGGATTCTTCGGCTGCCAAGGTTAATATCATCTGAATCATTGTTCGTAGAAAACTCCACACGGAAGGGCCAAAAGATCTTCCGTCCAAGGACACACAGAATAGCTGGAGCCAAGGTCAAGCAGGCGGCAAGGGCCACAATAAGAGCCACGGCAATCGCTGGGCCACCGTTGCGAAACTTTCCGAAATCCGAGAAAAACATCATGCCAAGGCCAAGAATCGTGGTCCAGGCACTCGCGAATAGCGCTGCACTGACACCATCCAGCGATCTTGCCGCCGCTTCGATAACACTAAAGCCCTTGCTGAGTTCCTCCTTATACCGGGAGATCAAGAACAGACAGTAATCGGTGCCGCTTCCGAATAAGACGACAACCACGAAAATCTTCGTCGTCTTGAACACGGCGAACTCAAACCAATTGGTCTTCAGACTGATCCCTGCGAGGATAGCTAGAAAATCGAAGGCCACGAAAACCGCTGCTGCGATGGCAATCAGGGGAACAGCTGCTAAGAGTGGAGCACGATAGACGACAAGCAAAATGATCACAATCAAACCGATCGTTGCCCATTCGGTATTGCGAATACTCTCCTCGGCAGCAATCAGCATTTCGGTCCCAACGGCACCCGATCCGGTTACTCCCAACTCCAGTCCCTGCGGTTTTTGTGGGGACTGACGCAACTGGTCAAGTTTCTCATAGATCGCCAACAAGGGCTTCATGTTCTCGACAGACATGATCTCGCCCTTGAGCAACAAAATAATGAGGGCCGCTTGTCCATGATCGGAAACGGGACTGATAAGCTTTTTCCCTACAACCTCGGTCCGCGGGCCAATGATGTTCACAATGGGTGATTGCTCGCCTTCTTTCGGCTGATAGGCACCGGTAATGACTTCCGAAAAATCGAGGTCTTGATCAGTAAGGGGGCCATCGCGACGTGCCATCACGATAACCACATCACTCTGGGCATTCGCTTCTCCAAAAGCTGCTGCCCGCAGTTTTTCTGCCTGAACGCTGGCAACGGTCGCGGGCAGATATGCGAAATCCCCATCCCGGGCCACACTATCCCAATTCGGAGCTGCCAGACGGAGAATCACAAAGGCGGCTACCCACCCGACGAAAACAAGCGGCCAATAACGAGTGATGAGATGGCTCACGAAGCGAAACACAGCGTTCCCCCGAATGATGACACCGTTTCCCAGATGCCTTTGTGTAATACAAAGGTCATACCACAGAACGAAACCTTGAGCCGCCGTTACTTTAATCCTATCAAATCTTCCCAATCATCCAAGATGAATCCCGCCTCTCCTTGCCATCTCAATCCCTGCCACATAAACGAAAATGCCGCTTATGAAAAAGCGGCAAAGAGGGCAAAGTGCAAAACTTGAGTCGTCGTTTTGAGCAGGTCAACCTGAAGGCAGCGAGGTTTCGACTGAAATACGCTGAAAAGTCACAACCTGTCTTCCCATTTGCGGAAGCGTTTTCCGCGAGTCCTTTTTCAGACACCGGCCGGAGCTTTTTGTTTGGTGCTGGTGGCAAGCTTGGTGTCCACACCGCGAATATGCATCACGACCCAGTCAATCAAGGTCTTTTGAACGTCGATGACAATCCGAGGACTGACGCCTTCTTTATTGAACCGGTCGCGAAACTCCGTAAATCGCTTGATGAAATTCTGATGAGCAATCCGGTTGGCAATAGCCGCCGGACATTTGCAACGCTCCATCTCGGCTTCTTCATCCGCGAAATGTTTATTGACATAGTCGCCAAGAAATGCAATCAACTTCCCAATTTCGTCCTTTCCACGTCCCTTCTGCATGGCCTCGAGCAGGGTGTTGAGTCTAGCAATAAGCTCTTGATGCTGCTGATCAATTTTGGCAACCCCAGTAGCCATCGTAATATCCCATGTGACGGGCATAGCTTACTCCTCCATCTTGCTGCGTCGTAACAATTTTCCTTCAGCACGTCTTTTGTTCAGACCACCCATTCACTCTACCCTACCTCACAATACAGCGGTCGGAGGAGCACGAGGGGACAATACATACTTAAATGTTATGTAGTACCACCTATTCGGCTGGTCAGAGCTATCCTTTTCGCCGAACTTGTTCGGTTAGTCGTTTTTTGTTAACATTCCCGCCCCAAACGTGAAATGAAGTGAGTTTCGCCGAATCGTCAGCGGGCCGCAGTCGCAACGACAAGATTCTATGGCCGGTTGTTTTCGCGTATTTTTTCACGAATTGTCCCTTGCCGCGATCCTGACTGCGGCCGGGTGTGCCGTTATTACGGGGCATCCCGCAGCCCCCGCGACGTCTGCGCCGGCGGAAGGCCTGCCCAGCCAGACGGCAGTCCAACAAGGAGCGGCGAGTAGCCAGTCCGGCCCGTCAAATGTGGCCCCGCCAGCGGCCTCACAAAGCTCCGGTGTTTCTAGTCAACCCTTAAATGAAACGGCACCGACGCCAGCGTCGTTGCCCACGGAAAGAGAACCACAGTCAGAATCGCGCCGCGAGATAATCTCCGTTGATTTGCTTGTCTCGGAACTTGAGGCGGAAGGACTCCTCGATTCGGAGGCGAAGGCTCAACTCACGGCAGACCTTTGTCGGACGCCGCCACATCTTTGGCAAGGGGTTGTTGACGCATTTCGCGCCGGCTTGGAGCTAAGAAAACGGAGAAATGCAACAACTCAATTCGACTCCGACGAAGTGTTCATTGAGGATAATCGTGTGCGTCCGGCATCTTGTAACCTTACGACTCCCCCGGGTTCGTCCCGGGAAACGCGACTTAGCTCTCAAGACGGGCCATCGAACACAAATCGCGGCCCGCTTCCCGAAGGTTCCAACTCCCCAAGTCGTACGGCGGCTGAAGATCGTGGTTTCGACAATCGTACGGATCGCGTTAGCCCAACACAGGGTAACGTTCAGCCCGCGCTATACCCGGAACAACAACCAAGTTCCGTTTCCAACTCCGCAGATTCGCAAAGGTTATCAGATCGCCAATCGTCACAGCGTGAGGATCGCTCTCAGTCAAAGGAGTCCAGCCCGCCTTCTTCGCTTAATGAGCAATCCACCGGTCATTGGAACGAGTCGGTCAGGAAGGCGATTCAGGGGCTTGAAAGCCAGCAGACCCGAAACGTCACAGAAGAGATCCAACTGCGTCTCTTGCGATTGGCTCTGACGAACCGTGAAGGGGCACTTGAACCCATACCGGGGCTAAGTCCCTCCCTACAGGACTTTTGGAGTCAGACGCTGTTTGGTGTTCTCCTGCTTGAAGACACCCAGCTTCATACGGATCGGCAATTGCGGTTGGTCGAGGCCCGTCGTCATCTTGAGAACGGCATACGCCGCCTTGCAGAAGAGTGCCCCGTTGAGATCACCGGTTTAGCCTTCGTAACGTCTGTGCAAAGTTGGGGAGTGTACGAAGCGTTTGACCAGTACGAGTTCTCACCGGGCCAGAAAGTTCTCCTGTACGCAGAAGTCGAGAATCTGGCCAGCGAATCCACGGCCAAGGGCTACCGAACCGCATGGCGCAGTAGCTATCAGATCCTGGATGCCACAGGCAAACAGGTCGCCAACTACGAATACCCGCCCAATGAGGAGTACTGCCGCCGACCGCGACGGGACTTTTTTATCGGATGCGAATTGTCCTTTCCTAAGGACGTACCGCCTGGCCGCTACACCCTGCGTCTTACAGTTGTTGACATGATCAAACAGCGCGTCGGCCAAGGGACAGTGGATTTCACATTACGTGCCCAACAGCCACGGTGACTTCCCCGGCACTTATCTACATTTCTGGAACACAAAACGAGAATCACGCCGCGATTGGCATTGCTAGCAAACATCCGGGGAGTCGAACGTCACCCGCGGAACGAGCCTCATGGGGCAGCGGCAGCCTCACAGAGACAATTGCTGACCGTTTCGAGCAATTGCTCGGGCAGAAATGGTTTCGCAATGAAATCCTGCGCGCCTTTACGAATCGCGTCAGAAATGAGCTTGGTCTGATTGAGTGCACTGACGACGACCACCTTCGCGTTCCGATCGATTGCCAGGATTCCATCCAGCGCGTAAAGACCATCTGTTCCTGGCATGACAATATCCAGCGTTACGACGTCAGGATTCAACTCGCGATATTTCGCGACGGTCTCTGCACCATTCGAGGCTTCGCCCACGACTTCCCAGCCAGCTTGTATTAAGACCTCCGCAATCATCCGCCGGATCAAGACCGAATCGTCAGCGATTAAGACTCGTTTCGACATGATTCGCTCCTTGGTGACAGATCAGAACCGGAAGAGCCCCTTCAAGACCAATTCTTCGATTCTGACTTTTCGGCACACATCAAACCTCAAGGTTGATACCAGGTTCGTTGATTCGTCAACAACCCCCAAACTTGCAAATGTCACGTGTTTCCAAGTCCTCCATCAAAACAATAGGTCAAAAAAGGCCATTCCGAAGGGGTGGGGCTAAATAAGTGCTCCATGTCACCCGTAACACTGGGTCTCGGATGGGTCGTGTTCAAGAGAATCAGCTACGCCCGACATCCGGAACCGGCACTCCCCGTGACCTACGTCCGGAAAAGAAACTTCAACCCGACCACCCGGCATGATCAGTATGGGAATGAAACCCGTCACAATCTAACCGTCCCAACCACAGAGCACACCTCTGCTGAGCAATCGGCAAGGAGGCAACTCACCGAAAGCATCCCGTAAAGCCGATGACAGAAACAGAATGGCTCAAGGTCCTATGCAGGAAGGCGTTTTACGCTATGGAATTGAACCGTTACCATTACTACATGCTTGGCCTGTTTCTGTTGTTGTTTGGTCTCGAGTTGCGAACCGTTGATGCCGTCGTATTGACACCGGAAGTCACGAAGTTCCTCGCCGAACGCACGGGCCATCCTGTAGCCACTGCCAGCAATGCGGTTGCCGTTATTACAGGCACCTCAGCCCCCATCCCGCCCAAGACCCTTCGTCCCCCTGAATGGCTTGGGTATGCCGTGCTTTCGGCAGGATCGGTCCTCGTTCTTTACAGTCTTGCGCTCCCCAAACCTGGCGGCTAGGCAACGTCGCAAGACCGTTCTAAATACGTAAAGCAGTTGAACGAGGGCCCAAATCCAGAGTTATTTCAGGAACTCTTTGTGACCGAGGAACCACGAAATCCGAGCATCTGGGCGATGAGCATTTCCAGGCGAAGACTTGGTTACGTTCTCACAACCCTTACGTTAACGGGGATCGGACGATCGCTATTTGGGGAAGACTATCGCGAACTTCCTGCGGACGGCCAGACACCGGGACCAAGTGGTATGCCCCAAGAAGGAGGTCAAACCGAAGAACAACAACCGGCTCGCTCCCGATTGCGAGAAGGAACGAAAGTCCATGATTTGGTGGGCACTGTTGGACAAACGGGTCGGCGATTCACGTTCTTCGTCGACACAGACAGAACTCGGTTTGTCCTTCTGGAGAATCTCATGCTTGAAAGAATCCTTCGAAGCCAGGCCGCTCACCCGGGAACAGTTCGGTGGCGAATATCAGGTGCGGTAACAGAATTCCAAGGACAGAATTACCTCCTGATCGATCACGCCCTTCTGCATGGCAGGCTTGAGGAAGAGAACAAACCATCAACTTCCGTGCGAAACAAGTGACGAAAACTCCGTTGTGACTCCACGCAGCGTGTTCTGCACTACATAAACCCACTTCGCCATCAGATCACCGTGTGACACCCTCATCGCCTGAACGGAAAGTCTTTCACCAATCGTAGAGCCAATTCACCGATTGCCCTACCGTCTTCGAATGACGAACGACTTTGGTTTAAGAGGGTGGAGCAACACACTGCGTCCGCCCTTCCCCGGTTACAACCTCTCGGCACAGGGCACGAGACACAGAGGGAATGCCAACCCTGTTGCATAGCGTCCCTCGCTCACCTATCTTGGGTATCTGCATCTCATTTACCGAAAGGTGTCTATTGATACAGGAGAGTGCTCATGAGAGAGTCACGCCAGCAACCGACCGTCAACAGGCGAACCTTCTTGACAGCTTCGGCCATCGGAGCGCTGGGAGCTACAGCAGCTTTTCGTCTGGCGCACGGCACACTGAATGACGATTTCCAGGTCAAGATTGGACTGATTGGCTGCGGGGGACGTGGAACCGGCGCCGTTCTCAACGCTTTGGGCGCAGCAACAAAGGTGATTTATCCAGCCACCGGATATCATACCGAGGATGTCGCGGAAGATGCCTCAGTGGCGCGTAAGGATATCCAGGTGACCGCGCTTGCCGATTTGTTTCCGGACCGGTTGGAAGCCTGCCATGCCAACCTTGCCAAGTTGGGGATCAATGTTCCACAAGAACGGTGCTTCGTCGGATTCGATGCCTACAAACAACTGGTGGCTTTAGACGATGTCAACTATGTCATCCTGGCAACGCCGCCGCATTTTCGACCTGCCCATTTGATGGCCGCCGTGGAAGCGGGAAAACATGTTTTCATGGAAAAACCTGTGGCGGTCGATGTCCCAGGCGTTAAGACGGTTCTCCAGGCCGGTGAACTTGCCAAGCAGAAGAAACTGGGAATTGTGGCCGGGACGCAAAGGCGACATGATTCCAGATACCAAGAGACCATTCAGCGAATCAAAGATGGCGCCATTGGTGAAATCATTTACGCCAAATGTTACTGGAACGGCGGTGAAATCTGGGTGGTGGACAAAGAACCGCAATGGTCAGATATGGAGTGGCAACTCCGCAACTGGAATTATTTCTGCTGGCTTTCTGGCGACCACATTGTGGAACAGCACGTTCACAATCTGGATGTCATGAATTGGGTCCTGGGAACTCATCCCATTCGTGCTGTTTCGGGACTCGGAGGACGACAGGTTCGAACCGATCCGAAATATGGTAACATTTACGACCATTTCGCGGTTGAGTTCGAGTATCCGAACGGAGTGGCCGTTTTTAGCCAGTGTCGGCAGATCAATGGATGCCTCGGGATTGTGGGTGAATTCGTCTTAGGTACGAAGGGACATAGTGACTGCCAACAGACGATTCAGGCGGGCTCAGAACGATGGCGTTATCGCGGTCCGAATCCAAACCCCTATGAAAAGGAGCATGAAGACCTCATCACCAGTATCCGGGCTGGCCAGCCTCTCAACGAAGCCGAAGCAGTGGCCTATAGCACCATGACAGGAATTCTTGGACGCGAGGCCGTTTACAGCGGCCAAGCAATCAGCTGGGACGATGCCATGCAATCCACAACCCGGTTAGGTCCTGAGAAGTACGAGTTCGGTCCGTATCCAGTCCAACCAGTCCCGATGCCCGGACGGTATCGATTCTCCTGAGACACAGCGTCGGTGGTTAACCATTTGCGATGCATTCACAGCGCCTCGGTCGCCCCCTTTGCGAGGTAATCGAGACTTTTGGTGTTTTTCGCTTTGTTGCTGACTATGGCGCACTATACCCACAGAAATGCCTTTCACTTGGCAAACCGTTCCTGAATTGTGCGTCGTCACACACTGAGACGTTCCCTGTAGCAAGGCCCCCAAGAGAAGGGATCGGAGCGGCCTTCGCCGCCGAACTGGTAGGGGCAATTCATGACTTGTCCTTACCAGCAGGTCAATGACTCGCAGCACCAACCGGGGTTTCAAAGCGTACCCACCGTGATCCCGGGTTATATACTGGTTGTTTGGCAAAACGAACCGGAGATAGCTGGTGCCCTATATGGGGGTATAATGTAACCTTCTATGGCAACCGAGCCTCCTAAGCTCGTTTCAAACTCGCGATTGCAAAAAGTGAAACTTTTCCAGCCGGCGAGTAGCATACGGGAACGTTTATTTCACCCGACAAGCAACACCGACAGCCTATTGGCAACATTTCTTATGGATGGTTGGCAAATGTCATGGGAACGGATGGATCGAACCAGCCCCGAATAAACAATTCACCTGTGCTTGATTGGGCAAAAGTGCTCGGTCAGCACGAGGCCTGGTTGCGCGCCGTCATTTACGCGAGGGTTAGAGAACCCCAAGTTGTTGACGATGTCCTTCAAGAAGTCGCCTTGGCAGCGGTGGAACAAAAGGCCCCGATCAATGATCCGGCAAAAGTGAGCCAATGGCTTTACCGGCTCGCTGTGTTGAACTCCCTGATGTTCCGGCGTCGCCAAGGACGCCGACGAAAATGGTTACGGCGCTATGCAGAAGACACCAAGGTTCAAACCCAGGACGGCTACGATCCATTGATGTGGCTAATATCCGCCGAGCGGCGAGAAACAGTCCGGAAGGCCCTCAATCGACTGCCGCCCAAAGATGTGGAAATCCTGTTGCTGAAGTATGGTCAGGATTGGCGATATGAGGAGATCGCACAGCACTTGGGAATCAGCAATTCTGCCGTCCAAACCCGTTTGTTTCGGGCACGCCAGCGGCTTCGCGATGAACTCAACCAGATGTCAGTACGCAATCTATCTGACGATCAGGAGGAGACTCGGCCCTAGCCCAGCATGATTCTTTTTTGCTCTCGGTTGGGAGCAGTTATGGTCCGTGACCGTCGGGAGAAGAACATGAGTCAACAGGATCATATAGAGATTTCGCAAGATATCATTGACCGCCTTGTGGATGGAGAACTGGATGAGGCAACGCGCCGGGCAGTCCTTTCGCGTCTCGAACATGATGCAATCTTGTGCCGTCGGATCGCCCTTGCTTTCCTGGAAAATCAGACTTGGCGAGATGTCTTCTCAAATGAAGTCGCCACATCCGGCATGCAGAAGCCACGCGCAAACTTGGGTTCGCCAGCTTCGGGGATAGCGTTGGGGGTTCAGAGCAAATCCGATGGTTTCACGCAAAGCCAGACGACATTGGGAGACGGTCCAGACACGGCTAACCAGTCATCGCCGGGCAAGCCACATCGCAATTCCAGGCTCCTAACGGCGGCGTGGATCTTTGCGGTGGCTGCCAGCTTCGTTATTACTTTTTTGGGATCGTGGTATGTCCAGTCGGTATGGTTTAGGCAGCCTGCCAACAAGCCGACAATCGGTGCTCTCTCACAGAAATCTGATAATGCTTCAGTTCCTGGTGGAAGTCACGATATCAGCAGTCAAAAAGAGTCTTCGTCTTCAGAACCCCGATTAGAACTCGTTTCGGTCCCCCTACCAATCGACGAGGCCGGGACGTGGGCGACGTTGGAGGTTCCCTTCATTTCATCATCAGCGGCAGAAGTCGCTGAGATGATGCCGGCCGGGATTCCGGCAGAGATTTTGGAATCATTGAGTGCTCAAGGGCACATTGTGGAACAGCAACGGCGATTCGTCCCGGTTTCGTTACCGGATGGTCGCCAAAGCATCGTACCGATTGACCAGGTGAAGATTCAGTTTGTTGGTGGGTTCAAGAAGTGAACTTTTTGGTGAGGAGGAATGGATTATGAAGGCGTCACTCTTTTGGACAGAACGGATTTGGAAGACACATGTGATCTTACCCCTTGTCGCGTTAATGGTTATCGCAAATGTCCCGACACGCGCGTTTTCTCAAGGGACAACAAGTCCAAGTGTTGTCGTTGCTGCAATTGAAGAAGGGTCGCAAGGCAATGTGAAGTCGGGTGAAAAAGCCCAGCAGCAACCCGAGAGCAAGTCTGATGAATACTGGCTGGGAATTTCCTGTGGGCCAATCCCGGATTCGCTTCGTGCCCATCTTTCCATTCCGGAGGGGCAAGGTATTCTTGTCCACATGGTCACAAAGGACAGTCCAGCAGACAAAGCGGGAATTCGCCAGCACGACGTTCTGCTCGAAGCAGCGGGCAAGGCACTGAAGTCACCTGAAGACCTGATTTCTGTGGTCAGAGACAAGGAATCTCAACCCTTCGAGATCAAGTTGTTGCGGAAGGGCAAAACTGAGTCGGTCACAGTACAGGGTGAGCCGCGTCCTGCTCAGCCCGAGGAAGCAATCCCGCCTTTTCCTGGTCCGTTCGCTTCTCCAGAAGCGTGGCAAAAATGGTTCGATTGGTTCCACAAGCAGTTGCCTAACCAACCGCCGTTGACGTTTCGTTTCTATCGGCCTGGGATTGTGCTCCCTCCAGGGGAAACCGAAGATTGGCCGAAGGACTTAACAATCATTGTCACCAAACAGGGCAGTGAACCGACAAAGATTGTGGTCCGCCGTGGTGATAAGACTTGGGAAGTCACGGAGAAGGAACTTGATAAGTTGCCCAAAGAAATCCGCCCGTACGTCGAACGAATGATTCGTGGGGGTAAGGGTGCCGCAGGAGGTATTCTTGAAGTTACCCCCTTCGGAAAACCAGTCCCGCCCAAGGATTTCGAAAAAAACATTTTGAAACCTTTTCGCCCCTGGTCGGCGACAGAAGCTGAGCGGCTGGACAAGCTTGAAAAACAGCTGGACGAACTTAAGAAGCGTCTCGACGAGCTGCAGAAGAACGACAACTCCGAGAAACATTGATTTTCTTTAAGGCCAAAGAGAAGAGGTCCGAAAGCCACACACCCCTCTTACGAGGGGTTTTCTGTGCGCGGAAGACAAGCGAATGTATTCGGGCCTGCCTTTCGGAACGGCTTCGCTTTAGATCAGTATCGAGATGAGATTGTGCGGCAAATGTTTGACATAGGCAAGACTGGCTGGTTATACTCGAACCGTAGAATCGAACGATGAATTCGACGTTTTCTAAACGGCCCCGCAGTACCGCGGTGATTGCGGTGTTTCGGGTGAAAGGGTATCAGGAGCTTTTTTCCAGCGGTGGAAGGTTGAGCCTATGAATTTGATTGGCAAAATCTTCGTGGTTCTCATCTTTGTGATGAGTCTCGTCTTTATGTCGTTTGCCGTCATGGTCTATTCTGCCCATGTCAACTGGCGCGAGGTGGTAGAGAACACCAAGGCAACGCCCGATAAGCCGTTAGGTTTGCGTCTTCAGGTCCAGAACCTTCGTAAGGACAATGACGCTCTGAAAGCTCAGTTGGACGAGTTGACAAAGAAACTGGATGCTGAAATCGCCGATAAACGGGCCCAGGTGGCCAAATTGGAGCAAGAGCGTGATGATCTGCAACGGGAACGCGACCAGTTGATGGCACAGGTTGCTCAGCTCACACAGCAGGCGCGTGATGCGGTTGCGGCCATGGATGCTGCTCATCAGACCTTGGCCAAACGAACCGAAGAAGTTAACAACCTCCGCGACTTGCTCCGCCAAGCTGAACAGGCACGACATGACGCACTTGTGCGTCTGGTCCAAAGAACCGACGAACTCCATCAGGCCGCAAACGAGCTGCGGGCACTTAAAGACCGAGCGGTAACATTGGCCGCCGATTTGGCCAAGGCCAAAGAGGTCTTGACGAAGTTTGACCTGAAGGCAGAACCGGAGCTTTATTCCGAGCAGGCTCCGCCTGTGGAAGGAACGGTGATGGCCGTCCCAGGCAATGGTCTCGTCGAGATTTCGATTGGAGCGGATGATGGATTGATCAAAGGACACAGGTTGGATGTTTTCCGGCTGGGAAACGGGGAAAACAAGTACCTCGGGCGAATTGAGGTCATCCGTACCGAACCCGAACGCGCCGTGTGCCAGATCGTGCCTGAGTATCAGCGCGGGCCAATTCAGGAAGGTGATCGTGTTGCAAGCAAGCTCCGGTGACACTTCTATGCAATATCGAACTGGGCAAGTTAATATTTACACTGTCTTGTTGGCCATCGCCTTGATTGCCATCATCGTGGGCTGCGTCTTCCTTTTCCTGGAAGTGCAGGATTATGGGAGTCCTCCCTATCCAGAAGGCGGTGTTGTCCGCGTCTGGTTGCCTGACTGTCAATCTCCGTTGGAATCGACCACGTTCAGACGGATGATAGGGTAGGGCGGGATAGGAAGGATAACCTGTCGTTGTGCATCAAGCTCCCATTTGGGAGCTTTTTCGTTTGCGCAGCAATCTTTGCGACATTCTCGACGCGCTTATCCATCTGCCGCAACCAGAGAACAGCGTAGCCTCAGGCGGCGGTCTTTCATGCGGTCGTGGTCCAAGGAGTTGGGCAGCGAAAGATATCTGAATGTTAGGCGGACCAGGAAGCTGCACATCGCAAATCGAGCACGATCTGAGGGGTTGCGGTCTTCAATACGAAGAGTTTGCCTCTTGGTAGGGCCAATTAGTAAATTGCCCCTACGAGCAATCCGATGCGCTGTTGCGCCGAGTGTTTCAGAAACCCTCCCCGCACAAGCAAAATGCCACTGACACCAACCGGTGAGATTGGTCCGCGAGACATTCCCGACAAATTGAGAATTCGTCTTGAGCGATCTACGGTAGAAAAGTGGTCGCCGCGACTGGACAAACAGGTGGGCTTAATTGAGGACAGGGAATACGCTCTTCAGGCCGTTTCGGTGGTGGGTGCCGACGAAGCCGGCGCAGACTGTTCCGTACCCTGTGAGATTTTTTTGTTGATTCTTGATGGCCTCGTACACTTCCCGGCGGTGCACCGGAACATCTTTCGGGGCCTCAATCCCGAGGCGGACCTTGTCGCCGCGGATTTCAACGACCACAATAGTGATTTGGTCGTTGATCACAATACTCTCGTTCTTCTTGCGAGATAGGACCAGCATATCTCCATTCTCCTTCCGTTCGCTGGAGCGGATCATCGACGGCGCACGAGTCCACTTAGACTCTGCGCGCACAGTCTCCTACTACATCCACTGTAACTCCGAACACTGTGCAAATCAAGCAAAAATCATGCCTCGGGGCATCGTTTCCATCTTTGTTGGCGTCATAAGCCGTCGTCTGCGTCAAACTGGCATTAAAAACAGATTTTACCTATACAAATCATCCTAGGCCATCATGCAACGCCTCCCACCCGCTTTGCACGTCAACATTCGGATGGCTCGGACACCGGCATGGGCGATTTGCTGGAAAGAGGGGCCAGACAAAACACAGTTCGTGCCGGCCGTTTGAGCCTTTGGATCAAATCCAACTGCCCTTCGCCCGCAGTTTTCCGTTAAAATACAGGCAGACAAACTGGGTTGTTACAACAGCGTCTGACATAATAGGAATAATTTAACCAATGGGAGCTGCACAGGTGGGACTTCGTCAGGGAGTATGCGCCACTTTCCGGTGGTGGCGAGACATTATCGTGGCAGTGATCACCACGGCCCGCGCCCTAAAGGTGACACTCGGGACATGGTTTTCGACGTATCACCCAGCTCGCGGGACGTTCACCCATCCGTACGAGTATCCTGAGAAACCGGTTAAGGTCGCCCCCCGCTATCGGGGGTTTCATCGCTTCGATTTGACGAGTTGTATCGGTTGCGAACGGTGCGCACGGGATTGCCCGGTGAGTTGCATTTACATTACCAAAGAGCGAATCGCCGGGCGAAAAGGGTTTCGTGTCACCTCATTCGTGATTGACTACACCAAGTGCATGTTTTGTGCATACTGCACAGAGAACTGTCCGGTGGATTGCATCTTCATGGGATCGACTTACGACCTAAGTTGTTATTCTCGGGATGGGTGTCTTGTTGATTTTGCGAAATTGCCCCTGGATGTCGCGTGGTCCCGCGCCGGGTTGAATCCCACAGCTGTGGCTTTGTCCAAGTCTGTGCTCCAGCCGGTGGATGAAGGCCCGGGGGGCGCAACATAGCCATTGGGTGGAGCCTTTTGACGTTGCCCTCAGATCGCGTCTGCGGTACGGTAAGAGATTTGGCTTAGGACGGCTTGGTGTTTTTCGGGAGACTTGCCTGGTTCCGAGAATTCAGACCTACTCCATCGGGGAATCGCATTCGCAAGTCATCAGTCTATGAACAGGTTTTGAAGAACAATGTCGGGTGTCGTACTAGTTGGGTATTTCACACTGTTTGTTTTCCTGGCCGTGATATTGGTCTTTGGGGGGCTACTTCTGGGAAGACTTCTGCGGCCAAACAATCCAACCGCGATCAAAAAGGAAACATATGAATGTGGTGAACCGGCGATAGGACCTTCGGACATTCAGTTCGACATTCGTTTCTATGTGGTGGCACTGGTGTTCCTGATTTTTGAGGTGGAGGTTGCCCTTTTCTTTCCCTGGGCGACTGTCTTTGGCAAGGCCACACACATCGCCTCGGCCACTAGCAAGAGCGAAATACATCAATTCCGACTGGCCGAGTTGGGGATCGTTGCGCCAACTCGACCAGCTACACCAATTGAAAAGATTCCCGCAGGAAACAGCGATTCACTTGGTTCACCGCCTGTGCAGCATGGTTCTGGCCTGTCGTTTGTTTCCCCTGATGAACTGCGTGCCTGGGGTAGGCGGTTGGCTGGAATAGCGCTTTGCGATATCTTGGTCTTTTTCGGCATCTTAATGGTCGGCTTTGCCTACGTTTGGTTCAAAGGGGATCTGACCTGGGTACGGGCGGTGCCTCAAGCACCCGGATTAGTAATTCGAACTTCCTCTGAGCCTTCAGAAGACCCGTCAACGGCATGAAGCCGACATTTGTCGGGGTCAACGACCGAATGGATGTATTGGACAAGATGATGGTCGAGGAGATCTTTCAGCGATTAAAAGAGCGATTCGGCGAAGTTGTCCAACCAGGCAACTTCGCAGCTATTGATCCGTGGATTGAGGTCAGGCCGGCTGAGCTTCCCGAAGTCTGCCAGTTTCTCCGCGATGATCTCGCAATGCAATTTGAAATGCTTAATTGCATTACGGCGGTTGATTATCTGGAAACCGACGCCAAGAAGTTGCCGAAAACGTCGGTCGTTCCACATATCGAACTCATTTACCACCTGTCATCATTGACTCTTCGTCACCGACTAACACTTAAGGTCATGTTGCCTCGGTGGCGCGACAATTTGCCAGGGCAACTTCCCCGTGTTCCTACGGTATGCCACATTTGGAAGACCGCCGAGTGGCACGAAAGGGAAGTTTACGATCTCTCGGGCGTCGAGTTTGTTGGTCATCCTGACATGCGTCGGATCCTCTGCCCCGAGGATTGGGTGGGCCATCCATTGCGGAAGGATTACCAAATGCCGTTTGAATATCACGGGATCCGTGTTCGTTAGAGAAACAATCGAATGGTGCAGCCCATGGACAATCGGATCACGAAACGTCATCCATGTTTGGGTTTCCATGGCGCACAGTGTCATGAACAACAGCATGCTGACTGTCCCCTCAAATCATGAATTCGATTCCAGGAATTGATCCAGAAGGTCTCCCGGTGGCGTCAGAAGCCGAGGTTCGCACCGAAGAGCTTCTGATCAACATGGGCCCACAACACCCCAGTACTCATGGGGTGTTAAGGGTTGTCCTGCGCACGGACGGGGAGCTTGTCCTGGAGACAATTCCGCACATCGGTTATTTACACCGGTGCGCGGAAAAGATCGGAGAGAACGTAACACCCCGGCAGTGGATTCCTTACACAGACCGGATGGATTATCTGGCGGGGATGAATATGAACCTGGGGTGGGCTTTGACCGTGGAAAAGCTCCTCGGCATCGAAGTGCCGGAAAAAGCCAGGCATCTTCGTGTGCTGATTGTTGAATTGGGAAGGATAGCCAGTCACCTCGTTGCTGCCGGAACGTATGGCCTGGATTTGGGAAGTTTTACGCCGTTCGTGTATTGCTTCCGCGAACGAGAAAAAATCTTGAACTTGTTTGAGGCTGTGTGCGGAGCACGATTGACATACAGCTACATCACGGTGGGCGGCTTGATGGCGGATTTACCGCCCGGCTGGCTTGATCAATGTGAAACGTTCCTGGATCAATTCGAGCTGGTCATTGACGATCTGCACGCGTTGCTATCCATGAATCACATCTTCATCAAGCGAACGGCTGGGGTTGGGGTCCTTTCACGCGAGCTGGCGATGAGCTACGGTTGCACGGGTCCGGTATTGCGGGGGAGCGGTGTGGACTGGGATCTCCGACGAGATGGGGATCCTTTCTACACGCGCATGTACCGCGACTACGATTTTGAGGTGGCAGTCCTTCGTGATGGACGATACCCTCAGCCGTCGCCGCCTGTTCCGCGAGAAACCATTCTTGGCGATTGCTGGCACCGCTTTTTTGTCCGCATGGTCGAGGTTGTCCAATCCATGCGACTGATTCGGCAGGCAATCGAGAAGTACCGAGCTGCCGAGGGCGACATTGGACACCCAATAAAGCTTAATCAGAAACTGCCCCCCGGCGAAGTTTACCTGGAAACCGAATGTCCAAAAGGCCAGATGGGGTTTATGATTGTGAGCCTTGGTGAGGCCATCCCATGGCGCGTCCGTGCTCGTAGCAGTAGTTTCTGCAATCTCTCGGTTTTGCCCGAATTATGTCGTGGATGTTTAGTGGCGGATGTCCCAGCGATAGTTGGCTCGCTTGATATTGTGCTGGGTGAAGTTGACCGCTAAACCGCCATCAACGCAGCGACTCAAAGAACGAACGTGTGTTGAACTGAAGGAATTCATCAAGAACGATGGTTCAATTGCTTTCAGAATGGTTGTCACTAAGTCCCGCCTGGGAATGGGTCGCCTTTTTGGCGGTGGCGCTGGTGCAGGCTGGAGTCCTGCTTGCGCTGGTGATGACTGCCGTCGCAGTTGGAACCTGGGCTGAACGGAAGGTGGCAGGTCGCATCCAGGACCGGCTTGGTCCCACACGCGTTGGGGGGCGATTTGGTTGGTTGCAACCAGTCGCGGATGGTCTAAAACTCCTCACAAAGGAGGATCTGGTTCCCGCAAACGCAGATTCGATTCTTTTCCGAGTAGCCCCCTATTTGAGTTTTACACCAGTCTTTGCAGTGTTTATGGCCCTGCCGTTTTCCGAAGGCTGGGTTGCCCACCATTTGAATACCGCTGCATTCTTTATTCTGGCCGTCCTCTCGCTTGAAGTCTTCGGGATCATCTTAGGAGGATATGCTTCCGGCTCAAAATGGGCCTTATTGGGGGCCATGCGAGAGGCCGCTCAGGTGGTCAGCTACGAGGTCCCGCTCGCCTTTTCCGCCATGTTGCCAATCATGTTGGCAGGTACCATGGATCTGATTGCAATCGGAGAGGCGCAAAAAGGTTGGTTCTGGAACTGGTTCGTCTTTCACGATCCCTTCACATTTGTGGCCTTCTGGATTTATGTCACCTGCGCCGTAGCCGGGACGAACAGGGCGCCTTTCGACCTGGCTGAGGCTGAAAGTGAACTTGTCGCAGGTTTTCACACCGAGTACTCTGGTTTCCGATGGAGTGTCTTCTATATGGGTGAATATGCAGCGATGGCTGCTGTCAGTGGCTTGGGAGTCGCCCTCTTTCTGGGAGGATGGAACGGTCCGATACCGCTCACCGATTGGATCGGTTTGACGACATCGGCAGGCCCACTTGCCGGTTTTCTGGGACAGCTGTTAGGAGCAATCAATTTCGTGCTTAAGTGCATAATTGCCGTTGTCTTTGTCATTTCGCTTCGGTGGACTCTCCCTCGTCCCCGAATTGATCAAGTCATGTCCATGTGCTGGAAGTACTGTTTCCCTCTCGTGACACTCATTTTTTTGGGAGCAACCCTCTGGAGCCTGTTTCTTCCTGATGGTGTTTTCAACCATGGGCATCCAAGACTCTCCACTCTTGAGGGACCATTCGTCGTTTCCATCGCAGGAGACCAGACACCATGAGTGGGCCTGATGCGATGGCAATCTTCTTTTGGGTATTCGCGACCATCACCTGCGGCGGTGCCATGATTGTGGTCTTCAGCCGCAATATCGTTCGCGCGGCCACCGGCCTGATTCTGTCGCTGTTCGGTGTAGCGGTTCTTTTTTTCCTCGCCGAGGCCGAATTTCTGGGGGCAATGCAACTGATGATTTACGTCGGGGGTACTGTGGTGCTTCTGGCTTTTGGTGTTATGTTAACGGCCCGATCGCTTTTTCTGCGAATAGCCACGTCCGCCGAGCAGTGGTTGCTTGCCCTTTTGTTAGCGTGTCCCTTAGGCATTATTCTTGTTCAAGCGGCCCTGAGTTATTCTCCCACAGAAGACACAAGCCCAGCCATCGCACAACTCCCGGTGGCACACACCGCGACTTCGATTGAGCGCATCACCCCAGCGCGCTTGGGCATGGCCCTGCTGGGATTTTGCGAAAACGATCAACGTACCGAGAAAGGAGACTCTTGGCGGGCTCGCTCGAGTTACCTTCTGCCTTTCGAACTGATTTCCGTCCACTTACTTGTGGTCTTAATAGGGGCAGCACACCTGGCTCGGCGCGAGTCGCTCCATAGCAAGAGTGGTGTCAGGTTGGATTCCCGTTCGTAACGTGGTTTTTATCCCATAAATTGGACAACACATATCGAGACGAATGTTTTCACCGATCACACCCATCCATTATCTGTTCATCGGAATTGTGCTATTTGTCACCGGAATGATCTGCCTGGTGACAAAGCGGAACATTATCGCGATTCTCATTGGGGTCGAACTTATTCTCAATGCCGCGAACGTCAACTTCGTGGCATTCTCCAGCCCGGCTCTTTTTCCGGGACGTATACCGCCCCTGCAATTGGACGGCCAGATTTTCGTCCTGTTTGTCATGATTCTGGCTGCGGCTGAAGCGGCTGTGGCTTTGGCCATTGCGCTGCATTTTTACAGCCGTTTCGGAACGGTTGATGTTGATCAAGGAGACGATTTGAAAGGGTGATGATCTCGCTTTCTTTGGTTCCACAACTTCTACTCATCGCATGGATGCTACCGCTGGCAAGTTTCGCGGTTGTCATTTTGATCGGTCCTTTCCTCGACCGGTATGGCCGGGGAGCCGGCCTCATTGCCACCGCGGCCATTGGGATCTCGTTTATTCTGTCTGTCACCGCTGCGGCGATCTGGCTGAGTTTTCACCCACTTGGCGGCGGGGGGCACAACGCGGCCTTGGATGTGGCTTCTCCTCTCACTAGCGACTGGTACACGCTCTGCGAATTTGGGAGTGTGAGGCTGAGTCTCGGTTATTACATCGACGCCCTCACTCTGGCGATGTTCGTCATGGTGAGTTTGATCGCCACCTTAATTCACGTCTATTCCTTTGGATATATGCACGAGGAATTGCACGAGGTTGAAGACCCCCAGGTGGTCCTCGCCAGCGGTTCCGTTTTGCGACGTCCCGGACGGTTTTCCCGGTTCTTTCAGTATCTCTCCCTGTTCGGTTTCAGCATGCTTGGGTTGGTGGTTGCCAATAATCTGTTGATGGTTTTCGTTTTCTGGGAACTGGTGGGGATTTGCTCATACTTTCTGATTGGCTTTTATGTGGAGCGATCGACGGCCACTTATGCAGGTAATAAGGCCTTCATTGTGAACCGAATTGGCGACTTCGGAATGATTCTGGGGCTGGCAGCCTTTCTCACGAGTTGCGGAACGCTCCATTTCGAGAAATATCAGACCTCACACGGTCATTGTCAGCAAGGCCTGTTCGCCCATGTGCAGGCGTTGAAAGTCTCACCGCTCACAAAGCTTCCACAACACTGGGAAGCTAAGGACCACAGCGAGGCTGCCGCTACGGCGGTTGGCGTCCGTGCCGCTCCAAGCCCGAAACATGGTCTGACATATAGCCTCCTTATCCTAGCAGGATTGGGGCTATTCTGTGGGTGTGTGGGTAAGAGTGCTCAATTCCCGCTCCACATATGGCTTCCCGATGCGATGGAAGGTCCCACGCCTGTGAGTGCGTTGATTCATGCCGCCACAATGGTCGCCGCGGGCGTTTACCTTGTTGGAAGGGTTTATCCTCTGTTGACGCCAGAGGTCTTACTAGTGATTGCCGTGATTGGAACTGTTACGCTGTTTGTGTCAGCAACCATCGCAACAACGGCTACAGATATCAAGAAAGTCCTGGCATATTCGACAATCAGCCAGCTTGGCTACATGATGCTCGGCCTCGGGACAGGTGGATGGATTGCCGGCCTGTTTCACCTGTTTACCCATGCTTTCTTCAAGGCTTTGCTTTTCCTTTGCTCAGGATCCGTGATCCACGCATGTGGGACGAATGAAATGCCCGAAATGGGTGGATTGTTCCGCAAAATGCCATGGACCGCGATGACGATGCTAATCGGTTGCCTTGCGATCGCTGGGGCAGGAATCCCCCTTTGGATCGGATTGAGCGGCTACTACTCCAAGGATGCTATCCTTGCCCAGGTTTACCTTTTTCAAACAACCAATCCTATCCTCGGCTGGATGTACTACGTCGCCCTGTTTTCCGCGAGCCTGACAGCATTTTACATGTTCCGGCTTTGGTTCCTGACGTTTCTGGGGGAACCTCGTAACACCCATGTTTTTGTGCATGCCCACGAGTCTCCCAGGAGTATGTTAATCCCTCTTGTTGTTTTGGCTTTTTTTGCCATAGCAGCGGGCTGGACAATTCCAGGGACCCGATGGAGCGTACCCCACCTCTTAGAGCAAGCACGTGTCATGGCTGCCTCCGAGGAGTCGCATACACCGCTTGTTGGAAATCTTATTATCCCTCACGAACATGAGTCTCACGCAAGTCAGATTCATACGATCGTATCGTTTGAGGCTTTCATCGCGGCACTCTCTGGATTTGGGATCGCTCTGTTGTTCTATGGTATTCGCTGGCTTCACCCGGAAGATGTCTGCGGGCGATTTCGGGTGATTCATCGCTTTTTGCTCAATAAATGGTACTTCGACGAGCTTTATAAGTGGCTTTTTGTCCGACCGGTATTCTGGTTGGCCTCTGCTGCCGCGTGGATTGATCGGACCATCATCGACTGGACTATCGACCATGGGGCACTTGCCGTCCGTTCATTAGCATTTTTCGACGACTGGCTGGACCGATTGTTTGTTGACGGAGCGGTCAACAATCTCGCAATGGTTGTTTACAAGCTCGGAGACACGTTTCGCCAATGGCAAACGGGGCGGATTCGCAGTTATATCCTATGGATCATCGTTGGTTTGGTAACGCTGTTCATATTGGGGACGATCTATTTTGGCTTGGGAATGCATCACGTGGAGGGAGCATCCTGACGTGTGGGATGACTTTAAGGCTCGACGCCCCATTCTGACCCGATGTTGACAAGAGGTTACAGCAGGTTACAAAGATGTCAGCAGGTTTGTTTTTCTTAAGTCTCGTGGTTTTTCTACCCGCGATTGGTGCGTTGATCTTGATGCTTTTTCCGAGTCGGGCCGAGCGCGCGATTCGACGAACAACACTTGGCATTACGCTTGTGGTATTCCTGTTGACACTGCGGCTGGTTCTTCCCGGCAGCAATTCAGGATCACAAAACCCTTTGGAACAGGTCATGCATGATGTGCGTTTTGCCGCCGGAGAGCCTGGCTATCAACATGCTTCCGCAGTTCCCTGGATTAGCTCGTTTAACATTGACTATTTTCTTGGCATCGACGGGATCAGCCTGCCGCTCGTCCTCCTGACATCGTTTCTCTCTGTTCTGGCGGCAGCCGCAAGCTGGTCCGTTACAAAACATGTGAAAGCCTACAGTATCCTTTTTCTGCTTCTTGAGACGGGGATGCTAGGTGTCTTCCTCGCACTGGATTTCTTTCTTTTTTATGTTTTCTGGGAAGTCATGCTTCTGCCAATGTACTTCCTAATCGGTGTTTGGGGCGGGCCGCGAAAGGAATACGCTGCCATCAAATTTTTCCTCTTCACGTTGGTGGGGAGTGTCCTGATGTTAATTGCTCTTCTGATGCTGTATTTCGCAAGTGACATCCGGCGGCTTCCTGAAGAGGCCAGACGAGAAAGCTTGCTTACCAACGAAGTGATGATCAAATCCTTAGTACCGAGTGAAAAACCATTGCACACATTCAACATGATTGCTCTGGCAAAATTGGGGCAAATGGCGGATTCGCCATTCCAAGAACCCATTTTGGCTGGCAAATCGATTTCCTGGTGGGCTTTTTTGCTCCTCCTGATTGGTTTCTTAATCAAAGTGCCTGCGGTTCCGGTTCACACATGGCTACCTGACGCCCATGTCGAGGCGCCAACGCCTATCTCGATGATTCTCGCAGGTATTCTGTTGAAGATGGGCGGATATGGCATCATCCGGATCTGTTACCCCATCTGCCCGCAGGGTGCCTACGAGTTGGCATGGTTTGTATGTGTTCTGGGAATCGTGAGCATGATCTATGGAGCACTGGCCGCGATGGCCCAGCAGGACTTCAAACGATTGGTGGCCTACAGTTCGGTGAGCCACATGGGCTATGTCGTTCTGGGGATCGGAGCCTGGAGCCTCATGCCCGGCCTTTATGATTCGCAGTACTGGAAAATGGGAATGAACGGCGCGATGTTTCAAATGATCGCCCACGGAATATCATCCGCTGGCATGTTCTTTGTGGTGGGCGTTCTGTACGACCGCGTTCATCACCGGGATCTCAATCAGTTCGGCGGTCTGTTTGGTCGAATGCCGGTCTATACGGCGCTTTCAATTGTGCTCTTCTTTGCAGCCCTTGGATTGCCCGGTCTTTGCGGATTTGTTGGCGAGATCCTCGTGATCTTCGCCGCCTTCAGTTACAGTCGGGTGCTTGCCATCGTCGGGGCATCCGTCATGGTTCTGACAGCAGGCTATATTCTCTGGACCATACGACGTGTTTACCTGGGGCCAGAATACCGGGGGCCCCATGCCGATGCCCTTTGTCCCCTCACGCCCAGAGAATTCCTGATAGCGGGCGTCCTGTCGGTGGCTGCCGTCGCATTTGGGGTCCATCCGCAAGCCATTTTCCGTTACATGACTCCAAGTGTTAATCGCACGGTGGATGAACTCACGGAGTGGATGAAGTCCCAGGACAAAGTCCCCGACATAGGTTACCAGGCGCCGGCCGGTTCTGCGCCAACCGTTGCGAATCCTGGTCCGCGAGGAGGTGATTCGCTTTCACATTAACCAATTAACCCAATCGTACCGTTTCAATTGGACAGCTAAGACCAACTCGACGATGATTGACATCCAGAGGACGGTGGATCATTTGAGTTTTTCGATCTCGATATGGCGGCCAGAAGCCATTCTGTGCCTCGGGATCGTGTTACTGCTTCTCGCAAGAATGGTGTTCCCCCAAAACCGGCAATTGCCTTTTGCGATCGCGCTGATCATCTCAGGACTGGCGGTCTATTTTCTCGTCGGTCCTTCGGGACAAGCATGGGAACTACTGGCCGGAGACAATGTTCCCATTTTTACCGGCGTCCTAGGGTGGGATGGCCTCAGCGTATTCTTGCGGACTTTGATCGTCGGTTTTTCGGCGTTTTTCGTCATATTCCTCTGGTTGACAGGTTTTCCCAAACCAAGGGAAGCGACTGACTTTCTTGTCCTGTATTTCGGCGCCGTGGTGGGCATGTGTGTTATGGTTTCTGCCGAGCACCTGCTCTTGGCTTTTCTCGGCATGGAAATGGCGAGCCTACCTTCTTACATTCTGGCAGGCTTCGACCGGCGAAATCGTCAATCCGGCGAAGCCGCCATGAAATTCGCAATTTTTGGCGCTGCGTCCGCCGGGATTATGCTTTACGGAATCAGTCTTCTCGGAGGTACGCTTGGGTCATTTTCCATCCCCACAATGGCTGATCGCCTCATGCTTTTTGCGGAGAGCGGCAACTACCATGGGCAGGCGATTATTCTCGTCCTGGGCAGCCTCATGATCCTGGTTGGATTAGCTTTCAAAGTGTCCGCAGTTCCCTTTCACTTTTGGCTCCCGGATGTGTTCGAAGGAGCCGCGGCCGAAGTTGGCACCTTCCTTTCCATTGTGTCGAAGGCGGCCGCGTTGGGGCTTTTGACGCGATTAGCCCTCGGGCTTCTGGGCTACGGCACCTTGGAAGCGACAAATGCCGGCATATTGCCAATCGTCACATTCTTGGTTGCCACATTGTCGATCGTCTCCGCCGTGACGTGCACGTACGGGAATCTTGCCGCCTACGGGCAAACGAACATCAAGCGGCTCCTCGGATATTCCACAATCGCGCATGCTGGATACATGATGATGCCGATTGCGGCGGCCATTGCGGTTCTTTTTCGTGATCCGTCACTGTCGCGTTGGGCCCTTGCGACATTGCTTTTTTATCTCGTCATCTATCTTTTCATGAACTTTACAGCATTTGCCGCCGTTGCGTTTCTCAGAAATCGCTTCCGGTCAGAGAACCTAGATGCTTTTGCTGGTCTGGTGAGAACATCGCCGGGTGTCGTGGTATGTCTGAGCTTGGCGCTCTTTAGCCTTGTCGGCTTACCGCCGCTGGCCGGCTTCGCTGGGAAATTTGCTATCTTTTCGTCCTTGGTTTTCGGGCAACTCTGGGCACTCTTTGTGATCGCAGCCATTAATACCGTTCTCAGCCTGTTTTATTACGTTCGGATTGTTAGAATAACGGTATTGGATTCACCCCGCCGTGATTTGCTACCACGGATGGCTTTGATATCCCCCGAAGGGCTATTTCTTTCGATTCTAACAGTCCCAATTGTGGTTCTAGGCATTTTTTGGCAGCCCGTGCTGAGCTTAGCCTGTCGTGCAGCGGGCTACCCCTAACGAAACGACATGAACCAGTTAAGGCTTTATCATCCGCAGAAAGACCAGAATATGTCAGCAACGGTCATCGCATTGCTGCAGAAACTTTTGAATCGTACAGCTCGTTCCCTCCTTTCTTACGTGTTTGGTTCGCATCCTTGGGTTTCCTACCGCCAAGAGAATCTATGGCAGGTGATTGAGGAAATTGCTTCTCGCCACCGCGAATGGTCTGTGCGATTGAGCGAAGAAATCATTCGGCGCGATGGCATCCCCGATCCAGGCAGTTTTCCCACGGAGTACGCCCGCTACAACGACTTGGCAATCGAGTTTCTAGCCCCAAAGATTCTCGAAGAACTCGAAGAGACATACGCTATCGTCAGACAATCGCTCACTGGTTGCCACAATGACCCCGAACTTACCACGATGCTTCAGCAACTGGAAAATGAGCTTCGCACCGAGATCGAATCACTGCAACAAGAGATCGCGGGGGCAAAGGACGAGAACGAATCGGGGGATTCCGTTGCGGCGTGATCGAGTATTAACGTTGCTAGAGACCGATCATGTGGATTGACACTCATGCCCATCTCTTTCTCCTCTTTGAACCGTCAGAACATGTTTTGCCTGATCGCAATACAATCAAGACGGCATTGGGGCCTGTCCTGAAACAGGCCGAAGAGGACGGCGTGAACAGCATTATTTGTCCGGGAATTGATCTCGCGACGAGCGAACTCTCCATTGCCATTGCCGAGTGTTTCCCAGGTTTAGTCTGGGCAGCCGTGGGTATTCACCCCAATTCAGCATCGCAAGCCAGCGACGACGATTGGCAACGAATCGCCGAGTTAGTGACCCATCCTCGCGTCGTGGCCATAGGAGAAACGGGCCTCGACTGGTTTCGCGACTACACACCGCGCGAACAACAGGTGAAATGGTTCGAACGTCATCTCGAGTTGAGTCAGCGAATCAGAAAACCGATCATTGTTCATTGTCGCGACGCCGAAGAAGACATGACAATGGCCCTGGAAAAAGCTGCAGGTTCAGGAACTCTGGCAGGTGTGATGCACGCGTGCGCTGCGGGTTGGGATATCGTCAAACGATGGTTGGATTTGGGAATGTTTATCAGCTTTGCAGGATCAGTTACCTTCAGCAACAAGAAGCATCTGCATAGCCGAAGAACAGCTCAGCACGTTCCCCTTGATCGACTCCTTATCGAGACCGACAGTCCCTTTCTTACACCCGAACCTCTCAGGGGTCGTGTCCAGATGTGTGTGCCTTCCCATGTCATTTTGACAGGCGAATTCGTGGCTCGGTTGCGAGGAATCCCTGTTTCCGAGCTTGCAGAGGTAACGGCAAGTAACGCGGTACGTCTTTTCCGGCTGGCTTAGTCACGCGGCTGTTCGTTGACCGAACTCAGCTAAAGCGTCATAATCACAGAAGAAGTCAGACTGATTTGAGGGGGCACTTTGTCGTCCAGTGAACATTTTTGGTTCAGTCATCTCCTTTGATATCCCGCCCTGTCACGGGACGGTGTGGGCTAAGTCAGGTACATGTCGCACGAATCCCATCCCCCCCAAACAACAACCCCAGCCAACCGGTCGTGGGAAAAACGCGTTCCATTTCAGGTGGACGTGGCCGGTGTTATTCGGTTGATGGGTCAATCGCTTTACAGCCGATCTGACGCCGCAGTGCGCGAACTTATCCAGAACGCCCATGATGGAATCATGCGGCGTCGAGTCATCGATTTGCGATATCGAGGGCGAATCGACATCCGGCAATACGCCGCAGATAAGGTTTTGGAATTCAGCGATGACGGAATTGGGTTGACCGTTGAAGAGGTTGAGAAGTATCTGGGAACGTTGGGGGCCGGTCTCAGTGGCCTTCTCAAGCGAGACTTTCAGGATGGTTTCAGTTCGACAGCAAACCTGATTGGAGAATTTGGTATTGGTTTTTTTAGTGCGTTTCTTCTTGCGGATCGCGTCGAAGTAGTCACCCGCCATTGTTCGTCGCCTGAGGCCGTCCGATGGGAGGCCGGTCCTGATTCGGAAATACGCCTCAGTTCTTGCGATCGACAAGAGCCTGGCACAACCGTCCGCCTCTACGTGAAGGCCGACCAGCATCCCTACGCAACTGACGAGGCCGTTTTGGAACGCGCCGTCAAGGAATATGCCGATTTTCTTCCTATCCCAATTCACGTCAATGATCGGCCACAAAGGGTCAACATCGGCACGGCATGTTGGCTAGAAGCGACCCCGGATCTGCACGCGCTCGAACTGGAACTGGAATCATTTTTCGGTGAAACACCCCTTGATTTAGTTATTCTTCGCACAGAGAAGCCGGTTCCTTTGCGGGGCGCCCTTTATGTGACTCCTCAGCGAACGCCGGGGTTCACCGATGCTCCGACGATTACGGTCACTGTTCGCAGGATGATTATTTCACGACGGGTTCAAGGGTTGTTACCCGAATGGGCAAGCTTTGTGCGCGGCGTCCTTGAATTACCGGAGTGCTCTCCAACTGCCAGTCGCGAGGACTTGGTCCGCGATGCGATGTTTTATTCCGTGCGTGAACAGATAAACTCCGTCCTGTTTGACCATTTCGAGAGTTTGGCACGAAAGAATCCCAACCGGTGGCAGTCATTGATTGCCTGGCATCGTTACCTGCTGGCAGGGGCCGCCCTTGAGGAACCGCGACTTCGTCACCTTCTGCGCGACACTTACCGCTTCATGACATCTCGTGGCGAACTGACCTTTCCCGAGATCATAGCCGCCAGTCAAACATCAAGCATTCACACGACCGATGAGGATTTCGTGATCTGGTACAATCCGAGCCGATATCAGGAATCCTGGATTAATGAGGTCTTCGCCGATCTTCCGGTACCCTGCGTTCACACACTGCGGAGTTTCGAAGAAACGCTTTTGGCACTGATGGTGTCTGACCTGTTGAATGAGGGCGTGTCGGTTGATCTACGAATAGCAACGCCTTCAAGCGAAGATTTTGCGGAAGTAGTTCTGGGGATTCAGGAATTATCCACAGCTTCGCGGGAATGGGAGCAATTCTTCGCTGACTTGCCTGTTCTTGTCCGGGTCGGAGAGTACCACAAGGACATTCCCGTACTTGCCTTCCTGAGCGAGCAAGCTGAGTTACAGCGCACATTTGAGGGGCTCAAGAAGCAGGGGACAATGCCGTCGGGTTTTCAACGCCTCATTGAAGCCCATTTTCAGCACGACAGGCCAAGGCCCAATGAGGTCATTCTGAACCGTCGCCATCCGTTGGTTCGACGTGCCCTGGAGCAATCCACCCGTGTGCCCCTGGCCAGCGTTATTCGGCTATTAGTGATTAAGGCGCTGAGGATGGCGGGAATGCCGCTTGACCCAAGGATTCGGCAGGTTGAACATGCCGATCTAGCGTGGATCGCCGAGGCTCTGTGGGGCCGTAACGAGAACCTGCAATGGGAATAAACAAGATACCCCAAGAAGTGATGTTGCCGGGAAACGGTCGGAACGTTCCACACTTACAGGATGTGTGATGATCAAATGATTGCGCATGTCGGTTGGCCCTGTTGCGCTATTCCCTCAGCATGAATACTGTTAACGGCGGGAATTAAGGACTGTTTTTATGGGTTCTTCTCGTGACGAAGTTTTGGCAGAACTGCATCAGTCATTGGAGCGAGTCGTTGAACTCGCGGGAAAAGGCTACAAAAGAACGGCCATCCAGCTCGCCGAAGAGGTACGAAGGCGAGCGCTCGATCAGCACTTTCTGATACCTTACCTCCACGCTAATTTCTACGTCATGAACAACGCCCAGGGCGTTTATGACCATCGCCGAGGCACAAATATTGCCATTGAAACGATTGCTCTATTGGAAAGCGAAGAAAAAGCCCGCGAGATCCAATCCGATCTTCCCCTTGATGAATACGAGGCAACGATTTACTGGTTGTCAAGCTGTGCATACGACAATCTCGCTGAGCATTATGCGATTCGTTACGGCTACGGTGGAGAACGAGTGCAGGGAGTTGCCCAGGAAGGCTTCGATGTATGCCGTCGAACTGGCAAGCTGGAGTGCTTGGCCTGTTTTCGCGAGTACGCCATGAATGTTTACGAAGCGGCGGGTGACCTCGAAATGGCCATGCATTTTTCGCGAAGCGCTTTCCAAACGCTTCCGATGGCAGACAAAAATGATCGTCGCGTCGTCGGAGGAACCAACTATGCCAATCAGCTCATGCTCCTGGGACGATTGACCGAGGCCGCGGAAATTGCTGATGCCTCTGTAGGACTGGCCAAAAGCAGCTACGACCCGTTTGAGTGGCGGTTTCTCACCCAATGTTGTTTGGGGGAGATTCTTCACCTTACCGGACGGGCAGATGAGTTTGAAGAACGGTGTGCTGTGTTGGGCGAGCCGGTTGATTGGAGTCTCTCACCACCTCCTGAGGAGAATCTTCTCCTCGCGTATCGGAAAGCGCTTTACGAAAGTGTCAGACTAACTTATGAAGGTGCATTGAAACAAGCTGAGGAATTGCTATCTTACTGGGACCGTGATCTTTATGATCGGCTCGCATTGGGTCCCTGGTTTGAGGTACGTACCCGACTCATCGCCATAAACAGATTAGCGGGACGTGATGAGATCGCCGAGACACTCGGTGATGTTCTGAGAAAGGAGGCCCGTCAGAATCAGGCCTGGCTTTATTTGGAGCGACTGGCGGTGATGGAAAGAGGTGACGTTCCTCTTTCGCCCGTTGCGTTTCTCCGTGCCCCACAGGAAGGTGTTTACGTGCCACCGCCATCAGCTACGGCCTATCCTCGGAGCACACCAGTTACGGAATCAGCCCTGCGCAAATCGGAGGCGACCGACGAGCAAAGTCAAAAGGGTGAACGAACACCCTCCGGTGAAGAGAAAGAACCAAGCTTCGACTGGTCTTCGACGCCTCTTGCTCCAAAATTTGATGAGTGGGCGGAACGGTATGCAAAGAATCAATCGGAAGTGGAAATGACGGCCATTTTTGACGAGATCCTGGGTATCGTTCCGGATACCGTTCAAGTACCGCAGGACGCCGCAAGACTCCTATTTATTACTGGGCAGATGGCAGAACTTCTCAATCGAGAGCTGGAATTGTGGATGTGGGCACGACAGTTTTTGTCCCGTTTCTCTGAAAACGGAGACGTTCTCAATCTGGTGGCAACAGCGGGGCTATCGGCAGTCCAGGCACGTTCTCGACGGATCGCTGAATCGCGGGCATCGGAAGGCAAACGAAAAAGGTCTCAGGCTCGAAAAAGGCACAAGAAGACGCGCGGAACACTCCCAACACTTCAGCAATTGGAAGAGATGTTTCGCAAGTCACTGGAGCTTTCCCCAAGTCATCCACGACACTATCTCCGGGCAGCGCAGTTCTATCGCTTTGCCGGCCGTCACGGTGAAACCGAATGGTGCCTCGCCCGTTCTTTTGCTCTAGACCGAACAAATCCCATAGCGGCGCTTGCTTTAGCCGATCTCTATTCTGAGAACGACCGAGATGAAGACGCGTTGGCTGTCCTCGATTTGTGTCTTCGTGAAGGTCAGGTTGAAGACTCGGATGTCGCCTGGAACGCTGGCCTGGCTGCATTCCGTCTTCGGCGTTTTTCCGACGCGGCTACCTATTTCGATCATGCCGCGCAGTGGGGGAGCCAGGAAGTCTGGCTGTTTTACTATCGGGCCTGGACGCTATTGGAATTGGGAAGAGTTGATGAGGCGACAGAGGATATTCGTGCTTTTGAAGCGGGGCGAGGCTGTGCGGGACTTGGAAGCCACGCCCTGTGGGCATGGGTCGCAGCTCAGAAAGGCAATACCGAAGAGTTAAAACAACATCTGAGAAATGCTCTGGAAATCCCTCTCCAAAATGTGGACGATCTCTCCGAACTGGGAATCGAGAAGTATTACCATCAAATGTACCGTATTGCTCGGAACTCACTATCCGAAGATGATGCGACTCTATGTGATTTGATTGATCGTCTCTTTCAAGCCGGAATGGTTCCTGAGGAGCTTCTCGATGAAGAACGGCAGAAGCGGCCGGTCGTAGGCGATCTTGGCTATTACATTTGTGCCATTCATCAACCCCTCGATGATGCCTGGCCAACCCATCCGGCTTGCTGGGAAACACAGAAGGAATGGGACTCTTACACGGCCTACTGGGGTGTGCTCGCCCGCAATGCCGAAGAAGCTGAACATTACGCTATCCAGGCGCAGTCCCGGTGTTATCACCTGCCGCCCGAGGTCCTCGATATCGAGCTTGAAGAAGAGGGTTTTCTCGATCGCCCCGGGGTCGTCTTTCAGGGAACCCGGCGATATGAGGATGACAATGTCCTTTCCAAACTGGAAGGTCTTCTCGATGATTTTGACGAGGATTCCGATGAAACCGACGACCCTGAGGATCCGGACAACGACTATTGATGGTCGCAGCTCGAAGCTACCTCGGGTACCGTGTTCACTCGGCGTTACGTACCAATAAGCCGTGTGATAACGAAGAAGCCAAACGGATGTCAAACAACTTTACACGCAGACCAGAGTGGCTTCTGGCCGAAAACCGTAGGGGTAGTTCATGAATTGCCCATAAAGAAGCGAAGTATTTGCAATGGCAAATGGGGGTCCTCACAGATCGTGCTACGGTGTGGGAGGTGGAAATCGCCTCGAGGTTGCACACCGCCATTTTCACCGGTGACCGAGAATGATTACCGTCATCGATGGCTGGGAATGCCGTTAGCGTGATTTTTCTTCAGACGGGATCATGCCTTACGAATCTTTTCACGACCTACTTTCACGTTCTTGGTCGCATTTCTGGTATCAACAACGAGCGGGGCGTGGTGCACGATGAAATCGTAATCGTAGGCAGAATGATCTGTCGCAATGAGAACGCAATCCTGCGAGGCCAGGAATTCGGCCGTCAATTCCGAACTCGTCATTTCGGGCACCCGAAAATGTCGCATTTTCGGAAGCCGCGGAATGTGGGGGTCGTTGTAGGTAACTGTGGCACCGCCGTCCAAGAGCATTTCCATGAGGGCAAATGAGGGGCTTTCCCGTGGATCGTCAACATCCTTCTTGTATGCCATCCCGAGAATGCATACTTTGCTCCCCTTGAGTGGCTTGCCGTGCTCGTTAAGAGCACAGATGACACGATGGATGACGTATTCCGGCATCGACGTGTTGATTTCACCAGCCAGCTCGATAAACCGTGTTGTCATACCGTGCCTCCGTGCAAGCCAGCTGAGGTAAAAAGGATCTATGGGGATACAGTGTCCCCCCAGGCCCGGTCCGGGATAGAACGCTTGGAAACCAAACGGCTTCGTCTTGGCCGCGTCAATCACTTCCCAAATATCAATCCCCAATCGCTGGAACAGGACTTTCAGTTCATTGACCATGGCGATGTTGACGGCCCGATAGGTGTTTTCGAGAATCTTGCAGGCCTCTGCCACCTCTGCCGACGCCACGGGGACAACTTGAACAACAGCGTGTCCGTAAAGGGCCACAGCCAATTGGGTACTCTTTGGCTCGATTCCCCCGACGACTTTCGGAATACGTTCCGCCGAAAAATTGGGGTTCCCTGGGTCTTCACGTTCCGGACTGAAGGCAAGGAAGAAGTCACGACCGACTTTCATACCCCTACCTTCAAGGACGGGCAACATAACTTCACGTGTGGTCCCGGGGTATGTGGTACTCTCAAGGACAATAAGCTGATCCTGCCTAAGAACCCGCGCAATGGCTTCTGTCGTCCCTTCGATGTACTGGAGGTCCGGATCTCGGCTCTCGTTCAGCGGAGTGGGAACACATATCAAGATGGCATCCGGTTCACTGAGACGACTCATATCGGCGGTGGCCTCGAAACGTCCCGTTGCAATCCACTCTTGAATCCAGTCCGATGGGATGTGCCCGATGTAGCTCTCACCAGCATTGAGCTTCTGAACCTTCGAATCATCCACATCGAAGCCAATCGTTGAGAAACCCGCGCGAATAAAAGCGCGGAGAAGTGGCAATCCTACATAGCCAAGGCCAACGACGCCAACCTTTGCTTTCTTCTCCTGAATCTTCTTTTCCAGCTGTGCGTATCCCATTTGTAAATACTCCACCCGCCGTCAGTTCTTAAGCAATTGGATTGAAGTAACGCTTATCCTAAGTGATTTCAAAAGCCGCTCGAAACATCCGTTCTCTGGAAACGGTAGGGGCAATTCATGAATTGTCCCCGCAAATGGGCCAGCCATCCGCCTGGGCAATCAAGGTCCTGTCAGAACGTGTTCCGATTGCGACAGGCACCTTCACACCTGTACTACCGACCAATTCGTGTTCACCGACTTCCGACACACAACAACTGCTCCTCACCAAACGTCACAAAAATGTAGCATAAAGACTGAGACAAGGCAGACAAATCCCCCGCGTTGGAGGGGATTCTTCCGAATAGTCACTGTAAAAATAGGCTTTTTCCCTGCCACGGGCCGCTCACGCGGTTGAACTCAAATCAAATCACGGTGCCTGAGGGACTATACCGTCCACAGCCACACGGCGAAGTTCCTTACCTTGGCCATCCTGACGGGAAACGAGGACTCGTCCCACTGTTGCAAGGTCTCCAATTGCTAGCTTGTCCGAATCGGTCTTAGGTAAGAGGAGAATGGCCTTGCCGTCAGCCAAGGTTATCGACAGGACATAGCCGTTGGCTCTTGTTTCCAGTTTCAAGTCTCGTTCCGATGGCGAGCCTAACCGATAGGGGTGATAGACAGCGAGGAACTCTACGCTGGAAGAAGGTTCCACAGTGTCCGCGGTCAGATGCCATTCCCGAATATTGATGCGCGGGCGTGGATTGGGATCATACTCGTTCGTTTGAGTCATTTTCAGCTTTTGAGGAACAAGGAACTCCACGGGGCATTCCACCTTCCCCACCCGGGCAATAAGCCGATTGCCCTCAATCTCAAATTTCTCAGGACTATGAAGCCAATACTGATAGGTAACCGGCCTGTTGGCCACCAGCCGGTCGTAAATAACGATCCAATCCGGCTTCAAGAAGACAATCGACCGCGTGAATCGCTTCAGAAGTTGCGTGTTTTCTTCAGATTTCGCCTCGGGATCACGGTAACAACGACCGGCTTCACCCTCTACGCAATCGACTTCTGGCGAGGTATAAAATGCCGTTATTTCTCCCTGTGTTGCCGACGAGTGCGGAACTTGATCGACTCCATCGACAGTGATGCTATTAACAGAACGGGTGCTCCACATCCAGCGTGCGTGATGCTCGCTCCCGTAGATGTCTCTCCTCCCGCTGGAAACAAACAAGCGCTCATTGTAGGCCGTCAGCAAAAAGGAATTATTGGCATCGTAGCCATGGGATTGAAGCCCAAAAGGACTGGACTTGAACAACACCTGGACGTTTTCTCGAGCATCAAGGAGTGTTGTATTGAGGGCTGCTTGCCCCGTCCCACGGAAAACCCGCGACGTTGGCAGATCGACAGGGGCTTTGGTGGGGACACTCGGCAGTGTCCCACGAATGAATTCCCAGAAATCACGCGGTTGCGGCGGTCCTCCCATCGACTCGACGTACCACATCCAATATGGGTTTTGGGCTTGCACTGCCAAAACGGACATCAAAGAAACATTGCTTCGAGACTGTCGCGTGCAAGCGAGATCACCAAAACCGCCGCTAACACCGTGAGGGGGCATCAGATACATGGCGTAGTAGCCGGCTTTGGAAAAATATGGCTTCTTATATGCGTCAATGCCGAACATGGCCCGCATCACATCGGCCCACCATGTGAACCTTTCCATATAGCTCACCCAATAACTCGATCCTTCATGCCATCCGCCATCGTCATCGCACCAAACCGGATAGGTATTGAAGAATACGTTCATGGCGAACCACGTCCAGTCATCGGCTTCGGGAATTTCTTGATGAAAAGTGACGCCGACTTCGCCAAGAAAATGCCATGCCCGATTCGCATGACTGTTATACGGCTGCCAGAAATGTCGCGGGCAAAGGATACGGTACATTTCATCGCCACGCACCTTCATGACTTGCCGGCATCGCTGACGTTCCTCTTCAGAGAGCAAGTCATACACAAACGTGTATGTTCGGCAAAAATAGTATGCGTAGGGCATACCAGCCTCATCGTTGTAACGAAATCCGGTAGCTCCCACGGGGTCCCATTTAGAGCATTCCAAAAGGATTTTTTTGGCCATTTCCCCATAAGGCCGATGTCCACCGATTTGATAGACGAATCCCAGCAGTGCAGAAGTGCCTAATGCCCGAATCGTGTATTCCCGATTGCCCCACCAGATTTTGGCCCATTCGTCGCTCTTTCGCTCGATGTCGGGCGGATACTTAGGTGGTTCCTCGGTTGGCGGCGGATTTTGCAATGCCTGATCGCATCGTTGGACCAACCTTTTCCACAATTCTTTTTGGGTATCCTCTGCCGCAAGTTTTAACTTCGCACGATCCTCAGGTCGAATGAACAATCGCGGGTGTTGTTTGGGAATGCGATTCAAAAGGTCTTCCCGCGCTGGCATGGGAAAAGACAATGCGTTCTGCTGAACTGTGAACGCTCGACTTCGACTCCAGGGCGTGACGCCGCCCTTGCCATACCCGCGGTATCGCCAGAAATACCGGCCCGGTCCCAGCGTGCGTGGTGGGCAATGAACGTTCCAAACAACATCGCTCACCTGGTAAACCAGCGTTTGGAAAGCGCTGTCCTGTGCGACCTGGACCTCCCACTTTTCCACTTCTTTTTGAGGTCGCCAACTAAAAGCCGGCGGATCAACCACTGACACCGTGCCATTTTCCGGTCGATACCCCCACTCGCCTGGTTGAGCCGGTCGCTCGTCAAGCGTCAAGGTTTGATTCTCCCCGGTCACCACACCCGGATAGCCGACCAGCAGCACCACTACGACGATACCGCAAATCGAGTTCCGCATGGAACAACCTCCCCATCATCATTGAAAATATCGCTGGACGATGCCTGAGGCGGGGCAAGCAGCCGAACAACAGTGTATCTCACATTCGGGGTAGCTATGTTCTAACTGACGGCAATACCCGATTCAAGACAGCGAGACTCGCAAATCCATTTGATGATGTCTCGCTTCCCCCTGGGATTTGACAGATATGCCTTTGGCCGGACTCGGTGTGTCTCAGATGATTTGCTGTGGATCCCACTCATGGACTGTATGGACGAGGAGCGAGACATTCTCAACAGGTGTTGCCGGCAATACACCATGACCAAGGTTAAAAATATGGCCAGGACGTCCGCGAGTTTGCTGCAAGATTGCGTGAGCTTCCCGCACCACGATCTCCTTTGGTCCGCACAACACCGCTGGGTCCATATTGCCCTGGACTGCGTAACGGTCACCGATCACCGTCCAGGCGTCAGCGATGTCGATTCGCCAATCAATGCCCACGACCGTCCCTCCCGCTTCCGCCTGGAGGGGAATTAAGGCTGGATTACCAGTGAGAAAGTGAATGGCGGGCACATCCGGGGGAAGACTTTCGAAAACGGATCGCGTATAGGGCAAGACAAACTCGCGATAGTGGCGGGGATTGAGACAGCCCGCCCAACTGTCAAAGATCTGAATCGCTTGGACCCCGGCGGCCAGCTGTCTCTTCACATAACCGGCCACAGAGCGAGCCATTCGTCCCATGAGTTCATTCCAGGCCCCCTGATCCCTGAACAGAAAACTCTTTGTCCTTTCGAACGATCTCGCCGTCCCACCTTCGATGGCGTAGGCTGCCAAAGTAAAGGGCGCCCCGGCAAATCCGATCAGAGGGATCTCTTCGGGCAGGGTTTTTCTCGCCAAACGAATGGCATCAAAAACATAACCGAGCGCGTCAAGCTGTCCCTCGGTCAGTTCCTCAACGCGGTCAACGTCCTGAGGTTCCCGAAGGCAATTGCGGATAACAGGCCCCTCACCCACACCAAACCGCAAGTCAAATCCCATTGGCTCCAGGATCGGCAACAAGTCAGCGAAAAGAATGGCGGCATCGAATCCGAAACGTGTTGCCGTGTTGACGGTGATTTCCGCCGCCAAGTCCGGTTTCCGGCACAACTCGAGAAACGAGTACTTTTCGCGAAGCGATCTATACTCCGGAAGATAACGACCGGCCTGACGCATCAACCATATGGGAATCTGCTCGACGGGTTCCCTCCGAGCAGCTTTCATAAAGGGGCTATCATGCCATCGAGGTTTTGCGGTGCTCATGAGAGATCTTGTCCGCATCGGGGATCAATATTGACTTGCCTCTTGTCAGTCATCTCAATCTTAGCTTGCCCATTGCCATACCGCTATCTAGCTTCTTCAAAGAATGGAAAACCAAGATCGGCTCGGAAAAGGAACTCTCTTGTAACTCCGAGCTATTCTTCCTCAATCGCAGCGCGAAAAAAGACCGCCCGAGCATCATATGTGTTCGGGCGGTCAGACGTGGCTATGACTCTTTTTGTTCAACTCTTCTTTTACGAAGAGCTACATGGTTGGCTCATGCATTGGGCGAAGGAGCAGCCGGAAGCGGAGCTGGCTCGGATTTGCCGCCTTTTTCCGCCGGCGCTGCCTCGACTCCACAACCACAACCGCAATCACTGACCACGCAGGCAGGACGATCGCAGCCGAGCAAATTGCGGAGGAAGTTGAGGACAGGTCGTTTGCAAGGCTCGCATGCCGCTTCACAAGCTGGCTTTTCGCAAGCAGGCTCACAAGCTGGCTTTTCGCAGGCCGGAGCGCAAACGTTGCAACGGATACGCTTGTGGATTCGGCAGATCGGGCCGCAAGCGGGTTCGCAAGCCGGCTCACAAGCTGGCTTCTCGCAGGCCGGTTCGCAGGCCGGTTTTTCGCAAGCCGGCTCGCAAGCGTTGCATCCAACCTCACCGCATACTGGGCAAGCCAAGGCATTCCGGACACCCCGCAGCAAAGCTCGGACTGGCTGGGGTCGGCAAGGATTGCATGCGGGTTCGCAAGCGGGTTCGGGAACCGCGCACTTAGCTGGCTCGCAGGCGACTTCGCAGGCCGGAGCGCAACGGCGGCAAGCAAACAGGTCCTTCAGCCCTGCAAACAGGTCGCACCGCTTCGGCTGTGCACATGGCTCGCACGCCGGTTCGCAGGCTGGTTTGGCACACGCCGCACAGCCTTCATCGAGACTCACCATGCGGCCAAACATGTCGGCTGCGAAGCCTCGGCCGCACAGCATTGCGCTGATCATCAGCGCTCCCAGGAACAACTTGGTCTTCATTGAACGTGCACTCCTCTGAACTACTTTTGAGAGACCGTGGCCTTCCAACCTGTCGGCCCCAACCCGAGCACCGCACACGGCCGCTGCGCGACGCGCTCAATCTCGGTCAGTGGGTTCTCCCATGGGTTAGAACCGACTGGGGTGGATTAGGGTCGCAGCGCGGGAAGGATCGCACGCGTCCCTCAAAAACCCAACCGAATCACGTCAGGACCGTCGAACCAATCCTTGGCTCGAATGATCCCCCTCGGCTCCCTGACGCACCTCTTACTGGCTACGTTGAACTCATGTTCGTGGCATGGTTCAATGTTGGTAATCGGCAGCCAAAGAGAGGCGGCTTGAACACACGTAACTTCAACTTGATAAATGGTTTAGTATTCGGATTAGGGCCACTTTTTCTTTTCGAAAGAGTGTGTGAACGAGATAAAATATGCGGGCCATTTCAAGCCCCTTTTGGCCCTTAACTATTACCCAACCGATAAAGTTTAACACACCGGAAAACTCTAAAAGCTGGCTGCAAGGGTCCTGGAACAGAAAAGGCGTCTCTTGCTTCGCAACTTCGTCAAAGAGAAAATGCCGCACATGAATCAGAAACGTTACCACATCGTCGATTTCGCTGAACTACCCGGCGTACCATGCCCATGCGGAATGGCCTTTCGCGCGCTAGCTGATATTGACGCCTTTCCTGGAACAATCCACCGAACAGAGATTTCAGGTGCTGCCCAAGCGCACTTTCATCGACGATTAACGGAAACCTATTACATCCTCGAAGCCAGTTCTGATTCTTTCCTAGAGTTGGATGGAGACGTCATCCCCCTCCGTCAAGGTTTGTGCGCGGTGATTCCGCCAGGCGTAGTCCATCGAATTGTGGGGCACGTGGTCATTCTAAACATCGTGATACCAAAATTTGATCCATCTGATGAATTTCTCGTGCAGTCCGTCGAGAAATCGCATCCATGAATGCCGCCGGAACGGCTCAGCAACCTCCAGGCCGAGAAAAGCTTAAGCCCTCACGACGGTGACCCTTGCATTCAGCGACAGCAGTCTTGCACAATGACGAGTGCTCTCGTTTCCTATGGTACAATACGAGGCGAATTGCGCAGAATGCAGTCGCAAATAAGTATCTTCGTGACATGTCTGGCGCGTAAACTCTGAGGTTCTCCGGTGAGAAAAATCGCGAACATTCGAACGAGTATGGGTATTGCAAAAAGCCCCCAACTTGCTTTCCCGGGCTTGTGTCTTGTAACGGCCCTGGTTCTTGGGGCAGGATCGGTTCGTGCCGGCGACTGGCTCCAACTTGGTGGTTCTCCAGCACGGAATAATGTCGCCGATGCCACAGAATTACCCACCGAATGGAACCTAGGAGTTATTGATCGAACAACTTGGGAATGGAAGGGTGGTCCTCAGGCGAAAAACGTTTTATGGGTCGCAAAACTCGGAACCCAGTCCTATGGCTCGCCAGTGGTGGCTGGAAAATACATCTTTTGCGGGACTAACAACGGCAACGGCTATCTCAAACGGTTTCCGAAAGAGAATGATTTAGGCTGCCTGTTATGTTTCTCCAGGGACGACGGCCGATTTCTTTGGCAGTATGGAGCCGCTGCGTTGCCCGATTCGAACCGAAACTGGCCGGAACAAGGTCTCTGTTCCACACCTTTGGCGGAGAGTGATCGCCTGTGGGTTGTCTCCAATCGCGGTTGTGTGGTGTGCTTGGACATTGAGGGTTTTCGTGACAACGAGAATGACGGTCCCTTTTTGCAAGAATCAAGCACGGAGAGCAACGAGGCTGATGTAGTGTGGGAATACGATATGATCACCCAACTCGGGGTGACTCCACGCTACATGACCTCTTCATCGGTTACGGCAGCAGGTGACCTGCTCTTTGTGACGACGTCTCACGGGACAAACGAAAAAGGGCAGGTCGTTCGCCCTGAAGCGCCAAGTTTTCTCGCTTTGAACAAGCGTACAGGCAAGCTTTTATGGGCAGACCATTCGCCCGGTGATCGGATCATGGAAGGCCAGTGGTCAAGTCCGGCGTTTGCGGTCCTTGGGGGTGTTCCTCAGGTCATTTTCGGCGGAGGCGACGGCTGGGTGTACTCCTTCCGTGCGGAAGAAACGACCACGGGATCTCCAGAGCTTCTTTGGAAGTTTGACGCTAATCCCAAGAACACTGAATATAAGGAAGCCGGAATGGGAGATCGGAATTATCTTGTGGCAGCCCCCGTGATCGCCGACGGTCGAGTCTATGTCGTGACCGGGCGCGACCCACAGTGGGGCGAAGGCCCCGGTGATTTGTGGTGTATTGATCCAACAAAGCGGGGTGATGTCAGCCTAGAATTGGTCGTCGATCGTTCGGGTAAGCCTGTCTCCCCTCGAAGGACTTTTGCCCTTGACGAATCCGCGGGTGAACGAGTGATTGCGAATCCTCATTCGGCCGTCATTTGGCACTATCGCGGCCAAGACCTCAATAATGATGGAAAGCTTGATTTTGAAGAGGAGTTCCACCGCGCAATTGGAATGCCCGCCGTTGCCAATGGACTTCTGGTTGTTGGTGATCTCTCCGGCGTGGTTCATTGTTTGGACGCAGCAACAGGCAAGGCTTTATGGACGTATGATATGATGGCCAGCATCTGGGGTTCGCCCCTCATCTCGGATGGCAAAATCTACATTGGTGACGAGGACGGCGACGTCGCGGTCTTCGCGCTGTCCCGGGAACGTCAACTCTTGGCTGAGAATTCGGTGGGGAGTTCCGTTTATACGGCGCCGGCGGCCGTTGACGGCGTTTTATATATCGTCAGTCAGCGACACCTGGTCGCCCTCAAAGCCCAAGAACCGGCAGGACCTGCGAGAAGTCTCAAACCGTGATCTTCGCACCGCGGTTATAATTTGTTTGGCGCAGAAATCGTGTTTCGTGAGGATCGCTCAATGAGAGTGATAGGGGAGGGTGGGGATGATAACGCCTCGAGATACATCGCGAGCTGGATTGGGCAACGCACAGCAGTCTTTTCTGAAGAAGAACATCATTGGGTTCCGTTTCGCTCTTCTTGGACTGGTGGTTTCGCTCGTTACTAGCGGGCTTGTTCGCGCAGCCGACTGGTACGTAGCACCTCAGGGGAATTCCAAGAATCAGGGCACCAGAGATTCACCTTGGGATCTTGGTTCTGCGCTGGACGGAACGCATAGGATCTCACCAGGGGATAGCGTGTGGATTAGTGCCGGTACGTACTGTCACCCTGATCGTTCGCTGAACAGCCCCGGATTTGTGGTCCGCCTTCAAGGTAACGAAGAGAAACCCATTCACGTTCGCGCCGTGCCCGGCCACCGGGTCACTGTTGATGGCGGTCTTAGTGTCGTGGCTCCCAGTGATTATCTCTGGATTTGGGACTTGGAGATCCTTGTATCAGAGAACGAGACGTTGAGCCGGGAGATTGACGAACCCGGTTCACATCCACAGAGTTACGCGCGTCCTTGGGGTGGATTGAATATCCATGCAGGCAAAGGCTGCAAATACATCAACCTGGTTATCCACGATAACGCACAGGGCGTCAGTTTTTGGCGGGGAGCAACAGATAGCGAATTGTATGGATGTGTGATTTACGACAATGGCTGGAAGGCTCCGGACCGCGGCCATGGGCATGCCATCTATACCCAGAATGAGGTAGGAATCAAGACAATCGCCGACTGTATCATGACGGGAGGCTACGGTTACACCATGCATGCCTATGGCTCGGAAAGAGCATATGTTGACCATTATTGCATGGAGGGTAATATCGCATACGATGGGGGGACGTTCCTGATTGGCGGCGGGCGTCCGAGTCAAGGAATTCGAGTGCGTAATAACATCCTCTACAACGTCTCGATGCAACTGGGTTATTCCGCACCATATAACGAGGATTGCGAAGTCGTTAACAACCTTATCATCAAAGGCGGCCTAGCCATCAACCGTTTTCGACAGGTCCAACAAGAAAATAATGTTGTCGTTCCTCCCGGTGGACATCCGCCAGATTCAAAGACCCAGGTTTTCGTCCGCCAAAGCCGTTACGATTCCAACCGCGCCCATGTTGTCGTCATCAATTGGTCAAAGAGGTCAGAGGTTAAAATCCCACTGGGTGATCTCGCAAAACGAGGCACCCGGTACGCGATGTACGATCCCCGTCATCTTTTTGACCGGCCCGTCATCGAAGGTCAAATCGAGGGGCATGATATTGTTGTTCCCGTTTCCGGGGAATTTGTCGTTTGGGTTTTGAAAGTCCAGGAAGACTCCCGTTGAACAGTGCCTTCGCCTGAACAACCCAGTTACTGGATTTCCGCCAATTTGGCCAATCCAGCCGGATTAAGAACCTGCAATTCGGCGCGGGAAAGATGCTTGATCAGGCCGCGAGTCTCCAACCGACGGAGCGTGCGAGAGAGCGTTTCGCTCGTGAGATCCAACTGGGCAGCAAGGTGTCGCTTGAGGCCGGGTAACCGAACTGTCGTTTGGTTCCCCTCTATCTGCCGCAGGAGAAACCTGGCGACGCGACCGGTGGCGTCACGAAGTGTCAAGTCCTCTACCAGATCGACCAACCGACGGACCCAAACGCACAATCCAATCAACATCTGACGACACAAGTCATGGTTTTCTAAGATCAATCGCTGGAGCGGTTCGATCGGCAGAAGAACACAGGTCGTGGCGCTCACGGCTTCCGCTGAAGCCGGGCACTCGAATTGCCCCAAAGCGGCCACCTCAGCAAATGTTTCTCCTGGCCCCACCAGATGCAGGACTTTCTCTTGCCCCTGCGCTCCCCGCTTAAACACGCGGACAAGCCCGCTGCCAACCACGTACATTCCCGGACATGGCTGCCCCTCCAGAAAGATTGTTTGAGCCTTTCGAAAGCGAACGAGACGTGCGGCAGAGAACAAGCGACGAAACCCAGCCTCATCGACCTCAGCGAAGAGCGGACAGTTTTGGAGAATATCGAGAACGTTTGGCTCCATGGCGTTCCTCTTAGCCAAAGACTTTTTTCAAAGAACTTGATCTAGGTCAAAATCTTCTGTGTCCGTTGGCAGTATTATAGTGATGAGCGATCGATGACGTGATTTCGAAGAATGCTTCAAGGCCCGTTTTCTCATCGATTTCTCAAAACAAAGGACTTTCTTTTTCTAGAACTCTTTAGTACGAAGGAGACAATGACATGTTTTGCAACCAATGCGAGCAAACAGCAAATTGCACGGGGTGCGTCATCAGTCCGGGTGTATGCGGTAAGGACCAGGACGTGCAGTCCCTGCAGGAAACTCTGCTCTACGGTCTGAAGGGGATGGCCGCCTATGCCCATCATGCGCGACGGCTGGGCATGGTGGATGAAGAAGTGGACAGTTTCATGGAAGAAGCTCTCTTTGCCACAATGACGAACGTCAACTTCGACCTCGACAGCCTCTTTGAACTCGTCTTGGAGTGCGGTCGGCACAATTTACGGGTCATGGAGATGCTCGACGAGGGGCATGTCCGGCGGTACGGCCAACCTTCACCGACACTCGTGAAAGAAGGCACTCAAGCCGGCCCTGGAATCCTCATCACAGGTCACGATCTTCGTGATCTGGAGGAACTTCTTTCCCAGTGTGAAGGTACCCCCGTTAAGGTTTACACCCATGGTGAAATGCTCCCCGCACATATGTACCCCAAACTTCGCGAACATCCCAATTTAGCGGACCATTACGGAGGCGCTTGGCAAAAACAGCGGCGCGAGTTTGAGGAGTTTCCCGGTCCAGTCGTGGCAACCACCAACTGTATCCTAATCCCCAGGGACAGTTACAAAGACCGGGTTTTCACGACCCGAGTCACAGCAGTCCCAGGCGGAACTCGGCTGAAGGATGGCGACTTCTCGCCGGTGATCAAAAAAGCCATGCAATTGCCGCCCCTGCCGGAGAATATCGTTCGTACCAGTACTGTAGGATTTCACCACAACGTGATTCTGGGTTTAGCAGACACGATTGTCCAGGCCGTCAAAGGCGGAAAAATCAGTCGCTTCTTCGTGATTGGCGGCTGTGATGGTGCTGAAGTGGGACGAAACTATTTCAGTGATTATGCCAGGCTGGCGCCACCAGATTCGTTCATCCTGACATTAGGGTGTGGAAAATACCGAATTCGAGAACACGATTACGGAACCCTGCTTGGCCTGCCCCGGCTCCTCGACATGGGACAATGCAACAATGCCTACGGCGCCATCAAGGTAGCCCTAGGTCTGGCCGAAGCTTTTGGTTGCAGCGTCAACGATCTGCCGCTGACCTTGGTCGTATCATGGTTTGAGCAGAAGGCTGTGGCAGTTCTGCTGACACTTCTCTACCTCGGGGTCAAAGGAATCACAATTGGTCCGAAGCCGCCGGCGTTTATCACACCCAACGTTTTTAAGATCTTGCAGGAGAAGTACGATCTTCGGCTTATTGGGAACAGTGCAGAAGAGGACCTGAAGCGTGTTCTGGCCGCCTAAATCATTGACGGTTTCCTTGTCCCCGACTGAAGCGATGACTTCCTCAGATGCGACAAGTTAACCGTTGTAGTGCGGACCATGGTTAAGAGACTCTACAAGGAGACAGAATCGGCCAACGTCGGAAAACCGTAGGGGCAATTCATGAATTGCCCCTACGACAATTAGGTCGTTTTGGCAAAGCCAATTGGGGTTCTGTTGGATTGCGCGCCGAGCGTGGCGTGGGCCTTTATAAGCACTGAAAACACAAAAACTTGAGCCGCCTTTTTCAAGCTGTTAGAATGACAACCGTTCTTGTCAGCTCCACGGCTTGGAGCAAGGTTTTAAGCCGTGGTTGGTTCGTATATGGCATCTCTTAAGACGGGAGGGGAGAACACGTTGCGTCGAGCTATTCAAGCTGCGCTAGCCTACGCCTGGGCGACCCTAAGACTTGCCTGGTTTCCCTTGCCATTGCGTTGGGTAATCTTTGGGGTTTCCGGCCTTTGTCTTGGCTTGGCGGCCTTGGCAATTCATGTTTCTCGTGCACCGTCATACCTCAGTGATGAACCCGAGGTTTGCGTCAATTGCCACGTTATGCGATCAGAGTACGTGAGTTGGCGACATAGCAGTCATGCCGAAGTGGCCCATTGTAACGATTGTCATGTGCCCCATGATTCCTTTGTGAAGCACTGGTTGTTCAAAGCACGAGATGGCTTATGGCACGCAACTGTATTTACTATGCGGTGGGAGCCACAGGTGATTCGATTGTCTAACCGCGCGATTCCCGTGGTGGAATCGAACTGCCGGCGCTGTCATGAGCACTTGATTTCCTTGACTGCTCTCCGTGAACACGCATCAGGTGACTTTCGATGTTGGGACTGCCACGGGGACGTCCCCCACGGTGAAACACGCGGGCTGGCCAGCTCCCCAGGCTACCTGGATCCCAGCTTGCCACCCGTTGGGCCTTTTTCCGAAGGCGTCAAAATTGGCGGGCGTCCTCCACGATGAAGAAATCCAGCTAGGAGGTTCGTAAACCGTGTGACATGAGCTAAGAGCCTCTCGGGAGCAAATCCCTTGCAGCAAAAGGATGAGATGTATGAGTGAATCTGAAGGTCGTTATGGAAATGCACCAGTGTGGATCGGTTGGGGTGTGTTCTTTGTACTCCTGATAATAACGTTTGCCCTCGGGCTGCTCGTCTCTTCGATCGTGACACGACGGCAAGAAGCCATCCCTCCGCAGCCAGCACATCCTATCGCGCGTTGGGAGTCCGATAGTCGGAAGTGGGCGGACAATTTCCCACGCGAATACGACCGTTATCGCATGATGCTCGAATCTTCCACCAAAACGAAATACGGGGGTGCTTTCCCACGAGATTATCTGGAAGAAACACCGGCCAATGTTATCCTCTTCGCCGGATACGCTTTTGCTAAGGACTATTTGCAAGCTCGAGGACACATTCATGCTGTCGAAGATGTGACCAAGACCAAACGGATCAATGACAAGACACCGGCGACATGCTGGACCTGTAAGAGTCCAGATGTCCCACGACTTCTCGCGGAAATGTCACCCGCAGACTTCTACAAACAGCCCTTTGCTGCATTCAAAGACCAGATCACTCATCCCATTGGCTGTCTCGATTGCCATGATCCTACGACAATGCGGCTGACGATCACCCGGCCAGCCCTTCGTGAGGCACTGCAAAGGCAAGGACGTGATCTGGAGAGTATTCCCCATCAGGAAATGCGAACTCTTGTGTGTGCCCAGTGTCACGTGGAGTACTACTTCAAGGGTGACGGAAAGTACCTCACGTTCCCCTGGGATGAGGGTTTCCGTATCGAGGAGATCGAAGCCTACTATGAGAAGGCACAATTTACAGACTGGACTCATGCTGTCAGTCATGCGCCGATGGTCAAATTGCAGCACCCCGACTACGAAGTTTATCTCACGGGAATCCATGCCTATCGAAATGTCGCCTGTGCTGATTGCCATATGCCGTACCGCAGCGAAGGTGGCGTCAAATTCACCGATCATTACATCCAAAGTCCCTTATTGAATATCGCCAACTCATGTGCCGTATGCCATCGCTGGAGTGAAGAAGAGATTCGATCACGCGTGGAAAGTATTCAAGACAAGACGAAGGAAGTACGGCACCGGGTCGAAGAAGCCCTCGTGAAGGCCCATTTCGATACTGCGGCAGCTATGCAGGCCGGTGCCACCGATGAGGAGTTACGAGGCCCCCGCGATTTGATTCGCAAAGCCCAACTCCGCTGGGATTTTGTGGCGGCTAACAATGGGATGGGTTTTCACTCCCCAGGCGAGTGTTTGCGGATTCTTGCTGCATCGCTCGATCTGGCGAGTCAAGCGAGGACGGAGTTGGCTCGGGTGCTTGCAGCACATGGCGTCATCAAACCCGTGGTCTATCCTGAGACTGCGACCAAGACAGCCGCCCAGGCCGTGGAACAGAGTTTTGTCAAGGGAAATCCGCCCGATTTACTGCCGAAGTGACGCTTGACGGGCGGGCGGCCCATTCCCGCCGACCGATAAAACGGGACGCCGACAGCTTCAGGTAAGCAGTCATCGATCCGGTGGTTTGTTCCCGTCCTTGCGTTTTCTTCGAATGACCCTGCGGCGCGACCGAGGTCCTTGATCAAGCTCCGCGGCAAGGGGGTCGGCGTCCTCAGCAGCTGAAAAGACGGGCGGTGGCAGCCGTGCGGCTAATTCCTGGGCCTGATGGTCATTAAGGTCCGCACGCGGTTTGCCATACCCACGGAAAACCGGCAGGCCCTTGAGTCGCGCATAAATCTCACGGCGCGTTCGACCCTCGGGCATATCCCGCCACGGCCCATCGTGGTCATGAAAATCAAAGAACTCATCCAGCAGCGGGCGAATGTATCGCCAGTAAGCCGGGTTATCTGTCTGCAAGACAAACAACCCATCGGATGAAAGAGAGCGAAAAACAAGAGCAAGGAAGCTCGGCGTAAGAAGCCGCCTGTGTTGTTTTCTCGGGTCTTTGTAAGGTTGCGGATGATATACGTGGATTTCAAGCACACTGTGTGGGGCGATATATCGCTCAAGAAATTCATGACCGCCACACACAGCAAACCGTACATTCGATAACCCTCGCTGATTGGCACGACGGGTTGCATATCGAATGACCACAGGCAGAATATCAATCCCAACGTGGTTGCATTCCGGTCGATTGATCGCACTGGCAAGGGTGAAGCGACCATTTCCACATCCAATGTCGAGAATCAAAGGTGCGTCACGCCCGAATATCTCACACCAGTTAATCGGACCCTCGGATGGAAGCTTTTTGAGCGCCGTCTTGACCCATTGGTTTTCCGGAAGAATCCTTCCGGGAATTGGCACGCCAAATTCGTATTCGATGTCACCCTGCCGATAGTCGTTGGCACTTCGCATGCTTCGCTCTCCGGTTTGTCCCATTGGCGACTGTGCATTGATCGCTTAAGATGAGGCCATTTGCTTTCGGGGACTGGCTCGTTCCTCAATAGAATTCCAATTATAGACCATCAATTGGGAACGAAGGTGCCGAGGTGTTTCGAGCCTCCGCATCCCAATCGCAGCATCCTTTCAGACGTGCCTTTGACATGCTGTTAACGCTTTGGGAAATTCTTTGGACCTTCACACAAATCGCCCTGGCCAGTTTTGGCGGCCCGGCTGCGTCTATTGCCCTCATGCAGCGAGCCATTGTGGAACGCCGGAAATGGCTGACTCAAACAGAGTTTCTTGATTTTGTTGCCGTAAGCCACATTATCCCGGGTCCAATTGCGGTCCAGCTGTCTCTCCACCTTGGTTACCGGCGAGGCGGACCTTTAGGTGCGTTTGCGGCCGTCGTTGGATTCGTTGTGCCGGCCGCAGCGATTACCTGGGCAATTGCCGTTCTCTATCAACGTAACCAGGGATTACCCGCACTGGAAGCGTGTCTGGGGGGAATTCGTCCGGCAGTGCTCGCGATTGTTCTTACTTCCCTCTGGCAAATTGCAAGGAAGCTTCCCTGGACCAGATGGCGAATCGCACTCCTCACAACGGTTGTTGGGCTAAATCTCATGGGATTTGATCCAATTATCTTGATGGTCTTCGCTATCGCCATTGGCTCGCTTTATCATTCATTGAGGGTGATCCGATCCCGTGTGCCGAAAGAACGTCAACAAGACCGTCAGCAGGATGGAAGTCCCAAAAAGCCAACTGATAACACCTTTGCATCATTTCTGATTCCTTCTCTCGCAGCCTTTTCCCAGGCAGGTCTCGGGATGAAATCTTTATACTTGTACGGCATGTTCTTCAAGATTGGGCTACTGCTATACGGCGGTGGCAACATCCTGGCCGCCTATATTCAGTCCGATTTCGTGAATCATGGTCTGCTCAGCCATGCGCAGTTCCTTGACGCGCTTGCTGTTGGCCAGAGCACACCGGGCCCAGTCCTTACTGTGGCAACCTTTGTCGGCTATCTTCTGGCTGGCCATTTGGGAGCGGTCTCTGCCACCTTGGGGATTATTACACCATGCGTCTTCCTTGCAGGTTTTACCCATCAGTTCATGGCCAGAGCAAGAAATTCTGAGTCTGTCTCCACAATTCTTAATATCGTGAATCTGGTCGTCGTCGGGCTGATCCTGTCGGTTTGCATCAGCTTGGCCATTTGGGTCTTCCAGGATGTGGTGTCGATTGCAGTCGCTCTTTGTGTGGGAGGTCTTATTCTACTGTTCGACGTGCCGCCAATCGTCGCCATCATCGGAGCAGCAGTCGTCGGATGGTTGCTTTGATCGACGATGTCGGGATGCTCGCGGGGGCATCCATCTGGACAGGGCTTCACTCGGTTGCAGTGAGTCGCCATCATGCATACAATTGATAGTGGCAGGAAAGAAGGGGGCGGGCTATTGTACCCACCATTTTTAGGGCCTACGTACCAAATTTGGCACGCAGTTGGGAATGCCGTAAAAAGGTTACGGATTTATGAGTCGTGCCGCTTTGTTTCAGTAAATCTTTTGTAGTAACCATTCTGGCTGGATGCATCGCGTCCCGTTTAGCCTTCCGAATTGGCCGAATTATTGAGAAAAGGGATTTCAACGTCATAACCTTGTCCCCGAAAGTCGGGTGACCTGCAACAAGTAGGCCGTATTTCGTTTTGACTTTCGCGAACGCAACGAGTGATAAGTAGTGACTCAAGAGAAGGACCGCGATTCTAAACCTTCGCCTGAGACATCCAGTCGCTCACCGGCTTTGGGGTGGGTGCGGGTCATGATAAAAGGATTATCTTTAATGGGAAGTCTGACACCGGAACCCTCTCGTCGAGGCTTCTTCGCCCGTTACAACCTCGTCGTGTTGTGTGCTGTAACGTTCCTGATCCCCTTCATGTGGGTGGGAGCAGACCGAGCATTGTTGAGTAACAAAAACGACGTCAAATCATGGCTCCCGGACACTTACGAGGAGACTGCCACTTTTAAGTGGTATCAGAAGCACTTCGAGAGTGACATGTTCATCCTTGCCAGTTGGGAAGGGTGCACTTTGGACAGTCCAAAACTGGAATTACTCGCTCGGCGCCTTGCCAGGGAAACGCAGCGCTCTGCCGATGATCCATACCGTTTTTTCAAGAGTGTCGTTACGGGACCTCAGCTCATCAACCAATTGGTCGAGGAACAGGGGCTTTCGCGCGAGCAGGCTATCAATCGGCTTCGGGGTTTCCTGGTTGGGCAAGATGGTCGGCAAACATGTTTGGTCCTGGTGATTGATCCACAGGCGGAAGCACGGTGGGAAAAATACTTCGGAAGCAATCCACGAAAAAAGTTTCTTCATGCTGTTCTCGACAGTGTCTACACCTCTGCCAAGGAGATCTGCGACATCGACAAGAACGAGCTTCACCTTGGCGGGCCGCCGGTCGATAACGTTGCCATCGATGTCGAGGGACAGAAATCGCTTGTCAGGTTGGCTATTGTGTGTGGGATTGTGGGAGGCTTGATGGCCTGGTGGTGCCTGCGAAGCTGGGTTCTGACGCTTCTTGTCTTCTCGACCGGTGTGTACAGCGCTGGTCTCAGCATGATTCTCGTCTGGCTTACGGGAACCGACATGAACGCCATCCTTTTGACAATGCCCGCCTTGGTTTATGTGGCGGCGGTTTCTGGCGCTATCCATATGTCAAACTACTATCGGGATACCCTGCGGACGCATGCGGAGTGGGGATTGCCCGATCCTGCAGTGGGTGCACCGGGTAAGGCGTTGAAAAGTGCCTTTTTGCCCCTGTTCCTCGCGACATTCACGACGGCTTTTGGATTGGCGTCACTGTCGATCAGTGAGTTGGTGCCGATTCAAACATTTGGGATTTTTTCTGCGGCCGGAATCATTGTGAGTTTTCTGTTCTTGTGTCTGTATGTGCCAGCGATGCTGCAGGAATGGCCGGTTCGCAATATTGCCAAGCCCCGACAGAGCATGTTCTTTGACCCTGGACGCTGGTCGGGCTGGCAACATGTGGGCGGATTCATTTTGCGCCGTGGGAGTTGGGTAGTTGCCGCCTGCGTCCTGCTGATGGTCCTGGGTGCAATCGGCGCTAGCCAAGTGAAGACATCCGTGAAGCTGATGCGGCTTTTCTCGCCGAAGGCAACCATTATCCAAGATTACGCCTGGCTAGAAGAGAAACTTGGACCCCTTGTGCCGATGGAAGTTGTGATCAAAGTTGATCGAGATCGGGCAAAGCTCGATTTACTTGACCAGATGAGACTGGTGAGTGAGGTCCAGCAAGCCGTGCAGCGGCTTCCAGACGTGGGGAGTGTCGTTGCCGTACCGACGTTTGCTCGTCCGCTCCCGACTCGTCCAGGCCTTGTGGAGAAACGGACGTGGATCGTCCAGTTGCAACGACATCGGCAAGAGCTGCGCGATTACTGGTCGGAAGAGGGAAACAGCGAATTGTGGCGTATCAGTGCAAGGGTCAAGGCCCTGACCGATCTCGATTACGGGGTCTTTGTGAATGACATTCGACAAGTTGTGGAGCCAGTACTAGCCAAGTACCGAGCTCGCGGCGTGGAAGGCATAACTGCAACCTACACAGGGTTGGTCCCCCTTGTCTATAAGGCGCAGCATTCGCTCCTTAACGGCCTTTTGACGGGGTTTGCCGGTGACCTGGTCATCATCGCCATTGCCATGGTGTTTGTCATGCGGGACTGGTCGGCGGGTCTACTGCTGGGGATGGCAAGCATTTTCCCCATCGCCGTCGTGTTTGGCACGATGGGCTGGCTTGGTATTGTGGTGGATGTTGGAACCGTCATGACACCGGCTGTTGCTTTGGGTGTGACTGTGGACGACGCCATCCATTTTATGCTCTGGTGTCGCCATGGGCAGGAACGTGGTTTGAACCGGCACGAGTCAATCATGTTTGCTTACCGCGACTGTGCTCAGGCGATTTATCAAAGCTGGGGTGTTATTGGACTAGGGCTTTCCGCTTTCGCTTTAAGTTCCTTTACACCGACCCAGCGATTCGGTTATCTCATGTTTGCCATGCTGACGGCATCGTCCTTCGGTAATCTTGTGTTATTGCCAGCCTTGCTTGCCAGTCCGCTCGCCAATTTCTTCTGGCGCGCCGGTGCCAAAATCGCGGAACGAAAACGGAAAGAACATGCAAGCCAAAAGGCGCCCGACCTCCATCCCCACGTCATCTCCTTGGAAGAGCCGATTCTCGACCAGGAGCCTGTGGCGGTCGGCTCAAGTGGGATCACGGGCCTCCTGCTCCAAGCCGGCGGGAGTCCGACGACGTCGGTCTTACCATTTGGCCATGATGCCACCCATGAGCGGGCGGAAATGCCAGGTCGAGTCTTCCCTCGGAAACCGCGGTGACTTCGTACTCAATAGAGGTCAGTCGGGTTCTGAACGGGGTTTGGCTCTCTTACCCAACGAAACTCGGTCCGCCAAACAGTCCAAACGCCATTCTGGGGAACAATCTTCGCCGAATCGCTGGTATTATCGTTTGCGCTCCTCTTGCCTCTGCGTTGCAAAGGATTTAGGTTTAAGTGGTTGTTACGTTACGGCAATTGTCACGACATGGCATGTCCCACCCCTCCTATGGGGAGTTCGACCTTTGAAATAGGTCGTTCCTGAAAGTGGAATGAAGGTCGCTTTTCATGTCGGAAAAAGCTTCAACTCGCGATATCCCTTACTTGGCGCAACGGTCTCGAAAGGGCCTCATCACCGGCGTTCAAATCCTGGGCTTAGGAAGCTATCTCCCCGAAAATCGTGTTCGCAATGAGGATTTGACAAGCCTTGGTTGTGACCCGGAATGGATCATTCAACGAACAGGCATCCTAGAGCGGCGACATGCGCCGCCCGAAATGGCCACGAGTGACATGGCGGTTGAGGCTGCCAGGCGTTGCTTATTCGATGCTCAGGTCGACCCCAAAGAAGTGGATCTTGTTCTTCTCGGCACATACACGCCCGACATGACCATGCCAGCTTCGGCGAGCTTGGTTCAGGAGCGACTGGGACTTTTCGCTCCGGCCATGGATATTCAGGCTGCGTGCACGAGTTTCATGTTCGCGCTCATCACTGGGATGCAATATGTGGCAACGGGGTGTGCGAAACGACCGCTGGTCATCGGGGCGGATTGCAACTCGCGGATTTGTAACCCGAATGACCCCAAGACTTTCCCTATTTTCGGTGACGGTGCTGGGGCCGTTGTTTTGGGACAGGGTGACAAGACGCAGGGCCTGATTGCGTTTAGTTATGGCTCTGATGGTGCAGGGTTCGACCTCCTTTATCGTCCCATGGGGGGATCGCGATGTCCGACCAATCACCAGGGAACCATCAACGGGGACCAATACCTGGTCATGGAAGGACGTCCCGTCTTCAAGTGGGCTGTTCGCATGCTTAATCAAACGGTCCATGATGTTTTGGAAATGGCAGACTTGACGCTGGCCGAAATCAAGCTGGTCGTTTTCCACCAGGCTAACATGCGGATCATCAAGGCCGCGATGGAAACGATTGGTATTCCAGAGGATAAGGTCTATAACAATTTGGATCGATACGGAAACACGTCATCGGCCAGCATTCCCATTTGCCTGGATGAGGCCGTTCGGGAAGGGCGGATCCAGCGGGGCGATCTTGTCCTTCTTAGCGGATTCGGTGGTGGTCTTTCCTGGGCTACCGGTGTGTTGCGATGGTAGTTGATTCCGACATCGCCGGACAGGGGTAGGTCGGGAAGAACGGGCTTTCCCGTGGAAAACGAAAATGGGGAGCGCACTCCCTTGGTGCGTTCCCCACGACTTTAGTCTCGTTTTTCAATCGTCGAGTGAAAGATGACGATTACAGGCCGGATGGGCGTCCCGGCGGGGCACCCGTCGGTCCTGGCGCGTCAGGCATGGTCGGAGCGCCGCCCGGTTTAACACCCTCCATGGGATTGGCAATCTTCTCGGGATGCTTAGCCGTTTCGGGATTGAACCCTGGTTGGGACTCTGGCGATTTCCCACATCCAGAGGTCAACGCAAAGGCAACCACGGCCGAGATGGCAAGGCAAAAGAACCTCCTCATCGCATTGATCCTTACTACCAGGTCCTAGAAAACTTACCCATTTACCGAAAACAAACCCCGAACGTAACGCGCTTTTTCTGAACGCACTACAAACTCGAGCTAATCGTCAGACCATCTGCGATCGAATTGATCCGGAACCATGTTCCCCACATGATCTGCTGGTTAATAAACCTCACACTGCCATCGACAAAAACGGCATTCACACCACCGGGATGGTAGCTAGACGGGCTGGGCCATTCAGCGTTCGGCCCCCAAGCCGCGATATAGGTCGGAGTGAACGATCCTGGATTCCATCGGAACCAATTCCAGGCGGTTTTGCTCCCGCCGTCGACGTTCAACACCCTGGTGCCAGTTTCATTGGCTCCCCATCCTCCTATTGCTGTTCCGAGAAAGGCACTGCACGCTATCGCATCAGCAAGCGCGCGCCGCTTTCCGGAACCACTTGTGCGAATCGCCCCGCCATAGAATCCGACCGAGTCCTTTTCGCAGCAAGCGATCGTATTTGAAGTTCCATCCGAGATTTCAGCCATCCGTGTGGTCCGCGTTTGCGTGAATACACCATGGAACGTGCAGGTCTGTGTAATTGGATCAGGGACGGCATTCCACGGATCGTAATTCCCAAAACAGCATGGGTTCGCATGCCAGTGGTAGCCTTCACTCCCAGGGTAGTTTGTAATCGCGATGTTGTTGGAATCTTTAGGCGTGGCGAAATTCCCGTCTGACGGGCACCTCAAAGCCGGAACCGCGGTCGCAACCACGCTTTGCGGACTCAGAGCCTTTCCCGAAATTGCATTTTCTGAAAAAATTTGGTACACCTCCGCTGGGGGTTCCCGTTGGGGAACCAGGTTGTTTAAGGAGGTTATAGAACCAAACACGGAGGTGTACCATGCAACAACAGCAT